>Ga0136621_1000312_pt1 | contig 18493 bp, 19 predicted proteins | sample AntDryUQ445A2306_FD_104673 | JGI IMG/M metagenome (GOLD analysis project Ga0136621, IMG submission 104673) | Polar desert sand microbial communities from Dry Valleys, Antarctica - metaG UQ445A (23.06) | ecosystem: Environmental > Terrestrial > Soil > Desert | place: Antarctica: Dry Valley...
CCGCATGTTCGGACCGTACGCGCCTCCCGGCCGTCGGCCCCTCGCGCTCGCGGGCGGGGCGGTACTCGGGCTGATCGTCGCCGGGCCCGCCTCGGCCCACGGCAGCGCCGACCTGGGACCGCCCGATCCTGCGGGGCTCCTCTTCGGCTGGACGTGGGAGCCGTTGGTCGCCCTCGGGCTGATCGGAGCGGCCATCGCCTGGGTGGCGGCCGTGCGCCGCGTCGACCGGGCGCATCCAGGAAACCCCGTGCCGCGGTTCCGGACGGCCGCGTGGCTCGCGGGGCTCGTCGCCGTGGCGTTCGCGCTCCTGTCGGGGATCTCCCGCTACGACACCACGCTCTTCTCGGTCCACATGGTCCAGCACCTGCTGCTCACGCTCGTGGCGCCGCCGCTGCTGGCGCTCGCGGCGCCGATCACGCTCCTCCTGCGGCTCGCGGCCCCCCCGGCCCGGCAGCGCTGGCTTCTGCCCGTGCTCCACAGCCGGCTCGTGCGGGTCCTCGCGTTCCCCGTGGTCGCATGGGTCCTCTTCGCCGGGGTGATGTGGGCCAGCCACTTCTCGCCACTCTTCGATCGCGCGCTCGAGGATGCGTTGATCCATGACATTGAGCACGCGGCATTCCTCGGTGCCGGGCTCCTCTTCTGGTGGCCGGCGATCGCGGCCGACCCCGGGCCTTGGCGGATGGCGCACCCGGTGCGGGCGATGTACGTGTTCCTGCAGATGCCCCAGAACACGTTCCTCGCCGTCGCGCTCCTCTCCGCTCCCGCACCGCTTTACGAGCATTACGTGACGCTCGCCCGTCCGTGGGGACCCACCCCCCTCGAGGACCAGCAGGCGGCCGCCGGGATCATGTGGCTCGTCGGGGACCTGCTGTTCCTCGTGGCGGTCATGGCGATTGTCGCGGCCTGGATGCGCCACGAGCAGCAACGGACCGCCCACGCGGACCGGCAGGCCGATCCCGCGCGGGCGGCGATCCGTGAGCGCGAGGTCAGGCTGGCCGAGCGGCAGGCCGAGGAACGGGGTCGATCGGTGGATGCCGCTGACCGAGGCTAGCGAAGGTCGAAGGTGATGCCGTAGGAAGTCGGATCCCCCGATACCGTGAAGCGCAACTCCCATGTGCCGCGCGACAGGCCGCGCGCGGAGAGGTTGTAGATGTAGCCCGGCAGCCCAGCGTCATATCGGAAGGCGCTGTCCGGGTTCGCATTTCCGGCGTCCTCGGCCAGCGCGGACGCGGCGGAACCGTCCCGCTTCGTCAGGCCCGTGACGGTGATCGTCAGCGTGGGCGATGAGAGATTGCGGCCGTCCGCGTCACACAGCTGGAGCCGGATCGGCACCACCGACCCGACCCGGTGCGACTTCGCCTGGTCGAACAGCGGGCAGACGCGGTAGGCGGGCCCGGCGGTCGACTGGAGGCGGAACGAGATTGCGCGGACGTCGTTGTGACCACGGGTCAGTCCGTCGGCGCTGGCCTCGACGATCCTGACTGTGCCGTCCGGGGCCACGAAGGGATCGCTGATCGTCTCGTCGACGGTCGGCGTGTCAGTGACGCGGTAAGGGCATCGCGCAGCCGGTCGGTCGGCGACGTCTCCGCGCTGTCGTCGATGCCAAGCGCGCGGGCGATCGCCGGAACGACCAGGCCCGGATCCCGGACAGTCGCGAGCGACACGAAGCTCACACCGCTCGGAGAGCGCTCTGCAACCCCGCGTGCGACCTCGAGCACGAGCCTCGTCTTCCCGATGCCGCCGGGGCCGAGCACGGTGACCAGGCGCACGGATGGATCCGCGAGCAGACCGTGCAGCAGGGCGACTCCCAGCCCGCGACCCACGAGCGACGTCGGCGGCACCGGTACCGGCGCGGGCCGGATGCGGGCCTGGCGGCGAGCGTCGGCGACGGTGGAGAACTGGCCCGGATCGCGGCCGCCAGCGTGGCCGTCTCGTCGCTCGGCTCGGCATCGAGATCGTCCCTCATCGCCGTGAGGCATCGATCGAACTGCCCGAGGGCATCGTCTCGGCGATTCGCTGCCCAGTACGCCTGCATCAGTCCGCGGTGCGCGGCCTCGTCGGTCGGGTCGCTCGCGACGAGCGCCTCGAGTGCCGGCACCCCGGCAAGCGGACGGCCCGCCTCCCGCTCGACCTCTGCGAGCTCCAGCACAGCCCTCCGCCAGTCTCGCCGCAGGCGCTCGCGGGTGGGGACCGGCCAATCCGCGTATGGCTCATCGGCGAGGAAGTCGCCCCCATAGAGCGCGGTCGCCTCGCGCAGTGCCGGCGAGCGTTCAGGCCCGGTCGTGGCATCCGAGCGCGTGATCGCCGCCCTGAACGCATCGACATCCACGAAGAGGTCCGGGACGAGTCGCAGGGCCACGCTACCGCCCCGAACCTCCACGTACGCCGAAGGCTGGCCGGGGCGCAGATCGGGCTCGAGGGTCCGGCGCAGGGCGTGGACGGACATGTGGAGCGCGTTGGCCGCGGATTCGGGATCGGCCTCCGGCCACAGCGTGTCGAGGACGCGCTCGCGGGGCAGGCGGTGATCCGGTGTCGAGAGCAGGAGCAGCAGCAGCGTCCGGCCCGTCCGCCTGGACCACGGCTCGTCCGAGAGGATCCGCTCGCCAAGGACGATTCGGGCGGGACCCAGCAGATGGGCCCGCAACGGGGCCGCCGGATCCCCACGCCGGCTCGTGCCGGCCGTGATCGAGGAAGAACCGGCCATGGCTACCCCGTGGCGTCGAGCAGCGCCCGATAGCGCTCGAGGTCGACGTTGCCGCCGCTGACGACCGCGACGACCGGGTCCGCCAGGTCCTCGAGGCCGGCTTCCTTCGCCCGGAACCGGAGGGCCGCCGGGGCGAGCGCTCCGGACGGCTCGGCCACCAGCCGGCTCTCCTCCGCCACGAGTCGGACGGCGGCTGCGATCTCGGCCTCCGACACGGTCACGATCATGTCGAGCAGCTCGCGGAGGTGGGCGAACGTGCGCTGCCCCAGTCGTCCGGTGCGAGCCCCGTCGGCGATCGTGCGGCCCACGAGCTCTGCAGGCCAGCCGACGATCCGTCCGGCGGCCAGCGAGTCGCGGGCATCGGCCGCGAGCTCGGGCTCCACGCCAATGACGCGGGCAGTGGGCCGCAGCGCGCGGATCGCGGCCGCGACGCCGCTGGCCAGCCCGCCGCCGCCGACCGGAACCAGGACCGCCGCGACATCGGGCAGGGCCTCCACGATCTCGAGGCCGACGGTGCCCTGACCCGCGATCACGCGGTCGTCGTCGAACGGCGGGATGATCTCGAGCCCGCGTTCCGCGGCGAGCCGCTCCGCGACCTGCTGACGCTCCTCGCTCGAGGGCCCCACCCGGATGATCTGGGCACCATCGGCGGCCACCCGGGCGGCCTTGATCTGCGGCGCATCGCCGGGCATGACAATGACGGCCCGGACGCCCAGCAGCCTCGCCGCGCGCGCGACGCCCTGCGCATGGTTGCCCGACGAATAGGTGATGACGCCGCGCCGGCGCTGCTCCTCGGACAGGCTGGCGATCGCCACGTAGGCACCCCGGATCTTGAACGCGCCGATCGGCTGGAGGGACTCGGCTTTCAGCCAGGCGCGGGCCCCGGGTCGCCCGAACGGCACCAGCGGTGTGCGCGTCGCGACGCCCTCGAGCGTCCGGGCGGCCGCCCGGATGGCCTCGATGCCGACGAGCGGTGCTTCGGGTTCCCGTTCCTCGGCCACCGCCCCGAGCTCGGGCGTGGTCACGAGCGGCCCCGTCCCGCGGCACGCTGGCAGTCGATGCAGCGGGCCGCCCACGGAAGGGCCTCGAGTCGCTCGGCAGCGATCGCCCGCCCGCAGTCGGGGCACGTGCCCCACGACCCGTCGTCGAGGCGTGACAGCGCCGCGTCGACCAGCTCGAGATGCTGTCGAGCGCGTTCTCGGAGCGCCAGGTCGCGCTGCTGCTCGAACACCTGTGTCGCGGCGGCGGCCTGCGAGCCGTAGGTCATCGGATCGGGCGCGGTCACCGACCCGGCGAGCTCCGCACGGCTGCGCTCGCGCTCGGCGAGGAGTGCGCTGCGAACGGCGTCGCGATCGGCTGGCGGCATGCGCCAAGCGTACGACGGTCCGTGCGCACCGGTTGGCGAACCGTGGGTGGAGCGGCAGATACGTCGCAGCTAAGCGTGCGTGGGGACACTGGCGCTGGCGAGTCCTCGGCCGGGCACTCCTCGTTGGGGTCGCGACCGCCTGCTCACGGCCCGGTCAGGGCCGGTGGAGGCTGCCATGTCGTCCCTGCTCGCGCAGCGCCGGGAGATCGTGCGAAACATCCTGTCGGTCGCCGCGTTGCTCGCGATCGCCCTGGTCGAGGTCGCCGGCCGCCGCTGGTGGTGAGCCGGCGCCCTCCGGTGCCGTCGGACGGTGGAGCCACGGCGGGGCGGCCCCGCGATCGACCCCTAGACTGGCGCGATGCCATTGCCCGGCGCTCCATCGCGCGTCTGGCGGCTTGTCATCTCCGCGCTCCTTGCCCTCGGAATCGCCGCGTGCCTGGCCGCGCCGGTGGCCACGCCCCGCATCACCCCCGGGACTCGTGTCGCGCCACGCGAAGTGAACGTCATCGCCAAGGAGTGGACGTTCGTGCCGCCGGTCGTCGACCTCGTCGCGGGCGAGACCGTGCTCCTCCACCTCGTAAATGGGGGGACCGAGACGCACGAGTGGGTCTTCGGAGATGCTCGGGTCCAGGCGGCCTGGGGAGCAGCCGAGGCGCTGGCCGCCGGCGCCCCGCCAGGTCCGACGCCCGCCGTCAGCGTCTCGCCGGCGCTTGCGGGCCTGCGCGTCACCGCTCGATCGGGCGAGCGGGTCGACGTGACATGGACCGTCCCAGCCGACGGGCCAGCGCAGGCCGGATTCGTCGTGGGCTGCCACATCCCCGGCCACCTGGCGAGCGGCATGGTCGTGCCAGTACGGTGGGTGGGCTCCGACGGGTCGCCGCTCGCGTCGCCGGACGGTTGACGGTCACGGCACGCCGGCAGTCGGGAGCGGACGATGCGCTGGCTGGTGGTACCCTCTGCCTCCGCGCCGGTGTGTCGGGTCCAGCGCGTCGAGGAGGATCTGGATGACCTACGTGATCGCCGAGCCATGCATCGACGTGCTCGACATCTCGTGCGTGTCGGTCTGCCCGGTGGATTGCATCCATTACGAGGAAGGCGTCGACCGCAAGCTCTTCATCGACCCGAACGAGTGCATCGACTGCGGTGCGTGCGAGCCCGAGTGCCCGGTCAACGCGATCTTCCCCGAGGAGTCGGTGCCCACAGAGTGGGCCCAGTACACGCAGATCGACGCGACCTGGTTCACCGACAGGGGAGCGGCGCGCGCCACCATCGACGAGCTCAAACCCTCGGCGTGATGGGGTCGCGGAGCTCCCCTTCCCGCCTCGGGGAGCGAGTGACAACCCACGACTGAGGTTGCCGGTTTCCCGAAGCTATGAAGATCGTTTCGCTTCTGCCGTCGGCTACCGAGATCGTTTGCGCGCTGGGGCTTGGCGACGAGCTGGTGGGGGTGACCCATGAGTGCGACTGGCCGCCGGAGGTGGCCGGCAAGCCTGTCCTGACCCGCAGCGTCAACGAGCAGGCGGGTCGCACGAGCCGGCAGATCCACGACCTCGTCAGGGCGTCAGTGCACGGAGGCTCATCGCTCTACGCGCTGGACGAGGTGGCGCTCGCCGACGTCGCTCCCGACCTGATCCTGACCCAGGAGCTGTGCCCGGTCTGCGCGGTGGGCTATCGCGAGGTGAACGACGTCGCGCGGGCGATCGACGCGGACATCCGGGTGGTCTCGCTCGAGCCCACGTCCCTCGAGGGAATCCTCAACACGATCACCACCGTCGGCGCGATGACCGAGGCCGAGGACGCCGCGGTCGAGCTGGTCGAGCACCTGCGGGCGCGCCTGGGTGCGATCGAGAAGACCGTCGCCGACCGGCGCGACGAGGGGTTCCGCGCGCCGCGCGTCGTTGGGCTCGAGTGGCTCGACCCTCCGTTCGCCGTCGGGCACTGGGTGCCGGAGCAGATCCGCCGTGCGGGTGGCTGGGACCTGCTCGGCGAGCCCGGGGAGCCGTCGCGCGAGACCAGCTGGCGAGACGTTGCCGAGGTTGATCCCGAGATGATCTTGCTGATGCCGTGCGGGTTCCATCTCCCCGAGACCGTCGCCGAGTGGGGCCGGACGAGCAAGCCGGAGGCCTGGGACGACCTCGAGGCCGTGCATCGCGGGCAGGTGTTCGCAGTGGATGGATCGTCCTATTTCAGCCGACCCGGACCGCGGGTCATCGACGGCATCGAGCTGCTGGCCGAGATCCTCGACCCCGACGCGTTCGAGACGTCGCCGCCGGGGAGCTGGACACCGCTCCTCTGACCGCTCGCGCCGGGTCCTGACGATGCCGTTCCGGGCCTCGTTCGACTGCCTGTGGTGCGGCCGGGCTGCAACCGCCCGCGAGGGGGATCTCGAGGGCTGGTCCCAGCTCTGCCCGGAGTGCCTGGGACGCGCCGGCGACAACGAGTTCCTGCGGACGCGCCTCCGTGCGGCGCTCGTCGAGCGCTCGGGCGGTGCCGGAACCGCCACGCCCTCCAGGCAGGCGCCCGGCGACGCGGACCTCGAAGCCGACACGCGCGCCTACTACGCCGCCCGCGCCTCGGAGTACGACGACTGGTATCTGCGCCGCGGGCGCTACAGCCACGGCCCCATCCACGACGCTGCCTGGCAGGCCGAGCTCGATACGGCGGGCCGCTGGCTCGACGGGCTCCCCATCCGCGGCGAGATCGTGGAGCTGGCGGCCGGCACCGGCTGGTGGTCGCCGCTCCTGGCCGAGAAGGGAGAGCTGTCGCTGTACGACGCGAACGAGGCGCCCCTCGAGCTGGCACGCCAGCGGCTGGTGGCGCATGGCCTGCGAGCGCATCTCCATGTGCGCGACGCGTGGTCCCAGCCGGATCGGCAGGTCGATGCCGTGTTCGCCGGGTTCTGGCTGAGCCATGTCCCGCGCGGACGCCTTGACGCGTTCCTGCGGCTCGTGCGTGCGTGGCTCCGTCCGGGTGGCACGTTCGCAGCCATCGACTCGCTGCCGGATCCGCAGTCCGGGGCAACGGACAACGCACCCGCATCGGGTGGCCGGTCCGTGCGCCGCCTGGGCGACGGCCGCGAGTTCACGATCGTCAAGGTCCACTACCCGCCCCAGGACCTGCGCGCCGCGCTCCTCCGGGCGGGCTTCGGGTCGGTGGACGCCACGACCACAGGTCGCTTCTTCGTGCTCGTGAACGGCTCGGTCTGACCGCTCTGACACCGATATTCCCGCCGGAACTCGGCCGGATCACCCGCGGGCCGTGCGATACTCCGCCGATGTCTCCACTTCGCGAGCGAACGATCGCCACCGTGGGGTCCGGGGTCATGGCCGAGGCGATGATCGCCGGGCTGCTGCGCGGTGAGCTCATCGATCCGGAGCGCCTGATCGCCAGCCATCCCCGGCCCGAGCGGCGCGAGCAGCTGACCGCCGCGTATGGCGTCCGGGCCGTGGCCTCGAACGCCGAGGCAGTCGAGGGCGCCGACGTCGTGCTGCTCGCGGTGAAGCCCCAGATGCTCGACCGGGTCGCCCGCGACATCGCGCCACGGCTGCGACGCGGCCAGCTCGTGCTGTCGGTCATCGCAGGGGCCACGACGGCCGCGATCTGCGGCCTCCTCGGACACGATCAGATCGTGCGCTCGATGCCCAACACGCCGGCCCGGCTCGGTCGCGGCATGACGGTCTGGTACGCGACCCCCGAGACGACGGAGGAGCAGCGGGCACAGGCCAGGGCGCTGCTGCGGGCGCTCGGCCGCGAGCTCGAGGTCGACGACGAGAAGATGGTCGCGATGGCGACGGCCGTCTCCGGAACGGGCCCGACGTACGTGTTCCTGGTCATGGAGGCGCTGATCGACGCAGCGGTCCATCTCGGGTTCCCGCGTCACGTGGCGCACGACCTCGTGATCGAGACGCTCGAGGGCAGCACGGTCTTCGCGAAGCAGTCCGGCCTCCACCCGGCCGAGCTGCGAAACATGGTCACGTCACCCGGCGGCACGAGCGCCGCCGCGCTCCACGCGCTCGAGTCCGGCCGGTTGCGGACCGTGCTCTCGGAAGCGGTCTGGGCCGCGTATGGCCGGACGGTGGAGCTGGGCGATGAGCTCGAGGCGGCCACCGCATCGACGGGTCGTCCCGTCCGACGCCAGGATCCACGGGAGACCTGAGCCGGACGTCCAAAGCGACCCGACGGCTCGAATGACAAAAGGGGAGACATCGACCCATGGCGAGGACACGACGCGCCGATCCGCCGAGTGACGAGATCGCGGCCGACGATCCGTCGGGCGCTGCGACCGGCGGATCGGCCGGCGGCGAAGCCCCGCCGCGCGTCAAGCGTCGCCCCGGACGACCTCGCAAGGATGCGGCGGCCGAGTCTGCCGCCGCGCCCCGCGGCGCCACCGCGGAGGCTCCGGCCCGCCGGCGGCCCGGTCGGCCCCGCAAGACCGCTGCCGTGGCGGAGCCCGTTGCCTCGCCACCGGCCGACGCGTCGGATGTCGCGACACCCGAGCTCGCGGCCAGGCCGGATCGCCAAGCCAAGCGCCCGGCCGCGGGGACGACGGATCGTGACCGGCTCACCGTCGAGCAGATCGTCGCCGTGGAGGCGCCCCGCGAGTTCCGGCTTCACCCGCGTGAGCGGCTGGTCGCCATGACGGCCGAGGCGGCCGGCACGCGCCAGCTGTTCACCCTGTCGCTCCGCGGGGGGACACCCGTGCAGGTCACGGCGTCGGAGAAGCCCGTCACCGATCCCCAGTGGTCGCCCGACGGGCGGCGGCTGGCCTACGTGAGGGACGAGGCGATCTGGGTCGTCGAGGTCGACGGATCGCGACATGTGGAGGTGACCGCCCATCCCGCCGGGACCAGCACCCCGCGCTGGTCGCCGGATGGCCGGCGCCTGGCGTTCGTGTCCCGCCGTCGCGGCTGGGCTCAGGTCTGGCTGATCGACGCGCCGGTGCCACGCCGCGGGCGCCCGTCCAGCCGGCCTCGCCCTGCCGAGCCGCGCCCGATCACGGCCGCCGGGCTGGACGTCGAACGGTTCGAATGGGCGCCCGACGGCGCCCGGATCGCGGTGATGGCTCAGCGCGGCGAGGATGGCGAGGCGTCGCAGATCGTCGTGATCGACGTGGCCTCGGGTCGCGAGGAGATGGTCACCGGCGTCGACAGCTGGGACACCTCCGTCCAGTGGCTCGCCGACGGCGGGATGCTCCACATCAGCGACGCGTCGGGCTGGTTCCAGGTCGTGCGGCGGCCCGCGGACCTCGGCCGCCCGGCAGCCCTCACCGCCGGCGAACGCGACCACGGCGAGCCGGCCGCCACGTTCGGCTTCGTGCCGCTGCCCTCACCCGACGGCGCGCAGTTCAGCTACCCCGAGTTTCGCGACGGCCTGGTCGACCTCCGGATAGGCGACCTGGCGCCCTCGCCGGCCAGGCGGGGGCGCGGCCGGCCGCCCAAGAACCCGCGCCCATCGGCCGGACCGGGCCAGGCCATCCAGCCCTGGGAGGGCGTGTGGCGGTCCATCGGCTGGCTGGCCGACGGCGCGGCCGTCGTGGCCGTCGGCGAGAGCGAGACTCGGCCGCAGGACCTCTGGGTGCTGCCCGTGCCGGGTCACGCGGCGCCGGGCGCCCGTCCCCGACAGGTGACGACCTCGATGCCCGTCGTGCTGGGGGCTGCCCTCGGGAGCGGTCGTTCGCCGGCCGGCGAACGGCTGGCGCTGACTGCCCGCGACGGGCTGCGGTTCGAGGCGACCCTCTGGCGACCGACCCGCGCAACCGGCCGGCGCGGCGGGGAGCGCGTGCCCGCGATCGTCTATTGCCACGGCGGACCCACGTCCCAGTCGCTCCGCTCGTGGGGCCCGTTCAAACAGCTGCTGGTCCGCGAGGGCTTTGCCCTCCTCGACGTCGACTTCCGGGGCTCAACGGGCTACGGCCGGGAGTTCCGTCGGGCGAACCATGACGAATGGGGCCACGCCGACGTCTTCGACGTGATCGACGCCGGACGGTGGGCCGCCGAGCAGCCCTGGTGCGATGGCCGGCTGGCCGTCTACGGCGGCTCGTACGGCGGCTACCTCACCCTCTGCGCGCTCGTCGAGGAGCCCTCGATCTGGTGCGCCGGCATCGACCTGTACGGTGATTCCGACATCGCCGAGAGCTACCGGCATGGCGACCGGATCGGCCGGCTGGACCTCCACCGGATGATGGGTTCGCCCGACGATCCGGGTCGCACGGAGCTCTACCGGCGGGGCTCGCCCGTCTACCGAGCCGAACGGATCGAGGCGCCGCTGCTCATCCTCCACGGCCGCAAGGACAAGCGGGTCGTGCCGCTGATGACCGAGCGGATGGTGGAGGCGCTCGAGATCGAGGGCAAGCACCACGAGGTCCACTGGTACGACGACGAGGGCCATGGCTGGGAGCGGAGCGAGAACCGGCGCGATGCCTTCACCCGGATCCTCGCTTTCCTCAAGCGCCACGTGCAGGACGAGCCACCCGCCGGTTGACGGTGGGCGAATCGCGCGAGCAGGGAATCGAAAGAGCCGCCGTGGGCCCGGCGGCTCCTCGAGAAGAAACGGTCAGGCCGCTGCCGACCCGGGAGTTGAACCTAGAACCACCGGCGGCCGGCCTCGAGCACCAGGCCCGACGCCACCAGCGCGGACAGCGCGAGCAGCGCGCGCCACGCTTGCGACTTGAGCACTTTCATCGGGCGGACCTCGTCATGCCTCGCATGGCATTGCGCCACGCACCCCCGGACCGTACCCCCGGACCGTGACCATCGGAATAGGCCATCAGTACCGCCCGCACCAGTCAGTCGGGGGAGGTTCCCGCATGCACCACGTCCGGTCCGCTGCGGCGCGGTGCACTCCGGCGCATTGACACTGCGATCGCGATCGCGATCCCGGCAGCGATGAGGAGATCGCCGATGCTGAAGACGTTGGCCAGTGGGATGCCTGCAGGGATGGCGAAGATGTCGGTGAGTGGCCGAAGCGCGGGCGAATCGGTGACCACGCTGTTCGAGAAGCCCGTGTGCTCCTCGAAGCCGGCCAGCGCATGGGCAGCGGGGTCGGCGGGCATGTAGCCGCCGTTGGCGACGATCGCCGCGAGGTTCGAGGTGGCGCCCAGCGCGACGAGGGGCAAGCCGGGGATCGAAAGGTTGCGCAGCACGGCCACCAGGACAAGCGCGGTCGAGGAAACGTAGAGCGCCGGGCCGACCCCGCCAATGGCGTCGTCGACCGCGCCGCTGAACAGCACGATCTGCAAGGCGAGGCCCGCAAGCGCCAGCCACGGCCAGCGAAACCGCAACGTGGCCAGGCCGTCCAGGCGGCCGCCCAGCGCGAAGCCCGCGATCAGGCCGATCGCGATGGCGTAGACGATGAACACCGGTCAGCCCGGCTTGCCGAGCGCAGACCTGAGCTGCTCGGCGTGCTCCTCCAGGTGGACCGCGGCGAAGCGCTGCGCGATGTTCGCGACGGCCATCTCGCCGAGGCGCGGGTGCACGCCCACCCGGCGGCCCGCCTCCCCGGGCAGCGCCTCCAGGCGGCTCGCGAGGCGCTCCACGCCGGCGTCGATGCGGGCAATCAGCTCGCGCGGGGGCAGGCTCCGGTCACGCTCCAGGATCCCGATCCGCAGCGGGTTCTCCGCGACCCGCCCGAACGGCACCGGCCCGCCGTCCGCGGGGGCGTCGAGGACGCGCTCGATCTCGCCCGTCCAGAACGGCAGCATCTCGGCGACGTGGGCGAGGGTCTCGGGCGGGCCCCAGTGGGATTCCGGTGCGGTCCCGAAGTCCTCGCTGAGCGGCCACGGCCGGCCGGCCTCGACGGCCGGTGCCAACGCGGCCAGCGCCCTGCCGGCCGCGCGCAGCCGCTCGGCGAGGCTCGTGAGGTCGTGAGGTTCGGTCATCGCACGCGCAGTGTCGCATCCCGGTGACTGGTCGCGAGGGAACGGCGGGACTAGGATGTGGCTCCGATCGACCTGCTCCCACGCACGAGGAGCCCACCGATGACCGACACCGCCGCCCGACCGGCCAGCCCACCGGCGCAGGACCGCCCGTCCCAGGGCGCCGCGAACCAGGCCGGCGCCCACGTCAACCGCGACGCCTACGCGGAGGCGCAGGACTTCCTCCCGCTCAACGGGATCGACCACGTCGAATTCTGGGTCGGCAACGCCCGCCAGGCCTCGGCCTATTACCGGGCCCTGTGGGGCTTCACGCCGGTCGCATTCTCGGGACTCGAGACCGGTGTCCGAGACCGCGCGAGCTACGTCATGCGGCAGAACGACATCACGTTCGTGTTCACGGCGCCGCTGACGCCCGAGGGCGAGATCGCGGAGCATGTCCTGGCGCACGGCGACGGCGTGAAGGACATCGCGTTCGCCGTGGACGACGTCGAGTCCGCGTTCCGCGAGACCACCTCGCGCGGCGCCAGGGCGGCCATCGAGCCCGTGGAGCTCGACGGTGGCGAGGACGGCACGCTCCGCCGGTCGGCCGTCTACACGTACGGCGAGACGCGTCATTCGTTCATCGACCGGCGGGATTATCAGGGAGCGTTCGCGCCCGGCTACCGCAGGGTGAAGCGGCCCGCCCGCGCGGCGGGTGGCCTGAGCCTGCTCGAGGTCGACCACTGCGTCGGCAACGTGGGGCTCGGCGAGATGAACCAGTTCGTCGATTTCTACCGCGACGTGTTCGGCTTCAGCCAGCTGATCCACTACGACGACAAGGTCATCCACACCGACTACAGCGCCCTGATGTCGAAGGTCATGACCAACGGCAACGGCCGGGTGAAGTTCCCGATCAACGAGCCGGCGACGGGCAAGAAGAAGAGCCAGATCCAGGAGTACCTCGACTGGTACCGGTCGCCCGGCTGCCAGCACGTCGCGCTTCGCACCGATGACATCGTCACGACGGTGCGCCAGCTGCGCGACAACGGCGTCGAGTTCCTGGGCCTGCCGCACGAGTACTATGCCACGCTCGCGGACCGCGTGGGGGACGTCGGCGTGCCGATTGACACCCTCGAGGAGCTGGGCATCGAGGCCGACCGCGACGAGGAGGGCTACCTCCTCCAGATCTTCACCCGGCCCGTCCAGGACCGGCCCACGTTCTTCTTCGAGATCATCGAGCGCCACGGATCGCGCGGCTTCGGCGTGGGCAACTTCAAGGCGCTGTTCGAGGCGATCGAGCGCGAGCAGGCCAACCGCGGCAACCTCTGAGCCGCCATGTACACGTGGCTCGTGCTCATCCATCTCATCGGCCTCGTCCTGTTCGCGACGGCCCACGGCGTGTCCGTGTATGCCGCCTTCAGGATCCGCAGCGACCGTGAGCCGCGGATGGTGGCGTCCCACCTCGCGGGCTCGAAGCTCGCGGTAATTCCGATGTACCTGGGTCTGATCCTCCTGGGCGTCGGCGGCCTCGGGGCCGCGTGGTGGGCGAACATCTTGCTCGCCCCCTGGGTCATCGCCTCGTACGTCGTGCTGCTCGTGGTGCTGGGCACGATGTACGCCGTGGGTACGCCCTACTACATCCGGATCCGCGAGCTCGTCGCCGACGCAGCCGCGGTCGACCAGCGCGAGCTCGACGAGCTGCTGGATACGCGGCGCCCGGAGATCCTCGCCACGGTTGGCGCGGTGGGGCTCGTGCTGCTCGTCTACCTGATGGTGATCAAGCCCGGCTGACGGAGCGGGGCCGCCAGCTCACTGCCTGCCACGCAGCTTGGGATCCAGCGCGTCGCGCAAGCCGTCGCCCAGGAAGGTGAAGCTGGTCAGCGCGATCGCCAGGGCCAGCGCCGGGAAGACCACGAGGTGCGGCTCCGACTGGACCCACTTGGTGCCATAGGCGATCAGGCTGCCCCACGACGCGCGCGGCGCTTGGATGCCGATGCCGATGAACGAGAGCGTCGCCTCGGCGAGGATCGCGCTGGGGATGCCCAGCGTGACCGCGACGATCACCGGTCCGATGGAATTGGGCAGGATGTGGCGCGAGACGATCTTGAAGTCCCGGACGCCGATCGCCCGCGCCGCCTCGACGAACTCCGACTCCTTGAGGCTGAGGACCTGGGCCCGGACCAGCCGGGCCATGGTGACCCAGGCGGTGAGGCCGATGGCCACGAAGATGAGCAGCAGCCCGTTCATCGCCCGACCGAGGATCGTCTCCTGGAAGGCGACGCCCAGCAGGATGATGAACAGCAGGTCGGGGAACGCGTAGATCACGTCCGTGAAGCGCATCAGCAGGTTGTCGAGACGACCACCGAACCAGCCCGCGGCGGCGCCGATCGGCACGCCGATGAGCAGCACCACGAGCTGCACGACGACCGCCACGCTCATGCTGATCTGCGCGCCGTCGAGCAGGCGGCTGAACAGGTCGCGTCCCAGCAGGTCCGTGCCCATCAGGTGGTTCGGGCTGAACGGGGGCAGCGGCCGGTTGCCGTTGGCCCGGAGGGCGTCGAGGTCCTGGACCCGGTAGTGCCACGGCGCGACGGCCGGCCCGATCGCGGCAATGACCAGGAGGACCACCACGATGACGGCGCCGACAAGGGCCAGGCGATTTCGGCGCAGACGCCGCAGCGCATCGCGTCGCGGGCCCACGGCGCGCGGCGACGCGAGCCCCTCGACTCCTCGCGCCACCGGCATGCCCGTCGCCATCTTCGGCCCTAGCTGTAGCGGATCCGGGGATCGATGTACGCGTACAGGACGTCGACGACCACGTTGAGGACCGCGATGACGACGGCGTAAAGCATCGTCATGGCCATGATCAGCCCGTAGTCCCGCTCGTTGATCCCGTTCACGTAGAACCGCCCGATCCCGGGCACGGAGAAGATCAGCTCCACGATGAACGAGCCGGTCACGAGATACGCGAGGAGCGGCCCCAGCACCGTCACCACGGGGATGAGCGAGTTGCGGGTCATGTGCACCAGGACCACGGCGCGTTCGCGGAGGCCCTTGCTGTACGCGGTGCGGACGTAGTCCGTGCGGGTGACCTCGAGCATCGAGGCCCGCGTGTACCGCGCGATCTGGGCCATGGGATAGCCCGCCAGCGCCACCGTGGGAAGGACCCACGATGCGGGGCCCTCCCAGCCGTGCGTTGGCAGCCACCGGAGCGTCACCGAGAACACGACCACGAGGAGCAGGGCGAGCACGAAGCTGGGCGTGGCGATGCCCACGATCGACACCAGCGTCGCGGCGTAGTCGGGCAGCTTGTTCTGCCGGAGGGCGGCGATCATCCCCAGCGGGATGCCGAGGAGGACCGCCAGCAGGAAGGCCATAACCCCAAGCTGGACGGTGGTCCCGATGCCGTCCCCGACGATGTCGTTGACGCTCCGATCGCGGTAGCGGTAGGACGGCCCGAGATCGCCCTGGATCAGCGCACCCGCCCAGCGCAGGTACTGGACGTGAATCGGGTCGTCCAGCCCGTACTCGGCGTTGAGGCGCCGGACGACGCTGGCCGGCAGCGGCTTCTCACGGTCCCACGGGCCACCGGGGACCGCGTGCATGAGCAGGAACGTGATGAGCGAAACGGCGACGAGCACCGGGACGATCCACAGCACGCGCCGGACGAGGTAGCCCCGCATGGCTTCGACCTCCTCCGACGATCGCGCTGCGGATCAGTCCCGGTGGCGTTGCGGCCCTCTAGTGCTCGCCGATGCTCACCAGATTGAAGAACATCATCCCGGGGTCCTCGTCGGTCGACGTTGGGACGAGCCCCTGGACATGCGGCTTCACGAGCGTGTAGCCGCCGTACCAGTACAGGAAGATGACCGGGGCGTCCTCGATGAGGACCGCCTGGGCCTGCTCGTACAGGGCGACCTGGGCGGCCGGGTCGGACTCGGCCGCGGCCTGCGTGTTGAGGTCGTCGAACTCATCGCTCGCGTAGCCCGTGAAGTGGGACCCCCCGGCGAACACGTCGCCGAGGAAGTTGTGGGGATGCGGATAGTCCTGCGTCCAGCTGGCCCGGTTGATGTCGAATGGATCCGAGCTGCGCCGCTCGCTGTAGGCGACGGCCTCCAGCCCCTCGGACTGCACCTCGACGCCGAGGTTGGTCCGCCATTGCTCGGTGAGGAAGTCGACCGTCTGCTCGTGCAATGGGCTGGTGTTGTAGCCGACGGTCAGATCCAGCTCGCTCGCGTCGGACATGTTGAGCTCCGCGAGGGCCAGATCGAGCTCCGCCTTTGCCCCTGCCGGGTCGTAGGCAAGCCCGGCGTCGGCCTGGTGGCCGGGGATGCCGGGCGGCACGGCGCTGCCCGCGACGGTGGCCGCACCCTGGCGCACGGTGTCGACGAGCGTCTGCTTGTCGACGGCCATGCTGAAGGCCCGCCGCAGGTGCGGGCTGCGCGCGAAGGCTCCCTGGTCGTCGTTGAGATCGAAGCCGTAATACTCGAAGCCCGCGGTGGCGGTCTCGATCATCTGCTCCTTGAGCGTGGCGTCGCCGCAGATGCGGGCGATGTCCGCGGATGGGACGCCCACCATGTCGAGCTCGTCGGCCTGGTAGGCGCTAAGCGCGGCCTGCTCGTCCTCGATGAGCGTGAACTGGATGCGCTCGAGCTTGGCCGGCTCGCCGAACCACTCGGGGTTGCGGACGAGCACGATCTTGGAGTTGTGGTCCCATGTCTCGAGGGTGAACGGGCCGCTGGCCACGTAGTTGCCGGCCTCCGTTGCGCCCTCCTGCTCGATCCACGCCTCCTGGATCGGCACGGTCACCCAGAGCGTCGCGACCGACAGGAAGTACGCCGCCGGCTGTGCGAGCTCGACCACGAAGGTCTTGTCATCGGGCGCAGACACGCCGACGTCGGCGAGCAGCGCGTCGATCTCCGCGTCGGGCGGCAGCGCGTCCGTGTCGAGATCGAGCAGGGCCGCCGCGCCGGCGAGCCCGTACATCACGTACCCGTACTCGGCTGCTACCCGCGGGTCGACGAGGCGTCGCCAGCTGAAGACGAAGTCGTCGGCGACGATCGGCTCGCCGTTGCTGTAATTCGCGTCACGCAGGTGGAACGTGATCGTCGTGCCGTCGATGTCCCAGCTCTCGGCAAGCCCAGGGACCGTGTTGAGGTCCTTGTCGAAGTACACGAGCGGGTAGGTGAGCTGGCGCATGATCTCGACCGCCCGCAGGCTCGACACGAGCGTGGGATCGAGGGATTCGGGCTCGTCGCCCAGGGGAAGCCGGAGCGTCTGATCGGCGGCGGTCGTGCCGTCGCCGGCAGGCGGCGTCTTGGGCACGTCGCACACCGCGCTCGTCGGGCCCGATGGCGACGCGGATGGTTCGCCGGACGCGCTGCCGCTCGGCAGGGCTGCCGAGGCGGTGCCACTCGGCGCGCTTGTCCCGGTGCCGCTCGGCACCGCCGTCGGACCGCACGCGGTCACGATCAGTGCCAGGACCACCATCACTATCCATGGTCGGTGGCGTTGCATGGTTCCTCCTCGCCGTTCGTTCACCAGCTGCCTGATCCGTCGCCCGGGATGGCAAGTCCCGGCGGATGGATGAGATAGACCGTGCCGCCCGATGATCGCAGCCAGAGCGACTCCAGCGCGCGCCGATCGTAGATCCTCCGGACGTCGCTGTCGGACAGACCGGCTGGGTCGTTGACGATTACGTCACCCGCGGCGTCGAAGCCGCGGACCACGATGAGGTGACCGTCGCTCGAATCGATCGGGGCGCCGGGCAGCTGTCCCTGCCCGAACGCGAGGCTGACGATCACCGGCACGCCGGCCAGGACCCAGCGCTCGACCTGGACGAGCGAGCCCAGTCGGGTGACGAACGCCTCCAGGCCGAAGGTCGCGGCCCACGCGGTGTTGAACGCCCAGTTGCCGGTGCCGCCGTAGACATGGTCGTAGGTCGCGGCCGCCGCGACGCGCACCGGCACCGGATGGCCCCAGAAGGCGAGGACCATGGAGGTCGCGGTGGGTGAGCACCAGCCACCCACGCCGTCACCCTCGACGCGCTGCGAGCGCTCCGGGACGGGAAGCTCCGTGCCCCAGGCCGCACGATCGGAGGTCCACGCGCCACCCCCGGCCTCCCGCCCTGAGTCCGACGTCGTGACCGAGACAGATCGGACGCCGGGTGTCGCTTCGGGATCCACGGTGCACAGCGTGAGGCGGTACTGGAAGCCACGGCCGCTGGACCCCTCGCGCAGGTTGAGGGTGTCAGTCGCGACGGTCGCGTCGGCGTCGTCCTGACCATCGACACTGTGGCGGCGCACTGTCCCGGAGTCAGCGGCCCACACGGCCATGGTGTAGAACCTCGTCCACCATCCGTCGCCCAGCCGGACCCGCAGCTCGACCTGCAGCCACGTGCCGGGCGGCGTCAGGGCGTTCCACGAGGGGATCGCGGTGTCGAAGGGCAGGTCCGTCTGGACCACCGGCGAGTCGAGGGTATCGGACCAGCCCGGCCGCTCGCCGGCGCCGGTCGTGACGCTGCCCTTCGCGAGTCGGGCGCGCGGCCGGGCTGGTCCGATACCCTCGACTC
>Ga0136621_1000313_pt1 | contig 18473 bp, 17 predicted proteins | sample AntDryUQ445A2306_FD_104673 | JGI IMG/M metagenome (GOLD analysis project Ga0136621, IMG submission 104673) | Polar desert sand microbial communities from Dry Valleys, Antarctica - metaG UQ445A (23.06) | ecosystem: Environmental > Terrestrial > Soil > Desert | place: Antarctica: Dry Valley...
GACGCGTTCTGCACGTCCTCCGCGCTGAGCATGTCGTCGCCGTCGCCGCCGCTGAGCGTGTCGCTGCCGGTGCCGCCGACCATGACGTCGGTGCCGCCCCCACCGCTGATGCGGTCGTCGCCGTCGCGTCCGAGCAGCAGGGTGGAGACCGTCGGCGTGTTGACGTCCGCCTCGTCGTCGCCGTCGCCCAGATCGACGGTCAGGTTGGTGACCCCGGCCGCGGGGCAGCGGACCGTCTGGCCGGACGGACTGCAGTCGCCGAGCGTCTGGAGTGTCGCGCCCGGGTCGGCGTAGACGTAGGCGTCGCCGTCGCGCACGACCGTCACGCGATTGACCTCGCCGGAGTCGGCGGTGAACCCGACCCCCGTCGCGCCGGGGACGTGCGTGATCGTGGCGGCGCGCGCGGCGGGCGCGGCCAGGGCTGCCGCGAGCAGCGTCGCCAGTCCGTACAGCGCAGCGCGCCTCATCCGCGCCTGACCAGGTAGCTGGCTCCCGCGCGCAGCTCCAGGGGCTTGCGGCGCCCGCTGTCGCTGACGGTGATCGCGCCGCGGAGCACGCGGTAGCGCGTGCCCCCGCACAGCTCCTCGACGACCCAGTCGCCACGCCGCCCGACCGCGAAGCCGCGCGCCCCGTAGACGTACAGCGCGCCGGCATCGGCGCGGATCCGCAGTCGTGCCAGCGGCTTGCTGCTGCGGCCTGCGCACGCACGCCGCGAGGCCGTGGCGAGCAGGATCTCGGCGCGCCGCCGCGAGGTGGCGAGGACGAAGCGACCTTGGCTCACGCGGGCCATGCGGCGACCGCTGCGGGTCGCGACGATGACCCGCACCGCACCGGCGCTCGTGTCGACGGCGGCGGGCAGGGGCAGTGCCACGCGGTCGGCGAGCGGGACCAGGCGCTGCCCGCCGGGCGCGCGCATCGCTGCCGAACCGGCGGCGGGCTCGACGATCGCCTGGCGCCCGAGGCGCGGCCGGTCACCGCCTTCGTCGACGAACTCGCAGTCCGATTGCACACGGTCGACGGGATCGACGATCGCGAAGTCGATGCCCGGCCCGCATCCGACGCGGTCCGGGGCACCGTCGCGCGATCGCAGCACGTCGCCGGCGAGGCCGCCGTCGAGCTCGTCCGCGCCGCCTGCGCCGTCGAGGTAGTCCTCGCCCTCGGAGCCGCGAAGGCGCTCGGCACGATCGGTGCCGCGAACCGTCTCGTCGTGCTGCCCGCCCTCGAGACGCTCGATGTCGCTGCGCACGTCGTCGCGCTCGCCGGCCGGGCCGTCGTCGGCGACGTCGTCGAAGCTCACGCGAACAGGCACGCGCACCGCACCGTAGTCCACCGCATCTCCGTCGCCGTCTCCTCCCGACAGGGCGTCAGCTCCGGGACCGCCCGCGAGCGTGTCGTCGCCTGGGCCGCCCGACAGGGTGTCGCTGCCCTCGCCGCCGTCGAGGACGTCCGCTCCGTCGGCGCCGACGAGCGGCATCGCCGCCCCCTCGAGGACGTCGTCGCCGGGTCCGCCCGCCACGCGGTCGAGGCCGGGGCCGCCCGCGACTCGATCGCTCTCGCTGCCGCCGTCGAGATCGTCGTTGCCGCCGCCGCCGGCCAGCGAGTCGGGACCGTCGGCGCCGTCGAGCCGGTCCGCGCCGCCGCCGCCCTCGAGCCTGTCGGCGCCCCGCTCGCCGAACAGCCGGTCCGCCCCCGCGTCCGTGCCACCGCCCAGCAGCGTGTCGTCGCCGTCACCGCCCGACACGATGTCAGACCCGTCGCCGCCGTCGAGCCGGTCGCCCGCGGGACCACCGGTCAGCACGTCGTCGCCGGCGCCGCCGACCACGGCTTCGACGTCGGCGGCGACATCGTCGCCCTCGCCCGCAGCGCCGTCGTCGGCCGTGCCCGCGCCGATGCTCGCCGACACGCTCGCGGTGCGACCGAGGTAGGTGACGGTGTCCTGCCCCGGGCCGCCGGCGAGGACGTCGGCGCCGTTGGCGGCGTCGGGCGGATCGGGCGTGTTGAACGGCGAGCCTTCGCGCACGAAGCCGCGCCCGGGGGCGCCGTCGAGGGTGTCGTCGCCCGCCTCGCCGGCGAGCACGTCGTCGCCGTCGTCGCGGCAGTTCTCACGTGCCGCCAGCGAGACGCCCAGCGCGTCGTTGCCGTCGCCGCCGCGCTCGACGTCGTTGCCCCGGCCGCCGCACAGGATGTCGCGATCGGGGCCGCCCAGCAGCTCGTCCTGACCGTCATCCCCCGAAAGGAAGTCGCTGCCGGCGCCGCCGTCGAGGCGGTCGTTGCCGCCGAAGGCGTAGAGCTCGTCGGGACCGACCCCGCCGGAGAGGTCATCGCGCCCGCGGCCTCCGTCGAGCACGTCATGGCCGTCGTCTCCGCGCAGGACGTCGTCGCCCGCCGGCGTGGCGACGTCGGGCGCGTTCAGAGAGCAGACAGAGGTCTCGCCCTCCAGCAGGTCGTCGTCGCCGCCGCCGCTCAGCGTGTCGCTGCCGCTGTCGCCGCCGATCAGGTCGACGCCCGGGCCGCCGGTCATGATGTCGTCGCCCGATCCGCCGCACATCCCCGTGGTGTTCGGGGCGGACTGGACGATCCGATCGTCGCCGTCGCGGAGGGTGACGAAGATCTGGTCGCCGGCCCGCGCCGCGCAGGTGGCCGTCGTGTCGGACGTCGGCTCGCATCCGTCGCCGGGGATCAGCGGGTCCGAGCCGGCATCGCTCACCGTGTAGGCAGGACCTCCGACCGCAACGGGATCGAATGAGATGGTCACGTCGTTGACCTCTCCCCCCGCAGCGCTGAAGAATATGGCGCTCGAGCCGATCCGCTCGACCGAGGCACCCGAGGCGGCCGCCGGCAGCGCGGCGGCGAGCGTGCAGGCAAGCACGAGCGCGCGCCAACCCCGGTGCATCAGTTGAACACGACGAAGAAGGCGCCCCCGACTTGGGGGTCGTCCTGGTCGTAGAAGTACACCGCGGCGTCCCGCAGGCCGGCGGGACAGTCGACGGCGATCACGGCGGAGCCGGCATCTGTACTCGGCATCGCCACGTAGACCTCCCTGACCAGCTCGCCCGAGATGATGGCGCTGGCGAAGTCGACGCTCGCGACCGCGTTGACCGCCGCGACCTCGAGGTCGAAGCAGTACACGCGCCAGGACTCATTCGGCACCTGCCGGACCTCGTTGACGCCCTTCGACGCGCCCTCCGTCGGCGTTCCGCTTGCGCCGACCTCCGTCGGGACGTGGGCGAACGCCAGCGCCTCTCCACGCGGCCCGCCGGCGCCCTGCGGCCCGGGCTCGCCCTTCGCACCGACGGGTCCCTGCGGTCCCCGCGGGCCCTCCGCACCGGACGCGCCGCCGGCCGGGGCGGTGATGGCGCGGCGGGTCGCCGGCGTGAGATCGCGCAGGCTGACGCCGCGGTCGTCGGCGAGGTCGCCGCTGTTGATGGCACCTGTCGCGACCTGGCTCGAGCGCTTGATCAGCACGGTGGCCGCGGCGGCGGTGCCGCTCAGCGCGATGACGAGCGCCAGCAGCGCCACGGCCATCGCAGGTGAGCAGCGGATGCGCCTCACGGCGCAACCCTACGCTCCTTCGGCCAGGAATTACAGGCCGGGCGGGTGGCGGGCGACGAATCCGCCGGTGGGACGCATCTCGCGCGTCCAGCGCGTGCCGCCGCCGCGCAGCGCCGTCGTGTCGAAGCGCCAGCCGCCGACGACCATGAACATGTGACCCGGGTTGGTGTAGATCGTGATCCACTTGCCGGGGCCGCTCTCGCCCCAGGTCAAGAAGCCGCCCGAGGCCATCGGAGAGCTGACGAGCCCCGCCGCCGCGAGCGCATAGCTGATCGATCCCGAGCAGTCATACGCGGTGTCCTTGAAGCCGGCGTGGCCGCCGCCGTAGAGATAGGGCAGGCCGGCGATCGCATTGCCCGCCGCGATCACGAGGCCGACCGCGGCGGGCGCGCCGGCGGGCGCCTGCGCCGTTCCCCCGGGGTTCGTGCGGATGCCGGGACGCGCCTGGCGCGCGAGGCGCTTGCGCAGCGAGGACAGCCGGCTGCGGATCCGCTCCAGCTCGCCGCTCTTGGCCGCGCGACCGGCCAGGCGCCGGCGCTGCTCGCTCAGCAGCGCGGTCTCGATCGCCTGCGCGCGCTCGCGCCGGCCCTCCAGAGCGGAAGCCAGGCGTAGCTCGCGCGACTGCAGCGTGGCGAGCGCGTCGGCCTGCTTGGTGACGGCTGCGCGCGAGGTGCGCGCGGAGGCCATGATCGTCGCGTTCTGGCGCGCGACGCGCTTGATGAACTCCGCCTGCTCGAGCAGGTCGGTGAAGCCCTTCGCATTGATCACGACGGCGACGAGGTCGGGCTGCGGATGGCGGTAGGCGGCCTGCAGGTTCGAGCGCAGCGCGTCCGTCGCAGCGCGCTGGCGGCTGACGAGCCGCGTGAGCCGGTCGCGGGCGCGGACGAGTGAGCGCTCGACACGCCCGAGCTTGGCCTGCTGGGCTGCGACGTCGAACCGGATCTCCCGCAGGCGGCGCTGGGCGGTTGCGAGCCCGGCCGACGACGAGCGGATGCGCGCGGACTCCGCCGCGACAGCGGCGCGCAGCGCGTCGGCGCGGTTCTGCCCCGTGCGGATGCGGCTGGAGAGGTCGGCGTCCGCGGGGCCCGCCGTGGCGAGGATCGTGACCGCCGCCGCGGCGCACAGCGCCAGCGCGCAGATGATGAGAAGTCGGCGAGGGGAGGATGTCGTCATCGGCAGCGCATGTCGCGACGACGGCAGCGCGCTGCCACCCCGGCCCGACCGCGGCGACGCTAGCAGCGGCCATCGCGAACCGGCGACCAACCCCTGCTCCTGCAAGCGATCGTGCACGGGTAGCGTGGCGGCGTGCGCGACGACGACGTCTGGATCGGGCTCGACCTCGGCACGCAGGGCGCTCGCGCGCTCGCCGTCGCCGCCGACGGCCGCGTGCTGGGACGCGGCACGGTGGCGCTGCGCAGCCGTCGCGACGCAGGCCGCCACGAGCAGGACCCGCGAACGTGGTGCAGCGCCGTGGCGACGGCGAGCCGCGAGGCGCTTGCAGGGGTGGCGCCCGAGCTCGTGCGCGGCGTGGCGACGTGCGCGACGTCGGGCACGATCCTGCTCGTCGACGGCGCGGGCACGCCGCTGACGCCGGGCCTCATGTACGACGACGGGCGCGCGGTGGCGCAGGCGCGGCGGATCGACGCCGCCGGAGGCCTCGGATACCGCATCGGACCGGCATGGGCGCTGGCGAAGCTGCTGTGGATGCTCGAGCAGTGGCCGCAGCTCGCGCGCGGCGCGCGCCTCGCCCACCAGGCCGACGTCATCACCCGCTTGCTTGTCGGACACGCGGTGCCGGCGGACTCGAGCCACGCCCTGAAGACCGGCTATGACCAGACCCAAGACAGGTGGCCGCACGAGGTGCTCGGCGCGCTGGGCGTGCCCGACGGCATGCTGCCCGCGGTGGTGCGCTGCGGATCGGCGCTCGGCGAGGTCTGCGCGAGGGCCGGCGAGCAGACAGGCATCCCGGCGGGCACGCCGGTCATCGCCGGGATGACCGACAGCTGCGCCGCGCAGTTCGCGGCCGGGGCGGTCCGCGAGGGCGACTGGAACTCCGTGCTCGGTACGACGCTGGCGCTGAAGGGCCGCGGCGAGCGGCTCGTTCGCGACGCGGCCGGCGTGCTCTACAGCCATCGGGCGCCGGACGGCGGCTGGCTGCCGGGCGGCGCGTCGAGCACCGGCGCGGGCGTGCTGTCGCAGCGCTTCTCAGGCCGCGATCTCGACGAGCTCGGCCGGCGAGCCGCGGCGCACGAGCGCACCGGCGTGCTCGCCTATCCGCTCGTCGGACGCGGGGAGCGCTTTCCGTTCGCGGCCGCGGGGGCCGAGTCGTTCGTGCTCGGCGAGCCGGCGGGGGAGGCCGAGCTCTTCGCCGCGCTGCTGCAGGGCGTGGCCTTCGTCGAGCGCCTGTGCTTCGACTACGTCGACCTGCTCGGCGCGCCCTCGGGCGGCCGGCTGACGCTCACCGGCGGCGCCGTGCGCAACCGCGAGTGGTGCGCGTTGCGCGCCGACGTCCTGGACCGTCCCGTGCGCCTGGTGCAGCAGCCGGAGGCGGCGTTCGGCATGGCGGTGCTGGCGGCCTCGGTGGGTGGCGAGGACGCTTGCGCACGGGGGGCTCGCGTGGGCGCGTCCGCGGCGGACGCGATGGTCCGCACGCGCGAGCTGATCGAGCCGCGGCCCGTGCGCGCGGAGTACCTCACCGCGCCCTACCTACGGCTCGTCGGCGAGCTCGAGCAGCGCGGCTGGCTCGACGCCGCCCTCGCGCGGCACGCACGCACGCGAGCTGGCGAGACCAGCTCAGCAACCTGAGTTGACAGCGTCGGGCTTGTCAACTAGGATTGACCACGTGGCGTTCGTACCGACCGAGGAGGAAGCCGTTCCGCGCGATCCCGCCGAGGGTCTCGCCGCCGTCGTCGCGCTGCGCCGGCTCGCAGACCGCCTCGAGGCGGGGCAGGTCGAGCGCGCGATCACCGATGGCTGGTCGTGGACGGAGATCGCGGCATCGCTCGGGGTCACGCGCCAGGCGGTCCACAAGAAGCACGCCAAGCGGCTGCGAGCGCGCGGCGTGCACAGCGGGAGGCGCAATGCTTGAGCGGTTCACACGCGACAGCCGTCGCGCGATCACGCGGGCGCTGGACGCGGCTCGGCGCCTGGGCGCCGAGCAGGTCGAGCCCGAGCACCTGCTGCTCGCGCTCGCCGAGGACGACGACGGCCCGGCCGCGCGCGCGCTGCTCGAAGCCGGCCTCGACGCACAGGTGATCGCCGAGGCGATCGAGCAGGATCTCGTCGCCGCGCTGGAGGTCGTCGGCGTGCCGGCATCCGTGGTCGCGGCGACGCCGGCGCTTCCACGGGCCGATCACCCGGGCTTCGGCGTGCCGGCGAAGCAGGCGCTTGAGCAGGCGCTGCGGGCGGCGGTGCGCCGCGGCAAGCGGCGCATCGGAGCCGAGCACGTGCTGCTCGGGCTGCTCGAGCCACCCAGCGTCGGCCTCGCGCGCGTGCTGGCCCGGCTGGACGTCGAGCCCGCCCGGCTCACGGCGCTCGTGCAGGTCGAGCTGGCGGCAGGCCGCTGACAACTTGCGCCGCGGATGTCCTACGACGCCCCTGGGCACGCCGACGAGCTCGGCGACGAGCTGCGCGAGCGCTGCAACGAGACGATCGCACGCGCCTACGCGTCGCAGAGCGATGCGCTGAAGTCGCGCTTCTTCACGCTCGACCACGATCAGCTGAACGTCGGGACCTACGCGCCGTGATCGGGGATCAGCGCGGCGGCGGGCTCGATCGGCCCGCGCGCCGGTAGCAGCTCCTGCAGGCGCAGGTTCTCCAGCGGGTCGAGCACGGAGTGCTGGGTGCAGGCCGGGACGAGCGTGTCGGACTCGGGATGCGCCATCGCGTAGGAGCAGGCCTGCAGGCGCTCCTGGGTCTCGCGGATCTTCGGGTCCTCGCTCATCTCGCCACGCTGCAGCAGCTCCCAGGCCGGGCGCACGTGCCTGGCGTCCATGAAGGAGTGCATGACGTAGGTGACCGCCTTGGGCTTCTCGCGCTGGATCGTGCGCGGCCCGCCGATGCGGCGCACGAGCCGCCCGGCCCATGGCACGCCGCTGCGCAGGACGGCCGGGTGACTTGCGACGGCGCGCGCGCAGCGGGCCGCGCGCAGGCGGCGGCTGCCGGCCTCGAAGTCCATCCCGCCGAAGGCCGCGATGAAGTCGTGCAGCGCCTGCGCGTCGCGCGGGTCGTCCTCGTCGAGCAGCGTCTCGTAGCGGTCGCCGACGTAGATGCCGTGGGCGGTGCGGTTGCAGCGCACGTCGCCGACCTGCTCGGCGTTGAAGTGCAGCCGTGCCCCGACGCCCTCCTCGATGCGCTTCCAGACCTCGTCGGTGGAGAACTCGCGGTAGGAGTCCTTCCAGCGCGCCTGGTTGCCGATGAAGGCGGCGGGCTGAAAGGAGAACATGCGAAAGCCCATCTGCCGGCAGTCGCGCACGAGCTGCGGGATCTGATCCACGTTGCGCGGCGTGACCGTGATGTTGTGCGCGAGGTAGTGCGAGACGCCGTGCTCGCGCTCGAGGCGCTGGAACATCTCGCAGAAGCGCCGGCGGTAGGGGTTCAGCTCGACTTCTGAGTCGACGCGCTTGATGCCGCGGCGGCCGAACATCATCGAGTCGAAGTGCCCGGCGAAGGCGAGGTGGTCGAAGCGCCGCTCGCCGGTGCGCGAGTCGATCGCGAGGCCGACGAGGTAGTCGTAGTCGAAGTCGCCGTGCGTCATCGACATCGGCTTGCGGCCGTGGCGGATCATCGACTTCAGAGCACGGGCGTGGTCGTCGGCCCCCAGCAGGGTGACCTCGCCCCCGATCAGCTGGGCATGCTGGCCGGGCCCGCGCAGCCGGCGCAGCAGCGCCATCTGGGCGTCGACCTCGATCTCCGTGTGATCGCCGTCGGTGCGCACGCGGTTGGCTTCCTTGGCGTGATAGCAGGGCGTGCAGGCGAGGTTGCACTTCGGAAAGACGCCGTGCGTCCCCTCACAGCCCGTCATCCGCTTGCCGAGCATCTGGTTGGGCTGCTTGACGTGCGCCGGAAGCTCCTCCCATCGCTGTGCGAGGGCACGCGTGAGATCGGGGTGCTCCGGACGGGTCGCAACCTCGAGGGCGCGCAGGCGTGTCAGCAGCGAGGCCATGTGCAGACGCTAGCGCACACGTCCTGCGGCCCCGGTTCACTTGGCGCGCCACCGGGTGGAGTGGGCCGGCCGCGTACACCCGCTCAGCGAACCGCGCGGTACAGCCGCGCGAGCCGCGCGGGCGAGATTCCCGCGACGTACAGCCAGCGGATCACGAACCAGGCGAGCACGGTTCGGGGGATCCCCATCGAGCGCCAGCGCCGCGACGACGTGACGGCGGGGCCCGGCAGGCAGCGGGTGCGGCCACTCTGCTCCAGGCGGCGGACGAAGTCGTAGTCGTCCATGATCGGGATCTCGCGATAGCCGCCGAGCGCTTCCCAGCGGTCGCGGCGCACCCAGATCGACGAGTCCCCGTAGTAGAAGCCGTGGCGGCGCTGGAAGGCGTAGACGAATCCCAGCACGCGTTCGAACGTGCCTCCGCCCGCGAATGCCAGCGCGAAGTTGCCGCCGCCGACGTCCGGCGTGCGCCACGCCTGCGCCAGCGAGGCGTAGGCATCGCCGGGCAGGCGGCTGTCGGCGTGCAGGAACAGCAGCACGTCACCGGTCGCCGCGCGCGCGCCCGCGTTGAGCTGAGCCGCGCGGCCGCCGTGCGCCTGCAGCACCACCGGCTGTGCGGGGTGCGCGCGCGCCAGCGCGGCCGTGGCATCGCGCGAGCCTGCGTCGACGACGATCAGCTCCCAATGGCCCGGCAGCTTCGCGAGCTCGCCGAGCAGTGCCGGCAGCTCGCGCTCCTCGTCGAGCGCCGGGATCACGACCGAGACGAGCGGGGCGCAAGCCGGTGATGGCGTGGCGCTCACACGGCGCAGTGGAAGGCGGGCGGCAGCGATCCGTCCTCCTGGCGCAGCACGAGGAAGCGCTCGACGATCCGGCGCTTGGCCTCGGCGAGCGAGACCTCGCCGCGGGCGACGAGGAAGTCGGGGCTGGAGTCGATGTCGCCGCCGACGGGGTGCCAGTGAGCGCCGTCGGCGGTGATCGTCAGCTCGGGCACCATCACAGCATCGGAGATCTGCATCGCTCCGGCGGCGGCCGCGTCCGCCGCGAAGCCGCGCTGGACCAGCGGGCGCACCGCGAAGTCCTCGCCGTGGATCCCGAGGTCCTCGAGCGCCTCGCGCAGCGGCTGCACCTCGCCGCGGTTCTCGGGGGTCTCCGTCATCGCCACCCGCAGCGGCAGGCCGAGGCCGGCCGCGTAGCGCAGGCCCTCCATCGCCCTGACCCACGATCCGGCGCCGCGCCAGCGGTCGTGGGTCGCCGCGCACGCGCCGTCGATCGAGGACTGCAGCGTCAGCCCCGGGCGCCCGGCCAGCCGCGCGAGCTCCGTCCGCCGGCGGCCGGTGAAGAGCATCGCGTTGCTCAGCACGACCGTCGTCATGCGGTCGGCGGCGTACTCGATCATCTCGACGATCTGCGGGTGCACGAACGGCTCGCCGCCCGTCAGGTACAGCTCCTCGAAGCCCTCGCTCAGCGCCTCGTCGACGAGCGCCGCGAAGCGATCGGCGCCGATCTGGCGCCGCCGGGCGGACGGCGAGCTCGCCACGACGCAGTAGCCGCAGGCGAGGTTGCAGTGGAAGTTCGAGTACACCCACAACCGCGGCGGAAACAGCGCCGTGCCGAACAGCGAGACGACGGGCCTGCCGTCGTCGACCGGCGCCGGCGCGTCGGCCCAGCCCGCGCCGCCGGCGGCGAAGCCGGTCGGCATCGCCTCGCGGTAGACGTGGTAGGCGCCGCGGGCACGCTCGCGCGGCGGGACGATCTCCAGGCAGGTCGTCCACCAGCCGGTCTCGATCGTCTCGACGAACGGCTCGGGCAGCCCCGCCGCCCGCATCGATGCCGCCTGCGCGCGCCAGTCGTAGGCCAGCGCCACCAGCTCGACACCCGAGATCTCCCCGCCGTCGAGGTCGATCACGGCGTACCAGACGTCGGTGCGCCCGTCGTTGGCGGGACGGCCCGCGGCGCCGACGTTGACGATCAGCGTGTCGTCGACCTCGCGCTGCCAGGGGATGCCCGTGTGTGTGCACAGCAGCAGCCGGGCGCCACTTGCACGCACGCGCAGCGACAGCTCGTCGTCGTCCAGCGACTCCCACATGAAGTCGTTGATCGCCAGCGGCGAGCCATGGACCATGTGCACGTCGACGCCGCCGATCTCGCAGCGCAGCTCGCCCGGCAGCTCGGCCATCCAGGCGGCGAACGCGGGCGAGGTGTTGGCCTTCGTGTAGTCGTACATGAGCTGCGCGAAGTGGTTGTCGCGCTCGTCGCCGTAGCCGCAGCCGCAGTCCTCGTCGCCGCGGCCGATCGCGACGTCGTAGTTGCCGGCGATCGTCGTCGCACCCATCTCCTGCAGCAGCGGCAGGACCGCGTCGCACTCCGCGCCGAAGCCGCCGAGGTCGCCGAGGCAGTGCAGCGCATCGCATCCGCGCGCCCGCGAGTCGTCCGCCAGCGCGCGAAGCGCGTAGGGGTTTGAGTAGACGCCGCCGAACACCGCGATCTTGGTCATGGTGAAAGTATGGTGCGAGGCAGCCGGGGCGAGAGATCACGAGGGAGGTACATGCCGCGCATCGCCATTCTTGGGGCCGGCCCGATCGGGCTGGAGGCAGCGCTTGCCGCTGCGCAGCGCGGCGACGACTTCACGGTCTACGAGTCAGCCCCGACGGTCGGCGGCCACGTCCGCCGCTGGGGCCACGTGCGCACTTTCACGCCGTGGGCGATGAACGTCTCGCCGCGGATGCGCTCCCACCTGCCCGCCGCCCCGGGTGACGACACGCTGCCCAGCGGCACGCAGCTCGCCGACGAGCTGCTCGAGCCGATCGCCGCGCTGCCGCAGCTCGCGGGGCGCATCCGGCTGCAGACCCGTGTCCTGGCGGTCGGGCGCGAGGGGCTGCTCAAGCACGAGGCGATCGGCGATCCGCGCCGCGCGTCGCGCCCGTTTCGCCTGCTCGTCGCGCGGCCCGACGGCAGCGAGGCGATCGTCCACGCAGACGTCGTCATCGATGCGACGGGCACCTACGGCAACCCCAACCGCCTCGGAGACGGCGGCATCGACGCCGTCAACGAGCGCGCCTTCGAGGATCGCATCGAGCGCTTCCTGCCCGCGCTCACCGAGCAGGCGCGCGACTGGGCGGGCAGGACGATCCTGCTGACGGGCTCAGGTCACTCGGCGCAGACCGCCGTGCGCCAGCTCGCAGCCTTCGCGCGCGACGCACCCGGCACGCGCATCGTCTGGGCCGTGCGCAAGCCGCGCCCCGACTGGGGCGCCGTCGAGGCCGATCCGCTGCCCGAGCGCGCGTCCCTCAACGCGGCCGCCGCCGAGCTCGCGGCCGGTGCGTCGGACGCCGTGCGGCTGCGTCCCGGATGCGTGACAGAGGCGCTGCACGCGCGCGGCGATCGAATCGTCGTCACGCTGCGAAACGGCGCGCCCGAAGAGGTCGAGGTCGATCGCATCCTCGCGCTCAACGGCGGCGTCGGCGACGGCGCGCTCTATCGCCAGCTGCAGGTTCACGAGTGCTACGCGACGTCGGGGCCGATGAACCTCGCCGCCGCGCTGCTCGGCGAGAGCGGGAGCGACTGCCTCGCGGTCAGCGCGCACGGTCCCGAGACGCTGCGCAACCCCGAGCCCGGCTTCTTCATCCTCGGCGCCAAGTCCTACGGGCGCAACAGCCAGTTCCTGCTGCAGATCGGATGGCAGCAGGTCGACGACGTCTTCGGATCCCTGATCGAGCAAGGAGCAAGCTGAGCATATGGCCGACTACACGGTTGCGAAGATCGACGAGTTGGAGGGCTTCTACAACGGCCTCTTCCTGAAGGCGCGCGCGGCGCTGGGCGTGACCGCGTTCGGCCTGTCGATCGTCAAGATCCCGGAGCACAACGTGCACTATCCGGAGCACAACCACCCCAGCGGCCAGGAGGAGGTCCTGATCGTGACGAAGGGTCGCGGCCGGCTGATCCTCGACGAGGGTGCGATGTCCGTCGACCTCGAGCCCGGCGTGATGGTCCGCATCGGAGCGAAGACCAAGCGCACGATCCGCGTCGGCGACGAGGGGCTGGAAGCCGTCGCGATCGGCGGCACGCCCGGCAAGGCCTTCGAGCCGCTGGCGTACACGGAGATCGGGGCGCTCGATCCGCTGCTCAAGCGCCCCGGCACCTGACCGAGGGCTCGACCGAGGGGGAGCTGTGGGCGCGCGAGCAGCTCACGCTCCTGCTGCACGCCCGCTTCGCCCCGCGCGCGGTCGCCCGCTTCTTCGCCGCAAGCCAGCGCCGCACGAACGAGCAGCGCCGTGCGCGGCCGGCGACGGCGCGGCGGATGCGCGCCTGGGTGGGCGCCGGAGCGGGCGCCTGGGCGACCCTTGCGCTCGCGGGGGCGCAGCCGTATCGCCGCCGCACGGGAGCGTTCGCCGCCTGGTGGGCGCTGACGTGGCTGATGCTCGACTGGCACATCGGCATGGTCGAGACCGACGACGGCCGGCCGCGCAACCTGGGTCCCGCCGACGCGTGCACGCTCGCGCGCGTCTGGCTCGTGCCCGCCGCCGCCGACGCGCCGGCGCCATGGATGTGCGCGCTGGCGTTCGTCACCGACGGCCTCGACGGGCGCCTGGCGCGGCGCAGCGAGCCGACGCGGATCGGGCGCGATCTGGAAGGACTGGCGGACGCCGCGTTCGCGGCGGCGGCGCTGCACGGTGCGCTGCGCCGCGGCTGGATCGGGCGGGCGGCGGGGACCGGCGAGCTCGTGCGGCTGGGCGTCGGCTTCGGCTACGCGCTCTACGTGTGGTTCGGCTCGGCGGCCGCGCCCGATCCGCGCGTGCTGCACGCGGCGCGCGTGACGACGCCGGTGCGCGCCGGCGGGCTCGTCGCCGCCGGGCTCGGACACCGGCGCTGCGCCGACGCGCTGGTGCTCGCAGGCGCGGGCTGGAGCGCGCTCGCGATCGGGCGAGCGTTCGCCCGATCGCGTGCGTGACGCCTGCTGCTAGGCGGCGGCGAGCTTGCGCTCGGTCGCCTTCATGACGCTGCTGCGGTCCTTGTGCGAGCGCTCGTACGCGCGGACCTTGTCGACGTCGTCGGAATCGGCCTCGCGGATGACGGCCGCGATCTCGGTCGCCGTCTGCTCGTCATAGCCGGGCCACGGCTCGTCGCCACGCAGCGAGTCGATCTTCGACGTGATCGTCGTGCGATCGTCCTCGCGGCGCTCGTAGGCGTCGACCTTCGACAGGTCGATCTGCGAGAGCTCGGGCAGCTTGGAGGCGATCTCGTCGGCCGTCAGGGCGTCGTAGCCGGTGATCGGCAGGTCGTCCTCGGACGCCATCGCACCCTTGATCTCACCCTCTGCGCGGGCCACGCCGGGCACCTTGCGTGCCTGGCGGCTCGCGCGCTTTGTGTCCGCGGCGGCACTGCGGGCCGACTTCTTGGCGCCCTGCACCGTCTCGCGAACCGCGTCGGCGGCACCGGTCGTGGCGAGGTCGTAGGACGGATCGCCGTGCACGTCGGCGCGGGCGACCGCCTCGGTGAGCTTCGGCAGCTCGCGCTGCAGGCGCTCGAGCATCCGCTCCTCGTCGGCGCGGATCGCGGCGGCGAGCTTCGCCGTCGCGTCGTCGTCAGCGAGCTCGGCGAGGCGCTCGATCGCGATGTACGTCGCGATCTCCAGCGCCTCGGTGGCGCAGGCGTCCTTGCAGTTCTTGAGCACCTTCTCCTCGCCGCCGGAGCCGCGGATCAGGTTCAGCGGGGTCTTGCCGACCGCGAGCATCTGGCCGACGACCTTCTGCGCCACGCCGCCGACGAACTCCAGCGGGTTCTTGCCGTGGTCGAGCTCGTCGAGCCGCTCGCCCAGGCGCGAGGCATGGCCGCGCGTCTCGCGCAGGTGCTTCTCGAGCAGCGTCCTGTAGCTGCCACGGGGGGCCATCGCGATCTGCGCCTGTAGCTCGCTGACGAGCGTCAGCTCGCTGCAGCGCGCCTCGTCGAGGTATTGCACGACCTTCTGTCGGTAGTCCGTCATCGCGTCGTCCTCCGAGGTGGGGAGATGAGGCCGCCGTCGATGTCGCCGCGCCGGCGGAGCCACGGTCGTGTCGTGGCTACCCTGCCCGCGCGCGGTCCCAAACACCCGTTCGCATATGTCTACGCGATCGCAACAATCTCAAACGGTGGCGCTCAGGTCGCCTCCGAGGGCATCAGATGGCCGTCGCCGTCGACCCATCCGTCCTTGGCGCTGACGGCGAGGTAGACCAGATCGCCCTCGCCGACGTTGCGGATCCGGCGCACGGTCGCGGCGTCGATGCGCGCGATCCCGCCGGGACCGAGGCGATGCACGGAGCCGTCGCCGAACTCGAGCTCGGCGTGCCCCTGATGGATGAAGTAGGTCTCTTCCTGCTCGTAGTGGTAGTGGCGCCGGCCCGCGAACTCCTCGGGCATGACGATCGCGTTGATGCCCAGCGCCTTGACCTCGAGCGCCGGGCGGATCTTGCGAAACCCGCCGCCATGGCCGAGCGCCGCGATGTTGCCGACCGCGTAGCCCTCGCCGGTCACGACCTCCTGTGCTTCCTCGTCGGCCATTCGTGCGCTCCTCTCGTCAGTGGTCGGCGACCGAGCCGCCCTCGGGGATCAGCGGGCGCCGCTGGTCCTCCCACAGCTGGATGCCGCCCGCCATCGAATAGGCGTCGTAGCCGGAGGCGCGAAAGGCCTGTGCCGCCATCGCCGAGCGCGAGCCGAGGCGGCAATGGAAGATCACCGGCTTGTCCTGCGCGATCTTGTCGGCGTTGGAGGCCAGCCGCTCGAGCTCGATGTGAACCGTGCCCTCGATGCGGCCCTCGTCCCACTCGTACTGCTCGCGCACGTCGATGACCTGGGCGCTGCCGTCGGCCAGCGCGTTCGCGGTCTGCTCGGGGGAGACCTCGATGTCGTCGGAGTCGAAGATGGAAGGCATGGCGTCAGCGTAGCGCCGGAGGTGTCTCGCGCAGGTCGGGCAGCGGCCGTGGGCGCATCCGCTGCCAGACCCCGGCTGCGACGAGCAGCAGCAGGCCGAGCCCGATGAACGAGCCGACGCGGTACAGCGACGTCAGCGCGGCGAGGTCGAAGAGGAAGACCTTGCCGACCGTCACGAGCAGCAGCGCGAGCGATCCGAGCCGCAGCGCGCGCTCGTCGCGACGCAGGCCGACCACGAGCGCTGTCAGGCCGGTGACCGCCCACAAGGCGCTCAGCAGCAGCTGGCCGGTCTGGTCTGCGCCGAGATCGAACACGCCCGCGGCCGCGTCGTCGCCGGGGGCGAACGCCGTGACGACCGCGATCGAGGCGAGGTACAGCAGCATGATCGCGCCGGTCGCGGCGAGGGTCGCGCGGGCGTGGTCGACGGTCATCCCGGTGGGGTGCTCGGTCTGCGAGCTCGCCGGGCGCGGGATCTGCCCGAGCAGCCGCGCGCCGGCCAGGGCGGCGATGCCCGCGGCGGCGAGCGCCAGGGCGGCCCCGCCGAAGGCGGCGACGCCGTTGACGAGCGATTCCGGCGGAGCTTCGACCGCCAGCGCGTGGCCGAGCGCCAGGCCGAGGTACGCGGCGCCGCCCCACGCCGCGACGACGTCGCGGCTGCGCTTGGCGATCACGCCGAGCGCGATGGCCTCGGCGGCGCAGGCCGCCGCCAGAGCCGGACCGTCGAGCGCGACCGCCGTCAGGTAGGCGGCGCCGGTCAGCGCCACGATGTCGAGGGCGACGCGCCACTGCCTGCGCACGTCGTCGACGAAGCGGCCGGCGACGAACGCCGCGCACGCGGTCGCCGCGATCGCGGCGTAGCCGCCGAAGGTGATCGCGTCGCCATCCGACAGCGCGTCGGGCGGAACCTGCGTCAGCGCCTGGATGCACGACAGCAGCAGGTGGCCGCCGAGGCCGATGCCGAGCAGCTGCACGTCGCGTCCGGCCTGCTGCTGGTCGCGTCCGGCGAGCACCCGGCGCGCGAGCACGCCGAAGCCGGCCGTCGTGACGGCGAAGGCGCCCGCCAGGACCGCCCCCTCGAGCATCAGCCCCACCATGATGTCGGCGAGCACGACGCCGAGCGCGAGCGTCAGCAGCCGCACGTCGCGGTTGATATGCGTGGCGCGCGTCGACAGGCCGACCGCGATGTGCGCGGCGGCCAGCGCGCCGATCCAGATGCGCCCGACCGTCGTCGAGCCGGCATCGACGAGCGAGTACCAGCCGCACAGGGCGAGCGTCGTCGCGTTGGCCGCCAGCAGCAGCGCCGAGGCGACCCGCAGGCGCTCAGTGGGCACGCGCAGCTCGAAGCCGACCGCTGCGGCGACGTTCAGCGCGCCGAAGGCACACAACACGAGCAGGATGGCGGCCGTCGACGGCTGCTGCTCGCCGAGCCACACGCCCCATTGCGCCAGGGAGATCGCGAAGACCGCGAAGGCGAGCCAGTTCCAGCGCTGCCAGACGAGCACCGCGGCGCCGGAGGCGGCCGCGAGCCAGAGCAGCGCGAGCGTCGTGCCCGTCGAGGGGGCGCCGGCCAGCACGGGGGCCAGCAGCGCCCCGACGATCCCGAGGGCGCCGATGCCGCGTGACTGCCAGCGAACCGCGAACGCCGTCGCCAGCGCGCCGGTCGCGAACGCGAGCGCGAGCGCGACGTAGGCGGGCAGCACCTCGTAGACGGGCCCGCCGACGGCGACGGTCGTGAACAGGCCGGCGATACCGGCCGACAGCGTGGCCAGCGCGGCGTCGGTGCGCCGGTGCTCGTAGAGCCAGATGCCGGCGCCGATCAGCGCGAGCGAAAGCGTGCCCGCCAGCAGCGTGCGCGCGCTCGGGCCGATCCAGCCGCGCGAGACGGCGATCGCGAGCAGAAAGGCGATGCCGGCGACGACGGCCACTCCGCCCGTCCAGGCGAGCACGCGGCCGCCGAGCAGGTCCTCGAGGTCGAAGCCTTCGCGCCGGCCGGCGGCGGCCGGCGGCGCGACGCGGTCGGCGGTCGGCGGTGCGGCGGCAGTGGGCGGCGCGGCGGAGGCTGGCGGCAGGGGCGAGCCGGACGCGCCGGCCGCAGGCGCGTGCGAGCCGGACGCAGCGCTCGCCGGGTAGGGCGTCGGCGAGAACGCGGGCGCAGCGCCTGTCGGGGCGGGCAAGGGCGGCGAGGCGGCCGTGGACGGCGCCGGGGCGGGCCATGCCGGTGCGACAACGGGCTGCGTCGCAGGCGCCCCGGCGACCTGGGTCTCGAGCGCCGTCAGCCGCCTGTGCAGGTTCGCGGTCTGCCTCTCGAGTGTCAGCACTCGGTCCTCGCTGATGCGGCCCATCAGGTCACCATCCTTTGTCAACCGTCGGTCAGCAGAGAAGCTACACGCTTGTCAACCGGCGGTCAAGAGAGTCGCTAGACTGCGTCCATGTCCGAGCGCGCTTACCGGCGACTGCACCGTGACGAGCGTCGCGAGCTGCTGCTCGAACGTGCGACGGAGCTCTTCGCCCGCCATGGCTACGAGGGGCTGTCGATGTCCCAGCTCGCGCGCGAGGCGCAGATCTCAAAGGCGCTGCTGTACCACTACTTCCCGAGCAAGCGCCGGCTGTTCGAGGCGGCGCTCGCCGAGGGCGCCGAGGAGCTGCGCCTGCGAACCGAGCCCGACCCCGGCCGCCCGCCGGCGGAGCAGCTCGCGAAAACGCTCGATGCGTTCCTGCAATGGGTGCAGGAGCGGCCGGTCGCCTACGCGACGCTGCTCGAGAGCGGCTCGGCGGAGGTGCGCGAGATCATGGCCGAGGTTCGCTGCACGACGGCTGGCCGGATCCTCACCGGCCTGGGCCCCGACGGCACCCGTCC
>Ga0136621_1000314_pt1 | contig 18451 bp, 17 predicted proteins | sample AntDryUQ445A2306_FD_104673 | JGI IMG/M metagenome (GOLD analysis project Ga0136621, IMG submission 104673) | Polar desert sand microbial communities from Dry Valleys, Antarctica - metaG UQ445A (23.06) | ecosystem: Environmental > Terrestrial > Soil > Desert | place: Antarctica: Dry Valley...
CCGCCGCTCGCCCTTGCCGCGACCGACGAAGAGCGGCTCAAGGCGGATCGCTGCATCGCGTACGAGCGCGCCACGGCGGCGCCCGTCTGTGCCTATGGTCCGGCCGGGGCCTTCACGATCGCGCTGGTCGGCGACTCCCACGCATCGCACTGGTTCCCGGCCCTCGAGGCCGTCGCGGCGGCGCGCGGTTGGCGCATCGTCCCGTTCGTGAAGGTTTCGTGCCCGTTCATCGATCTGGCGGTGCGCAGCAGCTTCTTCAGGCGCGAGTACACGGAGTGCGCGGCGTTTCGCGAGTCGACGATTGCCCGTCTCCAGACGCTCGCTCCGAACCTGACGATCGTCGCCCAGAACAAGTGGGTGCAGCCGATGGACCCCGCGGACGGGACCGTCGCCCGGATCGGCGCGTCGCTGGCGCGAACGATCGCCCGGGTGCCGGGCCGCACTGCGCTCCTGGTCGACACGCCCCATGCCGCAGCGGATGTGCCGACGTGCCTTGCCGCGAACCCTTCGAACATCGCAGCCTGTGCAACGCCGAGGGCCCGGGCCATGTGGGGCGTGGGCGGGATCGAGGCAGTTGCGGCCGCCACCACGGGCGTGCCGAGGATCGACATGCGCGGCTACGTCTGCGTCTCGGACCCGTGCCCTGCGGTTGTGAGCGGCATGATCGTGTATCGCGACTTCCATCACATGACGGCGACGTTCTCGCGTTCGCTCGCACCTGCGCTCGCCGCGCTCCTGGGGCCCATCACCCGCTAGTGTCGTCCGGGCGCGACCGGTTGCGCCCGGTGCGTCACCATGCGCAGGTGCCGAGATACGTCGCGCTGCTGCGTGGCATCAACGTGGGGCGAAACCGCAAGGTGGCGATGGCCGACCTTCGAGAACTGCTCGAGGAGCTGGGTCAGCGCGACGTCCGGACGTACGTCCAGAGCGGCAACGCGGTATTCACCAGCGCGCGCCGCGGTACCGATGCGCTGGCGGGGGAGATCGAGCGGGCCATCGCGGAGCGCCTGAAGCTCGACGTCCGGGTGCTCGTGCGCACGGCGCGCGAGCTGGCCCGCGTCGTGGACGCGAACCCCCTGCCGCACGCGACGCGTGATCCTGCGCGGTTCAACGTGATCTTCCTCGGCGCGGATCCAGCGCCCGACCGGGTCACGGCGATCGACCCTGCGGCGTTCGAGCCGGAGGAGTTCCGGTTCGGTGACAGGGTCGTCTACGCCTGGTACCGAAACGGGACGCAGGCCTCGAAGCTCGACAAGGTCCTGTCCGAGCGGGGCCTGGGGGTCACGACGACGGCGCGCAACTGGAACACCGTCACGAAGCTCCTCGCGCTCGCGGACGCCTGACGCTTCAGACGCCGCCATCTGGGCTCGGTCCGTCCTGTGGTACACTTCGGGCTCGCCGCTGTGGCGATGCTCCGTGTGGTCGACCCCCTTCTCGAACTGACCGTGCGACTGCTGTTCGAGTTCGAGAAGACGTGGAGGTCAATGTGACCACCGGCACCATCAAGAAGGTCGTCTCCGACCGCGGCTTTGGCTTCATTGCAGCCGAGGACGGCAAGGAGTACTTCTTCCATCGCGACGGCCTGACGGCTTCCCTCGATTTCGACCGGCTCTCCGGCGGCGAGAAGGTCCAGTTCGACGTCGAGCAGAGCCCGAAGGGCGCCCGCGCGAAGAACGTGCAGAGCGCCTGACCTGAGCGAGAAGGCCGCCCGCACCGTGCGGGCGGCCTTTTCATTTCCCGCGGCCGCACGATGCGTGGCCCTGGGCCAATCGGAGGGCACGTGACAAAGCATTCGAAGTACGAGAACGATCGCCGAGCGGCGGAATCGGTCCGGATGAAGGAGATCGAGGCCGCCTGGATGGGCAGCCTCCCGACCGAGACGGCGAAGGCCTTCAAGACCGCCGTCGACTCGGCCCGCAGCCGCCCGCCCGCGGAGCCGCCCGCGAACATGGCACCCGGCACCCTGCCCCGTCCGCCGAAGCGCGAGCCGCGCCCCACGAAGGAAGAGCGGACTCGCCGTCCGCCGCGCGACTGACCGGGAACGACTGACGTCGCCGAGGCGAGGGGTCAGCGCGGTTCCGTGTACGTGAGGATTGTGGCGTTCGCCACCCACCACTTCTCGAGCTCGGCCATGTCGCCGTTGTCCATGAGCCCCGTCCAGATGATGTAGGCGTACGGATCCGCCTGTGAGATCCAGGCGCCGTCGTCGTTGACGTAGCACACGATCTTGTGCCACTCGCTCGCGACCTCCGTGCCGTCGATCGTCTGGCTGTACTCCTCGTGCGTCGCCGTGCCCTTCACGGAATCGAGGCAGTCGTCCTCGATCGCATTGAGGTCCCGGACATCCTTGGCGATGCCCTTCTTCACGCCCTCGGCATCGGCGAAGAGCTCGTACCACATGCCGTCGATGCCCTCGATGCCAACACAGATGGCCGATTCGATGACTTCATCGTAGTAGGCCTCGGACGTCTCGCAATCCGGTAGTACTCGGGCGGAATGTTCTCCTCCAGGGCTGCGATCGACGTGCCGCCGGTTCCGCCGCCGCCCCCAGGTGTCCCGAGAGGCCGTCAGCTCCTTGCCGTTGATCTCTCCCGCGAACATCTTGCCGTCTCCCACATTCGACGGTCATCCAGGATTGGACTGCGCTCAGTATCCAATGTTGAACCCGCGAGGAGACGAACGCGCACAAAGTCCGTGTGGCTGACGTCCACGCCGTCGCGGGCCGTCACTGTGAGGCCTCCGCCCGCGCCTCGTCAACGCGCGACCTGACGCCATCGGCCCTCCCGCGAGAAGCGCCCCATAATCACGGCCGACGTCACCACCCGGTCGGGGACGGGCGCACGACGGAGGCGGCCAATGCGGCGACACGGCGACCGTCAGTCAGCTCGGCGAGCCGGAGCGGCGCTGGCCGTGGCGCTGTCGGTCGGCGTGCTGGGCTGCGCGGCGCCGCCCGCGAGCCGTCTCCCCAGCCATGTGCTGCCGAACGCCAGCTCGCCCCCGCCGAGCATCGACATCCCGGGCGTTGACCCGCCTGACGAGGCACTCGTCGATAAGCTCCAGGCCGAGGGGATGAGCGAAGGTGCCGCACTTTTCTTCGCGATGACCCGGGTCGACGGCGAGCCCGTCGGCGACCTCGGCTACCGGATCGTGGAGGCGTTTCCAACGGGCAACACCGCGACGCTGACGATCACGCTGACGCCGGGCCAGGGCGGCGAGCCCGGCGTGCTCGAGGTCGCGCATGACAGGGCCGGGGCGAACGCGACGTTCACGATCGGGTACCTCGTCGGCTGGGAGTCGGTCCCCGACGACGTCGAGCGGGGACTGCGTGACGGCGAGGACACCTCGCCCGGGCTCGGCGTTGTCGTCGAGGGCGTCGTCGAGCCAATGGAAAGCGCCGTCAGGGATCGGCTCCTCGAGTACCTCGACGCCCGCCTCGGCGCCCGCGCCGCCGAGGATCGCCTGTACAGCGCCCTCGAGAGCGAGCTGCCGATGACCGACGCGCTCGCGACGGGCGCAGCGTACGACGTGCCCACACGCCAGATCGATCGTCTCGAGGCGTGTGTCCAGGATCCCGCCAACCCTGCCGTCGCCAGGGCCTACGCCGCAGATCCCGCGAGCAGGCAGCGCATCATCGAGCGCATCGCAGCCGTCCGCGCCGAGGTAGCCGCCAATGTCACGGTCGGGTACCTCGGGCTGCCCGCCCTGATCGATCCCATGCTCCAGGACGTGCCCTGGCTGCGTCACGTGCTGGGGCCGGGCACCGCGTGGTCGCAGGCGACCCTCCGGTCCCGGCACAACCGTCTGGTCGACGACCTCGACCGCCTGATCCCCTCGTGCGACGGCTTCCAGTTCGAGTTCAGCGGCGGCGGCCCGGGGATCCTGGCCGGTGAGCCGCTCGAGGGGACCTGGCACTACTGGGGCGTGCTCTGCCCTGGCGACGCCGACTGGAAGGTCTGGGAGAAGTACCAGACCACGGGCATCGTGAAGTACGACATCGACACTGGACGGCCCGGAGCCGCTCCGCTGGGACCCATCGTCGTCACGTTCGACCGGAACGGCGAGGCGACGGCCTCGACCTGGAATAAGCAGGACTTCAAGGGGCTGTCGCTTGCCGAGACGAAATTCTCCGTTGCGCCGCCCCTCGATCCGACCGAGATCACGGCACTCGTCCCGGTCGGGGCCACGCAGTTCACGGTCAAGCAGCGGATCGACAAGCTGGACTACTCGTTCGGCGACTGCCCGTAGTCACGGCCGCTCCCGCCGGACGAGCGCGCTGCGGAACAGGCGCGTCGGGGGTAGTGGGTCAGTTTGGTTAGCGGTGCGCTCGAGCCTGGCTCTCGGTGGCAACCTTCGGTAGTGTCTCAGTTTGAATCCGCATCCAGGGCCCCCGGCCATGGCGGCAGACACGCCGACCACGTCTGGACGTGCGAGGAGATAGCCCGCAGTGCTCGATTAGGCGCTGCGCGCGTCTCCTCGCAGCTCCGTGCGATGCAAGAGCGTCACGGGAAGCTGATCGAGCATATAGACCGAGAGAGTGTCCAGGCGGTGTGTTCCCTCGATCCGCTCCCGCAGCAGCGCCGCAGCGTCCTCGTCTGAGACCGGGGACCGGCTGCGCAGCGTGCAATGCGGGAGGAATGTGAACTGGATCGGCTTGAAGCGAATGCCGCACGCTGCAACCCGCTCGTGGAGCGCGTCGAATGGAGCCGCGTCGGCGACCGTGAGGACGAAGATCTCCGTGTTCGGAAAGCGTACGACGGGGCCGAACGTCACCTCGATCGGGACTGTCTCGCGAGCAATCTGATCGAGCGCAGCGAACACAACGGTTGAGTCTTCAGCCGGCTCGAGTGGGCCGACCCCGTTCGAACCCGCCACGGTAATCTCGGCTGGTAGCGCGGCCCGAAAGTCGTCGCGATGCCGCCTTCGGATCTCCAACACGCGGTCGGCCGCGGGGGACGGCAGATCGACGCAGACGAAGGTGTCGTACTCGAAGGCCATTGGAGGCCAGCTTACTCGCGGGCGTTCAAACTGAGACACGACCCAACCTTCAGGCAGGTTGTGGCGACGACCAATCCTTGGGTCGGGCGTCAACGTCCACCCGAATAATGTGTTGCGGGCTGTCCGGCAGCTGCCGCACCGCCGTGCGCAAGAAGTCGGGCAGGAGCGGCAGGTCAGGCAGGGCATCGATGGGGAACCAGCGCAGGATCAGGTCGTGGCCGCGTTCCACCCCGGCGTGGTCGCGCGTCACGTCGAGGAACCGGCTATTCCCGGGCAGGTCAATGGCGTAGTAGAAGCCCAGTTCGTGCACCGGCCCGCCCGCGATCAGGGCGACGTACTCCATCACCCAGAGCAGCCGCTTCACCGTAACGTCCTGCCCGAGTTCCCAGCGCATCGTGCGCACCAGCGCCTCCGCCGTCAGCTCCAGCGGCAGCAAGCGTCCGCCGGGCAGCACCCAGAATCGCCGTTCAAGTGCCCTCTGGAGCAGAACATGCTCCTGCCAGACGCAGACGGCCGCCACACGCGGCTGAAAGCGCCACCCCTCGGCGTCGAGTTCGACGTAGGTCACCATGTGAGCGGCACGGCAGAAGTCTCGCACGGCTGGGTGGATGACCACGAGAAGGGTCACCGCCCGCGGGTTCGAACTGACCCACTACCGCGTCGGGGGGTCGACCACTCGAAGAACGTGAACTTCCGCTGGAGCTGAGCGCGGCCGGGTCCTCCGGGATCGGGGTAGCATGCGGGTGTCCCAAATCCCGCGAGCGGTCGTGATGACCCGGATTCTTCTCTACACAGGCAAGGGCGGCGTCGGGAAGACGAGCATCGCCGCCGCGACGGCCCTCCTGTGCGCCGACCGCGGGCTTCGGACGATGGTGCTCTCGACGGACATCGCCCACAGCCTCGCCGACGCGTTCGATGTGCCGCTGGGCCCCGAGCCGACCCGGATCGCCGAGAACCTCGACGGCCAGGAGCCGGACGTCTACTTCAACATCGCGCGCTACTGGCGGACGATCCAGTCGTACGTCGGCGAGCTCTTCGCGTGGCGTGGCCTCGACGAGGTGATGGCCGAGGAGATGACGGTCCTGCCCGGCATGGACGAGCTGGGCAACCTCCTGTGGATCGCCGATCACGTGGAGTCCGGCAAGTACGACGTCGTGGTCGTCGACGCCGCCCCCACGGGCGAGACCCTCCGGCTGCTCTCGATGCCCGATGCGAGCCGATGGTGGATCGAGCGGATCGCGCCCATCGGCCGGCGCATGTCCCGCATCGGCCGCCCGATGCTCGAGAAGATCCTGGGGCTGCCCGTCCCGCGCGAGGAGGTGTTCGCGGCCGCCGAGCGCCTGCTCGATCGCCTCTCGGACGTCCATCGGCTCCTGAGCGACCCGGATCGGACATCCGTCCGGATCACGCTCGGGCTCGACAAGCTGTCGGTCGCCGAAGCGCGCCGGTCGTTCACCTATTTCCACCTGTTCGGCTATCCCAGCGACCTCGTGATCTGCAACCGCGTGCTGCCGCCCGATGCCGGCCCGTACTTCGAGCACCTGCGCGAGAGCCAGCAGCGCTACCTGCCGATAGTCGAGCAGGAGTTCGGGCCAGTGCCCGTCCGGACGGTGCCCCAGTTCAACCACGAGATGGTGGGCGCGGAACGGCTGCGCGAGATCGGGGTGGCACTCTTCGGGGATGGCGACCCCACCGCGGTCCACTATCGGGGCGAGCCATACCGGGTGCACCGGGAGGACGGCGCATATGTTCTCCAGGTACAGCTGCCGTTCACGAGCCGGGGCGATCTGCAGCTCACGCGCCGCAGCGACGAGCTGGTGCTCGAGGTGGGCGCCTGGCGAAGGACGCTGATGCTGCCGCGGGTGCTGATCGAGGCACCCACCCGGGGCGCGAAGATGGATGACGGAACCCTGCGGATCGAGTTCGAGGCGCCGGCACGGGCCGGCAGGAAGGGAGGAGCACGATGACCGAACCAGGCGCGACGTCGCGGGCGCGACCCATGGGTGTGGCGGCGATGGCCGGCGACCTGGGGTCGGAAGACCGCATCGCCGAGCTCGAGCAGCGGCTCGAGCGGCTCGAGGGCGCACCGGGGCTCCGGGCGCGCGGCCGCTCGCTGCTGGACCGGGTCATGCCGCCCGAGGCCGGCACGCATTTCCGCAACGCCGGCCGCGAGCAGCTGCTGGGCGTTCGATCGATTGTCGACTTCTGGATCCGCCGGCTCGACGAGTCGGAGACCCGATCGGGTCGGAGCCGGGCGTCGGACCGGGAGACCATCGAGATCGAGTAGCCGCCCGCGCTCCCCGGGCTCGGCGCAACCGTCGCCGAACCTCATACCATCGGCGCTCACATCCCTCGTTCCCCGGAGGTCCGCGTGTCCAAAGCGCTCGACCAGCTCGCGACCGAGTACCACGACTTCCGCCAGGAGGCGTGGCCCACCTTCGCGCACATGCAGGGCGATTACCGGTTCGCGGGCCAGTTCGAGGACATCGGTCGGGCGGCCGAGGACCGGGACATCGAGGCGTCACGCGACTTCGCGCGGCGCGCCGGGGCACTGTCCGAGGACGGCCTCGACCACCAGCAGCGGATCACCCGCTCGATGCTGGCGTGGGACGCGAGCAGCCGGGCGGACTTCCTCGAGGCGCGGCTCGAGGAGCTGAACATCGACCCGGTGAGCGGCTGGCAACAGATGCTGCCGGTCGTGCTGCCCAAGCTCGGCCTGCCCACGGTCGAGGTCGCCGAGGCGATGGTCGACAAGTTCCGGGGCATCGCGGACGGCTTCCGGGCAGCCGGCGAGCGGCATCGGGAAGGCGTCAGCCGTGGCCGGACGCCGGCTCGGTTCGCGGTCGACGACACGGTCGTCCAGCTCGACGCGTGGCTTGCCAAGCCGGTCGACGAGGACCCGATCCTCACCCTGGGAGTCACCCCGCCACGGTTGGACCGCGACGCCTGGCTCGGGCGCATCCGGTCGGTCGTCCGGGATGAGCTCCGGCCCACGGTGGAGGCGTACCGCGACCTGCTGCGCGACGAGATCGCGCCGACCGGCCGGTCGGACGACGAGGTCGGCCTCGGCTGGCTGCCCGACGGCGAGGACGCCTATCAGCGCGCGATCCGCTATTACACGACCCTCGACCTGTCGGCCCAGGAGATCCACGACATCGGGCTGGCCCAGATCGACAAGCTGGCCGGCGAGTACCGCCAGCTCGGGCGGGAGGTGCTCGAGACCGACGAGCTGGCGGAGATCTTCGAGCGGATGCGATCGGACCCCGAGCTGCACCATACGAACGGGCCGGAGATCGTGTCGGCGTCGAAGGCGGCCATGGCCAAGGCGACCGCGGCGATGGGGGACTGGTTCGGCGTGCTGCCCCAAGCCGGCTGCGACGTCGAGGAGGTGAGCGGCGGCGCGATCGCGTACTACTTCCCGCCGGCCAAGGACGGCTCGCGCGGCGGCGTCTTCTTCATGAACACGTCCGACCCGACCGGCTGGGGCCGCTTCGAGATCGAGGCCACTTCGTTCCACGAGGGCGTCCCGGGCCACCATCTCCAGCTCGCGATCGCGTCCGAGCTGGAGGGGATCGCCGAGTTCCGCAAATGGAGCTTCATCGCCGCCTACGGCGAGGGCTGGGGCCTCTACACGGAACGGCTGGCCGACGAGATGGGGCTGTACTCGACGCCGATGGACCGGATGGGGATGCTGGCGGCCGATTCGATGCGGGCCTGTCGTCTGGTGGTCGACACCGGGATGCACGCGCTCGGCTGGAGCCGCCAGAGGGCGATCGAGTACATGGGGGCGAACTCGCCCCAGCGCGAGAGCCATGTCCGCGCGGAGATCGACCGCTACGTTGTCAGCGCCGGCCAGGCGCTCGCCTACATGATCGGGCGGCTCGAGATCCAGCGGATCCGCGCGGACGCGGAGCGCGCGCTCGGCAGGCGGTTCGACATCAAGGCCTTCCACGACACCGTGCTCGCCTCCGGTGCTGTGCCCTTGCCGCTGCTGGGCCAGCTCGTCGAGGAGTGGGCGGCGGCGGCCGACCGCCGCTGATCCCTCGCGGGCCTACTGCCGCCGCGAGCTCGACGGGCCGGCGATGGTGCGCGCTTCGCAGGTCACGAGCCGGACCGCAAGGTCGATGACCTCGGTGTCGTCGAGGCCGTGGTCGCGGGAAAGCGAGCGCCATGTCCAGAAGGTGACGAGATGCCCGGCCAGCGCGCGGAGCCGCCCGCCCCCAGCACCGGTGCCGGGGTGCGAGCCGACCAGCGCCTCGGCGATGCGCCGGATCTGGTCCCTGATCGCCTGCTGGGCCGCTGGGGGCATCGTCGCCGCGTCGCGATAGATCGGGAACAGCTCGTCGTCGTGCTGGCGGAACCAGCCGTACTGCTGTCCGAACGCCAGCCGTGGCAGGAATCACGCTCCAGGGCTGTGCCGACCGCTGTAAACGTCACGGGGTGCAAGACCAGGGCACGTCAGTCTCACGAGCGAGCGGACGCCGAGGTGTCGGCCGCCCCTCGCCGTCTCCGGCTTCGGCCTACCCGGATCCCTGACCCCTGGTCGAGTCGGCCGTGCGCGGCTCGCTGCCGGTCGCAGATACGGGCCTGGCGTGGCTGGTGGGCCGGGCCCGGCCCAACGAGAAGGGCTCGACGACCCGTGCGAACAGCATCAGCGCGAGGATCGTGAAGCCCGCCCCGAAGAGCGGGAACGCCGACTGGAGGAAGACCCGGCGCGCTCCCTCGGGCGTGGCCAGCAGCGGAAAGATCGTCACCAGCAGGAGCAGGACCGTGCCCAGCCCGAACGCGACCAGGGCAAGCACGGTGAGTCCATCGCGGATGCGGCGGTCCACGTGTCCATGCGCCGACGGCTGGACCAGGTTCGCGCCCGAGAGGAGGACCAGCCCGCCGCCCGCGAAGGCGATCACGAGCAGCGTGCTGCCGATCGTGTCGCTGAGACGGTGCCAGCCGGTCGCCTGGATGGCCTCGCCGATGACCGCCGCGTAGATCGCACCAATCGGCAGCACCGCCCAGCGGAGACGATCTGGAGCGACCAGGAAGGTTCCGATCGCGATCGCCGTCGCCACCGCCGCGCTGCCGCTCGGGAAGCTGTTCCGCAGGATCCAGGCGGGGCCCGCCACGAGCTCGGGTCGGGGCAGGACATCCTTGATCAGCTCTGCGGCCACGACTGAGACAACCATGACGCCGGCGACGAGCGAGCCGAGCCCTCCGCGCCGCCGCAACAGGCCGACCCAGAAGACGGCACCGATGGCAAGCACGAAGATCGCCACGCTGATCTGCGAGAGGCGCGCCAAGCTGGCCTCCCGCTCCGCCTCGCTCCTGAACTCCGCGCCGCGCAGCGCAGCGGTCTCGAGGCGCTGCCCGAGCTCGGTACCTGCGAACAGCACGTAGGTCGTCACCAGCAGGACCAGTGCCACGAGGGCGACGCCCGCGAACCGGAGCTCGGGGGCAGGGCGGACGACCGGCCCCGAGGGCGGCGCCGCCACGGGCGCGGCGTCCCGGGGGCCGCGATCGATCCCGGGGGTGGAATGTTCGGGGCGAGGTCGTGTGTCGGTCATGCCGACACCATGGTGCAGTACGCACCAGCGTACGATGGATCCGGGCCTCGCTGCTGCCCCGACTGAAACGTCGCCGCAAGCGCGAGCGCCCGGCATCAACGACCCCGTGCCGAGGGCTGACGCAGGCTTGCGGTACCCGACCCGGGCTGAACGGGAGGTAAGACATGCCCCGCTCCCAGGCCAAGGCAGAAGCGCCCAGCGCCACGACCGATCCGGATGTGGGCCTCGACGACGCCGGTCCCGGCGCGGCCACGAAGCTCAAGAAGAAGGTCTTCGAGGAGGAGCTCGCGCGCCTCCAGCTCGAGCTCGTGAAGATGGAAGACTGGGTCAAGGCGAAGGGGCTCCGCCTGGTCGTCCTCTTCGAGGGCCGCGACGCCGCGGGGAAGGGCGGTGTCATCAAGCGAATCATGGCCAGCGTCAACCCGAGGATCTGCCGAGTTGTCGCGCTCCCCGCTCCCAATGAGCGCGAGAAGGGCCAGTGGTATTTTCAGCGCTACGTCGCGGAGCTCCCGACGGCCGGGGAGATCGCCCTCTTCGATCGGAGCTGGTACAACCGGGCCGGCGTGGAGCGCGTGATGGGCTTCGCCACCGACGAGGAGTACGCCGAGTTCTTGCGCGCCTGTCCCGAGTTCGAGCGGATGCTGATCCGATCGGGGACGATCCTCGTCAAGTTCTGGTTCTCGGTCAGCGACGCCGAGCAGGAGCGCCGGTTTCAGGCCCGCATCAACGATCCCGCCAAGCGCTGGAAGCTCAGCCCGATGGATCTCGAGGCGCGCTCGCGCTGGGTGGAGTTCTCGCGGGCGAAGGACGAGATGTTCAGCCACACGGACACCGACGAGTCGCCGTGGTGGGTGGTCGAATCGGACGACAAGCGCCGGGCCCACCTCAACGCGATCACCCATCTGCTGAGCCTGGTGCCGTACGAAGCCCTGCCGGGCCAGAAGCTGGTGCTGCCGCCGCGGCAACCTGACAACGGCTATGTGAGGCCGCCCCGGTCCACCCAGCGCTACGTGCCGCAGGTGTGGTGACCTGCGCCGGTCGTCGGCTGCGCTGCGGCGCCGCGCCGGCCAGCTCGCGGCGGGCGCCGGGGCACCTTGTCGCCAGGAGCCGTCGGGCGCGATGTAGGCTGCCGAGGTGGGCTTGACGTGGGTCCTCCGCTCTCGCGAGATCGACCTGTTCCGCGGCTGCCGGCGCCAATGGGATCTTGGTGCCCTCACGCGGCGCGGCCTCGTGCCGAAGATCCGGCGGTCGGTCTTCGACCTCGACGCCGCCGTGCGGATGGGGCTCGCGACCTACTACTATCCCGCGCTTGACGACTGGAGCCGCCAGATCGTCCGGCCGCTGGCACTCAAGGGCTTCAACCGGGCGATGTCCGAGCAGGCGACGGCGTACGAGAAGGGCCGGAGCCTGACGCCCGAGCAGGCTCGCGACTGGCAACGCCACCGGCGGCTCGGTGAGGCACTCCTGGCCCGCTACTTCGACTGGGCCGACGCGGCCGACGACTTCGACTCCATCCTGTCCGACGAGCTCATCTGGGCACCCGTCCCCGATCCCGACGAACCGGGCCGCGACATCGGCACGCCCGACGGCCGGCCCGTCCGCTTCGTGGCCAGGGTCGACAGCCTCATCAGCGACCCCGCCGACGAGCTCTGGGTCGTCGACCATCGCGTGGTCTGGGACAATTGGACGCCGGACGATGTCCTGACCGAGGACGACGAGCAGCGGCGCGCAATCTGGTCGGTCCAGGTCGCCCATCCACAGATGCTCGTGGCTGGGACCTTCTACAACGAGCTCCGCGTCGGCGCGGACGACCCGGACCGCTTCGTGGCTGCGGATGCCGTCGTCGCGTCCGGCGGTGGGGAGACGCGTGACATGTCGAGGGTCCGGCACCCCTCGGGCATGGCTGCCCGGCTGCCCGTCTCGCCGGACGCCGATCGCCTCGCTCGCAATGCCGTCGACGCCGATCGCCTCGTCTGGCGTGGTGGGACGGACCACGTCCGGCGCTCCGTCGTCCGGCGCGCACAGGCCTCGATCGAGGCAGCGGGCCGTGGTGTCGCGGGCGACGTTCGCCTGATGACCGCCGCCGATGTGAGCCTGGCCCCGAACCCCTCGCCCGAGCGATGCGGGGCGTGCCCCTTCCTTGCCCCGTCCACGGCGATGTTCGAGGGTCGCGACTCGGACTCGATCCTCGAGGCGGACTTCCGCCGACGAGGCGAGGAGGAGCTCGAGGACGCCGGACTTCGGCGGTCGGACGAGCGGCGCGACCAGCAGGGGTCGCGGTTCAGCCACGAGGGCAACGTGAACTTCCGGTGGAGCTGAGGTCCGGCGGACCAGGGTCAGGCGATGGGCACGCGCCGGGCTCGCGATGGGCACGCGCCCGGCTCGCGATCAGCGGCGCGCGCGAAGCGCCAGGAAAAGTGGGATCTCCGCGCCGCCGGCCCCGCCCGAACGGCGCCGCCCCCGCCGATCGCCGTCGGACAGGTCGGGGAGCTCGGCGAGCGAGTCGATGGCGAAGCCGATCTCGGCCAGCCCGTTCACGTAGGCCGACAGCGGTCGGCCGGAGCACCCGCGACACGGATGCCAGCACTGACGGGAGCGGGTCCATGTCCTGGGGAAGCCGCTGGCCTCGATGCGACGACGTTCGCCGAGACGTACAGCCAGGTCGTCCGGGTCGTCCCCACGCGCTGGCTCCCGTGGCACGGCCGATCGGCCCGGCCGGCGTGGCGCGCGCCGACCGGCGTGGAGGTCCCGCTCGCTGCGTCGGCGTGAACAACCGCGCCGACATCGAGGCCGAACGCGGCTCCCCTCAACCGACCGAGGCATGGGCCGATTGGCGCCGCTGGGCGGACAGCGCCGACTGGCAACGGAGCCAGCCGTTATCCGTCCGAATCATCCAGCCGACGTAGGCGCTGCGCGCCGCTCGGCGCATCCTCTGGACCCGGATCATCGTCGTACACCGGTGCGTGCCTCCGCGTGGGAATTGGAGATTACGACTGTGCAGGAGGCTCAGGAAACGGCCCGAACTACACGGGCACGGTTCGGGTGGTCGGCCCTGACGATTTCGACCTGGATCGCAACAACGACGGCTTGGGCTGCGAGTAGCGCTCAGCCCATCTGGTCGGCCGGCATCGGGCTCATGAGCTGGAAGTAGTTGTCGTCCGGGTCGGCCAGGGTGGCAATCCACGAGTCGGGCATCTCGGGGAAGTCGTACGGCTCGCGGACGACGATCGCGCCGGCGCCCTTGAGGCGCTCGAACTCGCCCTTGACGTCGGCGGTCTCGATGTTCCAGATGATCCGGCCGGGGTGTGCGCTCTTGCCCTTGACCTGGTCGTGCGGCCCCACCGTGACGAAGCCCGAGCCGATCAGCCAGCCCGTGTAGCCGCCGTCGGACATCGTGGGCTCGCCGAACAGCTTCGTGTAGTACTCGACCAGGCGCTGCGGGTCCTCGGAACCGATGAGGATGCTGTTGAAGTTCATGCCGTCTCCTTCGTCGCGCGGATTGGACCGGGTTCAAAAGCTCTGACTGTCCGGAGGGTCCTAAATCATCGCTCATGCCGTCGCGGGACCGCAGCCACCCACGTCGCCCGTCGCGGGCTCGCTGGCGTAGCCCGCCGAGAATGACTGACCCCCCGCTCGGATCGAACGGGGGGTCGTCGTGTCGGGAGCCGCAACGCGGCCGCCCGTCAGTACTTCTCGATCCTGTTGTTGTTCACGCCGTCGAGGATGGTCGTGGCGTCGCTGTAGCGACCTTGCGTGGCCTTCGTCAACGGCAGGTCCAGCGTGCCCTGCGCGTAGCGTGCCGCGTCGCGGACGTTCCGCAGCCCCAGCTTGAGGGTCAGCTTCGAGTCGATGACCGTCGCGGCGTTGATCCGCCGCGACGCGAGGTTGAGGAGCGTCCCGGTGAACTGCTGCTGGAGGACACGGATGCCGTTGCCGCTGGGGGCCATGACGGCCGTGACCTCCGCAGGCGACAGGATCCCGTCGGGCGTGCTGCCATCGGCACCGTCGAAGCGCTGATCGGTGGCCTGGATTCGAGCCAGGAACTCGGCCGACCAGAGCTCGCCATGGTTGCGCCAGAAGCCCATGCTCAGTGGGTCACGAGTCGCCGGGACGACCGTGATCGTGGTGGATGCCGTGGCCTCATCGGCGTCGTACGAGCAGCCGTTCGCGTTCTCGAACGCGAGCGTTGCCGAATTGGTCAGCGTCTCGCCGCCGATAAACAGTAGCGTGGGCCGGGCGGTGTAGCTGATGGACTGCGGGCCCGATGAGCCGCTCACCGTACCGATCGTCCAGGTCAGCGTCGTCGTCCCGTCGCCGTTCTCCACGACGCTGTTCGGCTTGGGGCCGATGCCACCATCCAGCGCCAGGCTGTAGTACACGTCGGCCGGAAGCGTGTCGCTGATGACGACGTTCGTCGCGTCGCCGGTCCCCGCGTTCGCGTACGTCACCGTGTAGCTGATGGCCTCGCCTGCGTTCACGGCCGTCGTCGCGGTCTTGCCGAGCGTCAGGACCGGCGCGTGGATGGTCGTCGAGATCGAGTCGGACGCCGACAGCGGCGTGTTCAGGAAGTCCTGGGCGGTCAGCGTGACGCTGTTCGTCAGCACCGTGCCGTCCCCCGTGTCGCAGGCCACGTCGAACGACGTGGACCGGCTGGCCGACCCGCCGGCGGGGATGGTGCCCAGGTCGAACGTGACGCTGGATCCGTCGGGCCTGGTGTCGGCAAGGGCCGCCGCCATCGCCGGCCCGTTCGCCCACACCCCGTTCGCAGCGGTGTTCGTGGCGTTGAGCGTGTAGCTCAGTGTGTCGCCCGGCTGGGCATCCGACGGGCCTGTCTTGTCGATCGCGGGCGTTGCCCGGAAGAGCTCCGCGACCAGCGCCTCGGCGTGCTCGATCATCTCCGGGGTGGCGTCGGCCGTGCCGGTCCCACCGGCGCCGCCGCCGTTCGCGTTCAGTCGGTACTGCAGGTTGTCCCAGTCGTCGTAGCCTGCGAGCGTCGTCAGCCGGTCGGGCTCCGTGCCGTCCTGGCTGTCGTTCCCGTTCATGTCGGCCGTCGTGTCGTCATTGACATTGAACGTGACGTTGGGCGAGCTGGGCGAGCAGGTCGCCCCATCGAGGAACGGCCCGGAGAAGTTGCCGTCACCGTTCCAGTTCACCGCAGGCAGCCCGTTGCCGAGACCCTTGCATTCGTCGAGCGAGGTCTCCACGAGGTCGTCGAGATCGATCCGCGAGAAGTCGCATCCGCCGGGCAGCCCGACTCCGGCCGTGGCCGGGACGCTGCACTGCTGGAAGCTGTAGTTCATCACGCTCAGGTAGTTCGGCTTGGCGTTGTCGCCGTCCCCGCCGCCGTGGTCGAGCCCGAGCACGTGCCCGAACTCGTGCATCAGCGTCCCGGCCTGCTGGGCCCGGCTGCCCACTGACTGGCCCCCGGCGTCGGCTCCCCAGCACCGGGTCGGATTCGTCGCGGGCGGGACCGGGTTCCGGACGCCACCCAGGGTCACCATGAACATGTCGCCGAGGGCGAGACCGGACGTGCAGTCGTTGACCGCCTGGCGCGCGTTCGTGTTGTGACCGAACAGCCCGTAGCGCATGACCAGGAAGCGCCTCGAATCCATGTTCGCGGCGCGAATCGTGGCGATGTTGACCCCGGGGTTGCCCGCCGCGCCATCGAAGTCGACGATGGTGTTGCCGGCCTCGGGGATCGACGTCGTGCTGCCGTAGTTGCCCAGGTGGCCGACGGCACCGTTGTTGACGGGTACCTCGGTCCGGGCCACCGCCGTTGCGACGTTGAACGCGTCGCCGTAGATGTTGCCGACGTCCACGTGGAGCTGGACGCCCCAGCTGCCGTCCCTGTTGATGATTGGGGCGTTGGCGAATCCCTGGACCACGTCCTGGACCGCCGCCTGCGCGGGGCAGTGCGTATGGTTTCCGGCCGCCACCAGGCAGTCCAGCTCGAGCAGCAGGTCCTTCTTGAAGGGGCTCGTGCCGATCGTTGGCAGGTCGAGGTCGATCGTCGCGTCGCCGTCGGCGTTGTAGCCGTTGCGCTCCCAGCCGTCGAGCAGCCCGTCCTCGTCGGCGTCCCCGCTGGTCGAGTCGATGCTGATGTCCCAGCAGATCTTTACGGCATCGTCGCCACTGCCCTCGGCGCAGTTGCGCGGCCAGTCCGCGTCGGTCGTGCCGCCCGCGGACGTCCAGCGGCCCGTCGCCAGGCTCACGCTGAGCGACAGGGTGTAGTTGCTGCCCGGGCTGACATCCGCCTGGTCGTCGTCGGACTCGAGCTCGCCCGTGTCGTTGCAGAACGCCCGATCGCAGTCGTCGTGGTCCCACACCTGCAGGTCGACGTTCGTGAAGCCTGGCTGGCTGTCGCTCTGGGGCGTGATCGCCGTCGAGCAGGTCCAGTCGTCCGGCCGGAGCTCCGTCTCGCCGTGCGGATGGGACGCGAAGGTGCCGCAGTCCCGAAACGTCGAGCTGCCGATGGCGAAGCCGGCGTAGATGTCCGCATCGCCTCGGCCCGTGCCGTCCAGGCCGTCGTCGAGGACCTTGACGTACGTGATCTTCGCGGTCACGTCGATGGTGTGCGATGCGCCGATCGGCTCCGCGGTGACAGCGCTGGCCGCGCTCATCAGCAGAACCATCAGAAGCACTGCGAGCGCGCGGACCGGATCGGCCGCCCCTCGCCTCTGGATCCCTGTCATGACTTCGATGCCCTCCCTGTCAATGCCTCTCTCTTGACCCTCTCTCGGTCCCCGTCCGTTCGGACGAAGACGAGCCCGACCTGGTGGTCGGTGAGCTCCCCGGTATCGGACAGCAGGAAGCTCGAGGCGATGCGCCCCCGGGCCGCCTCGAACTGGCCGCTGCCGCCCTCGATCGCGAAGATCGCGCTCCCCTGCCGGAGGTGCCGATCGGGGGTCGCGTCGAGACACGCCCCCGCCAGCGTCCGGTACCGGACGACGTGGCTCACGCCGAACGTGATCGATCCCGCGACGGAGAAACTGGCGTCGTCGGCGACCACGATCCGCGCGTGCATGACGGCCTCGTCGCCTGGCGCGGGCTCATACCCGGCCCGGACACCGTCGGCCTCCACGATCGTGCGAATTGCGCCGCTCGGCGCCGTGGCACGCGCCACGAGGGCACCGCGATCCTCGAATGACGCGACGCCACGGAACTGGAGCGCAAACGCGAGCGGCTTCACACCCGGCATCGTCGTCGCGGGCACCTTCGATCGCTACCGGGGAACCCCCTGAAGTTGACCCCGGCTGTAGGTGTCCACCCTCGGCTCGCGGATTCGTTAAACGGCCCGGTAGAGTCTTCGTGATGCTGATGGGCCGAGACCTCGAACGCGCCACCATCGGCCGGGCTTTGGCGGACGCCCGCCTCGGCCGGAGTCGAACAATCGTGCTGAGTGGCGATCCCGGCGTCGGCAAGTCTGCCCTGCTGGCGGACACCGTCGGGCGGGCCGAGGGCTTCCTCGTCCTTCGCGCGACCGGCAGCGAGGCCGAGCGCGACGTCCCCTTCGCGGGGCTGCACGCGCTTCTGCGCCCGCTCCTCGATCGCACCGAGGAGATCCCGGGGGCCCAGTCGCGCGCCATCCGGGCCGCCCTCGCGATCGATGACGCGCCGCCGGATCGACTTGCCGCGTACGCCGGCACCGTTAGCCTGCTTGCCCTCGCGGCGGAGCGACAGCCCGTCCTCGTCGCCGTCGACGACGCGCACTGGCTCGATCGCGCGTCCTCGGAGGCGGTGGCTTTCACCGCCCGGCGGCTCGCCGGCGAGGCGATCGCGATCCTCGTCGCGGTGCGCAAGGGGGAGGAGGGAGGGTTCGAGCGGGGGATGGATCGACTCGAGGTCGAGCCGCTCGCGGCGCCCGAGGCGCTGGGCCTGCTCCACGACCGGTGGGGCGA
>Ga0136621_1000315_pt1 | contig 18450 bp, 13 predicted proteins | sample AntDryUQ445A2306_FD_104673 | JGI IMG/M metagenome (GOLD analysis project Ga0136621, IMG submission 104673) | Polar desert sand microbial communities from Dry Valleys, Antarctica - metaG UQ445A (23.06) | ecosystem: Environmental > Terrestrial > Soil > Desert | place: Antarctica: Dry Valley...
AGTTCCCAGAGTTCCCAAAGTTCCGCTCCGACGACACACTCGTTCGACCTTCCGGCTGCGGCCCACTCCTATCTCGAGCGGTCAGCCCGTTCGCTCCAGGAGGCGATCACCACCTCCGAGGTTACGTTGCGCTATGCGCACGCCCATGTGGCTGCGCTCCGGGCGACCGCAGCGTTGCTCGCTGCGAGGGCAACCCCGGCAACCGGGTCCAAGCGGGGTCGCTCGCCGCAGAAGAACGCATGGGTGCTGCTCGCCGAGGTTGCTCCTGAGTTCAGCGAGTGGGCGGCGTTCTTCGCCGCCGGGGCTGCCAAGCGAGCAGCCGCCGAAGCCGGCTCCCGTCGGGCGGTCACCGAGCGCGAGGCCGATGACCTGGTGCGTGATGCCGACCGGTTCCTCGCCCTGATCGAGCAGTCGCTCGGCCTGGTCAAGCACGTCCCCTTCCAGGAGCGCCTCCCTGGCCACACATGGCGCCTCGAGCGTTCGTCCGGCAAGGCCCGTTCTCAGTCGACCGAGGAGAACGCCCCCTCCGGGCGTCCGGGGCATGGTCGTGTCGCCTGACCCGTTCGTCCACTTGCATGTCGCATCCGGCTACTCCCTGCAGTACGGCGCCTCCCATCCACACGTGCTCGTCGAGCGAGCCGTCGAGCATGAGATGGACACCCTCGCCCTCACCGATCGCGACGGGGTGTACGGCGCCGTCCGGTTCACCAAGGCCTGCATGCAGGCGCGGGTCCGGCCGGTCCTCGGCGTCGACCTGGCTGTCGCGCCCACCGGGGCTCTCCCGGGCTCGCCCGACAAGGCCCGGGCTCGCACCCCCACCCGGGGAGGAGTCTCCCGGGACCTGCGGCTGCCGCGAGCCACGTTCCTTGCTGGCAGCAAGCAGGGCTGGGCGGCGCTGTGCCGGCTCATCTCGGCCACGCACCTGGCAGGGGAGCGCGGCGCCCCTGTCACCTCCCTCGACCTGGTCACCGAGCACTTGTCAGGGTTACGAGCGGGCAGGGACGTGCTGGTGCTGCTCGGCCCGGCCTCCGAGCTCGGAAGAGCGGTGACGCTCCGGCGGGACGATCTCGCAGGCGCAGCGCTCCGACCCTGGCTCGACGTCGTGGACCGGGCGGACCTGCTGGTGGAGGTGGTCTCCCACCGGCTCCCCGGGTCGGGCCCCGGTTCCTCGCCGCATGCCGCACGCATGGCAGGGATCTCTCGCAAGGAGAACCTCGGTGTCGTGCTGACCAACGCAGTCCGGTACGCCGACCGCAGCGACGCGCCCATCGTCGACGTGCTCGACGCCGCCCGTCGGCTCGTCCCACTCGACCAGAGGCACGTCGATCGCGGCAACGCCGAGGGTTTCTTGAAATCCGGGAAGCAGATGGTCGAGGTGGCCGAGGAGATCTGCCGGTTTGCCGGGCTCAGCCAGCACAATGGCCGGGACGCTCGAGAGCTTCTGTCGCGCACCCGGACGGTGGCCGACAGGTGTGCTCTCGACCCGCGTGAGGACCTCGGTCTCGGGGAGGTGCACTTTCCGGAGCTGGTCTCGACAGGCTCGACCACCGAAAGCACCGCGGACCCGATGCTGCGTGCCCGGTGTGAAGCCGGGATCGGCCACCGTTACGGGTCCGCACCCAAGCAGAGGATCTGGAAACGGCTCGATGACGAGCTACAGGTCATCGGCGAGCTTGGCTACGCGTCGTACTTCCTCACCGTCGGCGACGTCACCGACCTGGTCAAGGACATGGGTGTGCGTTGTGCAGCAAGAGGGTCAGGGGCCGGAAGCCTGGTCAACTACCTGCTCGGTGTGTCCGGGGTCGACCCGCTGCGTCATGGCTTGCTGATGGAGCGGTTTCTCTCACCGCTGCGCCAGGCGCTGCCTGACATCGACATCGACGTGGAGTCCGCGAGGCGACTCGAGGTCTACTCGCAGATCCTGGACCGCTACGGCGGGGAGCGGTGTGTCTGCGTCTCGATGATGGACAGCTACCGGGTCAGGCACGCTGTGCGCGACGTCGGCGCTGCGCTCGGGATGCCGACGGGTGAGATCGACGCGATCGCCAAGGCGTTCCCGCACATTCGGGCCCGAGACGCACGCCGGGCCTTGGGAGAGCTGCCCGAGCTGAGGGCGTCCGGCCTGGGGGAACAAAGGCTCGACCTGATGTTCCGACTGGTCGAGAAGCTCGACGGGCTGCCCCGGCACATCGCCGTGCACCCATGTGGCGTGTTGCTCTCTGACGCGACCCTGCTCGACCGGACTCCGGTGGAGGCGAGCTACGCCGGGTTTCCGATGAGCCAGTTCGACAAGGACGACGTCGAGGATCTCGGCCTGCTCAAGCTCGACGTACTCGGGATCCGGATGCAGTCGGCAATGGCGCACGCGGTTGCCGAGATCAGAAGGGTGGAGGGCCATGACCTAGATATCGACGACGAGGCACAGGTGCCGTTCGACGACTCCGCGACCTTCTCGATGATCTCCCAGTCCAAGACCCTCGGCTGCTTCCAGATCGAGTCGCCCGGCCAGCGTGAGCTGGTCGGCAAGTCCGGGATCGAGACCTTCGAGGACATCATCACCGACATCTCCCTGTTTCGGCCGGGTCCGGTCAAGAGCGACATGATCACGCCGTACCTCAACGCCAAGCACGGTTGGCAGAGCCCTACGTACCTACACGAGGACCTGCGCCCGATCCTCGAGCAGACCGGAGGCGTGGTCGTCTTCCACGAGCAGGTGATCGAGATGATCGCCAGGTTCGCCGGCTGCACCCTGGCAGAGGCCGACGAGGCCCGCCGTGCACTCGGTGACGTCGAGGGGATGGCCGAGACCAAGCTCTGGTTCTTTCCACGCGCGATGAAGCACGGCTATCCCAGAAAGCTGGTCGAGGAGATCTGGAAGGTGCTCGAGGCGTTCGCCTCGTTCGGCTTCTGCAAGGCCCACGCCGCGGCGTTCGCGCTGCCGACGTACCAGTCTGCCTGGATGAAGGCGCACTACCCAGCCCACTTCCTCGCCGGCGTGCTCACCCACGATCCGGGCATGTACCCCAAGCGGCTGATCCTCGACGACGCCCGCCAGTTCGGGATCGAGGTGCTCGGCCTCGACGTGAACGCCTCGGAGAAGGAGTACGTCGTGGAGAGCACGGACCCAGAGAACGAGCACAGCGGTTACGGGATCCGGCTCGCACTCGCAGAAGTGAAAGGGATTTCCGAGGCAGAGGTGTCCCGGATCGTCGCCGCCCGGCCGTACCACTCGCTGACCGACTTCTGGCACCGTGCCCGGGTCTCGCGGCCGATCGTGGAGCGGCTGGTGCTCGCCGGCGGTTTCGACTCGGTCTACGGCATCGGCGCTCTGCTTTCGGGGCTCCCGGGGCACGGGGTACGCCGCCGGGGCAAGGTGACCCGTCGTGACCTGCTGCTCCAGGTGGCTGACCTCGACCGTCACTCCCGGGCCGTGGACCCTTCGACAGGCTCAGGACGACGCCGGGCCAGCAAGGGCAGAGGCCGCGGTCTACCCTCCTCTCGTGGTCGAGACCCCGGTGTCTGGGAGAAGGCGTCTGCCCAGTCCCAGGCGACCCGGCCCGTTGCCCCGGTCACCTCGGTCCAACTCGTCCTCGACCTCGGGGACACCCCGGGCGAGGGCGAGGTCAGCGGCCTACCGGAGATGAACGCCTCCGAACGGGTCCGCGCCGAGCTGGAGATCCTGGGGCTTGACGTCAGTAGACATGTCGTCGACTTCTACTCACCCTTCCTCGATGCGCTCGGAGTCATCCGTTCCAGGGACCTGCTGCGACAGCGCAGCAGGTCTGAGCTCCTTATCGCCGGAGTGAAGGTGGCCACCCAGACGCCACCGATTCGGTCGGGCAGGCGAGTCATCTTCCTGACTCTCGACGATGCCACCGGCCCAGTGGACGCGACCTTCTTCGAGGACGCACAGGGCCCGTACGCCGCGACGGTCTTCCACTCCTGGCTACTGCTGGTGCGCGGGGTGCTCCGTCGCACCGGTCGACGAGGAATCTCGTTACGTGCCACCGGGTGCTGGGAGCTGCCTGCGCTCCACCAGGTCTGGCAGCTCGGTGGACCAGATGGAGGCATCGACGGGGTGCGCGAGATGATGGCGCAGGTCCCGGCCGGATTCGCGACGGACGGGATCACCGAGGGTGCTGTGCAAGGTGCCGCCGCAAGTCGCTCATCCCGGCCGGTGGTGGCGGGACCCGACCTGACCCTAGGTGACGCGGACGACCAGGAAAGTGTCGACGGGCGGGGTATGACCGCAGGCGGCATGGGGCGGCGCAGAGTGCTGGTGCACTCGAGTGGGTTCAAGATGTCGCCCTACTCCGACATCAAGCCGGCTGGAGACGACACCAAGACCGCCCCTCGAAAGCTGTGGCACCGCAGCCCTGGGAGCGCCGGGTGAGGGGTCTGCATGCCCTACTAGGGTTGGCGACATGTCGCCGTCACCGAACAGCTCGCAGGGGCGCACTGCGGCTCGCACGGCAGTGGTCTGGGACGCACTCCAAGACATCTTTCGGGGCACCAGTGCATCGGTCATCGACATCGGTGGTGGCACTGGGGGGTTCGCTGTCCGCGTCGCAGAGCTGGGACACCGAGTCGTCGTCATCGACCCGAGCCCGGATGCCCTGGCCGCACTGGACCGTCGAGCCGACGAGAGCGGAGTCGCCGACCTCGTCACCGGCCAGCAGGGGGACCTGGCCAGCCTCGCCGACCTGGTGGCGGAGGGGAGTGCGGACATTGTGCTCTGCCATGGGGTTCTCGAGATCGTGGAGAATCCGGTGGCGGCGCTCGCCACCATCATCAAGGTTCTCCGTCCCGGCGGGATGCTCAGCCTGCTGGTCAGCCAGCGCCACGCCGCTGTCCTCGCCCGCGCCATGGCCGGTCACTTCGCTCAGGCCAGGACGCTGCTGGAGGACCCGACATCGGGAGGGACCATTCGTCGGTTCACCGCTGACGAGGTCACCTCGGTGCTCGAGGATGCGGGCTTCGAAACCACGGCCGTCCACGCCGTCCGGGTCTTCGCCGATCTCGTGCCCAGCTCGTTGGTCGACCTCGAGCCAGGTGCGGCGACAGCACTCGTCGAGCTCGAGCAAGCAGTCGCCGACCGGCCAGAGTACCTCCCCCTGGCCACCCAGCTGCACGCCCTCGCCACCCGTCGCTGACCGTCGTAGCCCCCGTGGTGGGGGAAGGAGATGAGAGGCGACCTCGAGCAGGCGTCGCGAGAGTGCCCGATCCTGCACGTGGACATGGATGCGTTCTACGCCTCCGTCGCGGTCCGGGACCGACCCGACCTGCTGCATGTCCCCGTCATTGTCGGTGGCGGACACCGGGGCGTGGTGCTCTCGGCGAACTATCTCGCCCGGAACTACGGTGTGGGTTCGGCGATGCCGATGACCCGAGCCCGCCGACTGTGCCCGGAAGCAGTGGTGGTCTCTCCGGACTTCGAGACCTTCGCGCAGGTCTCCATGTCGGTGATGGAGAACTTCGCGATGGTGACCCCTCTCGTCGAGACCCTATCTTTGGACGAGGCGTTCCTCGATGTCACGGGCTCGGAACGCCGGTTGGGTACGCCGTACTCCATCGCCGAGAACCTGCGCGCCCGGATCTTCGACGAGCAGGCCATCACCTGCTCGGTCGGTGTCGCCGGCACCGTCGCGGTTGCCAAGCTGGCGAGCCGCCGCGCCAAACCCGACGGTGTGGTCGTCGTTCCACGCCAGGAAGTGACCGCCTTCCTCCACCCGCTCGAGGTCAGCGAGCTGTGGGGAGTGGGGGAGAAGACCACCCAGATGCTCAACCGGCTGGGTCTGCTGACCGTCGGCGATATCGCACACACCCCCCGGGCCACCCTGCAGCGTGCGGTAGGGGTGAGTCTTGGCACCCACCTGCACCAGCTGGCCTGGGGCGAGGATCGGCGGGTCATCACTCCGAGGCGTGGACCGGACCAGCCCGACAAGAGCATGGGGGCCGATGAGACCTTCGGCCGGGATACCGACGACCGCGGTGTCATCTTGCGTGAGGTGCTCCGGCTTGCGGCGAAGGTTGCCCGGCGGATGCGGATGGCGAGTGTGGCCGGTCGCACCGTCACGTTGCGGGTGCGTTTCGCAGATTTCACCACGATCACCAGATCGAAGACACTGCCTGAAGCCACCGACGTGACCCGGGAGATCTACCAGACCGCGGTCGACCTGTTCACCGCGCTGGGACTCCAGCGAGCCCGGATCCGCCTGGTAGGTGTCAGAGTTGAAGGCCTGGTTCCGCTTGCGAGCGTCCAGAAGCAGCTGATGCTCGGTTCCCGTGAGCATGACTGGTCCGACGCCGACCGGGCGATCGACAAAGCGGCCCTTCGGTTCGGCGGCTCAGTGGTGCGGCCGGCGACCCTGCTTGGCGATGCTCGTCCCTGAAGTTGCCGCAGCCAAGGCTGTGGCCGGTGAACGGGGATCATGCGGCGCGACGGGGGCCCAAGGCCAGAACCGCGACCTGCAGCTCGCCAGGCTGCAATCCCGGCCGGGCGGATGATTTTTTCCAAGGCGGGTACCGCCTCGCCCAAGTGCTGCCTAGACTGAAACAAAGGATCGCTGGCAGGGAGGAAGCCGTGCCGCTCTCGGAAGAAGAGTTGCGTCTGCTCGACCAGATGGAACGCGCGTTGGTGGCCGAGGACCCCAAGTTCGCATCGGCGCTGCGAGGAACCACTCTGCAACGAAACGCGCGTCGGCGTTCCTTTCTCGCCGTAGGCGTCTTCCTGGTGGGTGTCGTGGTCCTGATGACGGGTGCGGTGATGTCCCAGACGTTCATCGGCATTGTTGGCTTCGTGGTGATGTTGGGATCGGCGTACGTCGCACTCACCTCTTGGAAGGGGCAGCAGGCAACCCCTCAGTCCGAGGAGGCACACGCTCTGCTCGAGTCGTCGGACGGCGCCTTCGGCCTCAGCGTCATCGAAGGCGGCAGGTCGAAGAAGCGCCGCCCGTCGCGAGGACGCTCAGGCGGCCACTTCATGGAGCGGGTCGAGGAGCGCTGGCGCCGCCGTCGCGACAACGGCGGCCTCTAGACAGCCCGGAGAATTGCCGGGCTAGATCGCGTGGTCCACGCCTGGCTCAGATAGAGCAGCGGCGTCCAGTTGGGCTCGCCTGCGCTGCGCCAGTTCGGTGCTGAAAGTCCTGATCAGCGAAATCGGCAGCCAGATCGCCCGACGTCTGCGTCGTGGGGTCGCGCCGTCGCGCAGCGCCTGCACGCACAAGGCGACGTCGTGCGTGACGTCCTGCTGGGGAGCCTCGACCGCACGGGCGTAGCGGGCTCGCTCCACGAATGCCACCAGTCGGCCAAGCGCCGCTGTCGCCGCTGGGTTCGCGGACGGACCAGTCACCGGCGATCGTGAGAAACTGTCCTCGACGTGCGCGTCTGCGTCCGGTTCGCCGAACGAGTGAACGAGCGATCTCGCTCGTGCACGTAACGTGACCGAGTCGTCCCACGGGACACCGAGGTCGAGGGTGCTGTCTCGCAGCTCCGACCAGGCCGCCTCCGCGACCTCGACAGGCGTCACGGCTCGGGCCCAACGCCGCCGCCGCGTCGCTGTCCGAGCCAGCCGCGGGGCCGCCGCGAGCAGCAGCACCAGCACGGCGACCATGCCGACCAAGAGACTCAGCGTTGCGCCGCCCGAACCTCCGCCACCGGACCCCTCGGGGAGCGCCGGCAGCTGCTGCTGGTCGATGCGGTTCTGCTGCTGGTTCGGTGCGCCGGAGGAGGCCTGGTCGCTGGGCGCGTCGGTCGGTAGGTTCTGGCTGGTGTACCCCGGGACGGAGGCGGCGCGGTCGGCCGGCGTGGGCTCGAAACGGACCCAGCCGGTGCCCTCGAAGTACATCTCGGGCCATGCGTGCAGGTCGTGGGCGCTGTAGGCGTAGGTGTTCTCAGCGACCCTCTCGGGTCGTAGGAACCCGACCGCGACCCGCGAGGGGATGCCGATGGAGCGGCCCATCAAGGACATGGCCGCGGCGAACTGCTCGCAGTAGCCGACCCGGCTGTCCTCGCCGGTACCCAGGAACTGCTCGAGTTCGTCGAGCCCGTTACCTGGCGCCCTGTCGAGGGAGTAGGTGAACCCGCCGTCCTCGCGGAACCATTCCTGCAGTCGAACCGCCTTCTCGAACCTGCTGGTCCGCTCCTCGGTGAGGTCGCTTGCCAGGGTCCGCACCGATTCAGGCATGGTGTCCGGCAGCGCGGTGTAGGTGGTGAAGAGCTCCTCCGCAACCGGCGACGCTCCCACCAGCTCGCCGGGGTCCGGCTGGATCTGCAGGGCATCAAGGGTGTAGCTCAGGCCTTGTGTCGACTGCTCGTCATCGGCGCTGATGATGTCGAGCGTGTTGGTGTCGTAGCGCCAGTCACCCTCGACCTCGATCGTGGAAATGGGGTAGGGCGTCGGGAGCCAGCGTGATTCGAAGGCGGAGCTGACCTGGATCGAGTAGGGCACCTCCGTGCGTGGCACGGAGGGTTCGAGCCCCGGCGGCCGCGGCATCCTGCCCTCGGCCCGTTGCTCGACGGGGATGTCGCGCCCGGAAGGCTTCCATGTGTTGCCGTCGAAGAAGTCCAGGACCGAGATGCGCAGGTACGACGGGTCGCGGTCCGGCGTCTGCACCCGAAGCAGCTCCACGTCCTGGCCTCGGGTCAGGTCACGTTGCAGGTCGACGATCGGGTTGGAGATCGAGACGGCGTCATCGCCGTCGCCGGAGCCCGGACCGCCTCCGTCGAACAGGCTCGTGCCCAGGGTCGGGATGAAGATCGGCACGATCACAGCCAACCCCGTAGCGGTGAACCCGATCTTGCGCGCGGAAGCTCTCACCGCTGCCGTGCTCACATTCGTGCCCAGCGAGTCGAATATCTGGCTCCCACCGGACAGCTGCCGGCCCCAGCTGCTCAGGCGTTCTGACTCGTCGTCGGCCAACAGGAACAGGAAGCTGACCGCACAGGCCACGAAGACCCACCAGGACACTCCACCGTCGAGGATGCTCAGCGGGGCGCTGTAGACGGCAAGCAACGGGAGGCCGGCCAGAGGCACCCGCCGCAGACCGCACGCCAGGAAGTCGACAAGCACCGCGGTGCCTGCGCCGGCGATGATGAGGAGCGCAAAGATCTGAGGGGCGCTCTCGGGCACCGGGGCGGCATACGCCTGGGCGACCTGAGCTCCGGCCTGGATCCGGGTGCTCACCTGGGTCATCGAGGCTGAGGTGGGCAACCACCCGCCGAACATCAGGTCGGCGGCCCAGGTCCGGTTCAACCACACGAGGAGCAGGACCAGCTGAAAGAGCACGATCAGCACCCGCGGGACCCGTCCCGAGCGTAGGAGCATTCCACTGGCCGCCACGATCAGACAGGCACCCAAGACCGGCACCAGGTATCCGCTGGGTCGCTCCACGAACCCGGCCCAGGACCAAAGTGCGACCCAGGTCGTCAGCCCGGCAAGCAGTGACCCCGTCACGCTTCCGGGCCAGCGCAGGCGAAACTGTCTCATAGCGCCCGTCCCGTCGTCGGAGAGGTGCGGGGCACGACCGTGGCGGGGCCGCGACCGGCGGAGCCGAGCTCCTGCCACACCGCCGCGAGCGGGTCAGTCGGGCCGGCGGAGACGGCCTTCCATCCGTAAGTCTGCAGCCACAGGGGGCTCGAGCCGGCCAGACTGGAGGGCGCCGCCGACTCGCGAACCCAGGCGGGTACGTCGAGCGCCACCGCCATCGTGCTGGCGGCCGAATGGCGCATCCGCGAGAACGCCGGCTTGTCGCGGCCGGCGACGTCGCCGAGGACGGCGATCAACAGGCCGGAATGACCTGCATCCTGGAGCCACCGGGTGTCGAGCGAAGTACGCGAGATCTCTTCGACCACCGCCAACGACTCGAGCAGAGGACCGGTCTCGGCCGTCACCGCACCGCGCTCGTGCCAGGACCCACCTGGCTCGTCACCGGCGGCGGTGACCAGGCGAACCACGAAACCGCGCTCAACGAGGTGGACGCCGATGGATGCGGCGATCGAGACCGCGTGCTCGAGCGACGATGCCGCCCCCTTCCCGCGGTGGGAGGACTTGCGGTTGTCGAGGAACAGGGTTGCCCGTGACTGCCACGGCTGTTCCTCGCGCCGGACCATGAGCTCGCCGACCCTGGCGCTGCTGCGCCAATGGACCCGGCGGAGATCGTCGCCGCGACGGTACTCACGAACCGTCACGTCCTCGGCGCTTCCGATGGCAAAGGCCCGGGGTCGATTGTCGCCCGACCCGGTCCACGCGCCGGACAACGGAATCGCCGGTAGAGGCACCACGCGCGGTGTGACCACCAGCGAGGCCGTGCTCTGGAAGGCGCGGTTGAGCTCGACAATGCCGAACGGGTCGGACAACCGCACGGTCATCGGGCCGATAGAGAACCTTCCCCGAACCTCGGAGCGGATGGTGTACCCAACCGTGCGCTTCCACTTCGGGCCCATCCGATCCACCACGAAGCGCGGCCGCGTGCCAAGCATGTAGGGGAGCTGGTCCTCGAGCAGGAGCAGGCCAGTGGGCATCCGGCCGTCGTTGGTGAGGTGGAGCTGGACCTGTGCCTGCTGGCCGGACTCGACCCGTGAGGGCGACACCGAACGGATCAGCCCGAGCCGATAGCGGCTTCGTCCGAGGAAGAACGCAGTAACCAAGGGAAGCGCGACGAGAAGCGCACCGACCCGCAACAGGTCGCCCTGACCGAGCAGGATCGCACACACGGCGGCGGTGATCCCGGCAGCCAGGAACGCACGGCCCCGCGTCGTCATCGCGGAGAGCGCCTCGCGCATGTGGGCTACCTCGGGTTCTGTGGGCTAGGTGGGGCTGCGCCGGCTCTCGGGCATCGAGACACGCGCCACAATCTGCTCGAGCGCGGACTCGGTGGTTCGTCCACTCATCGACGCCTCCACGGTCGGCAGGAGTCGGTGCGCGAGCACCTGCACCGCCAGCGCCTGCACATCGTCTGGGATCACGTAGTCGCGACCCGCGAGCGCCGCAGCCGCCTTCGACGCACGCATGAGGTGGAGCGTCGCACGAGGGGAGGAGCCGAGCATCAGTTCCGGCGACTTCCGGGTGGCCGTGGTGATGGCTACGGCGTACCGCTGCACCGACTCCGCGACGTGCACCTGGCCGACGATGTCGACGAGCTTCCTGATCTCCGCGGCATCGGTGACCGGCTCGAGATCGTCCAGGGGACTGGATCGGGTGTGGGAGTTCAGCATGGCGATCTCGGCGGCCTCGACCGGGTACCCCATCGACACCCGAGCCATGAAACGGTCCCGTTGGGCCTCTGGGAGCGCGTAGGTGCCTTCCATCTCGATCGGGTTCTGCGTGGCGATCACCATGAACGGGGAGTCGAGAAAGTACGTCGCCCCGTCGACCGTGACCTGTCGTTCCTCCATGCACTCGAGCAACGCCGACTGCGTCTTGGGTGAGGCGCGGTTGATCTCGTCACCCACCACGATGTTCGCGAAGATGCCACCGGGCCGGAACTCGAACTCCCTGGTGTCCTGGTTGAAGATCGAGACGCCGGTGACGTCGGAGGGCAACAGGTCGGGGGTGAACTGGATCCGGCGGACCGAGCAGTCGATCGACCGGGCCAGCGTCTTGGCCAGCATCGTCTTGCCAACGCCCGGGACATCCTCGATCAGGAGGTGACCCTCGGCAAGCAGCACTACCAACGAGAGCCTGGCAATTTCGGGTTTTCCCTCGATGACCTTCTCGATGCTGCTCCGGATTCGTCCCGTCGCCCGTGCCAGGGTGTCCAGGTCGGCCCCGCCGGACGCGACAGGGTCACGTCCGCCTCGCCCCGGGCTGCGCGATGCCTGGTCCAGTGAGGTCACGCTGGCCTCTCTCCCTCGTGGCTGCCCTTCACGCTGTGACCAGTCAACCTCATAAACCAAATTGCGGCCAGCAATCGACCCCCGCAGCCGGAACTGATCCCCGATCGTGCCCGATCGCGCCATTCCCCTCCACCCTGCTCCACGGCCCAGTCGCCCGGCCGGCATCCCGGGCGTGACCTGGGGCTTCCCGGTCCGGTCCAATACCGAATCCGCCGGTTCCGGAGGCCCAAACCACCGCGAAACGATTGACGGTGGTGGAATGTGGGGTAAGGTGGTGAGCAGTGGAGGAGAGGCCATTTCCCCTCCGTCGAACAGCAGGGGAGGGGTCGCGGTGTTCTTCGGCACGTACACCCCCCGGCTTGACGACAAGGGGCGATTATTCCTTCCGGCCAAGTTCAGGGACGATCTCGCCGACGGTCTGGTCGTCACCCGAGGACAGGAGCGCTGTCTCTATGTGTGGTCGGCGGCAGAGTTCAACAACCTGACCGAGCGCCTGCGACAGGCACCGGTGACCAACAAGAACGCCCGCGACTACGTGCGAATGCTCTTCGCCGGCGCCTCCGACGAGACGCCGGACAAACAAGGCCGGATCACCGTCGCACCGATGCTGCGCGAGTACGCCTCGTTGGCCAAGGACTGCATCGTGATCGGCGCGATGAACCGGGTCGAGATCTGGGATGCGTCGTCGTGGCAGTCGTACTCCGACCAGCAGGAGCAGGCGTTCGCGGACCTCTCGGAGGAGGTGTTCCCTGGTGTGATCTGAGGCGCCAACCAGTTCGAGGAGTCGTAGGACCTGGTCTCACGCCCGCTCACCTCTTTCGTCTGGCACACCTTCCCCGGTGCCAGAAATGAAGCCCAGTTGGTCGCAGAGGGCGAGCGGGCGGGGACCTGGTCGGGCGAACCACCAACGCAAGGCAGAGGGGTCGAGAACCATGAGCGTCACACTTCCCAGACAGGCTTCCAGGCAGCCAGAAAGGCGGGTGCGCGAAGAGGTCAGAGACGGCCTGGCCGTCATCGTCTTCTCCGCGGCCGCGTCTTCGGCTCTCGCCGTGGCCCTGATGCTCGTCGTCAACCTGGCCAACTAGGCGGGTAGGAGAGATGACCACCCCCAGTCACGTCCCGGTGCTCCTCGACCGGGTCGTTGCCTTGGTAGCGCCACCGCTGCAACGACTGGGGCTTGGCCGTCCTCCCATTTTGGTCGACGCCACGGTCGGTCTCGGTGGGCATGCGGAGGCGGTGCTGACGCGGTGCCCACAGGCGCACGTGATCGGCGTTGACCGTGACAACCACGCTCTCGAGCAGAGCCGTCGGCGTCTGCAGCCGTTCGAGACTCGTGTCACGTTGGTTCACGCGGTGTACGACGAGATCGGTCGCGTGCTCGCCGATCTTGGCCACTCCTCGGTCGACGGGGTCCTCTTCGACCTCGGGGTTTCCTCGATGCAGATCGACATCCGCGAGCGAGGCTTCTCCTACGCCGAGGATGCTCCTCTCGACATGCGGATGGACGACACCACAGGTCTGACCGCCGCCGATGTGCTCAACACGTACCCCGTCCAGGAGCTCGTGCGGATCCTCAGGTCCTACGGCGAGGAGCGGTTCGCCCGGCGAATCGCGGAGGCGATCGTGCGGCAACGGGAGCGCGAGCCGTTCCTGCGCTCCGCCCGGCTGGTCGAGCTGGTCCGGGACGCGATCCCTGCCCCCGCCCGTCGTACCGGAGGCAACCCCGCCAAGCGCTCCTTCCAGGCGCTACGCATCGAGGTCAACGACGAGCTCGCGGTTCTGCGCCGCGCGCTGCCTGCCGCGATCGCAGCCATCGGCGTCGGCGGCCGAGTCGTAGCCATGTCCTACCACTCCCTCGAGGACCGACTCGTCAAGCATGCCTTCCTCGAGCAGAGCCGCAGCGACCTCCCGCCGGACCTGCCGTTCGTCCCCGAAGGGCATGAACCGCAGCTCCGCCTGGTCACCCGCGGTGCGGAGAAGGCGTCGCCCCGGGAGATCGAGATGAACCCCCGGGCGGCGTCGGTACGCCTTCGCGCCGTCGAACGAGTTCGCACCAGCACAGGAGCAGTCGCATGAACACCCCGATGAACACCCGGCGAAACTGCTCGCTTCGCTCGCACTCCCGCGGGGACCCCACATGAGCACCTTGATGAACCATGCTCGCAACAGGGTCCCACGGATCGCCGAGGCCGCGGTCGAGCGTGCCCGCCTCACCGTTGTGCCCCGTCGGGTGCAGAAGCAGCCGCTGGTGCCGTTCGTCAGTCTGGTCTCGTTGCTGCTGGTCACCGGCGTGGTCGGTCTGCTCCTGTTCAACACCTCTATGCAGCAGGAATCTTTCACCGCAACGACCCTGGAGCAGAGGGCCTCCTTGTTGGACGCGGAGGAGCAGTCGCTGCAGATGGAGCTCGACAAGCTGCGAGACCCGCAGAAGGTGGCGACCCAGGCCAAGACGCTGGGCATGGTCCCCGCGACCAGCCCGGCATTTCTCCGGCTCAAGGACGGCAAGGTCCTCGGAAATCCTGCGGTGGCCGCTGCTACCGGGTCGATGCGGATCACGCCTTTGCCCACTGCGAAGCCGAAGAACCTGCGCCCAAGGACGGTCATCGTCAAGGTCAAGCCGAAGAACCGCAACACGGGCTCTGTGGCGTCGGCTCCCGGTCCCGGTGCCGATACGAAGAAGCCCCGGAACAGATAACGGACTGCAAGGAGCGAGCGAGCATTGACCCCAGGAAGGCGCACCGCGCCCGGACGCCGCAAATCACGAGCGAGCTCACGCGACCCTCGAGAGAGAACATCGCGCGGTTGGCCGCTGGTGCGCCTACGCGTGAGCTTCATCCTGATCGCGATGGTCGTGTCGGTCTTCGGTGCCCGTCTGTTTCAGCTCCAGGGGATCGACGCGGAGGCGTACGCCGCCAAGGCGGAAGCCGAGGGCGTGGTCTCGATCACGCTGCCGGCCACCCGCGGGCCCATCACCGACAGGAACGGGACCCCTCTCGCTGAGTCCGTCGACGGGCTGATGATCGTGGCCGACCCCACGATGACCAAGAAGAACGCCAGCGCCATCGCCGAGATCCTGGCCAACCGCCTAGATGTGGACTACTTCGAGGTGCTCGAACGGCTTCGCAAGCCCAACACCCAGTTCCAATACATAGCCCGGCGGGTGCCCTCCACGAAGGCCAGTGCCGTGGTCAAGGTGATCGACGCACGTGGGTTCAAGGGCATCGACGTCCGCCGCGACCCTGTTCGCGACTACCCGGCCAAGGACGTGGCCGGGAACATCCTGGGTTTCATGGGCGCCGAAGGCGAGTCGATGGACGGCTTCGAGCTGCTCTTCGACGAGATCCTCGCCGGAACAGACGGGTCCGCGACGTACGAACAGGGCGGCGGCAACCGCATCCCCCTCGGTGACAACAGCGTCGTCGAGCCGGAGAGCGGCGACGATCTCAAGCTCACCATCGACCGCGACGTGCAGTGGTACACCCAACGCGTGCTTCGCCAGGCTGTCCAGGCCTCCGGCGGTCAGTCGGGTGCGGCTGTCGTGATGGACAGCCGAACCGGTGAGCTGCTCGCACTAGCAGATCACCCGACGTTCGACGCGAACAACCCGTTGATGTCACCCAAGGAGGACCTCGGAGCCAGATCGGTCTTCGACGTCTACGAGCCCGGTTCGGTGGAGAAGGTGCTCACCGCCGCCGCACTGCTCGACGCCGGCAAGGTGACTCCCGCGACCCGGATCACTGTGCCCGGCCAGCTGAGGCGTCAGGACCGGATCATCAACGACTACTGGGACCACGGCCGGATCAAGCTGACATTGACCGGCGTGATCGCCAAGTCGTCGAACATCGGCACCTTGCTGGCTGCCGACGAGTTCACCCCGCGGCAGCTGCACCGCTATCTGAGCAGTTTCGGCCTCGGCTCGACGACCGGCATCGGTTTCACGGGCGAGGCGCCGGGGTTGTTGCCGCCGTGGCAGAGATGGCAGCAGATCAACCAGGACACGATCGCGTTCGGTCAGGGGGTGTCGGTCAGCGCAGTGCAGATGGCCGCCGCGGTCAACACGATCGCCAACAACGGCGTACTGGTCGCACCGAGCCTCGTCAAGGGCTCAGCCACCACCGCGGACGGGCAGAGCGTTGGCAGCGACACCGCGACCTCCCGCCGCGTGATCAGCCGGCGGGCTGCCCGGCAGACCTCCGAGATGATGGAGGCGGTCACCGACCCCGAGGAAGGCACCGCCCCCCTTGCCGCCATCGAGGGCTACCGGGTGGCCGGCAAGACCGGGACTGCTCAGCGGGTCGGCGCGGATGGGCTCGGCTACGACGGCACCGTCACTGTCTCCTTCGCCGGTTTCGCACCCGCCGACGATCCCCGGTTCCTGGTCTACGTCGTGGTCCACGACCCCAGGAACGGGGGCGGGGGAGGCACGGTCGGTGGTCCTGCCTTCCAGAAGATCATGACCTACCTGCTGCGCAAGTACGCCGTTGCTCCCACCGGCGCCCCGGCACCCGACAACCCCCTCGAATGGTGATCGCGGGTACCCTTCCGGCGTGTTCGACGTGATCCCTGCGCGACCCAGCATGCCCGCGGAGACCCCGCTGAGCACGCTCATCGGGTGGCTCAGCGACCACCTCCTCGCCACGGTGAACGTCTCCCAACCTGACCTTCCGGTCACCGGTCTCAGTCTCAGCTCCCAGCGGATCTGTCCCGGTGACCTGTACGCCGCAGTGCCCGGCGCCCGCTCGCACGGGGCCAGCTTCGCCGCCGACGCGGTCGCGTGCGGTGCGGTCGCGATCCTGACCGACCAGGACGGCGCCGTGCTCTGTGCCCACCTGGACGTGGCAGTTCTGGTCGTGGAACAACCCCGTGCGTTGCTCGGTGCCCTGGCCGCCAAGGTGTACGGCGAGCCCGCCGAGGCGCTTTGTCTGGTCGCGGTGACCGGCACACAGGGCAAGACCACGACAACCCGGCTCGCCGAAGGGGGACTGCAGTCTGCCGGCATTGCCTCGGCAGTGGTCGGGACGGTCGGCACCAGGATCAACGGCGTCGAGGTAGAGACGGCCCTGACCACACCCGAGGCACCAGACCTGCACGCGCTGTTCGCGATGATGCGTGAGCAGAGTGTCCAGGGCTGCATGATGGAGGTCTCGAGCCACGCCCTGGTGATGGGGCGGGTCGACGGGGTGGTCTTCGACGTAGCCGCGTTCACCAACCTCGGTCGTGACCATCTCGACTTCCACTCCACGCTGGAGGACTACTTCTCGGCCAAGGCGTCGCTGTTCACGCCGGCTCGAGCTCGACGGGGGCTGGTGAACGTCGACGACGAGTACGGCCGTCGGCTCCTGACCGAGTCCTCGGTCCCCACGCACACGTTCTCGACCTCAGGTGCGGACGCCGACTGGATGGCACTCGACATCGCCCTGACACCCACCGGGTCCAGGTTCGAGGTGCAGACCCCGGACGGTGAGCGCTTCCCTGCCCAGGTGCCGCTGCCGGGACACTTCAATGTCGCCAACGCACTCACCGCGATCGCTGCTCTGGGCGAGGCCGGCTTCGACGCCTCCGACGTGGCCCGGGGGGTAGCGTCGTCGCCAGGTGTCCCCGGACGGCTCGAACAGGTGGACTCAGGCCAGGACTTCCAAGCGATCGTGGACTATGCCCACAAGCCCGATGCAGTGACCGCTTCGCTGACCGCGCTCCGGGCACTGACGAAGGGACGGCTGGTGGTCGTGCTCGGCGCCGGCGGCGACCGGGACCACGGGAAGCGACAGGTCATGGGGAAGATCGCCGCACGTCTGGCTGACGTGCTGATCGTGACCGACGACAACCCGCGCACCGAGGACCCTGTGGCGATTCGCGCGGCCATGCTGGCCGGCGCCATGTCCGTGCGCGAGGCCGATCGGGCCGAGCTGCACGAGTCCGGTGACCGGCGGAAGGCGATCAGGACCGCCGTAGCCATGGCCGAGGCGGGAGACACCGTCGTCGTGGCCGGCAAAGGGCACGAGACCGGCCAGGAGGTCCAGGGGTGTGTGCAGCCTTTCGACGACCGGACCGTCCTGCGCGAGGAGCTGGCGTCTCGATGATCCCGATGACCTTGCCCGAGATCGCCTCCGTGGTCGGCGGCACGGTCCATGACGACTCCGGAGAGACGGTCACGGGGCCGGCATTCATCGACAGCAGGGTGGCCGATCTCGGTGGCCTGTTCGTGGCCTTCGTCGGGGTGCGGGCCGACGGCCACGACTACGCGCAGCGGGCGATGGAGGCAGGCGCGGCCGGTGTTCTCGGCAGCCGTCCACTCGGGGTGCCTACGGTAGTGGTCGACGATCCGCTGACCGCGTTGGGCAAGCTGGCCCGCCACCAGCTCCGCAGCCTCCCGGACGTGACCGTTGTCGCCATCACCGGTTCCCAGGGCAAGACCGGCACGAAGGACCTTCTCGCGCGGGTCCTGTCCGATGCCGGCACGACGGTCGCGACCCCTGGTTCCTTGAACAACGAGCTCGGCCTGCCACTCACCGCGCTTCGCGCCGATCCGGGAACGCAGTATCTCGTCCTGGAGATGGGAGCGCGGCGAATCGGCCACCTTCGCTACCTGTGCGAGATCGCACAGCCGGATGTGTC
>Ga0136621_1000316_pt1 | contig 18438 bp, 10 predicted proteins | sample AntDryUQ445A2306_FD_104673 | JGI IMG/M metagenome (GOLD analysis project Ga0136621, IMG submission 104673) | Polar desert sand microbial communities from Dry Valleys, Antarctica - metaG UQ445A (23.06) | ecosystem: Environmental > Terrestrial > Soil > Desert | place: Antarctica: Dry Valley...
CCTCTGCATCGGTGAGGGGCTGCAGGAAGCCGATCAGGAGCTGGCCCTCACGAAGGCGGCCGAGCTCGGATTCGCTCGGTTTTGCGACCTTGACGACGATGTCGGCCTCCCACGGGTCGCCGATCGCGGCGCCGGCCTCGGCGTACTGGGCGTCGGGGAAGGAGGCCGGTTCGCCCGCTGCCGCCTCGATCACGACCTCGAGCCCGCTTCCGCTCAGCCGCGAGACTGACTCCGGGACGAGCGCGACTCGGCGCTCACCGCTTCCCCGCTCCTTCGGTACCCCGACCCTCATCGAGGCCGAACTCTAGTGCGCTCCACGCCGGGCCGTCCGGGCTACAGCGCCGCCCAGACCTCGAGCTTCGTCCGCGTGCGCTCGATCACCTCGTCGGTGAACTCGGCCGTGCCCGAGTGGCCGCCGAGGTCCGCGGTGCGTACGCCGTCGGAGACCGCCTCGAAGCACGCCTCGCGAATCGCGCGTGAGGCTTGCTCGCCCCGCCCGCCGGCATAGGCGAGGAGCGCGGCCCCGGCGAGGATCATCGCCATCGGATTCGCGACATCCTTGCCCTGCAGCGAGGGCGCGGTTCCGTGCGCGGCCTCCGCCATCAGCGTGTGAGGAACGAAGGCCTCGTCGAAGGCAACGAGCAGCGATTCCGCACCGGCGATCGAGCCGTAGAGCGGGAGTACGAGGTCGGAGAGGATGTCGCCGTCGCGGTTGAGAGCCGGAATGACGAGGGGCGCACCGCTCGCGTTTAGGAGGAGGGCGAAGGTCGCGTCGATCAACTGCGGCTCGTAGACGACCTGCGGGTAGCGGCCGGCCGCGGCATCGAGCTCCTCCTTCAGCATGCCCTCGTAGGTAGGGCTGACGGTGTACTTCGGCCCGCCGAAGACCTTCGCCCCGGTTCGTGCGGCTTGCCGGAACGAGAACTCTGCGACAGCCCGGCAGATCGAGCGCTCGATCCGCTCGGTTCGAAAAGCCACCTCGTGGTCGCCTTCTCCCTCGCGCCACTCCTTGGCGCCGTATGCGTCGCCGACAGCCATACGCACGACCGAGATCGGCGCATGGACACCGCCGAGCGGGACGACCCCCGGGATGCGTCGCCCGGTTCGTACGATCACCTTCCCGCCGATCTCCTCACGCAGGATGCGGTTCGGCGAGCCGACATCGCCGCGAGCCTCCGGGGTCACCGTCGCCGCCTTCAACCCGAGGCCCGCCTCCCGCATCGCCCTCGCGGCGTCGTAGACGATGCGGTTGTCAGTGGCGCGTCGGTTCTCGAGCGAGAGATCGAAGCGCGGAAGATCGAGCTCGAATCCGATCGTCTGAGGCACGAGCACGCGCAGCGCCTCCTCCAGCAGCTCTTGCCCGGTCTCGTCACCCTCGAGTACGACGATGGTTCGTCGCTCCATCTCGCGGCGATTCTACCGCGCGGTTGGAGAACGCTCCCCCGGGGCAGAAGGGGCATCCATGAGGAAAGGCGGCTGGCACAGAAAGGGATCGAGGGGGCGGTTTCGCTACTACGATGCGCGCGGGGACCGCATCGTCGATGTGACCAAGATCCAGCGGATCGAGGAGCTCGTCATTCCGCCCGCATGGAAAGACGTGTGGATTTCGCCGCGGCCGGGAGCGAAGCTGCAGGCCACCGGGGTCGACGCCGCTGGGCGCAGGCAGTACCTCTACCATCCCGACTTCCGCGCGAGACAGGAGCAGGCGAAATACGACAAACTCATTCTCTTCGCCGAGCGACTACCGGAACTCCGGAAGGCGATGACGGAGCACATGTCCTACGACTGCCTCGACGTCGACCGCGTCAGCGCGGTCGCCGTGCGTCTGATCAATCTCGCGTGGTTCCGCGTCGGCTCGGAGCGTTACGCAAGGGCGTCGAAGACGTTCGGGATCACGACGCTCACGAAGAGGCACGTCTCCGTGAGCGGAAAGCGTGTGTACTTCTCGTTTCGAGGCAAGGGAAACGTTCCGGTGCGACGGATCATCCTGGATCTCGAGCTCGCGGCGGCAATCAGAGAGCTGCGCGCGCTACCCGGGGGGCGCCGCCTCTTCCGCTACCAGCTCGAGGACGGGCTCTACAACCTCACCGGCCGGCGCCTGAACGAGTACCTCGGCACATATCTCGGCCCGGAGTTTACGGCCAAGGACTTTCGCACCTGGGGCGGCACGCTGCAGGCGGCCATCTCCTTCGCCGAGCGTGGCGTGCCGGAGAGCGAGGCGGAAGCGAAACGCGTGGTCGCGGCCGTGATGCGCAAGGTTGGGGAGCGGCTTGGCAATACTCCCGCGGTCGCGCGCGCGTCGTACGTCAGTCCGGCTGTCGTGGAGCAATATCTCGACGGTAGAACGCTGGCTGATTTCCGCCCCAGACACCTCCGCGTCGTCGGTGCGCGAGATGTCGGCCTCGATCCCGAGGAGCAAGCATTGTTAAGCCTTCTTCGGTCCTGGCGTATTCGACGCGCGCTCGCTGCTGCTTGAAGTCGCTTGGCTTTTCGTTAGACTGGCGGCCGACGGATTCTTTCGAAGGAGGTTATTGTGGCTCGAAAAACCGTTCTCGTTTGCGATAAGTGCGGGAAAGAAGTGGACGACGGCAAGGGCGCGACAATGCGCCTCAGCTGGTCGGACGCTCGTCGAGGCGCGAAGCAGGCAGATCTCTGCGACAGTTGCGCGGGGGCGCTCCCAGGCCACGCGGCAGCGCGGCGCGGGCGGCGGCCCAAGGCCGCGGCGTAAGCGACAGGGGAGCTTTGTAGCGCACGTTTTCTCGCTCTGCCAGCCAGGGCGAGCGCGATAAGGGATCGTCCAGGCGGCCATCTAGAATGGGTAGGTGGCCCTGACGCTCGTCGCCGGCCCGGCGAACGCCGGCAAGGTCGCCCTCCTGCTCGACCGCTTCCGCGACGCGATCGAGCGGGACCCGATCTTGATTGTTCCGAACCGCTCGGACGTCGAGCGCGTCGAGCGTGACCTCTTGCGGAGCGGCCCCGCCCTGCTCGGTGGCTCGATCGGCACCTTCGACGACGTCTTCGAGCGCATCGCGGCTGCCGATCCCGCGCGCAGGCCGGTGCTCACCGAGGCGCAGAGGTTCCTGGCGATACGCCGCGCCGTTGCAGCGGCTTCGCTGGAAGGTACCGCTCGCTCGGCTCGCTTTAGCGGTTTTGCCGATGCCTTTGCCAGTGCGGTCGCCGAGCTCGAGTCGGGCCTGCTCGAGCCCGAGTCGCTCGAAGGCGATCTCGGCCGTCTCTACCGCGCCTACCGCGACGAGCTCGAGCGTCTCTCGGTCTGGGACCGCGACCTCCTGCGGGCCCGGGCAGCTGCGCGCGTCGGCGGGGACCTCGGAGCCTGGCACGGCGAACCGGTGTTCGCCTACGGCTTCGAGGACCTGACGGCCGCGGAATGGAGATTGCTCGAGGCGATCGCCGGACGCGCCGAGGTGACGGTCTCCCTCCCCTACGAGCCGGGCCGCGCTGCTTTTGCGTCGCTGCAACGCACGGCTGACCAGCTCGCGCTCCTGGCCGATGGACGCATCGAAGAGCTCCCTCCCTGCTTCCATCAGCACGCTCACCCCGCGATTGCCCACGTGGAGCGGTACCTCTTCGGCGAGGGGCCATCAACTGCTCCGCCGGTCGAAGGGGCAGTGCGCTGGCTCGAGGGTGCCGGGGCCCGCGGCGCGCTGGAGCTCGTCGCCGACGAGGTCCTTTCGCTGATTCGCTCGGGCAGAAGCCCTGAGTCGATCGGCATCGTGTGCCCCTCGATCGAGCCGTGGCGTGCGCCTCTCGATACTGCGTTCGGTGCCCTCGGCCTCCCGTACGCGCTCGAAGGGCGGCTGCGACTCGCGCAGACCCCGCTCGGCGCCGCGCTCGTCTCGCTGCTCCGGTTCACATGGTCGGGCGGCGATCGAGGCGACCTCTTCTCCTACCTGCGCTCGCCCTACTCCGGCGTGGCCAGACACAACGTCGACTTCGTGGAGGGACGGCTGCGCGGGCGGGCGATCACGACCCCCGAGCGCGTCGAGCAGGAGGCGGAGGAGCTGCGTGGAGCGCCATTTCCAGCGCTCGCCGCACTTCGCGCAGACGTGCCCGTGCTCGCAGCCGTGCGGCGCCTTGCCGAGTCGATGCTTCGCTCGGCCTACGGGCTCGAGCGCCCGCCGACGACCGAGACCGGCCGCCAGGATCTGCGCGCTTACGAGGTCTGCAACCGTCTTCTCGACGAGCTCGAAGGCTGCGAGCGTCTCGGCCTGCCGGTGAGTCGCGAGGACGTGGCCAGCGCCCTCGAGCGTGCAATCACGACCGAGGGTTCCTCCGGCGAGGCGGGGAGGGTCGTCGTACTCGATCTCTTGCGGGCTCGGACGCGCCGCTTCGACGTGGTATTCGTGCTCGGGCTCGAGGAGGGCAGCCTCCCCCGGCGCGCGTCGATGTCGCCGTTTCTCGACGACGACGCTCGCCGCAAGCTCGGCCCGGTCTTCCAGCGCCCAGACCCCGTCAGCCGGGATCGTTACCTCTTCTACACCGCCTGCACCCGAGCTACCCGCCGCCTCGTGCTCGTGCGGCAGGCTGCGAACGACGAAGGAAGCCCCCGTGAGCCGAGTCCCTTCTGGGACGAGCTTCGCGGCCTCTTTCCAGGGGAGGAGGTGGCGCGGTGGACCCGCCGCCGGCCGCTGTCGCAGCTGACCTGGCCGCTCGAGGCCGCCCCGACGGAACGCGAGCGCCTGCGCGCCCTTGCAGAGCTCGCCCGGACAGAAAATGGAGCGGCGGCGGAGGCCCTCGCGCGGGCAAACGGCTGGGAACGAAGACTCGAGCGCGCTCGAACGGCCTTCGTGCGCTCGACAAGGCTCCGGCACCCGATCGTGCTGGAGCAGCTCGGCGAGAGGCGCACGTTCAACGTCACAGAGCTCGAGCGCTTCGCCGACTGCTCGTCAGCGTGGTTCGTCGACCGCCTCCTATCGCCCAGGTCGATCGACGCCGAAGTGGACGCAAAGCTGCGGGGCTCAGTCGCGCATACCACGCTCAACCGTTTCTTCTCGGGCCTGCCCAAGGAGCTGGGATCCGATTGCGTCGATCCCGATCGGGTCGAAGATGCGCTTCGTTTTCTCGCCCGGTGTCTCGACGGGGCCGTCGACGGTGTTCGCATGGAGATGACGGATCTGCAGCGCCGTGAGCTTCGCGCCGGCCTCTGGCGGGATCTCGAGCAGGTGATCCGGGAGGAGGCGAACGGCGCCTCGCCGCTCGTGCCGCGCCGCTTCGAGGTGGGCTTCGGCTCCGAGCGCTCGGCGCCCGAGCTCCAGCGCGGGCTCGACCTGGGCGGGGATCTGCGCCTTGCGGGGAAAATCGACCGGATCGACCTCGACCCGCACAGCGCCCGGGGCATCGTGCAGGACTACAAGGCCGGGAAGCACGCCCACTCCGCGCGCGAGATCGAGCGCGAGCTGCGCCTTCAGATCCCGCTCTACATGCTCGTGCTGCGCGATCTCGTCGGGGTCGAGCCACTCGGGGGCGTCTACCGGCCGCTCGCGGGTGACCGCAAAGCTCGCGGGCTTCTGCGAGCAGAGGCGCGTGAGGACCTTCTACCCGGCTATGCGGGGGGCGATTATCTCGCGGAGGAGGCATTCTGGAGTCAGGTCGAAGCGGCCCGGGAGACCGCCCACGGCCTCGCCGAGCGGATCCGGGGGGGCGACGTGCAGCACGATCCCAAGGGCGACGGGTGTCCGGCTTGGTGCGATCTCTGGCCCATGTGCCGGGTGAAGCGTCCGTGAGCGTTACCCCGAACCCCGAGCAGCTCGCCGCGATCGAGGCAGGTGGCCGCGTCTTCGTCTCGGCGGGGGCCGGCACCGGCAAGACGAGCGTGCTCGTGGAGCGCTTCATCCGTGCCGTCTGCGAGGGCGGGCTCGATGTCGACTCGATCCTCGTGATCACCTATACCAAGCGCGCCGCCGCCGAGCTGCGCGCGCGGATTCGCTCGGCGCTCCAGGCGCGTGGCCGTCACGAGCTGGCGCGGGAGCTCGACGCTGCATGGATATCGACGATCCACGGCTTCTGTAATCGCCTCTTGAAGGCGTATCCGTTCCGAGCGGGGCTCGACCCGCGCTTTCGGGAGCTCGACGAGCCCCAGGCGGCCGTACTTCGCGGCGAGGCCTTCGACTTGGCTCTGGAGGAGTTCAGCGCTCGCGAGGAACCCGAGCGTGTACACCTGCTCGCGACCTATGGAGCTGCCGGTCTCAGACGCATGCTCACGGGGGTCTACGAGACCCTTCGGTCCGCCGGCCGTCCCCTCGTGCTCGAGCTGGGCGACCGTCCGCAGCTCTCAGAACGCCTCGCCGAGGCGGGTGAGGCGGCGAGCGCTCTCGTGGGGAGCGGTGGGGCGACAGCAGCGCAGCGCGGGAACGCCGAGGGGCTGCTCGAGCTCCTGGGCGGCGGGCCGCGGGCCGACCGGCTGCTCGACCTGAGCGCGTTTCGGGCCAGGGGAGAGCGGGCGGCCAGCTACGAGGACGCGAGGCGAGCGCTCGAGCAAGCGGCGCTCGACGAGCTCGCGGCAAGGGACCGCGACCTGCTCCAAGAGCTGCTGGAAGGCTTCGGACGCGCGTATGCCGCGGCCAAGGAGCGCGAGTCGGCGCTCGACTTCGCCGATCTGCAGCTGCTCGCCCGTGACCTGCTGCGCGACGACGCGGCCATTCGTGAGCGCGAGCAGCTGCGCTTCCGCTCGATTATGGTCGATGAGTTTCAGGACACGAATCGGCTGCAGTGCGAGGTGATCGATCTCGTTTCGGGCGGGCCGGTGCCACCGGAAGTGTTCTTCGTCGGCGACGAGTTCCAATCGATCTACGGCTTTCGCCACGCCGACGTGGGCGTCTTTCGCGAGCGGCGCGAAACCTCAGGCGGCGGGCTCGCGCTCACGTGGAACTATCGCTCCCGCCCCGAGGTACTCGCTGCCGTGAACCATCTCTTCGAGGATGATTTCGGCAAGGGCTACCAGCCGCTGACGGCGTCGGGCGAGTTCCCCGACCCCGTCTTCGGCTATCCGGTGGAGCTTCTCGTCACCGACAAGGCAAGCTATGCGGACACCGAAGTCCACTGGCGGCGCGCCGAGGCGAAGCAGATCGCTCGCCGCGTGCGAGAGCTGGTCGACACCGGCGCAGCGAGCCCCGGCGAGATCGTTCTGCTCTTTGCCGCCGGAACCGATGCAGAGTGGTACGAGGAGGAGCTGCGCGCACTGGACCTGCCGACGCTGCGCGCCACCGGGCGTGGCTACTTCGGCCAGCAACAGGTCGTCGACCTGCTGGCCTACCTGCGCCTGCTCCAAAATCGCTACGACGACGTCGCACTGCTGTCGGTGCTGGCATCGCCGCTCGTGGGTGTCTCGAACGACGCGCTCGTGCTTCTGCGCCGCGCTGCGGGTCGCCGACCGCTCTTCGTGGGCCTGGAGCGGTCGCTTCCTCCCGAGATCGACGAGCGCGATGCACGCCTCATGCTGGCCTTCAGGCAGCGCTACGATCGCCTTGTCAACGCCTCGACGAGGCTGTCCCTCGAGCGGCTATGCGAAGCGGTCGTAGCCGAGCACGACTACGACCTGGCAGTGCTCGCTCTGTGGGACGGGAGGCGCCGCTACGCGAATCTCCGCAAGCTGGCCCGACTCGCTCGCTCCTACGAAGAGCTGCGCGGGCCAGACATCGAGGGTTTCGTCTGCTTCGTACGCGACCAGGATGCGGTCGGCGCAAAGGAGCTCGAGGCGGTCGCCGAGGAGGAGGACGCAGATGCCGTGCGATTGCTCACGATCCATGCCGCGAAAGGCCTCGAGTTCAAGGTGGTGGTCGTGGCGGACGCCGGACGCGAGCGGGCCGCCCCGGCCTCTGACGAGATCCTCGCACTCTCGGACGGAAGGTTCGGCTTTCGGGTCGCAGACCCCTTGACGAGCGAGCGCCGGGGGGCCTTCGACTACGAGGCTGTGCGTGACGCTCGCAAGCGAGAGGATCGGGCTGAGCGGCTACGCCTCTACTACGTGGCGATGACGCGTGCGATCGACCGGCTCATCGTCTCCGGAGCCGTGGATCGTGACCGCACCGATGACGAGGCCACGCCGATCGGGTGGGTACTCAGCCGGTTGGCCGTCCGAGACGAGCTCGAGCAGGCGGCTGAGCGGCCGGTCGAGCTCGAACGTGGTGGGGCCCGCCTCCTGCTACGCCTCGATCGCTGGCAGGCGGAGCCGGAGGAGGAGGACGAGAGCTCGAACGGGGCGGGCGGAGCCCAGCTCGAGCTCTTCCCCTTGGCCTCCGGGGCGGTACCGCCGCCGGCACCGACGCTCCCGCGCCTGGATCCGGTGTCGGCGCCGAGCGGCCACCGTGTCCGACGCCTCTCCTACAGCGCGCTGGCGCTGTACGACCGCTGCTCGTACCGGTTCTACGCAGAGAGGATCGCGGGTCTACGTCCGACGGATGCTCGAGGCGGGCTTGCCGACCATGCGGGGCTGGCCGCCACCGAGATCGGCGATGCCGTTCATGCGCTGCTCGAGCACGTCGAGCTCGCATCGCCCGGTACTCCGGATCGCGGGACGGTGTCCGCGGTCGTTCTCGGTCGCTATCCGGAGGCGAGCGAGGTCGAGCTCGAGCGGATACGCGACCTCGTTGCCGCCTTCTGTGAATCGGAGCTCGCAACGAGGATCGCCTCGCTTCCCGGCGCCGCCGCAGAGAGGCCGTTCGCCTTCGAGCACGACGGCGTCCTGCTCCACGGCCGCATCGACGTCCTGTATCGGGCGGATGGGAGCGCTGTTGTCGTCGACTACAAGACGAACTCGCTCGCAGAGGGCACGCCGGAGGAGCTCGTGCAAGCTCACTACGGGCTCCAGCGGCTCGTCTACGCGCTCGTCTGCTTCCGAGCCGGAGCGAGGGATGTCGAGGTCGTCTATCAATTTCTCGAGCAGCCGGAGGCGCTCGTTGTCCGGAGCTTCTCTCTGGCGGACGTCCCGGCACTCGAGGCAGCGCTCTCCGAGGCGATCGCCCGCATCCAGGGCGGCGAGTTCGTGCCGACCCCCAGTGAGTTCATCTGCGCGGGATGCCCCGTGCTCGACGTCGTCTGCGCCGGGCCCCGGCTGCGGGGCGTGGAGGCGCGTGACCCGGGCGGCGCGCTCGCCCTCGCGACCTAGCCGGTGGCTCGCAGCTACGTGCACGAGGCCCGGAGACGTGTCGGGCCGAAGCGGCTGCGCATCGGTCCGATCATCGAGCGGCTCGTCGCTTCGCACCCGGACGCGACGATCGCGCTTCGCTTTCTCTCCGACCTCGAGCTCCTCGTCTCGGTGATTCTCTCGGCCCAAACGACTGACGCAAACGTCAACCGCGTGACCGAGACGCTCTTTCGCAAGTACAGAACGCCGGAGGACTACCTTGCCGTACCGGCGGAAGAGCTCGAGCGCGACATCTACGCGACGGGGTTCTTCCGCCAGAAGACACGGTCGCTGCGCGGCACGATGCGAATGCTGCTCGAGAGCTACGACGGCCGCGTGCCTCGTCGGCTCGACGAGCTCGTGCGGCTGCCAGGTGTCGCTCGCAAGACGGCGAACGTCGTCGCGGCCGAGCTCGGAACGCCCCAGGGGGTGGTCGTCGATACGCACGTCCGTCGTCTGTCGCAGCGGCTCGGGTTCACACGGCATGACGACCCGGTGAAGATCGAGCGCGACCTGGCCCGTCTGGTGCCTCGGGACGAGTGGGGGAGGTTCCCGCACCTCCTGATCTGGCACGGTCGTCGTGTGTGCCTCGCGAGACGACCGCTCTGCGACCGTTGCGCGCTCACCGACCTCTGTCCGGCGAGCCGGGTGACGCCTCGGGAGACGCTCCTGGGGTCTGACCCCAATCCCGTGACGATTCGGTGACAATCGGTCAACACCTGTCCGGGCAAGGGGGCGCCCGTTTGCCGGCGCCGCGCCGGGCGGGGGGGCCCCGCTCAGCGCGGGCTGAGGGCGAGCAACAGCCCGCCGTCGTCGTCGTATGCGGGGAAGACGTCCGCGGTGACCGGTTTCTCCTGGCCCGCTCTAGTGCGCAGCTGAAGGGACTGACCGAGACGGCGAACGCCCCACTCGAGAGCGGTCCCGATCGGATCGGCCTCCTTCGGGAACCCGCTGAGCCCGAGGCTCTCGACGACGTCATGTCCCATCAGATCCTGCTCCCGGTAGCCGGTCAGCTCGAAGATGCCTCGGCCTGAGGCAAGGATCCGCCGCTGCGCATCGCACACCACGAGCCCGGCCGTCGGGGCGGGGAAGTAGTCGTCGAGCAACTCGAACAGGAACCCGAAGCCGCAGCGGGCTCAGGCGACCGCCTGTTGCTGAAGCCCCTCGAGCCCGTCGTGGTCGATCGACCGCTCCTTGCAGTTCGGGCAGATGAAGAACGGCATCTGGCCGATGCTAGCCCGAGGCCTCGATGACGGCGCTAGACCTCTGCCGCCTCGGGGCGAGGCGCGGTGAGAGCCGTTCCCGCATGTCCGTGTCGCGTTGCGAGGAAGCGCTCGGCGTCCAGTGCGGCCATGCAGCCCGACCCAGCCGCCGTCACGGCCTGGCGGTAGACGTGATCCTGGACGTCCCCGGCGGCAAAGACCCCGGCAAGATTCGTCTCCGTGGAGCCCGGCCGGGTGATCAGGTATCCCGAGTCGTCGTGGTCGAGCTGGTCGAGGAACAGGCCCGTGTTCGGATCGTGGCCGATCGCGACGAACACGGCATCGACCGGCAACTCCGAGATCTCGTCCGTGACCGTGCTTCGCAGCACGAGTCCCGTCATCTTCTCGTCCCCGAGCACTTCCTCGACGATTGCGTTCGTGACGAACTCGATCTTGTCACTCGACCTCGCCCGATCGAGCATGATCGACGACGCGCGAAACTCCTCGCGTCGATGGACGACCGTCACCTTCGACGCAAACTTCGTCAGGAAGAGCGCCTCCTCCATGGCCGAGTCACCACCGCCGACGACGGCCACCTCGTGGTCGCGCCAGAACGCGGCGTCGCAGACCGCGCAGTACGTGACGCCGCGTCCTTGCAGTCGCCGCTCCGACTCGAGGCCGAGCTGGCGGGCATTCGCGCCTGTGGCGACGATCACGGCCTCGGCTCGGTACTCGTCGTCGCCGACGAAAACGGAAAACGGCGACTCGGAGAGGTCGACTCGGGTCACGTCGTCCGTGACGAACTCCGTGCCGAAGCGCTCGGCCTGCCGTCGGAAGTCCTGCATCATCTCGGGCCCGAGGATTCCATCCGCGTAGCCGGGGTAGTTCTCGACGTCGCTCGTGATCATGAGTTGGCCGCCCCAGGCGAAACCCTCGATCACGAGTGGAGCCAGATTGGCGCGCGCAGCGTACAGGGCCGCGGTGTAGCCGGCGGGCCCGCCTCCGATCACGATCAGCTCACGTACGTCCACAGCCATCTCAAAAGTACTAAACGAAACCGACGGAGCGCGCATTCCTGTAGCGCCTGCAGTGTCCGATCGTGAAGAATCGCATGGTCGTAGGGTACGACTACAATCGCCGCTTTCGGAAGACGAGGAGGCCATGGCAGAGACGGTGAACTGGGAAAAGCTTCGCGAACTGGCGGCATTTCGCGCCGAGAAGGGCTGCGCGGTCAGCGTGTACCTCGATCTCAACCCAAGCGTCTCGCCCACCGCGGCCGAGAGCCAGACGCGCGTCCACTCGCTCCTGGACGAAGGCGAACGGGCCGACGGTGCTGATTCGAGCAAGCTCACGCACGAGCAGCGCGAGGCGCTCCGATCCGACTTCGAGCGCATCCGAGTGTTCTTCGAAGATGAGCTCGATCGTGACGGCGCCCATGGAGCCGCCGTCTTCTCGGCCGGGCTCGACGGTGCGTGGACGACCCTCATGTTGACGGAGTCCGTCTCCGACCGAGTCGCGATCGGCCGCCAGTTTCACCTGGCACCGCTCGTTCCTCTAGTGGGCCGTGGGACGGGAGCGATCGTTGCTGTAGTCGGACGTGAGGCCGGTGAGCTGTTCGGGCTTCGTGGCGGGCGGCTGCACGAGCTGGCGGATCTCTCCGGCGAGGCGCCGCGGAGGCATGATCAGGGCGGCCGGTCGCAAGCGCGCAACCAGCGGCATGTCGACGAGCTCGCCAAGGATCACCTTCGCACGGTCGCGGACGAGCTCGATCGTCAGGTACGGCGTCTTCGCTCGCCGCGCGTGGTGATCGTCGGACCGGAGGAGATGAGGGCGGAGTTCGCCGACCTCATCTCGAGCGCGGTCCGCGACGTCGTGCTCGGGTCGACGCAGGCGGAGTCACATGCCTCGCCGACCGAGCTGCTCGAGGTCGTCTCGCCGCTGCTCGAGCAGGCGCGCGTCGACGAGGAGCGCGAGACGCTCGAGCGCTGGCGGGCCGAGGCCGGCCGCGGCGAGCGCGCCAGCTCGGGATGGGAGGAGACGCTCCAGGCTGCCTCGGATGCACGCGTGGAGACGCTGCTCTACCAGGACGGCATCGACCGTTCCGTCTGCCAGTGCCCCGCCTGCGGGCGCCTGAGCCTGGCCGTCGGAAAGTGCCCGCTCGACGACACGCCTATGGAGCAGCGCGAGAACGGGCTCGACCTGGCCGTCCACCAAGCGCTCGCGCAAGGCGGAACCGTGCTCGCCGTCCAGCACCACCAGGATCTCGATCCTGTCGAGGGGATCGGCGCCGTACTCCGCTACTGATCAGGTCTCGGGCGGAGAACGGCCCTCCGTCCGGCGAGCATTCTGATCTAATCGACTCATGGCGGCCGACCCGTTCTCAGCCCGTTCGGTGCTCACCGTCGGCGACGTCTCGTACGAGATGTACCGGTTGGACGCGCTGCAAGAGCGCTACGACGTTGCCCGGCTGCCGTACACGTTGAAGGTTCTGCTCGAGAACGTTCTCCGGCAGGAAGGCGGTCGCGACGACGTCGAGGCTCTCGCCACCTGGGTCGCGACGGAGGAACCGAGCAGAGAGATCTCGTTTCTTCCCGCGCGCGTCCTGCTCCAGGACTTTACGGGCGTTCCGGCCATTGTCGATCTGGCCGTGATGCGGGACGCGATGCGCGATCTCGGGGGCGACCCTGCGCGGATCAACCCCCTGCTTCCCGTCGAGCTCGTGATCGACCACTCGGTCCAGGTCGACTCGTTCGCAAACCGGCTTGCGATCGAGCGGAACGTCGAGCTCGAGTACCGGCGAAACTTCGAGCGCTACGCGTTCCTCCGCTGGGGGCAAGGGGCATTCGACAACTTCAAGGTCGTCCCGCCCTACACGGGAATCGTCCACCAGGTCAACCTCGAATATCTCGCACGCGTTATCGAGACGCGCGAGGTCGACGGTCGCTCGCTGGTCTTTCCCGACACGCTCGTCGGGACGGATTCCCACACGACGATGGTGAACGGGCTCGGCGTGCTCGGCTGGGGCGTCGGCGGCATCGAGGCCGAGGCCGCGATGCTCGGCGAGGCGATCTCGATGCTCGTACCGCAGGTGGTGGGTTTCCGGCTGAACGGCAAGCTGCGAGAGGGGGCGACCGCGACCGACCTCGTGCTCACGGTCACCCAGATCCTGCGTGAGGCCGGCGTGGTCGGGAAGTTCGTCGAGTACTTCGGGCACGGTCTCGTAGGTCTCCCGCTCGCGGACCGAGCAACGATCGGCAACATGTCGCCCGAGTACGGCGCGACGTGCGGGTTCTTCCCGGTGGACGACGAGACGATCGAGTACCTGCGCCTGACCGGGCGCAGCGAGGAGCGGATCGCGCTCGTCGAGGCCTACTGCAAGGAGAACGGGCTCTGGCACGACCCCGAGCACCAACCGACCTACTCGGAGATCATCGAGCTCGACCTCGCCGACGTCGAGCCGAGCGTCGCCGGACCGAGAAGGCCGCAGGATCGAGTGCCGCTATCGGAGGCGAAGCGGTCGTTCCTGGCCGCGCTCGAGACCTTCAACCACGACTACGGCAACCAGACGCACGAGCAGGCCGTTGCCGACACCTTCCCGTCGAGCGACCCGACCTCCGAACAGGCTCCGGGCGGTCGCGACCTCGGTTCCGACTCCGAGCGGACAGACGTGCCAGCCGTCGTCGTCGCGAGGCGAGCAGATCCTGTGCCGGTGCGCCTCGACGGGGAGGAGTTCGATCTCGAGCACGGCGCTGTCGTGATCGCCGCCATCACGAGCTGTACCAACACGTCGAACCCCCAAGTGATGATTGCCGCCGGGCTCCTCGCCAAGAACGCTGTCGAGCGAGGGCTACGGCGAAAGCCGTGGGTGAAATCGAGCCTTGCACCGGGCTCGAAGGTCGTGACCAAGTACTTCGAACGTGCCGGCCTGACGCAGTACCTCGAGCAGCTGGGCTTCCATACGGTCGGATACGGATGCACGACGTGCATCGGAAACTCCGGCCCTCTTCCAGAAGAGATCTCGAAGGCGACCGAGGTGGGCGATCTGGTCGTGTGCGCCGTGCTCTCGGGCAACCGGAACTTCGAGGCCCGAATTCACCCCGAGGTGAAGGCGAACTATCTCGCCTCGCCCCCGCTCGTCGTCGCCTACGCCCTCGCAGGACGGATGGACCTCGACCTCACGACAGAGCCGCTCGCACAGGATTCAAACGGGGAGGACGTCTACCTGAGGGATATCTGGCCGACCTCGTCGGACGTCCAGGCGACGATCGCCCAGGCGATCGAGGGCGACATGTTCCGGAGCACCTACGCCGACGTCTTCTCGGGCGACGAGCGCTGGCGCTCGCTGCCGGTCCCGGAAGGCGATCTGTTCGCGTGGGATCCGGCCTCCACGTACGTTCGGAAGCCGCCGTACTTCGAGGGAATGCCTCGTGAGCCGCAGGGTGTGCAGGATGTTCGCGACGCGAGGTGCCTGGTGATGATCGGCGACAGCGTTACGACCGATCACATCTCGCCCGCAGGCTCGATCAAGCCGGACAGCCCGGCTGGGGCCTATCTCGTCGAGCATGGGGTCGAGCGCAGGGACTTCAACTCCTACGGCTCTCGCCGCGGGAACCACGAGGTGATGGTGCGCGGAACCTTCGCGAACGTGCGGCTTCGAAACCTGCTCGTGCCCGGCAGCGAAGGCACGTGGACCGCACATCTTCCGGACGGCGGGGAGATGACGGTCTACGAGGCATCCAAGCGCTATCTCGCGGACGGCGTGCCCCTCGTCGTGATCGCGGGCAAAGAGTACGGTTCGGGATCCTCTCGCGACTGGGCGGCAAAGGGCCCCAACCTGCTCGGCGTTCGCGCCGTGCTCGCGGAGACGTACGAGCGGATTCACCGTTCGAACCTGCTGATGATGGGGATCATCCCGCTCCAGTTCCAGGAGGGCGAGAGCCCCGCGTCGCTGGGACTGACGGGGCGCGAGCGATTCACGATCGAGGGGATCTCGAACAGGGAGGCGCGCGAGGTGACCGTGACGGCCGCGCCCGACGAGGGCGAGCCCGTTTCGTTTCGCGCTCGCGTCAGGCTGGACACGCCGCGGGAGCGGGAATACCTCCGGCACGGCGGGATCCTTCCCTACATGCTGCGCCGCCTGCTCGAGACGTAGGCTTCGCCGCCGTGCCGCGGCGTGAACGGGTTTTTAGGCGGCGTTCTTCGCCGGCAGCTCCGGCGGCAGCTTGGCTGGCCCGGCGACGAGCTCCGGCGCCTGCAATACCTGCGCCGAGCGGTCGATCGGCGTCAACTGATCGAGCTCTCCCCCCGAGCCGGCACCGTGCTCGGGGAAGCGGCGCGCGGTCACGAGTACGCGCCGCTCCAGCGAGCCAACTGTCTCGTTGTAGGCCTCGACCGCTCCGTCGAGGCGCCTGCCCAGCCGGAGGAAGTGCTCGCTCATCGTCGAGAGGCGCTTGTGCAGCTCGCAGCCCAGCGCGCTGATCGTTCTCGCGCTCTCGGCGATCGTCTCCTGCCGCCATCCGTAGGCGACCGCACGCAGGACGGCGATGAGCGTCGTGGGGGTGGCGAGGATCACCTGCTGGTTGACGCCCTCCTCGATCAGCGACGGGTTCTTCTCGAGCGCGGCGCTGAAGAAAGGTTCGCCGGGCATGAACATGACGACGAACTCGGGCGTCGAGTCGAACTGCCCCCAGTAGCTCTTCGCGCTCAGTCTCGCGATGTGGTCGCGGGTCTGGCGGGCGTGATCTGCAAGGCAGGCTTGCCGCGTTGCTTCGTCCTTCGCCTCGAGCGAATCGAGATAGGCCTGCAGCGGGGCCTTCGCATCGACGACCACGTTCTTGCCGCCGGGGAGCTTCACGATCAGGTCGGGGCGCAGCGCGCGGCCGTCGGCCATGACGGTGCTCTGCTCGACGAAGTCGCAGTGGGACAGCATCCCCGCCATCTCGACCACACGCTTCAGCTGGATCTCGCCCCAGCGACCTCGCGCTATCGGAGAGCGAAGCGCCGTCACGAGGCTGTGTGTCTCGGTGCGAAGCTCCTTCTGGCCCTCGGCCAGGGAGCGCACCTGCGCGGTGAGCGAGCCGTACGCTTCGCTCCTCACCTGCTCGAGCGAGCGGATCTGCCCGTCGAACTTCTCCAGCGACTCACGGATCGGCTGCACGAGGTGCTCCACGGCCTTCTGCTTCTGCTCGAGCTCGCCACGGGCCGTGATCCGAACCTGCTCGAGCTCGCTCCTGGCCAGCTCGAGGAATGAGGTGTTGTTGCTCCGCAGCGCGTCGGCACAGAGCGCCTTGAAGCTCGTCGAGAGCTGCCCCCGGGCATCTTCGAGAAGCTGCAACTTCTCGGCTGAGGCCTGCCGCTCGTGCTCGAGCGATGTCTCGAGCCGGCCGATCTCGGCCAGGGCGTGTGCTGCCACGAGCGACGACCGCGATCGCGAGATCAACCAGGCAGAGACGGCTCCTAGCGCGATCCCGACGATGAGAGCGAGGAGGAGCATGGCCGACGAACGCTAGAGACCTCGTCGGACGGCAGAGCTACCGGACCAGAAAAAACGCCAGATCCGGCGAACCCGAAGGTCTACCGGATCTGACAGGACGACCCTAAACCGATACGGGCCGGAAGTCAAGAGGCAAACGGGGGGAGCTGCCTCGCGAGGCGGCTCCCCCCGTTTGCGAGGCTACGGCGTGACCGTGGGGCAGCCGGTGCCGATGCACTTGATGCGGCCCTGGATGGACGGGCTCACCGGCGAGTTCGCGCGGATGTACTCGCTGACGACCTCGTCCATGATGTCCCGCGTCGTCACGCGTTCGTTCAGGAAGAGGTAGCCGTCGCCGCCGACCGCCATGAAGTCGTTCTCGGCCAGCGTGTAGCTCGCCGATGCCGAAAGGTCGATCGCCGTGGTCCCGCAACTGCCGTCCGCGTTCGAGCGAACGGCGGAGACCACGCGACTGCCGGCCGGCTTCGAGAGGTCGTAGGTGAAGCACAACCCCGATACCTGAGGGAAGCGCCCCTGCGCGCCTGTCAGGAAGACGCCGTTCTCGAGCTGGTTCTTGAGCTCGACGCCGTTCACCCGCAGCGTCACGACGACGTTGCCGAACGGCAGCACCGTCAGCACCTGTCCGCGCGAGATCACGAACGGCGGCGGCGTGTAGGCCGGGCAGAAGTCGTTCGGATTGTCCGTTGTCGGGCACGTGAGCTCCGAGCGCAGGCCGCCCGAGTTCGTGATCGCGAAGTCGGTCGAGTACGTCCGTCGCATCGCGTCCGCCACGAGGTTGCCGAGTAGGGACTCACACGTCCGCCCGATCGCATTGCCGCACGCGTCCGAGCGGGGGATGAACACTGTCGAGCGACCGACCTCGCGGATCAGGATCGGCCCGAGCTGGGTGTTCAGCTCGGTGATCCGCGCCTGGATCTGTGGATTCGGTGTGACACCCACGGTCCAGGGCTTGTGAAAGTCGCCCGTCCGGTAGACGACGCGACCGGTCTTCGGATCCATCACGACCCGGATGCGGGTGAAGCGGACACCCCGGCTGCGGTTCTCGGCGATCAGCATGTTGTGGTAGCCGGTTGTGAGCACCTGGAAGTCGCTGTGGTCGCCGATCAGGACGTCCACGAGCCCGTTCGAGCTCGCCCCGGGCGGCGAGATCTTCTGCGCGAGCTCGGTGAGCGGGCCGAACGGAATCTCGATGGTGCCCGCGATCGCGCCGAGGTGGCCAACGGCGACGATCGTCTTGACGCCGAGTGCGCGCAGCCGTCTGGCTTCGTTTCGGATCGCCGGCGCAGGATCCTTCGCCTGGAAGGGAGTGAAGAACGCCGGGTTCACGAGCTGGCGGATGTCGGGGTTCGAGAACCCGATCACTCCGACCTTCACACCGCCGATCGTGAAGACCTTCGAGGGTAGCCACTGCTTCGGCCGCTTGCCCTTGTCGTCGACGACGTTCACGGTCAGGTAGGGGAAGCTCGCCTTCGGGACGATCGTGTTCCGGAAGTAGGCCTGCCCCTTGTCGAAGTTGTGGTTGCCAACCGCGTCGGCGCTGAACCCCATCATGTTCATCGCCTCGATCGTCGGCGTGTCTCCGAAGAACGAGGAGATCGGCG
>Ga0136621_1000317_pt1 | contig 18433 bp, 19 predicted proteins | sample AntDryUQ445A2306_FD_104673 | JGI IMG/M metagenome (GOLD analysis project Ga0136621, IMG submission 104673) | Polar desert sand microbial communities from Dry Valleys, Antarctica - metaG UQ445A (23.06) | ecosystem: Environmental > Terrestrial > Soil > Desert | place: Antarctica: Dry Valley...
TCGCCCTCGGCTACTGGCCGGGCGGCAACGAGCCGGCTGCGGCCGTCTGCCGGATCAACCAGGACGGAACCATGACGATCATCACCTCGGCAGTCGACATGAGCGGGGTGAACACCGGGTTCGCCGCTATCGCGGCGGAGGCGTTCGGTCTGTCGCCCGAGCAGGTGCGCGTCGTCTCCGCCGATACGGCGACGGGCCCGTACTCGGGCGCGAGCGGCGGCTCCAAGGTCACCTACACCGTCGGCAAGGCCGTGCTGCGAGCGGCCGAGGCAGCGCGCGAGAAGCTGCTGGCGGCCGCGTCCGAGGAGCTCGAGATTGCGCCTGACGATCTCGAGGTCGTCGACGGGGTCGTTCGAGCGGTCGGAGCGCACGACCGCTCGATCTCGGTCGAGGAGATCTCGCGCCTGGCACTCCGCTTCGGCGGCCGCTACGAGCCGATCGAGGGTCACGGGGGCTCGGCTCAGACGGTGGGAGCCCCTTCCGCCGCCGCCCACCTCGTCCACGTTCGCGTCGACCGGGAAACGGGGGAGGTCGAGCTTCTCGGCTACGTGATGGCCCAGGATGTGGGGCGTGCGTTGAACCCGGCCCTCGTGGAAGGTCAGATGCGGGGCGGCGTCGCCCAGGGGATCGGCTGGGCGCTCCTCGAGGAGCTCGCTCACGACGAGGACGGGCAGCTCCTCACGGGCTCGTTCATGGACTATGCGATCCCGCTCGCGGAGCGGGTTCCCGACATCGACACGCTGATCGTGGAGGTGCCGGCACCCGACGGGCCTTACGGAGCGAAGGGAATCGGCGAGGCGCCGGTGATCGCCGGCCCACCCGCGATCGCGAATGCCATTGCTGCGGCGGTCGGACTGAGACTGCGAGAGCTTCCGATGACACCTCCGCGGGTGTGGGCGGCGCTGAACGACGGCTCGGACACATGACGCTGTTCGACCGGGCGCGGACGATCGTCGAGTCGTACGAGACCGACCTGCGCTCGGAGCTGCCGGAGGGAGCCTTCCTCTTCGACGCCCACACTCACCTCGGAGACGACATCGACGGCATGCAGGCTCGCTACGAGGAGCTCTCGTCGCTCCTCGACCGGTACGGCTTCGGCGGCGCCTTCGTCTTCTGCCTGGACGAGCCCGATCGCGAGCCCGCCTTCTGCGTCCCCAACGACCGGACTCTCGCCCACGCGGAGCGATCGGGCGGGAAGCTCATCCCCTTCGTCCGCCTCGACCTGACGGCGCGCCCGCTCGAGGAGGCAACGCGCGCGCTCGACCTCGGCGCGAGAGGTATCAAGCTGCACCCGAGAGCTCAGGCGTTCGCTCTCGACGACGAGCGCCTCGGCCCGGTGTTCGAGCTGGCCGTCGAGCGTTCGGTGCCGATCCTGATCCACGGCGGGCGCGGCCTGCCCCCGATCGCGGAGCATCTGGAGACCCTCGTCCGGCGAAACGAAGGCGTCAGGCTGATCGTCGCGCACGCGGGAATCGCCGACATGGCGGGGCTCGCCGGCCGGCTCGGGGGCATCCCGGGCGTCTATTTCGACACCTCGGTGTGGAGCGCGCTCGACCTCCTCGACCTCTTCCGCCAGGTCGCCCCCGAGCAGATCGTCTACGCGTCCGACTACCCGTACGGACGCCAGCCGAACTCGCTGCTCGTGTCGATCCGCTCGGCGAAGCTCTCCGGCTTCGACGACGCCCAGCTCCGCGCCATGCTGGGCAGGACCGCCTGCGGCATCGTCGCGAACGAGCCGCCGCCGCCGCTCACGGCGCCGCGCGGGACGACGACCCTCGTACAGCCGCTGACCTTCGCCCGCATTCACCAGTACATCTCGATGGCGGTGCCGATGCTCTGGCTACGTCAACGCGATGCGGTCGGCGCGCTGGGGCTCGCCGTCAACGCGTGCCGCGAGCGAAACGGCCACGCCGAAGAGTCCGAGCGGATCCAGGAGCTCCTGGTGACCGCAGCCGAGCTCTGGCGCGGCGGGGGCGACGATGTCTCAGACGACGATCGCTTCGCAGCTATTCGAGCAGCGATCCAGCTGGTCAACCTCGCGGATCTGATCGCGGTTACGACGCGCGCCTAACCTCAACGCGCTGCGTAGAGCCGGCGTACACCTTCGATTCCCTTCAGCTCGTACTCGCCACGATCCTCGAACTGGAGGCCAGAGCCGGCAACGAGGTCGCGCGTCGTCGAGCTCACGAGGACGTCGCCCGCGTCCCCCGCCGACATGATCCGAGCACCGACGTGAACGGCGATACCACGTGGCTTATCGCCGGAGCGCCGCTCGACCTCACCCGTGTGCACTCCTGCTCGCACGTCGAGGCCAAGCGCACGCAGCGCCTCGTTGATCTCGAGTGCACAACGGATCGCCCGCGCCGGTCCGTCGAAGACCGCAAGGAAGCCGTCGCCGGCCGTGTCGACTTCCTCGCCGGAAAAGCGCGTGAGCTGACGACGGACGGCCGCGTTGTGTGTCGCAAGGAGAGAGGCCCACGCCACGTCGCCGAGGGACCCCGCTTTCTCCGTCGACCCGACGAGATCCGTGAAGAGAATGGTCGCGAGGACCCGGTCCGACGCGGGCGCCGGACGCACGCCCGTGAGGAACTCCTCGACCTCGTCGAGGATCTCGTCCGGTCGCACAGCGGGCAGGTGATCGTCGCCACTCAGCTCGACGAAGCGGGCGGCCGGAATCCGAGCAGCGATGTAGCGCCCTTCCTCGGGCCGTGAGTCGCGGTCGCCGCTGCGGTGGAGGACGAGAGTGGGACACTGAACGGCGGCCAGCACGTGGCGCACGTCGGCCTCCGAGTTCATCAGGATCAGGTCGCGTGCTGCGGCCGGACTCAAGGAGGCTCGCCCCAGCCGCTGGTACCAGAGGCCCAATGCTTCGTCTGCGTTCGGTGACATCGTCGCGATGTCGACGTTCTCGCCCCATGTGTCCTCGAGCTCCTGCGCGTACTCGAGCCGTTCCTCCGCGGTCGGCGCCCACGGATAGTCCTCGTCGGGGTCGCGACGTTTTGCGTACGCCCCGTAGAGAACGAGCGCGCGCGTCCTCTCCGGATAGGTGGCCGCAAAGAGGACACACATCGGTCCGCCTTCCGAGTAGCCGAAGAGGGCGGCCTGCTCACTCCCCGCCGCATCCATGACGGCGCGGACATCATCCATGCGCGCCTCGAAGTCGGGCAGGCCGACCGTGCGATCAGAGAGTCCGGTGCCGCGCTTGTCGAAGCGGATGAGCCTGGCGAACGACCCCAGACGCTCGAGCAGGTGCGCCATTGACGGGTACTCCCAGTCGATCTCGAGATGCGAGAAGAACCCGGGGACGAGAACGAGGTCGAACGGCCCGTCGCCCGTCACCTGGTAGGCGACGTTGACGTCGCCGCTCCGCGCGTACCGGATGGTTGCGTTCATCGCGTGAGATCCTCGAACCGGAAGCAGTCGACGGTGTGGTCGTTGACCATCCCCGTCGCTTGCATGAAGGCGTAGCACACGGTCGGACCGACGAAACGAAAGCCGCGCCGCTTGAGATCCTTGGAGAGCGCTCGAGACTCATCGGTCTCCGCCGGCAGCTCCGCGAGCGCGTGCCAGCGGCCAACGATGGGCTTTCCGTCCACGAACCGCCAGAGGTAGGCGTCGAAGCTCCCGAGCTCGTCCCGTATCTCGAGCACGCGGGCGGCGTTCGTAAGCGCGGACTCGACCTTGAGCCGGTTGCGCACGATTCCGGCGTCTGCGAGAAGGCGCTCGGCATCCTTCGGCCCGAACTGCGAGACGACCTCCGGGTCGAAGTCAGCGAACGCGCGGCGATACCCCTCACGCTTGTTCAAGATCGTGCTCCACGAAAGGCCGGCCTGCGCTCCTTCGAGCGTCAGCAGCTCGTAGAGATGGCGATCGTCGTGCGAGGGAACGCCCCACTCCTCGTCGTGGTAGGCGGCCATGAGCTCGGAGCTGCCCGAGGCCCATTCGCATCTCGTGAGGGTCATGAGCCTGGATAGGATCGCACGCTGATGCGCCGCGTCCTTCTGGCACTCGCTCTTTTTGCGCTCGCTGCCTCAGGGTGCGGCGGAGGAGACGACGAGACGAGTGCGTCGGCAGGCGGTGAATGCGAAGACGTCGGAGCGCCCGCGCCCGGCGAGCCAGAGGCCCTCGAGGCACCCGCTGACTCTTTGTCGGCCGGCAAGAGCTACAGCCTCGTGCTCGAGACCAACTGCGGCACGTTCACGGTCGCGCTTGACACAAAGCTCGCTCCGGAGACGACCGCGTCGCTCGTAGCCCTCGCCCGAGCCGGGTATTTCGATGACACCGTCTTCCACCGGATTGTCCCGGGCTTCGTCATCCAGGGCGGCGATCCGACGCAGACCGGCGGCGGCGGCCCGGGCTACAGCACCGTCGACGTCCCGCCGCCGAGTGCGAAGTACGTGAAGGGGGTCGTCGCGATGGCGAAGGCTCCGACCGAGCCGCCGGGCGCGTCCGGGAGCCAGTTCTTCGTCGTCACAGCCGCTGACGCCGGCCTGCCGGCCGAGTACGCGATCGTCGGCGAGGTGACGGAAGGGCTCGACGTCGTCGAGCGGATCGGCGCACTCGGCGATCCGACGACAGAGCAACCGACGCAGCCGGTCGTCATCGAGACCGTCACCGTCAGCGAGGGCTGATGACCAAGTTGGCCGCGGTAGTCCTCGCCGCCGGCGAGGCGTCGCGGTTCGGAGGACCGAAGCAGCGGCTTCTCCTGCCTGTGGTTCTCGAGCGACTCGCTCGTGCCCCCGTCGACGAGATCGTCGTCGTCGAAGGCGCATACGAGCTCGAGCTGCCAAGTAACAGTCTGTTACAAGGAGCGCCGACGCGACTCGTGGAGTGTCGGGAGTGGGATCGCGGCCCGGGGGCGTCGCTTCGCTGTGGACTCGACGCCCTCGCCGAGGACGTGGACGTGGCCGTCATAGTTCTCGCCGACGGGCCGGATCTCTCACCCGAAGCGGTCGAGCGGGTGCTCGCGGCCTGGAGCGCCGGCGGAGGGATCGCAGCAGCCTCCTACGACGGCGAGCGTGGTCACCCGCTCGCGATCGGGCGCACTGATTGGACGGGGATTCCAGACGAAGGGCTCCGAGATCGACCTGTGCGTCTCGTCCCGTGCGACGACCTCGGAGCGCCCGGCGATGTCGACGCGCCGGAGGACCTGCCGAAACCCTAAAGGGCCGTCGCGTCGAGCCCGCGAAGCTCCTCGAGCTTCGCCATGAGCCCGGGCGGCATGCGCTCGACCGCGCTCAGCTTCACGTATCGCCGCAGGCTCTCCTCGAAGCGGTAGCGGCGACGACAGTAGTCGCAAGCCCCGAGGTGCGACTCGGCCGTCGCCCACTCCTCGTTCGTGAGCGTCCGGTCGAGGAAGTCCTGGAGAAGCTCCTCACACCGATCACACGGATCGCCGCTCATGCGCGCCCCTCGCCGAGGGACGCGCGAGCGCTCGAGGTTGACATGAGACGTCTCACGAAAGCGCTTCCTCCGCAAGCTTCTGCTTGAGCGCGCGACGGCCCCGGTGCAGACGCGACATCACCGTCCCGATCGGCACATCGAGGATCTGGGCGGCGTCGGCGTACGTGAAGTCGCCGATGTCGACGAGCACGACGACGTCCCGGAACTGCGGCCGGATCTCCGAGAGCGCGTTCACGATCGAATCCTGCGACATGCGCTCGACGACCTGCTCCTGCTCGAGCGCCTCCTCACCTGCCGCCGACGCGACCTTGTTGGCGAGGTAGTAGTCGCCTTCCTCGAGCGGCTGTGTCTGGGGAGTCCGCTGAATCCGGCGGCCGCGATCGACGTTCAGGTTCGTGAGGATGCGGAGCAACCACGCGCGCATGTTCGTTCCCGGGCTGTAGGAACGCCAGCTTCGGAATGCTCTTGCGTAGGTCTCTTGCACCAAGTCCTCCGCCTCCTCACGCGAGCCGGCGAGCCGTCTCGCAACCCGGTAGGCCTGATCGGCGAGCGCCAGAGCCTCCTCCTCGAAGCGCGCGCGGTCGCGCGCTTCCGTCGCGATCCGTCGTGCTTCGGTGGCCTGCTCGGGCTCGCTCACCGGACTACCGTACCCTTGCGTTACGGGAGGCTGCAACGAGGCTGCCGGCCCGGCTATTCCCACTCAGCCGGCGCCTCGCGGAAGCCCGCGCGGGCGAGAGCGGCGAGAATCTCCGACCTCGAGGTGCGTTCCTCGTCCCACGCGAGCGTGACGTCTCCCATGAGATTCGCATTGGCGGACTCGAGACCGTCGTGACTCTGGAGCGCAGCTGCGAGTCGGCCGATGCAGCGCTCGCAGCGCACACCGCTGACCTGCAGCGTCTCCGTCACGGTCGGCATACGGGCGATGCTAGCGCGGCAGCCTCCTGCAGTTGCACCTCGCGATCGGCGAGACCGATGAGGAGGGAATCGTGCGTCGCGCAGACGACGGTCGTTCCGGTTCGGCGCGCGAGACCCGCCAGGAGGTCTCCGACGGCAAGCGTCGTCACCGCGTCCAAGCGCGCGGTCGGCTCGTCCGCGAGGACGACCGCTGGACGCGGTGCGAACGCACAGGCGAGGGCGACTCGCTCACGCTGTCCAGCGGAGAGCACGCCCACCGGGCGATCGGCGTGCTCGGCGAGATCGACCGCGGCAAGCGCCTCCGCGGCCCGCTCGCGGGAGTCGCTTCCGACGATCCCGCGGAGGGCCAACCCGAGCTCGACGTTCTCGAGTGCCGTGAGGAAGTCGGAGAGCCCCGGATCCTGCATGACCACTCCGATCCGGTCGCGCCGCAAGGCCGCTCGTGCCTCGCGGTCGAGCGAGGAGATCGCCACCTCGTCGAGCAGGATCTCGCCCACGTCGGGCAGATCGAGCCCGGCGAGCAACGCGAGGAGCGTGGACTTTCCCGATCCCGAGGGGCCCGTGACGACCGCCAGCTCCCCGGACCGAAACAGCGCGTTCATGCCTGCGAGAGCGACTTGTTCGCCGTACCGTCTGGACACGCCGCGAGCTTCGAGCTCTCCGCCGCGTTGACCGAGGGCGGGCTGCGCCGTCGCGGGACCCGGCTCCGCATCGCGAACGTCCCCCGAGCGGTGCAGCTCGACCACCCCGTTTCGAGATACGACGCGGGCGCGCTCGCCGATGCCGGCGGAATGGAGCAGCTCCTCGGGCACGCGCAGCCAACCGCCCTCGCCGACCACGACCGTGTCCTCCCCGTCCCGCTGCTCCTCGCTGACGCGGCCGTCCCGGATGTGGACGACGCGGTCGGCGATCTTCGTCGAAGCCGGATCGTGACTCACCACGACCGCGGCCGCGCCGTGCTCTGCGACCAGCTCCTCGAAGAGCTCGTACACACCTAGGGCGGCAGCCGCATCGAGCTCTCCGGTCGGCTCGTCCGCGATCAGAAGCCGAGGTCGGTGCGCGAGAGCGGCGCAGAGCGCGACGCGCTGTTGCTCACCGCCCGAAAGCTCGCTCGGAAGTGCGGCCGCGCGATCGAGGAGTCCGACGCGCTCGAGGAGCTCCCGCGCGCGGCTGCGGCGCTCCCGAGATCCGACCGACAGGAGACCGAGCGGGACACCCACGAGCTCCTCCGCGGTGAGCTCGCCGGCGAGAGCTCGCCAGTAGTGCTGATCCGCGTAGCCGAGCGTCCGGCTCCGGTGACGGGCGAGCTGCCGGTCGGTTGCGCGCGCGAGATCGAGCCCGGCGACCACCACCGTGCCCGCAGACGGGCGCTCGAGCCCGGCCAGGATGCGCATCAGCGTCGTCTTGCCCGAGCCGCTTGGCCCGAGCACGACGCAGATCTCGCATTCCTCGACGGAGAGCGTGAGGCCGCGAAGAGCAGCAAGGCCTCCGGTCGGCGACGGATATACCGCATACAGCTCGCGGGTCTCGACGATCGCGGTCATGAGTGCTTCCCGCCGTAGATACGGTCGTGAGTCGCCGGCGAGAACCGAGCAGGCCTAGGACGCAGGGAGCGCCAATGTTGGTGAACATTGGCGCGACCGAGGACGACGGCATGCGAAGTGTTCGCGAGGAGCGCGAACGCGGGCGTATTTGCGGCGGGGAGCACTAACGGTGCACCGGGCCACGCGGTTGGGAGAACGCGCGACGCGTGGTCGCATCCACGAGAAGCACGGCGAGGACGACGTACGCCACGATGCCCGCGGCGACGACGACGAGGTCGACGGTCGCGGCCAGCGGGGGCTCGGCGAATCCCCCACGCGACGTCACCGCCACGACCCGCGTCACGAGGGTCACGAGCAGCGTTCCGGTGACGGCACCGGCGAGCAGGCCGACGACCGAGAGTGCAACCGCTCGGAAGCGGACGACGCGACGGAGGAGCGAGGGCGAAGCACCTTGCGCCTCGAGCTCGTAGAGCTCGCTCTGGTCGTCGCGCAGATCGGACCGCACGGCGAGCGCGAGACCGATCGCAGCGAGAACGAGAGCGAGCAGGGCGGCGGCACTCAGCGCGAGCAGCGTGCCGGCGGCAAGCGGATCACGGCGTGCGTCCTCCTCCAGATCGGCTCGCGTCGTCACGGCGAGAACCTCGAGCGGTGGACGTTCGAGTGCGGATGAGACCGCCGACAACCGCTCGTCGGCGACGTCCAGCCAGACCTCGTTCTCCCGCGCAGCGCCGGGAGCGGCTGCGTTGATCGCCGTCCGTACGGCGCCGCGGTCACCGACGACGACCTCGCCGGACGTGCCTGGAAACCGCGCGACGACGCCCGCGACCCGAACGGGGACGACCGCTCCTCCCACGATCAGCGGGAACACGCCGCCGACGCCGCCCGCCAGCTCCGCGATTCGCGGCGTGACCAGCGTCGGGGGAGGAACCTGATCCGTGATCTGACGGGCGCGCAGCCGCGCTGTCCGCTGCGGAGTGAGCACGAAGCGCAGCTCCACGCCCGAGCGGGACGGTCGTACCGTGACGCCGTCGAGGCCGATCCACGCCTGGAGCCCGCGGGCAAGCGCGCCCGAGAGTTGGACGACGCCGTTGAAGGCGTTGCCCGAGTCTGCACCGCGCTCGATCAAACGGGGCGGTGGGAGAACCTCGAGCGAGACGAGCCGCGAGCCGCGTCTCACCTGCGCCACGAGCGCCGAGGGCCTTCTTGGATCCGCCGCGCCCAGCTCGATACGCCGGAAGTCTCCTTTCGGCGTATCGACGACCGCAGCGAACGAGAGGAGGCTTGGTCCGACCTGCAGCGCGATCTCGCCGGTGCGCAGCTCCGCCCCCCGGAGGTTGACCTCCCGCCCCGCGTCGATGGTGTTTGCGAGCTCGTCGAGTCGAGCGCCGTCGGCTGCCCACTCCGAACGCCAGACACCGAGCCGTTCGACGACCTCGCGGTCGAGCCCGAGGATCGTCACGCCGCTCAGTTGCTCGGCCCGCCCGGCTCCGGCGGTGACCCTGAGCACGAGATGTGCACTCCCTCCCGCTCCTGCGAGTGCTTCGAAGCCGCTGAGCGGCGCGGCGTCGAAGACGCGGACGAGCGCCCTCAGATCTTCGCGGACACTGACGTCGAGCGGCACCTGGAACGCCGCCTGCTCGCGCTCGCCGCGCGCCAGCGTCGTGCGATAGCCCTCTGCGAAGAGCGCGAGCCCGAACGAGATGGTGAGAAAGGCAACGGTGACGAGCGCCGCACCCGGGCCGCGTGCAAGGCCGATCGCCGCTAGCCGCAGCGAGAGCGACCGACGCGAGCGATCGGCCACGAGCCGCGCGACCGCTCGGAAGGCACGTGCGGTCGCGATCGCGGCAACCAGCGCGACCAAGCCCGGTAGCAAGAGGAGCAGCAGAGCCGGGCTGTCCGCCTCGGCCAAGCGCGCCTCGTCCACGACACCGCTCACCAGAGAGACGGCGATGACGAGGAGCGCCGCGGCACCCGCGATCTCCGGCACGCCGAGTCGGGCGCTCTCGCGGGGCCGGAGAGTCACCGCCAGTGCAAGCAGCACGGTGACGACGAGAACGACCGCGACTGCGATCAGCAGTCCGGTTGGGGACGCAACGCTCTGGCGCAGCACCGGCTCGGCCGGCGCGCCGGCCAGCCGTGCCGCCACCGCCCCTGCAACGCTTCCGAGCATCCACCCCCCGCCGACGCCAGCGATGGCGACGATCGCGCTCTCCACGCTCGAGAGCAGGATCAGTTGCCATCTTCGCGCGCCGTACCACGTGAGACGGGTGTGCGCGCTCGCAAGGTCCCGGCTCCGTCCCCGGGCGGCGAGGAGGGCAAAGGCGAGGAGAAGCGCAGCAGCTTCGCCACCCACGAGCAGCAAGCGCCGCCCCGCGACGTTCGCCCGCGTCTCTGCTGCGCGAAGCTCTTCTTCCGGGGCGGTGACGGCGAACGACCCGGACCGAGCCGCGAGTGCGGTCCGGCTGCGCTCGATGCGGCCGATCAGCCCGTCGATCTGCCACAGTCGCGGACTTCCGCCGGCAAGCGGCCAGACCCACGCGTAGCTCCGATACGTGCGCTCGAGCACCGGTGACGACGCGAGAGCCGCGACACCCTCCGCGACGACGAGCGGCGCAGGCGGCGGTCGGTGATAACGACCGGACTGTCGAAGACCCGGGGCGACCTCGGCGTCCGCCGTCGCGTTGTCGGTCGGCTCGAGGAAGTCGCCGAAGAGCTGGCGCGAACGGAGGATGGCGGTCCCGACCTGAACGAGCCGCAGACCGGGAGCGTCCGGCAGCGAGCCGCGGCCGCGCAGGCGAAGCACTTCGCAGCGCGCGGCTGTACAGAGACGAGGCAGGCGGCCCGAACGAAGGGTGACGTGGGGCGCGAGCCCGTCCACGGCCGCCAGCCCGACGAACCGCCCCGCGACGGTGCTCTCGCGGACAAGAACCAAAGGTATCGCCTCGCCGAGGCGAAGGTCGGCGAATGTCCTCCGAACCTCCCGGTCGAGGGCAGGCTGAGTCTCGCCTTTCTTTGCCGGGACGCCGAACCAGACAGCGCGCACAGCTCGCCCGGAGGCGTCGGTGCGCTCGATCGCCTGTGCCAGCGAACGATCTCCGGCGATCGTCACGCCGCTCAGAACCCCCGCCAGCACCGCCGTGGCGACCGCGAGCCCGAGCGCGGCCACGAGCACGCCGCTGTCTCGACGGCGTACGCGGCGCCAGGCGAGCCACGCCACGTAGCGAGCCGAGCTCACTGCGCGTCCCTGCGCCGTCCGCGGTACGCGGCGGTCTTGACGCGGTTCCCGCAGATCGACATCGAGCACCAGCTCGACGAGCAGTTGCGCGAGCCGTCGTAGAAGAGCCAGCCACAACTCTCCTTGCGGCACGCTTTCAGACGTCTCCAGGATCCCGCAGCCTGGGCGTCGAGAACGACCGCGATCATCGACGCAAGCGCCCGGCTCGCTCCTGTGCCCGCCGGTGTCGGTACGAGCCGACCGGCCTCGTCGACGTCGACCCGAAACGACACTTCGGAAAGGGCAGAGATGAGGCTCTCGCGAAGTCTGTGATCGGGGTCGGCGCCGAGGGTGTTCAGCAGCGCGAGCCGACGCAGCGCCGCGCGCACCTCCCGCGCGGCGACAAAGTCCGCGGCGAAGACGGACTCGCCCTCCTCGAGCAGCCGGCGTTCGCGCAGCCACTCCGCGAGGAGTGCGGGCGTCGCGATGTCGTCGCGCGCCCACTCGGGAATCTCCGTGTTGACAAAGTCCTGGACTAGATCGAGCGGAGGCGGCGCGGGGGCGCGGCCGGCCGGCTGAAAGCCCGCGGACACGCCGTCACCGTATCGTTGGCCGCTCTGCGCTGCAACACCTGTCGATCGCAGTAGAAGGTGTCGTCAGCACTTGCCTTATCGTTTGGGCGGTGTCGCGCGTCCCTTCACCCCGTGCACCGGGCGGCCCGCCGCCTCCCAGGCGTAGTACGAGGCGCTCGGCCCGAAAGCGCTCTCGTACGCGACGACTCGGGGATTTCTTCCGACCTCCTTCGCACGTTCCGCATGCCAGAGCAGGTTCGGGTCGTCGCGCTCCTCCCAGACGAGCACCAGGTGCGCGGCGGTCATGAACTCCGCGACGAACAGGCAGCCCGGAGCCGGGCAGGGGAACGGATCCGTCCGCACGCAGAACCAGCCGGAGTGGTCGCCGCCGTCGTCCTCTTCCCAGAGCCGCTCGTCCGACTCCAGGTCGACGTCGGAGAGCACCGCGGCACCACGCCGAAGCTCCGGCTCCACAGGGGCACAATAGTCTCGTGCCCTCATCCGAAACGCGCGACCTCGCGGTCGTCCACTCCGGCGGGGGCATCAACGGCGTCCTGCTCGAGCTCGGCTTCCTGAAGCGCCTCAGGGAAAGCCCGCTCTGGTCTCGTATCGAATAGATCTACCGCACCTCGGCCGGCGCGCTCTCGGAGACGATGGCGACGCTCGATCGCCTGGACGATCTCGAAGATTTCGCCCTCGGTCTCTAGCGCGAGGACGTTTTCCGGCCTCGCCGCGTGACGTGTTCCTCGGGCTCGACGAGATCTTCGGCGCCGCGCGGTTCCCGTTCCGGCACGATCGGGACGTGCCGACCCTGATCGTCAGGGCGGCACCCGGCGACGACGGTCTCGATCCCACCTTCCGCGGCGACGAGCCCTGGCCGGACGAGCGCAAGCGGGCGCTGATCGAGCCCCGGCTATCGGCTCACCGACCACGCGCTGGCGCGAACCCGGACTTCGAGATGTCAGGCGGATGACTTCTACCTTGCGCGGCGAGGCGTGCAAAGCAGGTGACAGTCACCGGGACATGGCCGACGTGGACGAGCCGCGACCGCGAAGCGGGCGACGCCAGCTAACGAGCCGATGCCGGCTGGCGCCCGAGCATGACGGTCACGCCCGTCTTCTTCGCATCGCGGTAGATCGCGAGTGAGACCTTCTCGCCGGGCTTGTGCGCGGAGATCGCGTCGCGGAGCTCCTCGATCGAGGCGATCTTCTTGCCGTCGAAGGCGACGATGATGTCGCCCCCGAGAATGTAGGTCTCGCCGGCGACGACGACCTGTGTCTCTCCGGCCTCGAGGCCCGCCTTCGAAGCCCCGCTGCCCGAACGAACCTCCTCGACGAGGACACCTGCCTCGACCGGGAGGTTGTAGGTCTCGGCGAGATCGGCGTCGACGGCATGCCCCGCGATTCCGAGGTACGCGTGCTCGACCTTGCCTGTCTGCAGAATCTGTGCGACGACGTCCTTGACCGTGTTCGCCGGGACCGAGAACCCGATGCCGACATTGCCGGTCGAGATGCCACCGGTCTCGATCTGCGTGTTGACGCCGATTACCTGACCGTGATCATTGAGCAGCGGGCCGCCCGAGTTTCCCTTGTTGATCGGCGCGTCGGTCTGGATCACGTGGTCGATCGTGAACTGGTTTGGCGCCGTGATGAGCCGCTGGAGAGCGCTGACGATGCCCGCGGTCGCCGTGCGGTCCAAGCCGAAGGGGTTGCCGATCGCGACGACCGGATCGCCGACCCGCACCTTGTCGGAGTCGCCGAGCGGGAGCGGCGTCAGCGCGCTCGCGCTCGCCTCCACCTGCAAAACCGCGATGTCGGTGGACGGATCGGTACCGACGAGATCGGCCTCGACGGTGTCGCGATTCGAAAAGCTCACCCGGATCTGGTCGGCGCCCTCGACGACGTGGAAGTTGGTGACGATGTGTCCCGCCTTGTCGAGGACGAAGCCCGAGCCTAGCGCCGACGGCGTGTCACCCGTGGATGTGTCGGTCGCGCGACCGGTAGATGCGATCTGGACGACGCCCGGCGCGGCGCGCTCGTAGATCTCGTTCACGCTCATCGCTTTCCCGCTCGGCACCGTCGCGGCGCGCGGCACGGCAGATGTCTCGTTCACGACCGTGGTCGTGTCGCCTTCGAGACCCCCGAGCAGCGCGACGGCGCCCACCGCGACAACACCCCCGAGGGCTGCCGTCGCGGTGAGCGCGACGAGCTGTCGCGCGGGGAGAGGGGACATGCCCCTCCCTTATAGACCGGCTGCGGTGTGGCGCGGGTTACAGGCGGTTAAGCAAGGGTTGTTTTCGACGCTACGCGGCCAGGATGCCGGTGACGTACATCGCGACGACACCCGCGAGGAACCCGCCGATCGCGTATCCCGAGCGCAGGCCGCCAGGCGCCTGGCGTGCGACGTACCGCCCCACCTCGACCACGACCTGGAACGCGGCCCCTGCGGCGATTGCGAAGAAGAGCGCGCCGAGAACGTCGCTCGAGGTGTAGCCGCCGATCCAGGCGCCGAGAATCGTCGGAGCCCCCGCGATGAGCGCGAGACCGACGAGCGCGAGCACGGTTACCCGCGTCTTCGCCACCGGCGCGGCGATACCGAGTCCCTCGGTGATGTTGTGGATCATGAAGCCGACGATCAGAAAGGTCCCGAGCTGCAGCTCCCCGAGCGCGAACGAGGCGCCGATCGCAAGCCCCTCGCCCAGGTTGTGCACGCCGATGCCGATCGCGATGAGCAGGGCCAGCGTGAAGCCTTTCGCGGTTGCTCCTCCACTCAGACGGCCCGCGAGCGCGGTCATCCCGAGAAAGCTGAGCGCGACGCCGAGCAAGACGAGCCCGCTCCCACCGAGACCCGAGGGGAGCAGCGCCTGGAGCGCGAAGGCCTCGCTCAACGCCTCGACTCCGAGAAACGCCAGCAAACCGCCGGTGAACGCCATGAATGCGGCGAGCCAGGCGGCGCTCGCCTGCCTGAGCGCGGGCAGCCAGAGGAGACCGAGCGCAACCGGCAGGATGCCGACAAGAGTGCCGATCAGCGCGTAGCCGAGGAAGCCGTCGACAGACGGCTCGGGCGTCGCGATGGCCGCGGGGATCTCCTCGACGGTCTGGATTCCCGTCGAGCTCGTCACGCCAACGGAGATCGGGTCCTCCTCGACCCAGTCGTAAGGGACGACGATGGTGCTCGAGCGGAGGCGGCCGAGGGTTGTCGGGCCATCAACCGTGTACGGAACGATCGCGTCGTCGACGTTCACGTTCGCGATCGTGAGGTCGTCCGGTTGCGGGTTCCGCACCAGGATCCGGATCTCTCCCGGAGAGAACTCGACCCGCCGAATATCGAACTCGTCCGCAGGAGGCGGATTCGTCCCGACGAGATCGACGAGCGACGAGCCGCTCGTGACGACCGCGCCCACCGCGAGAGCGAGAAGCAGGACCGGGACGACCGCCCACAGCCGCCAGCCCATCCGAGCGCGCGCAGCTGCCGAGCCCGCTTCCATCTAGTGATCCCCGCCGCAGGTACGCCCGCGCTTCGCGCGGCTGCGAACACTTCGCATGCCGTCGTCCTCAGTCGCGCCAATGTTCACCAACATTGGCACTCCCTGCGTCCTAGGCCTGCTCGGTTCTCGCCGGCGAAGCACGACCGTACCCACGGCGGGAACCACTAGTCCACGACCTCGAAGAAGCCCATCCAGCCGAGCTCCGCGAACTCCGACTGGTGCGCGTGGAACATGAAGCGCCCCGTGTTGGCGAACGGGATCTCGATGACGCCGCGCTGCCCCTGACATTGCATCACCGTGTCCGTGTACTCCCAGTAGTCGCCGGTCCCGGTCGGCTGGTGGCGGAAGAAGTCACCGTGCAGGTGGAGCGAGTTGACGAGGTCGAACTCGGTCAGATTCGCGAGGTAGATCCGCACGAGCTCCGAGCGCTTGACCCGAATCGGATAGCGCGCGTAGTAGAACGAGCGACCGTTGACCGTGTAGAAGTTGTTCTCTCCGTCGCCGTCCGTGTCGAAGCCGTTCATCACCATGACGAGCTCCTGGGCCGGTGGCCGCGGCTCCTTCGGGTCGATGATGAACGCGCCGTAGAGACCCTTGTGGATGTGCTTCTTCAACGGCGTCGAGTGGCAGTGGTAGAGGTGCAGTCCGGCGGGTCGAGCCTCGAACTCGTAGGTGAACTCGCCTCCCGGGTCGACGATCTCGAACACCCCGTCCATGTTGGCCGGGTGGATCCCGTGGAAGTGGATCGTGTGCGGGTGCGATCCGCGGTTCACGAAGCGGACGCGGAGCGTGTCGCCCTCGGTCGCACGGATGATCGGCCCGGGCGCAGTACCGTTGTACGTCCAGGCCGGAAAGAAGATGCCGGGCGCGACTTCGAGCTCGGTGTCGACCGCCGTCAACGTGTACTCGCGCACACGGCCAGGCTCGTAGGGGAGTGCGCGCGGCGGATAGAGGATCCTGTCGAGGTCGTTCGGGCCACCGACTGCCGGAACCTCGTCACCGATCATCGCCGCGTGTCCCGTGTGGCCCGGAATGTGGCTCGCGGGCTGCCGCGCCTGGCTATGCCTCGAGTGATCGTGCCCCCCGGCTTCCGCCCTCCCGTCGAACGCGAGCTTGCCGACGAGCGGCGCAGCCGCGAGCGGAGCCGCGGCTGCAAGGAGCTTGCGACGTGTGAAACCTTTTTTAGTCATAGCTAAATCTGATTCTGAGTGTAACCTAAGTCGGTGCCGATGCAAACCCAGACCGCCGATCTGACCGTTGCCGTCCAGGACTACCTGAAGGCGATCTACGCTCTCGAATCCCTGGGCGAGCGCGTAACCACGTCTGCGCTCGCAGCACGTATGGGAGTGAGCGCACCGTCGGCGACGGCGATGACGAAGCGCCTCGCCGACCTGGGGCTCCTCGAGCGCGCCCCCTATCGTGGTGTGGCGCTGACCGAGGAGGGCCGGCTCGGCGCGCTCGAGGTTCTCCGCCACCACCGCCTGCTCGAGCGCTACCTCGCCGATCGGCTCGGCTTGTCGCTCGACGAGGTGCACGCGCAAGCCGAGCTGCTCGAGCACGCGCTCACCGAGGAGCTCGAGGCGAAGATCGACGCGGAGCTCGGTTTCCCCACACACGACCCGCACGGAGACCCGATCCCGGACCGCCAGCTGCGGGTCACCGCGGGCCGCGACGGGACGCTCGTCGACCTCTCACCCGGCGAGGGCGCGTCGGTGTCGCGCGTTCCGGACGGCGATCCGGAGCTACTCCGTTACCTCGCCGGGCTCGGGCTCGTTCCCGGCTCAGACGTGGAGCTTGTTTCGTTCGCGCCCTTCGGGGGTCCGGTCACCGTTCGCACGGAGACGGGCGAGCACGCGATCTCCCTCGAGCTGGCCGACCGCATTCGCGCCACGTAGCAGTCGGCATCTTCAACCCCGCGAAGCGAGCGAAGGCGGCAAGCAGCTCGTTCAGGTTGTCGGCGCCGCCCACCGCGTTGAACGTGTAGCCGTCGCACCAGACCTCGATCCAGTCGGACAGCGTGCGAACGGTTCGGTCTCGCGCGAGCTCTCTTCCTTCGAGCGATGTCCGGACGAGATCGACCCGCACAGCCCAACCGGACGCCTCGTGCGTCCCGATCGAGATCCCGAACTCGCGCTCCCAGGCACCGTCGCAGTGCGCGGCATACCACGCCTGAAGCGCTCCCAACACTTCCCCCATACGTCGAAGCGTACTCAGGCGAGGCGGGAATGGAACCCGCGCGCTGCTACTCGAGCTCGACCGGAAGCGACTTGAGGGCATGCCCGATTACTGTCCGGGTCGTAGGCACGACTCAAAGTCCTGAAGTCCAGCTACGTGCACGGATCAAGACCTAACCCCGGGTTCACAGCGCCACCCCGTCACACCCTGTCACCGGTCAGCCGCCACCAGCTCGCTACGGATGAAGCGCACTCGGCACCCGTGGTGGTGGGTTTCGGCGTCAGCGGCGAACTCCTGAGCGAAGCCCCAGTTGCATTCCTCGAACACGATCACGTAGCCGACCCGACAGGCTCCGCTCGCGAGGTGCACGCCGATCTTGGCCACGTCGGCCTCGACCTTCCCGCGCCCCTTGACTGGGTCACCGCCGAACACCCGTGCTCCAGGCACCCTCCAGTAGTCGGAGAGGTAGCCGAACTCGAGAAAGGCGTCGAACTGGAAGCCGGCCGCGACGGCAGGAAGCTCTGCAGCCAATAAGTCCTCGTGCTTGACGAGCACGAGATCGACGCGTCGGCGACGCTGCGCTGGCGTCATCGCGGTGGCCGCTGGGTGGAGCCCGTCGAACATCCAGCGCGAGACGGACACCTCGTGGTGAATCGCGTCCCAGGGCACGCCCTCCTCGTGCAGGAAGCGGGCGAAGTTGATGACGCAGTCACGCTCCGAGAGAATCGCCGGGTGCTTGCGCCCGATGACCGCGCCGGCGCCGGCCTTCGGACGCGGCTCGAAGACCGGGAGCTCGCGATACCACGCCTCGGCGCGTCGGCAAGCGGCTTCGATCGCGCTCTCAGTCCAGGAGGCCGGTTTAGGCGCGGGCTGGGTCATCTGCGGCGAATCTAATCGAAGCAGCGGAGCCGTTAGGGACACGTCTCGTCAAGTGGTGTACGAGCCAAGAACGGGGGCCAAGTGTTGATCCGTGCACGATCTTCACCCCTCCGAAGGAATGCGGGCTTAGAGCTCGAATCACAATGAAGCCGGGTGTCGCCGGAACGCGCCGCGCGGCACGCCGCTTCGTCCTCGGTCGCGCCCATATGTGTCATATGGGCGCTCCCTGCGTCCTCGCAGCGCA
>Ga0136621_1000318_pt1 | contig 18419 bp, 14 predicted proteins | sample AntDryUQ445A2306_FD_104673 | JGI IMG/M metagenome (GOLD analysis project Ga0136621, IMG submission 104673) | Polar desert sand microbial communities from Dry Valleys, Antarctica - metaG UQ445A (23.06) | ecosystem: Environmental > Terrestrial > Soil > Desert | place: Antarctica: Dry Valley...
ACGTAACGCGCCGTCGAAGCGCGCTCGCGAGCGCGCTTCGACGGCGCGTTACGTCGTGCGTCCGGGCGACTCGCTCACCGCGATCGCCGAGCGACACGGCACCTCCCTCGGTGCCCTCGCACGTGCAAACAAGATCGATCCGGCGCGGCCGCTCCTGATCGGCACGAGGCTGCGCGTGCCCGCAGCCGTCCGGCCGCCGCTCGCGGCGCCGCCTGCCGCGGTGCGGCTCCTGATCAGCCGGACTGCCCGGCGCCACGGTGTGGATCCTGCGCTCGCTCGCGCGGTCGCCTGGATGGAGTCGGGTTTTCAGCCGCACGTGGTCTCTCGCGCGGGAGCTCTCGGGGTGATGCAGGTGACCCCTCCGACCTGGGAGTTCGTCGAGACGGTTCTCCTCCAGGAAAAGGTGCCGAGGACGACGGCCGGCAACATCAGGGTCGGCGTCGTCTTGCTGCGGCATCTGCTGCGGGAGTTCCGCGGCGACGAGCGGCTGGCGCTGGCCGCCTACTATCAGGGGGCGAAGGCCGTGCGTCAGCACGGGCTCGTCGGAGAGACGCGCACGTACGTCGAGGCGGTCCGGTCGCTCAAGGGTCGCGTCTGAGGGATCGGCGCGGCGCCGCGTGAGGTCTTTGAGCGCGGCGCGAGCGGGCAGAGATCCTGGCCACGGTGAGGAAGGTCTACGACGCCGAGGCCAGCGAGGAGGGCCTCAGCCTTCCGTACATCACGTTCGCCTATCGGACACAGCGCAGCTAGAAACGTGTCCCAGGGACAGTCCCTGGGACACGTCTCGAAGTGTCAGCGCGGCCGCGGGGCTAGCGGGCGGCGCCGTTGCGATCGAACTGGGCCTCTTCCGTCGATCCCTTCAACGCGAGTGTCGAGCTCTGGCCGCCCGAGACCGCCCGGGCGATCTCGTCGAAGTAGCCGGCGCCGACCTCGCGCTGGTGGCGGGTGGCCGTGTAGCCCAGCTCCTCGAGCGCGAACTCTCGCTCCTGCAGGCGCACGTAGGCGGTCATGCCTTCCGCGGCGTAGCCGCGCGCGAGGTCGAACATCGACTCGTTGAGAGCGTGGAAGCCGGCCAGCGTGATGAACTGGAACTTGTAGCCCAGCGCACCGAGCTCGCCCTGAAAACTGGCGATCGTGTCGTCGTCGAGGTGCCGCTTCCAGTTGAAGGAGGGGGAGCAGTTGTAGGCGAGCAGCTTGCCCGGGAACTGGGCGTGAATCGCCTCGGCGAACTCGCGCGCCTCGCCGAGGTCGGGTGTCGAGGTCTCCATCCAGACGACGTCCGCGTAGGGTGCGTACGCGAGGCCGCGGGCGATCGCCGCCTCGACGCCGGCGCGGACGCAGAAGAATCCCTCGGGCGTCCGCTCGCCCGTGAGGAACTCCGCCTCCCGCTCGTCGACGTCGCTCGTGAGCAGCGTGGCCGCGTCCGCGTCCGTGCGCGCGACGACGAGCGTGGGGACGCCCATGACGTCGGCGGCAAGACGGGCGGCAAGCAGGGTGCGGATGAACTGCCCGGTCGGGACGAGCACTTTGCCGCCGAGGTGGCCGCACTTCTTCTCGGACGCAAGCTGGTCCTCGAAGTGGACCGCGGCCGCCCCCGCCTCGATCATTCCCTTCATCAGCTCGAACGCGTTCAGCGGTCCACCGAACCCCGCCTCCGCGTCGGCCACGATCGGCACGAGCCAGTCGGTCTCCGAGCCGCCCTCGGCCCAATCGATCTGATCGGCACGGAGGAGGGCGTTGTTCAGGCGTCGCACCATCGCCGGGACGCTGTTCGCCGGATAGAGGCTCTGATCCGGATAGACCTGCGTTGCCAGGTTGCCGTCCGCCGCCACCTGCCACCCGGACAGGTAGATCGACTTCAGCCCCGCCTTCACCATCTGCACGGCCTGGCCGCCGGTGAGGGCGCCGAGTGCGGCCACGTAGTCTTCATCGTGCAGCAGGCGCCAGAGCTTGTCGGCGCCGCGCCGCGCCAGCGTCTGCTCGATCTGCACGCTCCCGCGCAGCCTGATCACGTCCTCGGCGCTGTAATCCCGGTCGATCCCGGCCCAGCGCTGGGACTCGCCCCAGTCGTGGGTGAGATCGAGGGCTTGCTTGGTCGCGTTCACGGCTGCCTCCTGGCTCGGTGGGCGCTGCAAACATCCACTCTCGCCACTTCACTCCTATACGACCAATGCAAGCTCTGGATAGATGCCATAAACAAGGTTAATATCGTGCCGTGCTGCTCACGCAAATCGATGCCTTCCTCACGATCGCCGAGCGCCGCTCGGTCAGCGAGGCGGCGGCCGTGCTTTACGTCACGCAGCCCGCACTGACGACGCGCATCAAGAACCTCGAGCGCGAGCTCGGTGTCGACCTCTTCGTCCGAACAGCGCGCGGGATGCGCCTGACCGCGGAGGGGCGCGCCTTTCGCTCCCACGCGCAACGGGCGGTGCAGGAGCTCTCGGAGGGGCGAGAGCTCCTGCGCGAGTTGCGCGAGGGGCGCGTTGGCGAGCTTCTCGTCGGGACGGCGCCCGCCATCTCGACGTATGTTCTCCCGCTTGTTCTGCGCCGCTTCCAGGCCGCCTTTCCGAACGTCCACCTCATCGTCCGCACCGGGCATTCCGAAGAGATCCTCGAGCTCGTGCTGCGCGAGCAGGTGCACGTCGGGCTCGTTCGTGAGCTCCCGCATCCCTCCATCTCGAGCCTCCCCCTGTACGAGGATGAGATCGTCCTCGTCGTCCACCCCGGGCACCGCTTCGACGACGTGCCGTCGATCGCCGTGCACGAGCTCGGTGGCGAGCGGCTAATCCTGTTCGACCGGACGTCAAGCTACTTCGTGCTCACGAGTGCCTTCTTCCGCGAGGCCGGAGTCGTGCCGCGCGGAGTGATGGAGCTCGATAACGTCGACGCCACCAAGAAGATGGTCGAGCACGGTCTCGGGATCGCGTTCCTGCCGTACACCGCCGTCCGGGGCGAGCTCGCAGCTGGAACGCTGCGCGAGGTCGCGATCGCCGGCTACAAGCCCGTCCGCCGCCAGATCGTCGCCATCCGCCGGCGCGATGCCGTCGTGCCCGAGGACCTTGTCGACGGGCTGCTCGCCTCGGTCAACAGGGAGGAACTCGAACGCTAGGCTGCCGACATGACACAGGCGACGCTCCACACCAGCGAGGGCTCGATCGAGCTCGAGCTCTTTCCGAACGAGGCGCCAAAGACGGTGGAGAACTTCACCACGCTCGCGCGCGAGGGGTTCTACGATGGGCTGACGTTCCATCGGGTGATCCCGGAGTTCATGATCCAAGGCGGCTGCCCCGAGGGCACCGGGAGCGGCGGCCCCAACTATCAGTTCGAGGACGAATTCAACGAGCACAAGGTTGAGCGCGGCGCGCTCGCGATGGCGAACGCGGGGCCGAACACGAACGGGAGCCAATTCTTCATCGTCACGGTTGACGCGGCGCCGTGGCTCGACGGCAAGCACACCGTGTTCGGCAAGGTCGCGAGCGGTCAGGACGTCGTCGATCGCATCTCGGAGGCGGATCGAGATGCCCAGGACAAGCCGCGGACGCCGATCACGATCGAGCGCGTCGAGCTCTCCTAGCCGTCCTCGTCCTCGTCCTCGTCCTCGTCGTCGGTCTCCGGCGCAAGCACCGCGCGCTCGTCCGGCGCGTGCTGGAGCACGTCCTCCACATAGGTTTTGACGGCAGAGACGAGTCCGATGTCCTCGCCGGCCTGTTGAGAGCGGAACCAGCGGTGCTCGAGCAGCTCGTGGAAGACCTCCGCGGCCTGACGCTTTCCCCAGAGCTCGCCGGGGATGGCCGCCATGGCCGGCTCGAACACATCCGCGAGCCAGCGGTGGACGCCGACGGTCTCCGGCACCGTCCGGCCTTCGTCCTGCTCGAGTCGCGCACGGAAGCCCGCGAGGTCGTTCAAGAGGCGACGTGCCTGGTTCTCCTGGGCGTTCAGCCCGGTGAGCGCGTGGAGACGCCGCCGGTGATGTCCCGGCTCGACGACTCGCGGGTTCAGCCGTAGTCGGTAGCCGTCCTCGCCGGCGACGAGCTCCACCTCCTCGACGTCGAAGCCGAGCTCGTTCAGGCGGCGAAGCCGCTCGTCGATCACGTAGCGGTTCTCGCTTCCGAAGGCTTGCTCGCGCGTCAGCTCGTCCCACAGCGTCTCGTAGCGGGCCGCGAGCTCCGCGGCCGTCTCCTCCGGCGCCAGCTCGCCCGGCCGATCCAGCTCGGCCTCGAGGTCCAACAGCTCACCGTGCACATTGTCCTCGGCGATCGTGAGGTCGAGCCGGCGTTGGCCGTCCGAGAGGCTCGGGTGGAGCTCCCCCGTCTCGGCGTCGACGAGATAGGCAGCGAGCGCCCCCGCGTCCCTGCGGAAGAGCGTGTTGGAGAGCGAACAGTCACCCCAGTAGAAGCCGCCCAAGTGGAGCCGGACGAGCAATTCCGCACCGGCATCGAGCAGCCGCACGCGCAGGTTGGGGACGCCTCCGCGCGCGAAAAGCGTTCGGAACGGGAGCGAATAATCGAGGTGGCGAGTGATCAGGACCGCTTCACGGTCGTTCGGGCGCTCCGTCACGACCCCGACGGCCTCCACGACGGGCATCTCGTCCGCCGCCAGGCTGCGCAGCAACCTGTACTCCCTCCGGGCGAGCTCCGGCGGCAGCTCTTTCAGGGCGTAGATGGCGCCGCTGTATTCGACGAAGCGCACGACGTGGCGGTGGATGCCGCGCTCCACCTCGACGAGCCGTTCCGACTTCCAGCTCGCGAGCGGCTGCTCCCAGGGCAGGTCGAGGAAGTTCGGATGTCCGGTTCGCGCGACGAGCTGCAGGCGCGCCGCCACTGATCCGCGCAACTCAGGGACGTTCGAACCGGCCATTGATGAAGGCCGCGGCTTCGCGGTCGAGCTGATTGTCGTCGAGCTCGGCGACCGCGCCGAAGTAGGAGACGATCCCGTGCCCTGCACGGGTTGGGTTTCCTGACGGATCGACGCGCGTACCGCTGACGCTGTTCTCGCTGATCGCGCAGTGCGAGTAGTCGCTGCAGAAGATCCCCACGCCGACGGCGTCCTCGACGACGTTGTGCTCGACCTCGCCCATCGACATCTCCGTGACGGCGATGCCGCGGAGCGCAGTCCCGGTGACCCGGTTCTCGCGAAACGCGACGTTGGCGAGATGGGACACGATTCCCTCGGCACCGCCACGGACGTCGCAGCGCTCGACGAGGCTCGGCGCCAGTGTCATCGCGAACGAGATGTCGATCCCCTGCGCGCCGGCGACGGATGGAGAGTCGACCTTGCAGTCCCTGATGGTGAGGGAGCTGCGGCGGGCGCTGATCCCGTCCATGCTCGCTCCCGCGATGCGGACGCGGTCGAGCAGGACGTTCTCACTGTCGCGCACCTCGATCCCGATCTCGCCGCCGAAGACCGTCACGTTGCGAACCGTCACGTCGTCGGCTTCGATCCGGATGCCTCCACGCACGATCGCTCCCGGCTCCCCGAAGAGCCGCTGCGCACGGTCGAGCACGAGTGGCCCCTCGTGCACCCCGGCGCCGAGCCTGACGGTGGGTGGCTGCCCCGCCCAGGCGACGCCCAGGATGAGGAGCAGCGTCGCCGGCGCGACTGCCGAGAGCGCCCGGCCGCCGCGACCGAGCTCGCCGCCGTCGTCGGTGTAGGTGAGCCTGAGGAGCGGCAGGCCGGCATGGGCCAGAACCTGCGCGAGAAGCCAGGAGCCGGCGAAGAACCACAGAGCAGGCTCGAGTGGAGCGCCGACGTCGAAGCGCCACACGAGCGCCACCGTCAACCCGAGCTCGAGCAGCCCGAGCGGCAGTGCTGCCCAGCCGGGCTGGTAGGGGAGCAGTCGGTGGTAGAGCGTCGCGTCGAGAGCGAGCCCGACGCCGATCATCGCTGCCGCGAGCTGCAGCGGCCACCATTCGCCGAGAACGGCCGCGAGCCCGCATGCGACCGCGAACGGCAACAGCGCGGCCGCGAGACGGGACTCCAGACGTCCTCTCAGCGTGTAGGACACCGCTGCACCAGTTGCAGGAACCGTCGTGAGGCGTACTTCATGCCGACGAGCGTGTCCGCGGCCGGGTAGGCCCACTGCGACGGCACACCGGCAAGAGCGAGGGTGCGGCCGCCACCCGAGAGCTCAGGCACCGTGCAGTCGTCGGCGAGGACGATCCAGCGCTCCTCTGTCTCGAGGCCATGCTCCTCGACCAGGCGGCTCAGCAGCGGGTCGTGCCGAAAGCCGCGGCGGAAGCCGGTCGCGCAGATGATCTGGTCAGCACCGTTCACGGCCGGCCTGACGCTGAAACGCCCTTCCCGCGCGGCGCGCTCGAGCGGCGCATCCCACTCGCGGCCGGGTGGGTAGGAGGGGGCGGAGAAGTCGCGCAGGAGCTCGACGCGCCTCGGACGTGGGGCGGCGCGGAAGGAGGCGAGCCCACGTTTCGAGAAGAGCGGCCGTGGGACGTTGAGCGGGCGCCGTGCCGGCTCGCGGCGGCGGACGGAGACGACCTCGGCACCGGCGTCGAGCGCGTTCCGCCACTCGGTCGCGGCCGCCATTCCGGCGCCGATGACGGCTACCTTCGACCCGTACTCGTGCGGTTCGTAGGCGTGCACGACGCGCGCGTCGGCTTCGAGCTCGGTCGGCAGTGCTAGGCCTGGGTGGCCCAGGGCGAGCAGGGCGTGGCGGACGACCGCGTGCCCGTCCAGCTCGAAGCCGCCCGTGACACCCCGGACGCGCTCGATCCGCGCCTCCCGAAAGCTCTCGTCCCAGCGGCATCGGTCTCGCAGCTCGTCGACGTGGCGGAGGAACTCCTCGACGCTCGGCCGGTAGCGGTCGCAGACGCTGAGGACGAGTGGCGAGAGCGTGCGGCGCCGCGCCGCCTCACGCGCAGCGAGGCCGGGAAAAGTGGTCGGGAAGCAGTGGCCATCGCTCTCGGAGCGCATGCGCCGCTGCCGGATTGCCGCCGCCCGCACGCGCCACGCGGCCGCCGGATCGGGATCTTCGCCGAAGACCGCGATCTCGCCCGGCTCGAGCCCGCCGTGGCGCAGCATCGCGTAGGCGACGAAGCCGCCGAGCCCGGCGCCGACGATCGCGCAGCGTGGTGTCACGCGACCTACTTTACGGAGCCGGCGAGGAGACCCTCGACGAAGTACCGCTGGAACATGGCGAAGATCGTCAGCGGGACGACGGCCGAGAAGAACGCCGCCGGCGCGATGATCTCGAGGTTCGCGCCGAACTGGCGCAGCTGCGAGAAGATCTCGGGTGCGATCGGCTGGTTGTCCTGGGCCAGCACGAGGCCGACGAGCAGGTCGTTCCAGACGAAGAGCACCTGGAAGATCCCAAGCGACGCGATCGCCGGAATACCGAGCGGCAGCACGACCCGGGCGAAGATCCGCAGCTCGGAGGCCCCGTCGATCCGGGCGGCCTCGAGCAGATCGCGGGGGATCCCCGCGAAGAAGTTCCGCAGCAGGAAGATCCCGAAGGGAAGGGCGAAGGCGCTGTGGAAGAAGACGAGGCCGAGGATCGTGTCGTAGAGACCCGTCTTGTTGTACAGCTCGAAGATCGGGATCAGCGACATCTGGAGCGGCACCACGAGGAGCGCGATCACGCCGAGGAAGATCCAGTCGCGCCCCGGGAACTCAAGCCAGGCAAAGGCGTAGCCGGCAAGCGAGGCGACTAGGATCGGGAGGATGGTCGCGCCCAGGGTCACCTGCGCCGTGACCCAGAGCGACCCCATGATCCCGTCGTCCGAGAAGATGTTCCGGTAGTTCTCGAAGGTGACGATGCTCGGCTCCGAGAACACTTGCCACCACCCCGCCGCCTGCGCATCGGTCGGCGTGAGCAGCGAGGTGAAGAGGAGCCCAATCGTGGGCATCAGCCAGAGCACGCCGATGACGGCGAGAGCGACATGGACGGGCGCCTTGCCGAGCACGCGGAGCACACGTGTCGCGACGCTCTCCTCGATCACGACCGGCCCGTGACGGGCTTCGGCGACGGCCATCAGTTCTCCCTCTTGAAACGGCGAATGTTGAGGACCAGAAACGGGATGAAGAGCACGAACATGAAGGTCGAGATCGCAGCGCCGAACCCGAAGCGGTTCTGGCCGCTGAACGACCGCTCCCACATCTCGACCGCGATCACCGTCGCGCTGTCGCGGCGTGACGCGGGGACGATCGAGACGACGAGATCGAACACCTTGAGTACGCCGATGATCTGAGTGACGAGAACCACGATCAGCACGGGCATCAACTGGGGCACCGTGATGCGCCTGAAGACCTGCCACTCGGTGCCGCCATCCGTGCGGGCGGCCTCGAGCAGGTCGCGCGGGATCGCCGCGAGGCCCGCGGCGGTGATGACCATCGCGAAGCCGGCCTGCACCCAGAGGAAGGCGATCAGGAGCGCCGGTGTGATCAGCTGGTCGCCGAGCCAGTTGAATCCCTGGAACGGCTTCGAAAAGGTCTCCTTTCCGATCGCGACGCGGTAGTCGCCCTCCTCCAGCCCCTCGAACGCGAAGCTGCCGTCGGCGTTGCTCGTCGTCGAGTCGACCGTCTTCCCGTCGGCGGCGGAGCGAAGCTTGATCGTGACGCCACCGAGGCCGACCTCGTCCTGCTCGACCTCGCCCGGTGTCCCTCCACCGGGCTTGAAGTCTCTCCACACGACTCCGGTGATCCCGTCCGGGGTCGCTTCCGGAGTGACCGCCTGCTCCGGTTCCGCGGGGAGCTCGCCGGCCTTGATCGCAGTCAGCCCGAGCAGGGCAACCCCGCCCTGCTGGACGGTCTTCTCGAGTGTGAGGCCCCCTTCCGGCGACCCTGCCAGGGCGTCCGTCGAGGGTTTCGCCGTCGTCAAGGCGCCTTGCTCGGTGAAGATCCCCTGGACCGCGACGATGCCGGCGTTGATCGCTCCGCGGTCGGGATCCTGCTGGTACATGATCCGCCAGATCACGCCGACCGCGAAGAGGGAAACGGCGAGCGGCACGAAGACTGCCACCTTGAAGGCGGGCGCCCATGGCACGCGCTCGGTCAGAACCGCGAAGAGGAGACCAAGCGCCGTTACGCCCGCCGGCACGACGAGCACCCAGATGACGTTGTTCTTGATCGCCGTCTGGATCGTCTCGTCCCGGAAGAGCGCTTCGTAGTTCTCGAACCAGACGAACTCGCCGCCACGGTCCGAGTAGAAGCTCCGGATCAGCGTCCTGATGGCCGGGTACACCACCCAGACGCCGAGGAAGAAGATCGCGGGCGCGAGGAACGCGAGCGAGATCGCGTGCTTGCCCCGCGAGGACGGCGGCGGCGGCACCTCCGTGACCGGAGGCGCCGCCGTGACCGTCGAGCTACCCGTGCTCGACACGAGTTGTTACTTGTAGGCCTTCTTCGCCGCCGCCTCGAGCTTCCCCGTCACCCCGTCGATGTCGTCGGGGTTCTTGACGAAGTTCGCAAGCTCGGCGAACAGCGCGTCGTTCAGCACCGCCGGCTGCAGGTCGGAGAGGTCGAAGCGGAACGTCTCCGCCTGGGCGAGCTCCGACGCGAGCTTCCGCGTTATGTCGTCGGGATACGCGGCCTCGTCGAGATTCTTGTTCGGAGACGAGAACCCACCACGCTTGGCCCAGAGCTCGGCCGCCTCGGGCGACGCCAGGTACGAAACCATGGCCCGTGCGGCGGGGCTGTCCTTGAACATGACGATGCTGTCACCGGCACCGACGACAACCGGCGGGGAGTCGTTGATCGACGGGAACGTGAACACGTCCGCGTCCTCGCCGATCTTCGCCTTCGTCTCCGTGGTGATGAACGTGCCGACGAAGTCGCCCCCCATCACCATCGCCGCCTTCGGGGGGTCGGTGAAGACCTGTGTCACCGAGGTCGGGAAGTCGGTCTGGAGCGCGCTGCTCGTGCCCCCGGCGATGTTGTCCGACTGGAAGATCTTCGCCATCTCCGTGAGCGCGTCCTTGACCGAGGGGTCGGTCCACGGGATCTCGTGCGCGGCGAGCTGGTCGTATTTCTCGCCGCCCGCCGTGCGCAGGTAGACGTTCTCGAACAGGTCTGTGAGCGTCCACCCCTCCGCTGCGCCGACCGAGTAGGGCGTCACTCCGGAAGCCTTTAGCGTGTCGCCCGCCTCGAGCAGCTCGTCCCACGTCGTCGGCGCCTCGACACCAGCGTCCTCGAAGGCCTGCGTGTTGTACCAGACGGTGGACTTGTTGGCGCCCTTGAAAACGACACCGTAGGTCTTGCCGTCGAACGTGGTCAGATTGACGAAGCCTTCCGAGTAGTTCTCTTTGAGAGCATCAATGGCGAAGTCGATCGGCTGGAGCGCGCCTTTGTCGACGAAGCTCTTGATCACTCCTGGTGACGACAGCGAGGCGAGATCGGGCGGGTTGCCGCCCTCGACCCCGGTCGCGAGGATCGTCGGGAGATCCTCCCCCGCCGGCTGGTACGTGACCTTGACGTCCGGGTATTTCTCGGAGAAACCGGCGAGAACCGCCTTGAACGAGTCGCCCTCACCGCCGGTCCACAGGCCGGCAATCTTGATCGACCCCGTAACGTCCTCGGCCGCCTCGGTCGTCGCCTCTTCGGTGGTCGCCGCGGGCTCGGCTTCCTCGTCGTCGTCGCCGCCGCAGCCCGCCGCGAGCAGCGCCAGCGCCGCCACGAGCAGCGCCAGAACGAGCAGCCAGCGGTGCTTTCTCATCACCCCGTTCGCTTCCCTCATTACTCGTTTCCCTCTCTTTCGCCTCCGTTGTAGATACCGAGCCCGGAATCGGGCTCGAAGAAGTGGAGCGCCCGCGTGTCCACGGCCACCTCCACCGTCTCACCGTCTCGTACCTTCGTGCGGGCGCTGAAGCGTCCCACGAGCGTCGCCTCCTGCTCGCTGCCGGTCGGAGCCTCGCTGCCGACGTCGCGCGCGAGTTCCCTTACGTCTTCAGTGCTCGCGGGCGACGCGTCGATCGTGAAGTGAACCATGACCTCGGAGCCCAGGGCCTCGCGCAAATTAACGTTGCCGCGGAGGGAGGGCTGGCTCCCGCTCGCTTCCTCCAGCGACGCGTCCTCGAGATCTTCAGGCCGGATGCCGAGGACGACCTGGCGCCCTTCGTAGTCCCGCAGGGCCGGCCGAACCGAAAGCGTCTCCTCGCCGAGCGGAACGCGCTGGCTGCCGGCGACCGCGGTCATTCCTCCGTTCTCGCGCTGGAGCGTCGCCTCGATCAAGTTCATCGCGGGGCTGCCGATGAAGCCCCCCACGAAGAGGTTGACGGGCCGGTCGTAGAGCTCCTGCGGCGCCGCCACCTGCAGCAGCTCGCCCTTGCGCATCACCGCGACTCGGTCGCCCATCGTCATCGCCTCGACCTGGTCGTGCGTGACGTAGATGGTCGTGACGCCGAGTGAGGTCTGGAGCTGGCTGATCTCGGCCCGCATCTGGACGCGCAGTTTCGCGTCGAGGTTCGAGAGCGGCTCGTCCATCAGGAACGCGGCGGGCTCGCGCACGATCGCACGGCCCATCGCGACACGCTGTCGCTGCCCACCGGAGAGGGCGCGCGGCTTGCGGTCGAGGTGGTCTGTGAGCCCCAGCAGCTCGGCCGCCTTCTCGACCCGACTGCGGATCTCCTGCTTCGGCGTCTTGCGGAGCTTCAGGCCGAACGCGATGTTTTCGTAGACGGAAAGGTGCGGGTAGAGCGCGTAGCTCTGGAACACCATCGCGATGTCTCGGTCGCGCGAGGGGACGTGGTTGACGACGCGGTCGCCGATCCGGAGGACGCCCTGGGAGATCTCCTCGAGTCCGGCCACCATGCGCAGCGCGGTCGTCTTGCCGCAGCCCGATGGGCCGACGAGCACCATGAATTCTCCGTCCTGGATCTCCAGGTCGAAATTCGAGACCGCTCGCGTCCCGTCCAGGTAGATCTTATTGACGTCCTCGAATGTCACGCCGGCCAAGGTCCGAGGATCATAAACGGGCGTGCGCTGCCGACGCTAGGGAGACTCGCAGCGGACAGCGCGCCGCCATCACGGCGAGGCAGCTCACGCTCGCTCCGCACCGGACGTGTGAGAGATCGTCGGCAGCTGCGATTCCGTACGCTTGGCCGATGAGCCTCGCGGGCAAGACGGCGGTCGTCACCGGCGCATCGAGCGGCATCGGCGCCGCCATCGCCGAGACGCTCCGGGAGCAAGGCGCTCGAGTCGCCGGCGGCGCCCGGCGCGTCGAACGCCTCGACGTCGACGTCCCGCTCGAGCTGGACGTCACGGATCGCGCGAGCTGCGAGGCGTTCGTCGAGCGAGCGCTGGCCGAGCTCGGTGGCCTCGACATCCTCGTCAACAACGCTGGCCTCGCGCTCGGGCGCGAGCCGTTCGACGCATCGACCGAAGAAGACGAGGAGGTCGTGCTCAAGACGAACGTCCACGGCCTCGTGCGCATGACGCGCCTCTGCCTGCCTCACCTGCGCGACGGCGGGCACATCGTCAACATCGGCTCCGTCGCCGGGATGGCGGCCTACCCGAACGGCGCTCTGTACGTCACTTCGAAGTTCGCCGTGCACGGCTTCACGCAGGCACTCCGGGAGGACCTGCTCGGCCGGCCGATCCGGCTCACGAACGTGGCGCCCGGTCTGGTCGAGACGGACTTCTCCCGCGTGCGGTTCCGGGGCGACGAAGAGCAGGCGCGCGCGGTCTACGAGGGCGTGGCCCTCGGTGGGGCGATGACCCCGCAAGACATTGCAGACTGCGTCCTCTTCGCACTCACGCGACCGGCGCACGTGAACGTCGACGAGATCGTCGTCAAGGCACTGGCGCAGTCGACCGGGGCCCGCATCCATCGAGGATGAAGGTGCCACTGACGATCCTCGAGGGCTCGACCTTCTGCATCTGCGACGAGATCGGCGACCTCGGTGCGCAGACGAGCGGGCTGTTTGCCGAGGACACGCGTTTCCTCTCGAGGCTCGAGCTCCGCGTGAACGGCACGCGGCCGCTGCTGCTGTCCTCCGGTACGGTCGAGTACTTCTCGGCGGCGTTCTTCCTCCGTAACCCCGTCGTCGACGGGCTCGCGCAAGACGTGCTCTCGATCGTGCGTGAGCGCTTCGTCGGCGAGGGGATGCAGGATCATCTCGCCGTGCGGAACGAGAGCTCGGAACGGCTCGGGTTCACCCTCGAGCTCGAGGTCGGCACCGACTTTGCCGACATCATCACGGTCAAGCAGCGTGACTTCGAGCTGGGCGATCCCGAGAATGCACGCCCGCTCCCCCCGGCTGCGGACGTCCGGGTCGACAGTAAGCGGAGACAGCTTGTGCTCGAGGAGAACGGACGGGGCAGCGCGCGGACACAGATCATCTTTTCCCGCGTCGGCGAGATCGGCGGTAGCACAATCCGCTTCCCGATCGAGCTCGCGCCGCGCACTCGTTGGCAGCTGCGGATCGACGTCGTCGCCTCCCTGACCGGCGAGGAGGCAAAGCCGCGCGTCGTCGCACGTCGCTTCGGCGCCGGTCGCCAGCATGTCCGCGACTCGCTCGCAGCGTGGCGGATGCGCGTGCCGGAGCTCCGGACGAGCCGGATTGCGCTCTACCACTCGTTCGAGCAGTCGCTCGCCGATCTCGCCGCGCTTCGCATGCGAAGTGGGGACGGTCTCGGCATGCTGCCCGCCGCTGGAATGCCGTGGTTCATGACGGTCTTCGGACGCGACACGATCATCACTTCGCTGCAGTCGATGCTGCTTGGCCCCGAGCTCGCGCTCGCATCGCTCGACGCATTGGCCGGCCTGCAGGCGAACGAGGACGATCCCTCGATCGACGCCGAACCCGGGAAGATCATCCACGAGCTGCGTCGCGGACGCGCGGCCGAGACGTGGTTCGGAACGTACTACGGGAGCGTCGACGCGACACCGCTCTTTCTGGTTCTACTCTCGGAGGTCTGGCGGTGGACCGGCGATCCGGAGCCGATCGAGCGACTGAGGACGCCCGCATTGGCCGCGCTGGAATGGATCGACCGCTACGGCGATCGCGACGGGGACGGGTTCGTCGAGTACGAGCGGCGGACGGAGCGCGGCCTCGAGAACCAGTCCTGGAAAGACTCCGGCGATTCGCAGCGCTTCCACGACGGCACGTACGCCGAGACGCCGATTGCCCCCGCCGAGGTGCAGGGCTACGTCTACGACGCGAAGCTGCGCCTGGCCGAGCTCGCCCGGGAGGTCTGGCAGGATCCCGAGCTCGCCGAGCGGGTCGAGCGCGAGGCGGCCGAGCTGCGCGCACGCTTCGACGCTGCCTACTGGGTGGAGCGGCGCGGCGGCTTCTACGCACTCGCGCTCGACGGCCGGAAGCGGCCGGTCGACTCACTCTGCTCGAACATCGGCCATCTGCTCTGGAGCGGGATCGTGGCCCCTGGGCGGGCGGAGGCGGTCGCAAGCACCCTCATGGGAGACTCGCTCTGGTCCGGGTGGGGCGTGCGGACGATGTCGAAACGGGACGCCGCGTATAACCCGCTCGGCTACCACACTGGCACCGTCTGGCCCCACGACAGCTCTCTCGCCGCCTGGGGCCTTACTCGCGCCGGCCGCTGGGACGACGCTTGGGAGATCGGGCACGCGTTGATCGAGGCAGCGCAGTCGTTCGACTGGTCGCTGCCGGAGGTCTTCGCCGGGTACTCGCGCTCCGACACACCCTTTCCGATCGCCTACCCGACCGCTGCGCGCCCCCAGGCGTGGGCTGCGGGCACACCGGTGCTGCTCCTGCGGCTCCTGCTCGGCCTCGAGCCCGACCCGGCGAACCGTGTGCTTCGGACCGTTTGTCCCGAACCACTCCCGGAGTGGGTTGGACGCGTCCGCCTGAACGGACTTCGTGCCTTCGGCCGCACCTGGTCTGTGCGAGCGCGCGACGGGCGAGTCGAGGTGGAGGCCGAATGAAGCTGGCGGTTCTCAGCCCGGTCTGGTTCCCCGTGCCGCCCTCGGGCTACGGCGGCATCGAGTGGATCGTCTCGCTGCTCGCGGACGGCCTAGCCGACGCCGGCCACGAGGTCACCCTCTTCTCGTCGGGCGACTCCAAGACCCGCGCCAAGCTCGATTACGTCTTCAGGCGCGCCCCGAGCGACCGCATCGGGCAGACGTTCTGGGAGCTCCAGCATGCACTCGGCTGCTTCAAGCGCGACGGGGAGTTCGACGTCGTCCACGACCACACGGGTCTGCTCGGACTCGCGCTGGGCTCGCTCCTGAAGACGCCGCTCGTCCACACGGTGCACGGGCCTCTGACGGGGCATCCCGGTGAGCTCTATGAGCAAATTGTTGGCATCGCCCCGCGGGCGCACCTGATCTCGATCTCGCTGAACCAACGCCGGCCGAAGCCGCACCTGCCCTGGCTTGCGAACGTCCCGAATGCGCTCGATCTCTCCTTTTACCCGTATGCGCCCGAGCGAGGCGACTATCTGCTCTTCCTGGGCCGCATGAGCCCCGACAAGGGTGCCCACCGCGCGGTCGCGATCGCGCTCGAGGCGGGCATGCCGCTGAAGATCGCCGGGAAGTGCGCCGAACCTGCCGAGCAGGACTACTTCGACTCGATGGTGCGGCCCCATCTGGGGGCCGGCCGGGAGTACGGGGGCCAGGTCACACATGGCGAGAAGGTGGAGCTGCTGCGGGCCGCGCGGGCGACGCTCTTCCCGGTCGAGTGGGAAGAACCGTTCGGACTCGTGATGATCGAGTCGATGGCGTGCGGCACGCCCGTGATCGCCACGCGTTGGGGGGCGGTGCCGGAGGTGATCACGCACGGCAAGACTGGGATCGTCGTGGACGACTGGAGCGACGTCACCGGCGCTCTCGAAGCCGCCGACAGGCTCGAGCCGGCCGTCATGCGTCGCGAGGTCGAAGACCGCTTTACGCCGCAGCGCATGGTGGCGGACTACGTCGCCGCGTACGAGTCGGTTCTCGCCGGGTGAGTCGCGCCATGGGGTTGCGGTCGCCGTACGACCGCGAGATCCTCAGGCTGGCGGTCCCGGCGCTCGGCGCTCTCGCTGCGGAGCCCTCGTACATCCTGGTCGACACCGCGATCGTGGGTCACCTCGGGCGCTCCCAGCTGGCGGCACTCGGCATCGCCGCCGTCGTCCTCGGCACGCTCTTCGCGATCTTCAACTTCCTCCAGTACGGGACGACCGCGCAGGTTGGCCGTGCCTCAGGAGCGGGCGAGGAGCGAGCGGCGCGCCAGCTCGGCGGCCAGGCTCTCTGGCTTTGCCTCGGCATCGGCCTGCTGCTCACAGGAGCGCTGGTTGCGCTCGCGCCGGGGATCGTCCGCCTGATGGGCGGGGACGGCCGGACGGCCGACTACGCGATTACGTACCTGCGGATCGTCTCGCTCGGCCTGCCGTTCGCCTTCATCGCGATCGGAGCGCAGGGCTATCTGCGCGGCGTTGCCGACCTCCGCTCGCCGCTTCGCATCCTGATCGCTGGGAACGTCGCGAACGCCATCCTCGAGGTGCTCTTCGTCTATGGCTTCGACTGGGGGATCGAAGGTTCTGCCTGGGGGACCGTGCTCGCGCAGGCCGGCATGGGGGGTGCATTCGTCTACCTGCTGGTGCGCTCCGCCGGAACCGACCTGCGCCCACAGATCCGCCTGATGCGACGGCTCGTCAAGGTCGGCCGGCACATCTTCATCCGGACGGCGGCGCTGATGGCCGCGTTTACGCTCGCGGGCGCGATCGTGACGCGCTTCGGCGATGCGTCGATCGCGGCGCACCAGATCGCGTTCCAGCTCTGGATCTTCCTGGCGCTCGTTCTAGACGCGATCGCGATCGCCGGACAGGTGATCGTCGGCCGCGGCCTCGGGGCGGGCGACACCGAGCGCGCCTACGCAGCGAGCACCCGCATGATCTGGCTCTCGGTCTACGCCGGCGTCGTCTTCGCCGCGGTGATGCTGGCGCTCGAGGGCGTTCTGCCGCACGCGTTCACGGGCGACGAGCTCGTCGTCGAGCAGACGCAATCGATTTGGTTTCTCTTCGCGCTGATGCAACCCCTGAATGGAGCCGTCTTCGCGCTCGACGGGATCCTGATCGGCGCTGGTGACGGCCCCTTCCTCGCCTGGTCGATGGTCGCGGCCTTCGTGGCGTCATCCGCGGTCGCGCTGGCCGCGCTCGTCTTCGACTGGGGGATCGTGGGCGTATGGGCGGCGCTCGTCGTTCTGATCGCGGTGCGGCTCGCGCTGATGGGGTGGCGGTTCGCCGGTCGGCGCTGGCTCGTCACGGGCTGGGCGTAGAGTCCCGCCGCTCGAGCGTGCGTACGTCGTGGACGAGCAGAACGGCGAGGGTGACGCCGACACCGACGGCTGCAGCACCCCACAACGTCGCGCGCACGCCGATCGCTTCGGCGACCGGCCCGGCCAGCGCGTAGCCGATCGGGACGAGTCCGATCGAGCCGAGCGCGTCGTAGGAGTAGACGCGCGACAGCTTGTCCGCCGGAATCTCCTGCTGCATCGTCGTATGCCAGAGCAGACCGAAGATCTCGCTGCCGGCACCCGCCAGGAAGGCGACGGCCGCGATCGCGGGCAGGCCGAGCGGGAAGCCGAGCGCGACGAGCGGCGCCGGCACCAGCAGGATCCCGAGCGTCGCCGCGACGAGCATCCGCCGCGGCCGGAAGCGGAGGCCGAGCAGGCCACCCGCCAGAAGTCCCGCGGCCTCCGCGGTCAGGATCGCGCCCCACGCCTTCGCGCCGCCGAGCTCCTCGGCGGCGACGACCGGGCCGAGCACGTTCATCGCGCCGATCGTGACCATCAACAAGAACGAGAACTGGAGGACGATCACCCACAGCCACGCGCGGCTGCGGAACTCACGCCAGCCGACCGCGAGCTCGGAGAGGAAGCGCGGGCTCTCGTCCGGCCGGACAGCGGGCAGGCGCATCAGGGCGACGAAGCTCGCGCCGACCAGGTAGGTGCCGGCGTCGATCGCGAGCGCCCAACCGGAACCGAACGCGGCAACGAGAAAGCCGGCGACCGCCGCGCCGCCGATCATGGCCGAGTTCATCGCTAGAGCCAGCAGCGCATTCGCCTGCTGGAGGATCGTCGCGGGCACCGTTTGCGGGATCACGCCGGCGGAGGCGGGGAAGAAGAACGCCGATGCGCCGCCGTTCACGGCGGCGAGCGCCGCGAGGTGCCAGATCTCGGCGCTGCCGGCGATCAGGAGCGCAGCGGCCGCCGCCTGCGAGAGCGCGCTGAAGACGTTCGCGCCCACCATGACGACGTTGCGCGGGAGCCGATCGGCCCAGATTCCGCCGGCCAGCAGGAAAACGATCAGCGGGATCTCGCGCGCGGCGAGAACGAGGCTAAGGTCTGTTTTCGAGCCGGTGAGGTCGAGGACGGCGAACGCGAGCGCAACGGGGGCGATCGCGCTGCCGAAGAGCGAGACTGTCCGGCCGGCGAAGAGAAGGCGAAACTCGCGCTCGCGCAGGGGGCGCGGTGCTATCCCGCACGCGTTTCCCAGTACCGCTTCAAGCCCGC
>Ga0136621_1000319_pt1 | contig 18412 bp, 18 predicted proteins | sample AntDryUQ445A2306_FD_104673 | JGI IMG/M metagenome (GOLD analysis project Ga0136621, IMG submission 104673) | Polar desert sand microbial communities from Dry Valleys, Antarctica - metaG UQ445A (23.06) | ecosystem: Environmental > Terrestrial > Soil > Desert | place: Antarctica: Dry Valley...
ACGACGTTGCGCAGGCGCACCGCGTGCAGCTTGTTGTCAGCCGCGACAAACTCTTCCGGCACGAACGGGGTCTTGAACTCGATGTTTGCCGTTTCCCGCGCTCGGTCGAGCATGATCCGCGAAGCCCTGAACTCGTCGCGTCGATGGATCACGGTGAGCTTCGACGCGTACTTCGCGATGAACATCGCGTCTTCCATGGCCGAGTCGCCGCCACCGATGACGACGACCTCCTGACCCTTGAAGAAGGCTCCGTCGCAGACGCCACAGGTTGAAACGCCGCGACCGCCGAGCTCGATCTCCCCGGGAACGCCGATCCGGCGAGGCTCGGCGCCCATCGCCAGAATCACCGCCTTGGCCCGGTGTTCCAAGTCGCCCAGGAAGACCTTCTGGATGCCGCCGTCGGAGAGCTCGACCCGGGTCGCGTCGTCGGTGACGAAACGGGTGCCGAACCGCTCGGCCTGGGCGCGAAACTCGTTCATCATCTCGGGGCCCATGATCCCTTCCGGGTATCCGGGGTAGTTTTCGACGTCGGTCGTGTTCTGGAGCTGCCCGCCCCATTGAAATCCTTCGATCATCAGCGGCTCGAGGTCGGCGCGAGCGGCGTATAGCGCCGCGGTGTAGCCGGCGGGGCCGCCGCCGACGATGATCAGGTTCTCGACTCGTGGCTCGCTCATCTCATCCATCGCTCATTGATCATACTTGGCACTTCACTTTATGAAGTAAAGGTCCGGGCAGGCGATTGACCCGCGGGCGGGCCGGAGAGGGCGACGGCGGGGCGCTCCGCCTCCCAGCGCCGGACGGTCTTGCGCAACTGGAAGAAGGCGACGATGCCAGGCGGCAAGGGCAACCAGAACGCGATCACCCGATAGCAGAGGATGGCCGCGAAGACGGCGCCGGAGGGGAGGCCGAAGAGGACGAAGGTGCCGATCATCCCGGCGTCCACCGCGCCGACGCCGCCCGGGGCGAACGGGAAGAGGTTGGCGACCATGCCGACGAAGAACCCTTGGACGATGACCGCGCCGGCGACATCCACGCCGTAGGCCTCGAAGCTCGCCCAGAGGATCGCGATGTTCGCGGCCCAGAACCCGATCGCGCCCGCAATCGCCGTCAGCCCGGAGCGCGATCGGAGCGTCCCGATCGCGAGACGGACGCCGGTTGAAAGGGTGGCCGGCACGGTTGCCAGCCGAACCGCCAGCCTCCCGGGCCAATGTTCTGGCGACGAGCGCGCGAGTCGCCTCTGAAAGTCCTCGGGGACCAGCGAGACCAGGAGCAGGACAAGGATCACACCGCCGGAGATCGCCGCGGGAATCACTGTCAACCCGGCCGGGGCGGGGCCCGCGAGGACGCCGGTGCGCAGGAGGATTCCGTTGATCACGAGCGTGAAGAGATAGACGCTGTAGAGCAGGACCAGGAAAGCGACCATCCTTGCCGCCGACTGCGTGCGCGGCATGCCCGCCTTGCGCAGAGCCCAATACGTCAACAGGATGCCGCCGGCGCCGCCGGCGGAGAACAGGCGCGTGGCGGCCAGGCCGGCCATCGTGATCTGGTAGCTCTCGCTCCAGCGCAGGTGCAGATCCTGGTCGGCCACAACCCCTTTGAAGAGGCCCACGTAGGAGAGGAACATGAGGACGCTGAAGGCGACGGCGATCGCGATCCAGATCACGTCCCCGTCGCGTAACTGGCGCACGCCGTCCTCGACGCCGACCAGCTTCGGGAACAAAAAGTAGATCGCCGCGATCAGGACCACGACGATGACTAGGGTCTGAATCAGACGCTTGGGATCCTCGAAGAACGACGGCGCCTCATCGTCGATTGGGTTGGCGCGGTTTCGCACGTCGGCAGCGGTGGTCGAATCCCCGGGCGACACGCGGCCCATAGTGTCACGCTGAGCGGTCTTCAGGTCGACTCAGGGTTGGCGATCCGCTCGAGATCCTGGATCCACCCGCTCACCCGGGACACAACCGGGTCGGCGATCGACTCGCCGCTGCGCACCGCCGCGGCCAGAGCGGCGCCGGCGGCCAGGTCAGTGACGTAGTGCTCGCCCAGGTAAACGAGGGCGAACCCCAGGGTCAGCGCGTAGGCCCAGCCGAGAGCCCCGGCAACCGGTCCCGTCTCGCGCAGCAGCTCGGCCGCCATGACCGAGCTGCCGAAATGCAGGGAAGGCATCGCCGCCCATGGATTGCCACCCAGCGATTCGTAGAGGTGCGGCCAAGCCCGGCCCAAGACCTGTTCGCCGACATCGAGCATCAGGCGCCTGACCTCCTCGAGCGCGTATCCCTCCTCCACCGCCCACCACGGGGGCGCGGTTGGCACCGCGAAGTAGACGGCGCAGCCCAGGTCGTATGTCGCCGCCATCTGCCGGGCCGCGCGCGGGAAGCGCCGTCCATCCGGCTCGAGGTCGTCGTCGCGGGCGAGGACGTAGAGCAGACTCACGTGCGGGACGAAAAACCATGCCCAATGCGCGAACGACAGCAGGCGATCCAATGCCCCGGGGTCTGACGGATGGGCGAAGGCCCGCTGCAGGCGGGCGTTCGGAAGCTGGCCGCCGCCGATCAGGCGGTCGGCCTTGATCGGGTAGTGGATCTTGAGCCGGCGCCGCAGCCCTTCGGGATCGTCGTACGGGATCTCGTGCGCCATCGTGAACCCCCACATCTGTAGTGCGTAAAGCGCAACATCGCGAGTTCGCGTCCGCGGTCGCAGGACCGCCAGGGCAGGCGGGCCGGCAGCCGCGATCGCAACGCTCGCGGCCGGATGGAGACCCAGTTTCTTGCGGAGCGGGGGCAGGGCGATCGAAGCGGCGACCGTGGCCGCCGCACCGACGCGCACGAGAGTGCGAAGCGCCGGACTGGGCCGGCCCGATGATCGACGAGGCCGACGCGGCACGAGCGATCGCGAGTATAGGAACCCAACTTGGCTCCGCCGCTTGCGATTAGAATGGCGCCGCCGTGAGGCCCCCGACCTTTTTCCCGTCCAAGCTCGGCCGCGCCCTTGCGGTCGCGGCGCTTGCTCTTGGCGTGCTCGCAACGCCAGCGATGGCGGGGATCGCGCCCGAGGAGGCCAACTCCGCGAACGCGGAAAGCATCCGAACCGCCTACTGGGTGATGTTGATCGTCGTCGTCATGATCGGCCTCGTGTTGTTGGGTGCCCTGCTGGCCGCATTCCGGCGCTTCCGGGACGGCGGTGCGCCGGAGCGGCCCCGTCAGCTGACGGCCGGACGTGGGGTCGCCGCCAAGGCGACAGCCGGCTTGAGCGTCGTGGCCGCCGCGATCTTCGTCTTCGGCGTCGCCATGACCGGCGGTGCCCGCTCGGTCGAAGCTGACGAAAACGCAGAGGCGATCGACATCAGGGCGGTGGGCATGCAGTGGCTCTGGCGCTACGAGTATCCGGTCCAGGAGTCCGGTGCCAGCCCGGGTATCGCCACCGTCTTCTCCTACCAGGATCTGGTGGTGCCGGCCGACACGACGGTCAACATCGACCTGACCTCGGTCGACGTGCTGCACCGCTGGTTCGTGCCCGCCCTTGGCGGCCAGCTGACGGCGGTCCCGGGCGAGACGTCCGAGATGTCCTTCCGGGCGGAGGAAGAGGGCGTCTTCGAGGGACGCTCGACCGAGTTCTCCGGCACCTCCTATCCGGCCATGCGCACCCGGGTTCGCGTGGTCTCCCAAGCGGCGTACGACCAGTATCTAGAGGACCTGGAGGCCGACCTGGCAGCCGGGCGCCAGGCTGTTGCGCCCGAAGCCCCCGCCGCCGAGGAGGACCAAGGCGCATGACACCTCCTCCCACGATCGCCGAGCGCCGGCCGGAGCTGGTCACACGCGAACTCCCCAGGCAACGCGCCGCCTGGACCGAGGCGGCGACCAGCGCCGACCACAAGGCCGTAGCCAAGCTTTACCTGGGCACTTCGCTCACGTTCTTGGCGATCGCGGCGATCCTGTTCGCTCTGACCCGGCTGCAGCTGATCGTCCCGGACTCGACGATCATCGTTCCCGAGGTCTTCAACCGGCTCAACACCGCGGCCAACGCCACCTTCGTGATCTTCGCCGCCATCCCGTTCGTCCTCGGTTTGATCGGCTACATCGTGCCGCTGCAGATCGGCGCGCGTGGCACGGCGCTGCCTCGCCTTGGCCAAGTCTCCTACTGGCTCTACGCGGCCGGCGCCTTCGTCTTCTACGCGAGCTTCCTGTACACGGTTCCGGAGGTCGCCCTCTCGCCCCTGCCACCTCTGTCGGATGACTTCTTCTCACCTTCCAATGCCGTCGACGCGTGGATCGCGGGCGTGGGCCTGGCCGTGCTGGGGTTCGTCTGCTTCGCGGTCAATCTGGTGGCCACCCTGAACAGCCTGCGCGCACCGGGGATGGCATGGCGCCGCGCTCCGGTCCTGGCGTGGGCCGCACGCGCGATCGGGTACACCCTGCTCGTAATCGGCCCGGCGATGCTGGCAGCGCTTGCGATGCTGACCGTCGACCGTCAGTTCGACGGCGTCTTCTTCAACCCCGGCCAGGGGGGCGAGCCGCTCGTCTTCATGCACCTGAGTTGGATTTTCTTCGCGGGCTGCCACGCGATCTTGATAGTCGCGGCATGCGCGGTGATCTCGGAGATCGTGCCCACCTTCTCACGCAAGCCCCTGTTCAGCCACACGGCGGTCACCGGATCCCTGGTGGCGATCGCCGCGCTTGGCGTCCTCGCCTGGATGCAGAACATGTACGCCGAGCCCGTCCCGGATGGATTCGCCTTCTTCGCGATGGCCGCAGCGGTGTTCATGCTGGTTCCCGTCGGCCTCCTTTTCTTCGTGTGGACGGCCACGATGTGGAACGGCGCGATCGCCGCGAAGGCGCCGATCGGCCTTTCGATCGCCGCCGCGATCGCGCTGGTGCTGGGACTCGGCGGTCAGCTTGCGACGGCTGTGATACCCGTGGGGCTTCAGCTGGAGCACACCGCCGCCGGCCACCAGGACACGGTCATGGTCATGGTCGGATTCACGCTCGCGGCGTTCGCGGCGCTTCACTACTGGCTGCCAAAGATCAGCGGGCGCACCGTGTCCGAGGGCCCCGCCAAGGCCGCGTCCGCCCTGATCCTGGGGGGCTCGCTGCTGTTCGCGCTCACGATGTTCTTCGCCGGGGTCGACGGCCAGCCCGTCGATGTCTTTCGCTACTACGAAGACGACGGCGTCTCCACCTTGAACCTGTTCGCCTCGATCGGCGCCTTCGCCGTCACGATCGGCGTGTTGGTCGAGCTCGCCAACCTCGCTCGCTCGCACACGTCCGGGCGTGAGGTCGGCCACGATCCCTGGGGCGGCTCCACGCTGGAGTGGTTCGCGCTCTCCCCGCCCCCGGCCCACAATTTTGACGCCGTTCCCGACGTCCGCAGCGCCGAGCCGCTACGAGACATCCGCGACGCAATCGCGGCCCGCGAGGCCGCATACGTGCCACCCGCGCCGCCGCCTCCGGAGCCGCGGCCTCCTTCATTCGCCGAGCCGGAGCCGAATCCGCCCGGTGAGCAGCCTGCTCCCGTCGGCGATCCGGACCCGGACGCGAAACCCCCCGTATCCTGAATCCGATGGATAGCGTCGCGCCCGCGACGGCGGCGCCGACATGATCGATGAGCGGCGCAAGCCGCGAAACAAGCATGTTCCGCCGGAGGCTTCCCTGTCGCGCTTTCGCCGCCTGACAACCGCCACGATCGTCGCCACCTTCATTCTCGTCCTGATCGGCGGGATCGTGCGGGTCAGCGACTCCGGGCTCGGTTGCGGTGCGGCGGGCAGTGGCACGCACGGCTGGCCCCTGTGTGAAGGCGGGGTCATCCCGGCGGCGTCGGCGGAGTCCGTGATCGAGTACTCGCACCGGATCACCGCGGGCATCGTCGCCGTGATGATCGCGTTGATGGCGTGGCGCGCCTGGCGTGAACTTCGGGATCGCCGCTTGATCGTGCGGGGCTCGATCGCGGCCGGGCTTCTGGTGCTGGTGCAGGCGGGCCTGGGTGGCGTCACCGTCGAGGAGAACCTGGAGGAGTGGCTGGTGGCGGCGCACCTTGGCCTGGCGATGCTCTTGCTGGGACTGCTCCTGATCTTGCGAAGGCAGGCGTCGGAGCCGCAGGCGGTGGCGAGCTCAGGCAGTCCAGCGCTGAAGGCGTTCTCGGTGGTTGCGGCCACGCTCGTCCTGGGCACGATCGTCGCGGGCGGCCTGGTCGCGGGCACCGAGGGACATGGGCGAGCCGATCAACCCGAGCTCGGCGCCCACACCGCCTGCGGACAGCAGTTCCCTGGCTGCATCGACCAGGGTCTGATGCCGTTCGGCGTGGACCGGCTCGTCGATATCCAGCTGACGCACCGCCTCTTCATGTACCTGACGTCGCTGGCGATCATCGCGCTCGTCATCGTCGCGATTCGCGGACGCGCGCGCAGCCGTTCCTTCCTGGCCTTGGGCGGGCTGCTCGCCTGTCAAGTTCTGCTGGGCGCGATCAATGTCTGGGCCGGCAAGCACGCGGGGCTGATCGTGGGCCACCTTGCCCTTGGCACGATCGTATGGACAACCGTGGTGTACGCAGCGACTACTCTGATGGCCGTACCTGCCCCGCTCGCTCGGACGCCGCGCGAGCCTGAGGCAGCCAGGGCCCCCGCCTGACGATGGAAAGCGCGACCACAGACGCACAAGACCTGATCGGCCGATCCGCCGCCGGCCCCGGTGTGGCGCTCCGGCACGGCTCGTTGCGCGAGGGGGACGAGGCCGCCGCGAACGCGGCCCAGCCGGATCACTCCCTGCTTGCCCACCTGCGCGACTACATCGCGCTCACGAAACCGAGGATCATCTCTCTGCTCCTGGTAACGACCGTTGCGGCGATGGTCGTCGCCGCGCCGGAGGGATTGGCCCTATCGACCGTGCTGTGGACGATGCTGGGTGGATACCTCGCGGCCGGCGGCGCCGGGGCCATCAACCACTACCTGGACCGGGAGCGCGACGCCCGCATGGCCCGCACCCGGGGGCGACCGCTCGTCGCCGGGCGGATCAAGCCGATCCATGGGCTGGTCTTCGGCATCGTCCTGGGCGCGCTGGCGTTCGTGCAGCTCGCGCTGACGGTGAACCTGCTCTCAGCGGGGCTGGCGATGGCCGGCCTGCTGGGATACGTCTTCGTCTACACGATGTGGCTGAAGCCGCTGACGCCCCAGAACATCGTGGTCGGCGGCGCGGCCGGGGCAGTGCCGCCGCTGGTCGGCTGGGCTGCCGCGACCGGCTCACTCACATGGGACGCGCTCTATCCGTTCGCGATCGTCTTCCTTTGGACCCCTCCCCACTTCTGGGCCCTCTCACTGCTGATCAAGGACGACTACGCGCGCACGGGAGTGCCGATGCTGCCGGTCGTCCGGGGCGAAGCTGCGACGCGCCGGCAGATCATGATCTACGCCTTCGTCCTGGTCGTGTTCACGCTGGCTCCGGTCGCGACGGGGCTCTTCGGCGGCATCTACCTGGCGTCTGCGCTGGCGCTCGGCAGCGGCTTCCTTGGCCTCGCCGTGCACCTTGGGCGTTCCCCGTCCCGGCCCGCAGCCTTGCGCCTTTACCTGTCCTCGCTTGCGTACCTGGCGTTGCTCTTCTCTGCGATGGCAATCGACCGCGCCGTATAGGATTTGCACCGGTATGGATCGTCGCCTGGCAGACAAGAACCTGAGGAGCGGAGTCGCGGCTGCGGGGATCGCCGTCGCGATCTTCGCCCTGTCCTTTGTCTTCGCGGTCTACTACATCGGCTGATGGGCGAGCCCGCGCCCAAGGCCACGGAGCTCGTCTACGTTCCGGAGCCTTCGTTCCAGCCGGCGCTGTTCGCGTTCGGCTTGGCCGGCGTCATGGCGGGAATCATCGTCTGGTGGCCATACGGGGTGATTGGGGCGGTGGTGGCGCTCGCAGCGGCGCTCAGCATGGTCAGGGCGGCCACGTCACACGCCGAGCGGCTGCCCAGCCGCCAGAAGACCACGACGGCCGTGCTGCCGCCGAGATAATTCCGCCGGAATGCTCCGCTCATGCGAGGCGGAGGAGTTAGTGGGCGTTGGCCGTTTCGGTGTCCGGAGAGGTCATCGACGAGGTCGCGCCGTCCTGGGTCCAGACCCGCACGATGTCGCGGATCGAGAGAACCCCGACCAGGTCACCGCCTTCGACGACCACGAGGTGGCGGATATGGCGCTTGGCCATCTCCACCGCAGCGCGCTCCAGGCTCCAGTCAGGCGCCGCGGAGATCATCGAGTCGGACTGGTGGTTTCCCACCCGCTCCACATCCGGATCCTGGCCGCGGCCCAGAGAATTGATCACGTCACGCTCTGAGAGGACCCCCGGCCCGGGCGTGTCCTCGTTGATGACGACCGCGCAACCCACGCCCCGTTCGCTCATCAGGCGCGCCGCGTCGCGCAACGTAAGACCTGGCCCGATCGTCAAGACGACGCTTGACATCCCATCCCTGACCTCCATGTACCGACTGACCCCTTTCTTGTCGCGTTGCGCCCTTCAAGCCTTTCTCGATCAAAGGTAGTGCGGATCGTCTCGAACCCTATCAACCGTAACGGCTTTCACCCAGGGCCGCCGGTCCAAGCGCCCGCTTCGATGGATAGGATTCCCCGCGTGTTGAGCCCGCTCACAGCCGCCCGCGGGAAGGCGGCCGTCATCGCCTCCATCTCGCTCGTTGCCGGAGGCCTAGTGGCTGGCTGCGACCTTCAGGAGAACGCGGATCTCGAGCGCGGCCGCACCCTGTTCGTGGAGAACTGCGGAACCTGCCACGCCCTCACCGAGGCGCGCACTGCGGCAACCATCGGGCCCGATCTTGATCTCTCCTTCGCCCACGCTCGCTCCAAGGGCATGGATCAGGACACGATCGAAGGTGTTGTTTCAGCCCAGGTCGAGAACCCGCGGTACATACGCGAGGAGGACCCCGACTACGCGAAGTCGTTCATGCCCGCCGGCATCGTCTCTGGCCGTGACCTCGAGGATGTCGCCGCATATGTGGCCAGCGTCGCCGGCGTCGCCGGCATCCAGCCGCCCGACCTCGGCTCCGCCGAAGAGATTTTCGCCGGCCAGTGCGCACAGTGTCACACGCTCGGCGCCGCGGGGAGCACCGCGACCGTCGGCCCCAACTTGGACGAAGCCCTGCCGGGCCAGAAGGCGGCCCAGATCGAAGAGTCGATCCGCAATCCGGAGGCCGAGGTTTCATCCCTGCCGTTCGACGGGACGAACATGCCCGTCTTTGACGAGAACGCGATCCCTGAAGAGAACCTGGCCGAGCTGATCAAGTACCTGATGGACAACGCCGGCAAGTAGCCACCCGCCGGGTCGTCAAGTATCCGTTCTGGTCCCCAGCTCGGCTTCCAGGTCCACGACCACATGCGTGACGGGCTGCGGCAGCTCCGCACGAGCCCTCTCCACCACGCCCGACTCGAGCCATCGGGAGCGCTTGGCGGGATGGGTCGAGATCACTACCTCATCCGCAGGGAACTCACCCAGGGCGTCCTCGATGGCCTGATTGGGGTCGTGGTGATCGCCGAGCTTGCCGGTCGCCGGTATCCCGGCAGCCCGCATCGCGGCCACCGAGGAGGTCAGGCGCTCCTTTGCGTCTGCGATGCCTCGATCAACGTCTGACGACCAGTGTTCGGCGGCGGAGCCGGCCAAGGGCGGCACGACGATCAGGACCTCGCTGCGCTCGGGCCCGCCCGTTCGGTTGCGGAGCTCGCCCAACAGCGTCTTGCCGCCAACGGTCTGGTTCGCGACCACGAGGATGCGATGTACGCCGTCGTCCTGTGCAGGGGCTACCTCGGCTTCACGCGGCTCCGTGGAGCGGGCACGTTGCAGGAAGACTCCGATCGCGATCCCGAGCAGGACTGCAAACAGGATCGCCCCCACCAGCGGATCGACAAGCAAGGCAAGCAGGATCACGGGAACCATCGCGATCCCGACGATCACGACGATCCGGAACATCTGGGGCTCGCTGACCCTCACGGCCCGATTATCCACCTTTTACGAGCCGATCGAACACAAGCATCGCGAGGTCCGAGGCCGGCCATTCCGTATCCACCGGGGGGCGGACACGGGGGCCGCGACCGGCATCGCCTCCCAGGGGAGCGGACATCCATGTCCTCTTCGCGCCGGGCATCCCTGCCCTCTCAGACTCCCCTGGCGAGGCGATTGCCGGCCACGGCCCCAGCGAGTCGCGGCACGTCGGACCGGGGGGGTCGATTCGTGTTCACCGGGGGGTCACCCGAGGGGGCATGGATGCCCACCTCGGCAGGACACGGATGTCCGTCCCCCGGTGGACACGGAACGGCCCCCCGGATCCCAGGGTGAGGGCGCGCGCCTTAGAGGATGTAGATCGTCACGAAGACGATGATCCACATCACGTCGACGAAGTGCCAGTAGATGCCCGGCAACTCGACGCCCAGGTGCTCCTTGGCGCCCGTGCCAAAGTGCCCGCGCCAGGCACGGACGTTCGCGAACGTGAGCAGAAGCAGGCCGATAAAGACGTGAGCTCCGTGAAGCCCGGTCAGACCGTAGAAGATCGATCCAAAGGCACCGTCGCGCGCGGAGAAGCCGATGTGGACGTACTCGTTCATCTGGATGAAGAGGAACGTCGCGCCCAAGAGCCAGGTGGCGGCGAGGCCCATCTGGAGCGCACGCCGGTTGCCGGCCCGCGCACCCTCGAGCGCCCAGTGCACGGTGAAGCTGGAGGAAATCAGGATCGCCGTGTTAACGCCGGCGACAAGGACGGGGAGCTCGTAGGGCTCCGGCGGCCAGGGACCCTGGTTGGAAACCACCCTGATGAAGAAATACGAGGCGAAGAAGGCCCCGAACAGCATGATCTCCGAGATGATGAAGAGCAGGATTCCAAGCGTCGCCCGGTCGATCGTCGAGCTCGCGTAAGCCTCGGGTGGGCCGTGATGGTGGTGGTCCGCGCCGGGGGCGTGGCCAGACGCAATCGAAGCGCTTTCCACGTCAGCTCACCGCCCCTTCGGCGGGCCGCGCCTGAGGTGTGGCCACGTCGTCGCCTGCCTCAACGTGCTCGACTGGCTTGTCGGTGATCTCCTTGACGCGATCGATCAATCCTTCGTCGAGCCACACCGACTGCTCGCCCACGAGAGTGGCAATCAGGACCTCGTCAACCCGGTAGTGCGCGATCGCATTCTGGACGGCGGCGAACGGGGCGGGGCTCATCGGCTGACCCGTTGCGTCGATGTCGGCCCGATACATCTCGGCCAGGGTCCGGGCGAGGCGCTCGCAGACCTCCTCGCGGGAGAGCTGCCCCGAGCGCGGGCAGATGAACGTGTAGCGGTGAGGTGCCTCCAGCGCCCGGCCCTTGAGTCGTCCGATCAAATCACCGCTCGCGACCGTCTGGGTAGCCACGACGAGCGTGTGGGTGACATCCCAGCGGACCGCGTCGTCATCGATCCGGACGGGAATGTGGGTGATCGCCACACCCTCAAACTCGCGGCCTGCCCACTCGACCAAATCCCTGCGCATGAGCCCGTACCGCGATTCGGTCAGACAGGAGAGCAGCACCTCGGCCGGCTCCCAGGCGCGAATCGCGTCGTCGAGCGCCAACAGGGGGTCCGGGTCCATGACCGCGATCTCAGCCTCGATCCCGAACTCACGGAACACCAACTGGGTCACCTCGATCCGGCTGTGCGCGGCTTCTGCCAGTTCGGCGCGGTCCACGATCTGCCCGGCCATGGGCTGGTTCTGGGGGGCCACGATCGCGACCTTCTCGGCACCGGCCTCGACGCGGTCGCGCACCGTCTTAAGAAGCTTGCGGCCGCCTGCGACCTCGTTCAGGAAGCACAGGACCGTCCCGCCTTCCACCGAAGGCGTAGAGCCCTCGTTCGTCATGGACTGCTCCCGGAGGCGGTGCCGGCGACCGCGGGCTCGGGCGGCCTCGCCTCATGACCTTCGTCACCGGCCATGATCGCGTGGCGTGCTCCCGGAACGCCGAACTCGTACGGGCCACCGACTACGCGCGGGATCTCGTCGAAGTTGAAGACCGGTGGCGGCGAGGTGACCAGCCACTCGATCGTCTTGGCGCGCCATGGATTGTCGCCCGCCTTCGGCCCCCAGCGCCAGCTGACGACGACGTTGTAGATGAAGATCAGCTGCGCCGCGCCGAGGACGAACGAGAAGATCGAGATGACCAGGTTCCAATCGCCGAACTGCGCGGAGTAGTCGGCGACCCGTCGTGGCATGCCCTGGAGCCCGATCCAGTGCATGGGGACGAAGGTGCCGAGCATGCCGACCAGGGTCAGCCAGAAGTGCATGCGGCCCAGTCGCTCGTCGTACATGCGCCCGGTCATCTTCGGGAACCAGTGATAGAGGCCGGCGAAGATCGTGAAGACCGACCCGCCGAAGAGGACGAAGTGAATGTGGGCGACGATGAAGTAGGTGTCAGACATGTGGATGTCGAGCGGCACCATGCCCAGCATCACTCCGGAGATCCCGCCGACGACGAACGTGACGATGAAGCCGAGCGCGAAGAGCATCGAAGTCGATTTCAGGTGCAGCACGGAGTCAAAGAGCGTGGCTAACCACGAGAAGATCTTGATCCCGGTAGGCACGGCGATCAGCAGGGTCGTGATCATCATCGGGACCCGCAGCCAGCTGAACATCCCGGAGACGAACATGTGGTGCGCCCAGACGGTGTAGGAGAGGACGACGATCCCGATCAGCGCGAGGGCCATCAGCCGGTAGCCGAAGATCGGCTTGCGCGCATGCGTCGACAGGACTTCGGAGATGATCCCGAATCCGGGCAGCATCATGATGTACACCGCCGGGTGGGAGTAAAACCAGAAGATGTGCTGATAGGAGAGCACGTCACCGCCGGTCGCCGCCTGGAAGAAGTTCGTGTTGAGCGCCCGGTCGAAGAGGACCATGAACTGTACGCCGGCAATGAAGGGCGTCGCAGCCACCACCAGGAGCGACGTCGAGAGGTTCGCCCAGACCAGGAGCGGCATGCGCCAGAAGGTCATGCCGGGCGCACGCATCGTGATGATCGTCACCAGGAAGTTGAGGGCCGTCGCGATCGATGACGCCCCGGCAAACTGCACCCCGAGGTTGAAGAACGACTGCCCGAGCGGCGCTCCCGTGGAAAGCGGCGCATACCCGGTCCAGCCCGCGTCGAAGGCGCCGCCGGGCACGAAGTACGAGGCCAGGAACAGGACGCCGGCCATCGGCAGCATCCAGAACGAGAGGGCATTCAGGCGGGGGAACGCCATGTCCGGCGCGCCGATCATCAACGGCAGGACGTAGTTCGCGATCCCCGCGAAGACGGGGATGATGAACAGGAAGATCATGATGGCCGCGTGCGTCGAGAACAGCCCATTGAAGAAGCTCGGATCGACGATCTGGGTGCCGGGCTGAGCCAGCTCCGCGCGGACCGCCATCGCGGCAAGGCCACCCACGATGAAAAAGAAGAAGGTGGTGCAGATGTATTGGATCCCGATCACCTTGTGGTCGGTGTTGAAGCGGAAGTAGTCCTTCCAGCTCGAGGCGCCGTGCTGGGAGTGGTCGTCGGGGATCGTGGGCGCGCCGCCCGCCCAGCGGAACCAGTAGGTGAAACAGCCGATACCGACCAAAAAGCCGAGCGGGCCGGTGATTCCGGGGACGATCAGGTGGGGGTAGCCCGTCTGCTCGGTCTGGAATATCTCGAGGCCGGAGATGGCGCGCAGCGCCACCACCAGGCCGAACCCGAGAGCGCCGCCGACCAGGAACCCGAACAGGGCTCGGGGCATTCCCGGTTCCTTTAAAGCTACGGGCATCATCGTCGACTTGGCGAGACCTGGCTAGGACTCGCCACCCGCCTCCACCGGGGGCTCGCCTTCGGCCGGTTCCTGCTCGGCAACCCATGCGTCGAAGTCCTCCTGGGTGTGGACGACGACCTTCGCCTGCATGGTGGAATGGCCGAAGCCGCAGAGCTCGGTGCAGATCAGGCTGTACGTACCGACCCGGTTCGGCGTGACTACGAACTGGTTGTCGACGTCGGTCGGATTGCCCTCCGCGATCGGAACCAGATCGCGCTTGATGCGCCACTCGGGGACCCAGAAGGAGTGGAGGACGTCGAGCGCGGTCAGGTTCACCTCGAGCTGGACGTCGACCGGCACGTGAAGCTCGTCGGAGGTCACGTCCTGCTCCGGATAGTCGAATGTCCACTTGAACTGCTGGGCGGTGACCTCGATCGGCAGCTGGTTGGCGGCCTCGGCCTCGATATCGTCGAGCACGATCCACGAGTAGGCGCCGCCGAAGAGGACGATGATCGTCGGGATCACGGTCCAAGCGATTTCGAGCTTCGTGTTCCCGTGGATCGGCTTGCCGTCCGACTCGTCGCCGGGCTTGGCCCGGAACGCGTGGATGCAGTAGCCGAGCATCACGACCACGACGGAGAAAACGAAGCAGGAAACCACGATCATGATGTCCAGCAGGGTGTCGATGTTGTCGGCCTCAGCCGACCCCTGAATCCCGTTCCAGTCAGGGATCAGCATGATGACCGACATGACGACGGTCAGCAGGATCATCAGGCCGAAGAGGCGGACGTAAGTTCCCCGGTTCACCGGCGGGCATTCTATTCAGAGTGAGCGGACGAGGCACTCCCGTCCAGGCGCGGATCGGCACTAAGGCCGGCGGGAGTGGCAGTTACCCGCCTCCCGTGGATGCCGCGATCACGGAGTCGGCGACCCGGTCCCAGCTCCACAAGCGGATCGCCGTCTCCCGCAAAGCCTGTCGCGAGGCCTCGCGCGTAGCCTCGGGCAAGTCGAGCCAGCGGCTGAGCCGATCGGCGATGGCGCTCACCGCATTGTCGTCGACGGGAAACGAAACAAGGCCGGCGGCTTCACCCGGGAGCTGGGCGGCCAGAGCCTGGCTGACCTCCAGGGCACCCGAGTGCCCTGCCGAGACCGGCAGCACCCCGGCGGCAGCGGCCTCGGCAGCAACCATCCCAAAGGCCTCCGGGAACGTGGACGGAAACACCAGGGCATCGGTTGCCGGGACCAGTCCGCCAACTTCTTCATGCTCAAGCCGCCCGGCGAACATCACGCTCTCGGCGGACCCCGCGCTCGCGCTCGCGTAGACATCGGGTGCGTTCGCCAGGAACGCGGTGAGATGACGGAGAGGTGCAGTGTCGCCGCCCTCCAGCCCGCGCCCCTGCTCGGCGATGCGCCGTACGATTTGCTCGTCGCCTTGACTGAGCCCCTTCCAGAGGTCTTGGAGCGCGTCTCGGTATCCCCCGAAGCCTGCGATCAGAAGCCGGGCGCCCGGGTTACTGGCGTGGACCAAGGGCCATGCGGCCAGCAGCAGGTCGACCCCCTTCGAGACGATCAGCTTGCCGACGAACACAACCCGTGGACCCTCGGCGTCCGCAAACCAGGTCAAGGCGGTCGCGGACTCGCCCGTGTCGCGCTCCCAGGAGTCAGCATCCCGAGGCGAACGTCCCGCAGTCACGCGTTTACCGGGCACTCCGGGACGTTCGACGGGGTTGAGCGTGGCGGCCAGCGCCCGCAGGCGTGGTGCCGCCTGTCCCGCGTCGAGCGGCGCGAACAGGTCGGTATCGACCCCGGGCGGCCCGAGCTGGACCTTGGCGTTGATTTCCGGCTCGTCGATCGCCTGGCGCAGCCGCTGGGCGATGTGGTCCGAGCCGACCAGGATTCCGGTCGCCGCGCGGGCTCCCTCGGCCGCGTAAGGGCGAAAGCGGTCGAGGTTCGGCAGGATCGTGTACGAGAGGTCGCTGCCGTGCACCTTGATCGCGAATTCAAGGCCGGCGCGGGCCAGGATCACGGGCGCCATCACCAGATGGTTGGCCAAGGCAACCTCGAACCCACCTGCTCTCGCCGCCACCCCCCTTGTAGCGGTCACGTTGCGCTCGATGTAGGCGCCGATCTCGGCGTCGGACAGCTCCGGAAACTCCTTGACCTGAAAGCCCTCGTACCGATCCCTCACGTACACCGGCAGCAACCCGCCGATGTCCGGCGTGTACACCGTCAGCGACCCGGTTACCCCCGGGGCGCCGGTCGGCTCCACGGCAAGCGCGCCGGTATCCCAGTTGCCGACCGCGTCCACGAAGTCGAGGCGCTGCACAGAGCGCTCCTGGCAGATCAGGTGAACGTCATGGCCCAGCGCCCGCAGGGCGCGGGCGAGGCTGGCGTTATAGACGTTCGAGCCGGTGCCGCTGAGCAGGTAACCGTGAAAGATCAGGACGCGCACGCCGTCAAGCATTACCCCTTTGCGGCGACGACGCCGCTCGGCCTGGGATAGGGTTCGCTACCGATGAGTGAACGGCAGACGTATCGCCTGCGGGCGCCCGCATCGGGCCGCGAGTCAATCGCCGTCGCCGAGGCGGACGGCGTCTATGTGGATCGCGTCTCCGGCGAGGAGATGGAGCCGGTCACCCGCACCCTGCCGCTGGCCGGCACGGGCTCGACGATGCTCCGTACGCCTGACAACCTCCGAGCCTGTGGCCGCTGCGACCAGCTGATCGGGCTCGACCTTGCGGACTGCCCCTACTGCGGCAAGCGGCAAGACGCTCTGGGTTAGCCACGGCGCTTTCGAGAGGCTAGCGACCGGCGGTCGCGGGCCTCCTGCTAGTTCGTTGGAACGAAGTAGGCGCGGTAGAAGAAGCGGTCGTTGAACTTGCAGCCGTACTGGCGGATCGTGTCGACGCCTTTGTGCGGCCTCGTGTCGCGGGCATCGCTGGCTCCGCACTCGCCCGCGTTGCGGCTCGCCCGCCATGCGTAGCGGGTGCTGCCGGCGGGCTGCGGGATGATGTTGGGGAGCCAGGTGTAGCTCGTGAGCGCGACGACCTGGCCCTCGCCGATCAAAAGCGGCTTATCAAGCGTGAAGATGGTGTCCTCGTTGAATTTACGAGCGAGCCGGACGGGCGGGCTCTTTGAGCGCAGCTTGTACTTCTTGCGCTCACCCGTCGGGTTCAAGATGGCGATCCCTGCCACCGGGTTCTTGCCGTGGTTCTCGTTGCCGAACAGGTCCTGGAAGAACTGGAGGTTCGAGACGGTCCCGTCGGGCGAGCCGTCGGGCACCCGGTTCGAGGGCTTGGAGCCGAGATGCACGCTCCAAGCGACGATCTTGCCGCGCTCCCGCGCAACGAAGGGGCGTTTCTTGTCGCCAAGCTTGGTCGCGAATCCGGTCACGCTGCCAATCGCGAAGCAGCTGTCGGACGGCTTCGGGTCGCAGGACGGCTTGGGATTCGTGCTGGTCTTGCCCATGATGACCAGGCGGGCGCCGGTGGCGGCGCCCGCGACGAGCCCGGCTCCGACGACCAGGGCGGCCACGGTGGCGGCCAGCGCGATGTAGCGATTTCGGCTCTTCATTGGAACGTCTATGTCCAAACACGGTGGCATGGACACAGTTGCGCAGAACCCAAGATACCCACGGCGGTGCGCGACGACGGCCGGCGGGTGGTGCCGGAAAGGAGTCGTGCATGACGGGCCACATACACTGACCGGGATGGGCGCGATCGAGGTTCGGGGGCTGGAGCGGGACTTCGGGGACGGGGTCAAGGCCGTTCGGGGCATCGACCTGGAAGTCGCCGAAGGCGAGATCTACGCGTTCTTGGGGCCAAACGGGGCCGGCAAGACGACGACGGTCCGCATGCTCACCACCCTCCTTCGCCCCACCGGCGGCAGCGCGAGGGTCGCCGGACACGACGTGGTCGCCGAGGCCGCCCAGGTTCGCAAGTCGATTGGCGTGGCGCTGCAGGAAGCCGCCCTTGACCCGTTGATGACCGGCCGGGAGTTGATCCGGCTGCAGGCCACTCTTCACGGTCTCTCGCGCCGCCAAGGGGAAGGACGCGGGGACGCCCTGCTCGAGCGCGTCGGCCTGACCGAGGCTGCGGATCGCAGGGTGGGCACCTATTCCGGCGGTATGCGGCGGCGGCTGGATCTGGCTTCGGCGCTGGTCCACGAGCCGCGGGTGCTGTTCCTCGACGAGCCGACAACCGGCCTCGACCCCGTCAGCCGCAAGGGGATCTGGGAGGAAGTCGAGAAGCTGAACGCCGACGGCGCCACCGTCTTCCTTACGACCCAGTATCTGGAGGAGGCGGATCAGCTCGCGAACCGCGTCGGCATCATCGCCGGCGGCTTGATCGTGGCTGAGGGCACGCCCCGCGAGCTGAAGGCCGACGTGGGCAAGCCGCACCTCGAGATCGCGATCTGCGATGGCGAGATCGAGCGGGCGCGTGAGGTCGTGGCCCGAATCGGTGCGCCGCTGCCCGGGAAGGACGGCCTGGTTTTGGTCGAGCTGGAACAGGGGGCCGCTCAGGTCGCGCCCGTCGTGAGGGCACTCGACGAGGCTGGTCTGGCCGTGGAAGCGCTCGAGCTGGTCGAGCCGACTTTGGACGATGTCTTCGTCGCCAAGACAGGCCGCCATCTGGAGGCCGAGGAAGAGCCAACCGCGCCGGTCGC
>Ga0136621_1000320_pt1 | contig 18393 bp, 17 predicted proteins | sample AntDryUQ445A2306_FD_104673 | JGI IMG/M metagenome (GOLD analysis project Ga0136621, IMG submission 104673) | Polar desert sand microbial communities from Dry Valleys, Antarctica - metaG UQ445A (23.06) | ecosystem: Environmental > Terrestrial > Soil > Desert | place: Antarctica: Dry Valley...
ACGGTCACCGACGCGGTCGTCACCGTGCCCGCCTACTTCAACAACGCGCAGCGCGAGGCGACCAAGGACGCCGGCAAGATCGCCGGGCTCAACGTTCTCAGGATCATCAACGAGCCGACGGCGGCCGCCCTCGCATACGGTCTCGACAAGGAGGGCGTCGAGCAGACGATCCTCGTCTTCGATCTCGGCGGCGGCACCTTCGACGTGTCGGTGCTCGAGCTCGGTGACGGCGTCTTCGAGGTCAAGGCGACGAACGGCGACAACCACCTCGGCGGCGACAACTTCGACAAGGCCGTCGTCGACTGGATGATCGCGGAGTTCAAGCGCAACCAGGGCATCGACCTCGGCCAGGACCCGATGGCGCTGCAACGGCTGTACGAGGCGGGGGAGAAGGCGAAGATCGAGCTCTCCTCGACGATGACGACGCAGATCAACCTGCCGTTCATCACCGCCACCCCGGAGGGCCCGAAGCACCTCGATCTCCAGCTCACCCGCGCGAAGCTGAACGAGCTCGTCCACGACTTGCTCGAGCGCACGGTCGAGCCGACGAAGCAGGCGATCTCGGACGCGGGTCTGACCGCGGCGGACATCGAGCACATGATCCTCGTCGGCGGCATGACTCGCATGCCTTCCGTCCAGGAGAAGGTCAAGGAGCTGATCGGCAAAGAGCCGCACAAGGGCGTCAACCCGGACGAGGTCGTGGCGGTCGGCGCGGCGATCCAGGCCGGCGTGCTCAAGGGAGAGGTCAAGGACGTGCTCCTGCTCGACGTGACCCCGCTCTCGCTCGGGATCGAGACGATGGGCGGCGTGTTCACGAAGCTCATCGAGCGAAACACGACCATCCCGACCCGCAAGTCGGAGACGTTCACGACCGCGCAGGACAACCAGCCGTCGGTGGAGATCCACGTCGGCCAGGGCGAGTCCGAGATGATCTCGTTCAACAAGACCCTGGGCAAGTTCCAGCTCGTCGGGATCCCACCGGCGATGCGCGGCATGCCGCAGGTCGAGGTCTCCTTCGACATCGACGCGAACGGCATCATCAACGTGTCCGCCAAGGACCTCGGCACGGGCAACGAGCAGCAGATCCGCATCGAGGGCGGCTCGGGCCTGAGCGGCGACGAGGTGGAGCGGATGATCTCCGAGGCTGAGTCGCACGCGGGCGAGGCACATCAGCTGCGCGAGCTCGCGGACGCGCGGAACGCAGGCGAGCAGCTCGCGTACCAGGCCGAGCGCACGCTCTCCGAGCACCGCGACAAGGTCGACGAGGCCACTGGCTCGACGATCGAGGGACGGATCATGGAGCTGCGCCAGGCGGTCGAGGGCTCGGATGTCACCGAAATCCAGGCGAAGTCCGCGGCGCTCGACGAGGCCTCGCGCTCGCTCGCCGACGCGATCTACGCGCAGGCATCCGCGACACAGACCTCGCAGGCGCAGTCATCCGGAAACGGCAGCGGCGTCGAGGACGAGGTCGTCGAGGACGCGGACTACGAGGTCATCGACGAGGAGGAGGAGGCGAAGACCTCGTGACGCGAACGCCCAAAGAGGCTCCGACTCATGCGCCGAGCCCTGAGGAGCTGAGGCCGGCGCCGGGGTCAGACCCCAAGGGGTCAGACCCTACGGGTCTGACCCCTTACCCCGACGACCTCGCGAGGGCCGAAGCCGAGCGAGACGAGTATCTCGATCTCCTCCAGCGGGCCAAGGCGGACTTCGAGAACTACCGCAAGCGGGCGGCGCGCGACCAGGAGCACATGGTCGCGCACGCCCACGAGCGGCTCGTGCGCGAGCTCCTTCCCGTTCTCGACGACTTGGAGCGAGCGCTCCAGGCTGCCGAGCGCCACGAGGACGCCGCGCTCGTCGATGGCGTGAAGCTGGTGGAGCAAGCGCTGCGCAAAGCGCTCGAGAAGGAAGGCCTGACCGAGATCGAGACGGCAGGGCCGTTCGATCCGCACGTCCACGAGGCGATGCTCGCCCAGCCTGGCGAGGGCGCGGAGCCGGGGTCGGTGCTCGAGGTCGTCCAGCGCGGATATCGCATCGGCGACAAGGTCGTGCGGCCCGCCAGGGTGATCGTCGCGGAGTAGCGGGCCATGGCCAGCCCATACGAGGTGCTCGGCGTCCCGAAGGGGGCGTCCGACGAGGACGTCAAGAAGGCGTATCGCAAGCTTGCGCGCCAGTACCACCCGGACCGCAATCCTGGGGACAACGGCGCGGAGGAGAAGTTCAAGGAGGTGCAGACGGCCTACGACCTGCTCTCCGATCCCGAGAAGCGCAGCGCGTACGACAGATTCGGTGCCGCAGGAGGGCGAGGATTTCCGGGCGGCGGTGGTGGGGCGGGCGGCCCGCGCTTCGAGGAGTTCGACCTCGGGAATCTCAGCGATCTTTTCGGCGGCATGTTCGGCAATCGAGCGGGTCGCGGCGGGACTCGCAGGCCGACGCGCGGGGATGATCTCGAGACACGCGTGCGCATCTCCTTCGAGGACTCTCTCGAGGGCGTGCAGGTGCGAGTCCCCGTCGAGGCGGACAGCGTCTGCTCGGTCTGCCACGGAACCGGCGCCGAACCCGGAACCTCTCCGGTCGTCTGCCCGCAGTGCGCAGGACGCGGAGTCGTCTCCGACGCTCAGGGCCTGTTCGCATTCTCCCAGCCGTGTCCGCGCTGCCAGGGCAACGGGACGATCGTCGAGAAGCCGTGCAAGAATTGCCGCGGCTCGGGCCGGGAGCGCACGACGAAGCGCTACGCCGTCAGGATTCCGGCCGGCGCCAAGAGCGGCACGCGCGTCCGGCTCAAGGGCAAGGGCGAAGCGGGGCTGAACGGTGGTTCCGCAGGTGATCTCCACGTCGTCGTGGAGGTCGCGCCGTCGTCGCTGTACGAGCGCCGCGGCTCCGATCTCGTGCTCGAGGTCCCGGTGACGTACGCCGAGGCTGCGCTCGGCGCGTCGGTGCAGATCCCGACGCCAGACGGGCCGGTTTCGCTCAAGGTTCCCTCCGGCACCGAGAGCGGGAAACTCCTTCGCGTCAAGGGCCGCGGCGCCCCACATCTGAAGGGGAACGGGCGAGGCGACCTGCTCGCGCGCGTGAAGGTCTCGATTCCGAAGAAGCTCACGAAGGCCGAGAAGGAGGCGCTCGAGGGCTATCAGAAGGTGTCGCGCGAGCAGCCGAGAGAGGCATTCAACTGATGAGGGGGCTTCGCGAACGTCTTATCGACGGCTGGGATGGAGTGCTGGGTGTGTCAATGTTCTTCGGAGCGCTGCTCATGCTGTTGCAATGGCGACGGCAGCGTCGTCGACTGAAGCAGCCGTTGAAGCTCGATGAGAGCGGTTGGGAGCAACCCGATGCCTGACCGCCCCCGGTACATGATCTCCGTCGCTGCCGAGCTCGTCGGGATGCACCCGCAGACGCTCCGTTTGTACGAAACAAAGCGCCTCGTCCGGCCGGGGCGAACGCCCGGCGGGACGCGGCTCTACTCCGAGTCGGATCTCGAGCGGCTGCGGCTCATCCAGCGACTGACCACCGAGCTCGGGCTCAACCTCGCGGGCGTCGAGCAGGTGCTGCGGATGCAGGACGAGCTCAATCGGCTTCGCGCACGCATGGAGCGTGTGGAGCGCGAGCTTCGCGAGGAGATCGCCTCGGTTCACCGCTCGTACAAACGCGAGGTGATGCTCTACAAACCAGCGCGCACACCAGCCACCAGGAGGTGAGACGTACCAAGTAACAGACTGTTACTTGGCGTTGATCGCCATGGACTTTCAGAAGCTGACACTCAAGTCACAGGAGGCGGTCGCCGGGGCACAGGAGCTCGCGCGTCGCCACGGCAACCCGGAGCTCACGCCCGATCATCTCACTCTCGCCCTCCTCGACCAAGAGCTGCCGCGGACACTGATCGACCGCTCTGGACACGGCGCGGCCGAGCTTCGCGCCGAGGCGGAAGCGCGCCTGCGCAACCTGCCCACGGTCTCTGGAGACGCGGCGGCACAGCCACGGGCCTCGGCCGCCTTCTCGCGGGTGTTCGACCGCGCGTTCGAGGAGATGCGTGCGCTCGGGGATGAGTACGCCTCGGTCGAGCACGTGGTGCTCGCGCTCGACCTCGTGCCCCGCGATGCCCTCCTCGAGGCGCTGCAGGACGTGCGAGGCGGCCAGAAGGTGACTTCCCAGGATCCCGAGGGCACCTATCAGGCGCTCGAGAAGTACGGGCGCGACCTGACCGCGCTCGCCGAGGCCGGGAAGCTCGACCCCGTCATCGGGCGGGACGAGGAGGTTCGCCGCGTGATCCAGGTTCTCTCCCGGCGCACGAAGAACAACCCTGTCCTCATCGGCGAGCCCGGTGTGGGCAAGACTGCGATCGTCGAGGGGCTCGCGCAGCGGATCGTCGCGGGCGATGTCCCCGAAGGGCTCAAGGGGAAGCGCGTCTGGGGGCTCGACGTCGGCTCGCTGCTCGCAGGGGCGAAGTACCGCGGTGAGTTCGAGGAGCGGCTGAAGGCAGTCCTCGCCGAGATCCAAAACGCGGCTGGCGGCATCGTCCTCTTCATCGACGAGCTGCACACGATCGTCGGTGCTGGAGCCGCCGAGGGCGCGGTGGACGCAGCCAACTTGCTGAAGCCGATGCTGGCGCGCGGAGAGCTGCGCGCGGTCGGCGCTACGACGCTCGACGAGTACCGCAAGCACATCGAGAAGGACGCGGCGCTCGAGCGCCGCTTCCAGCCGGTGTTCGTCGGCGAGCCGTCCGTCGCCGACACGATCGCGATCCTGCGTGGGCTCAAGGAGCGCTACGAGGCGCACCACGGGGTCGAGATCCGGGACTCGGCGCTCGTCGCCGCGGCCGTTCTCTCCGAGCGCTACGTCAGCGATCGCTTCCTCCCGGATAAGGCTATCGATCTCGTGGACGAGTCGGCTTCGCGGCTGCGTATGCAGATCGACTCGTCTCCGGTCGAGCTCGACGAGGCGGAGCGCCGCGCGCGCCAGCTCGAGATCGAGCTGGCGGCGATGGCGAACGAGCCGGACGACCTGCAGGCGCCGATCGAGCGCGAGCTCGCAGAGGCGAAGTCGCGCCGTGACGAGCTCGGCGCGCGCTGGTCGCGAGAGAAGGAAGGGCTGCAGCGGGTCGCCGAGATCAAGCGTCAGCTCGACGAGCTCCGCATGGAGGCGGAGCGCGAGGAGCGTGCGGGCAACCTCGCCCGGGTCGCCGAGATCCGCTACGGAGTCCTCCCCGAGCTCGAGAAGGAGCTTGCCGAGCGCGAGCAACCGACCGAGGCGCCGATGGTGAAGGAGGAGGTCGACGAGGACGACATCGCCGCGGTGGTCGCGTCGTGGACCGGAATCCCCGTCTCGCGGTTGCTGGAGGGGGAAGTCGAGAAGCTGATCCACATGGAGGAGCGGCTGCACCAGCGGGTGGTCGGCCAGGAAGAGGCTGTCGAAGCGGTGTCGAACGCGCTTCGTCGCGCACGTTCCGGGCTCCAGGATCCGAACCGGCCGATCGGCTCGTTCGTCTTCCTCGGCCCGACCGGCGTCGGCAAGACCGAGCTCGCCCGCGCGCTCGCAGAGTTCATGTTCGACGACGAGCGCGCGATGGTGCGACTGGACATGTCCGAGTACCAGGAGCGGCACACGGTCGCCCGGCTTGTCGGCGCGCCGCCCGGGTACGTCGGTTACGAGGAGGGCGGGCAGCTGACCGAAGCCGTGCGGCGTCGCCCGTACGCCGTCTTGCTCCTCGACGAGATCGAGAAGGCGCACCCGGAGGTCTTCAACGTGCTGCTTCAGCTGCTCGACGATGGCCGCCTGACCGACGGTCAGGGGCGCACCGTCGACTTCCGGAACACCGTCGTGATCATGACCTCGAACATCCGCTCTCCCGCGGCGCTGCAGGAGCAGTTCCGACCCGAGTTCCTGAACCGGATCGACGAGATCGTCGTCTTCGAGCCATTGACGCGCGAGCAGCTCACCGAGATCGTGGAGCTTCAGCTCTCCCGGCTTCGGGAACGGCTTGCCGAGCGGAGGATCGAGCTCGAGCTGACCGATTCCGCGAAGGAGTTGATCGCGGAGGCGGGCTGGGATCCGGCCTACGGCGCTCGCCCGCTCAAGCGCGCGATCCAGCGGCTGCTGGAGAACCCGCTCGCGCTCGAGCTGCTCGAGGAACGCTTCGCCGAGGGCGACATTGTCAGGGCAGACGTGCGCGACGCCGAGCTCGTCTTCGAACGTGCCGAGGCCACGAGCCCGGCTGCGGTCTAGGGAATGTCGGGGAAGAACTCGGCCTGTCCGGTCACGGGCGGCGCGCCATAGATGAAGAGCACCAGCTCGTCGCCTCCGGTATTTCGAAGCTGCAGAGCCGTTCCGGGTTGGACGACCAGGACGCTCCCTCGCGTCAGCTCGTGGCGCTCGGACGGTTCGCCGAGATCGACCGTGAGCGCTCCCTCAAGGACCACGAAGACCTCTTCCTGCGCGTGGTCCGCGTGGCGCTTGCCCCGCGTGCCCGCCGGGTAGCGCCAAATATTGGCCCGCGAGCTTGTCATCGAGTCCGAGAGCCGGGCGACGGAGCGCGGATCATCGTCCCCACGAGGAACCCACTCGAGCTCGGACTGCGCGAAGATCGTGTAGGGCACAACGGGAGTATGTCCGAAGGTGTCTGGCCGCCTGCTGGCGCCGACCCGTCAGGCGTACGATCGACGCGTCATGTCCAGTGACGTCGTCGGGCGCGAGGCCGAGCTCGCGTCCATCCGTGACTTCCTCGCCGGTGTCTCCGCGGGGGCGACGGCTCTCGTGCTGGAGGGCGAGGCGGGCATGGGGAAGACGACCCTGTGGGCGGCAGGGGTCGCCGAGGCGGAAGCGCTCGGACTTCGCGTCCTGCAGTCGCGTCCTGCGGAGAGTGAGACCGCGTTGTCGTTCTCGGGGGTAGGCGATCTCCTCGACGCGGTGCTTGACGAGGCGCTCGCGCCGCTTCCAGATCCGCAGCGCCGCGCTCTGTCCCGTGCGCTCGTGCTCGAGGAGGACGACGGGCCGACCCTCGACCGGCGCGCCGTCGGAGTTGCCGTTCTCGGCGCGTTGCGCGCGCTCGCCGAGGCGACGCCGGTCCTCGTCGCCATCGACGACGTCCAGTGGCTCGACGCAGCCTCCTCCGCTGCGCTCGGCTACGCCGCGAGGAGGCTGCGTGCCGAGCGCATCGGCGTCCTGACCGCGCGACGGGTTCCGTTGGAGAGCACGCTGCTGGCCGAGCTCTCGCGCTCGCTTGCGTCGGAGCGCTACACCAGCGTCCAGGTCGGTCCCGTCGACCTGACTGCGCTCCACCATGTCGTGCACGACCACCTTGGAGTCGCACTTCCGCGGCCCCTTCTCGCCGAGGTGCACGAGGCGTCCGGCGGGAATCCGTTCTACGCGCTCGAGATCGTTCGAATGCTGCAGCGCACGGGAATCTCGGTCGAGACAGGCCAGCCGTTGCCCGTCCCTGAGTCGCTGCAGGATCTGGTGCATGGGCGACTCCTCGCCCTACCAGCGGAGAGTCGCGACTTCCTACTAGGGGCGGCGGCTCTCTCCTATCCGCGAGTGGCATTGGTAGAGGCGGCCACAGAGGTGCACCGTAGGAACGGCCTCTCACCCGCGCTCGAGGCGCGGATCGTGGAGCTCGACGGCGACCGGATCCGCTTCTCGCATCCGCTGCTCGCAGCGGGCGCCTACGAGATGGCAAGTCCGCTTCGCCGTGCCGAAGTGCACACCCGGCTGGCGGAGCTCGTCGACGATCCCGAGGCGAGGGGAAGGCATCTGGCCGCGTCCTCCGAGCAGCCGGACGACGTCGTCGCAGGAGCGCTCGAGGACGCCGCGCGTCGTGCCCGACTCCGCGGCGCGCCCCGTGCAGGCGCCCTTCTGCTCGACCGGGCACGTGAGCTGACTCCCGCTGCCAGTCCCGACGATGAGCTGCGCCGCGCGGTTGACGCTGCGTACCTCCACTTCGAGGCGGGCGATTCGCCCCGGGCGGAGGCGCAACTCCGTGCGGTCATCGACCGGTTGCCTCCCGGAGCGAAACGAGCGAGGGCGCTCGTCCGGCTCGCGCGCGTCCGGTCCTACGAGATGCAGGCGGAGGCCGCCGAGCTCTTCTTCGAGGCGATCGACGAGGCCGAGGGAGATCGCGAGACGCTCGCGCAGGCGCATGAAGGCGTGGCCGCGTGCCTCTTCAGGTTGCGGGAGCGGCTCGGCGAATCGATCGCGCACGCCGAGACTGCCACGACGCTCGGGCTGGAGTTGGGGGACGCTGCGCTCGCAGCTGAGTCGCTCGGCACCCAACTCGTGGCCGAGACCCTCCTCGGTGTAGCCACTACACCGGACACAGCCGCTCGCGCCCTCGCCTCCCAGGGCGCCGCCAAGGAGCTTCGAGTGCTGGCCCAACCGCTTTTCGCCCTCGCCGTCCACTGGTGGTGGACCGACGAGATAGAACGCGCTCGCAGTACGCTCATCGAGCTCGAGCAACGTTCACACGAGCTCGGCGACGAAAGCTCGCCACCGTATGTTCTCGTCCTGCTCGGCCGGGTCGAGTGCCTCCTGGGTGAGCTCGGGAGCGCCGGTGCTCGAGCCCGCGATGGGCAACAGGCAGCGGAGCAGTCCGGGCAGGAGACGCTCTTCGCCTACAACCTCGCCCTCGAAGGCTTGGTGGAAGCGCACCTCGGGAATGCCGAACGAGCCAGGGAGGCTGCGTCCGACGCTCTCGCGCGTGCGCCGGGGACCGGCGGTCGCCCGGCCGAGCTCGTCGCGCGGGAAGCCCTCGGGCACGTGGAGCTCGTGCTCGGCGCTCCGGATGCCGCGTTCTCGTGGCTGGAGCCGGGAGTCGCGTTCGCGCGGCGGGAAGGGCTCGCCGAGCCGGCCGCGATCCGCTTGGTCGCCGATCAGATCGAGGCGCTGATCGAGCTCGGGCGGCGTGACGAGGCGGTCGAACTTCTCGACTGGTACGAGGGCAACGCGCGGCGGCTCGCGCGTGCGTCGGCGATCGCGACATGCATGCGTTGCCGCGGGCTGCTGGCTGCGCAGGATGGGTCGCTCGACGACGCGATCGCAGCCTACGCCGACGCGCTCACCTGGTACGAGCGCGTCGACGTCCCGATCGATCGTGGCCGAACGCTCCTTGCCCTCGGTGTGGCCGAGCGCCGGATGAAGCATCGCAGTGATGCCCGCGGGACGCTCGAGGAAGCCCTCCGGGTGTTCGAGCGAATGGGCGCCGCGCTCTGGGCCGAGCGAGCGCGTTTCGAGCTGCGCCGTATCAGCGGTCGGGCCGCGACGCCAGGAACGCTCACTCCCGCCGAAGAGCGAGTGACAGCTCTCGTTGCCGAAGGAAAGACGAATCGCGAGGTCGCAGCGGCGCTCTTCCTCTCCGAGCGCACGGTCGAAGGTCATCTGTCGCGTGTGTTCGCAAAGCTCGAGGTTCGCTCGCGCACCGAGCTCGCCCGAGTTGTCGCCACCCGCTCCGAACAGGGGATCGAGTCGTCAAATACGGGGGATTCCCCCGTTTCGGGCACGCGCTCCGCTCCCTAGCCTCGAGTTAGGTGACCAAGAGGGTCACCGGGAACAGAAAGAGGAGGAGCGATGACCCCCAAGTTCTCACTCGTCACGGTCGTGGCAGCTGCCCTCGTCGCCGTTCCGGCGGCTATGGGACAGAGCCAGGCGCCTGACGTCATCGAGCGTGCCGCTGCCGCGCAGCAGCGTTCGACGCCGATCGTCTCGCCGGACGTCGTCGACCGAGCACTGGCTGCGAAGCTGGCGCTGCAGTCAACTCCGGTCGTCGCGCCCGACGCCGTCGATCGCGTGAAGGAGTTGCACCTCTCGACCCAGGCCAAGCCGATCCACTCGCCCGACGCGTTTGAGCGCGCCGCCGCCGCGACCGCTGACTACGGCAATCGGATCGTCTTCGACGATCGCTTCAACGAGCCGACGAATGTCCCGGCCGCCAGCTCGCCGACCAGCTCCGGTCGTGACTTCGAATGGCCGCAGGTCGGCCTCGGTTTCGGCCTCGGCATCGTGCTCGCGCTCGGCCTTGTCCTGGCCACGCGCTACGCGCGGATCCGCCCGCTGGCGAACTGACCTCGATTGGGGGTCGTACTCGACCCACTGCCGCGACCGCTCGAAAGGGCGGCCGCGGCTTTACTTATCGCCGTGGACCTGAATCCGAAGCCGTATCGAAAGAGTTGGTGGCGTCGCGCGCTCAACGCGGTCGTCCGGCCCTTGGCACGCGTGGGACTGACCGGGCCGCGTACGCACCTGCTCACCGTTCCCGGACGGAAGACGGGGAAGCTCTGGTCGACGCCGGTGTCGATCGTCGAGGACGGCGGTGAGCGGTGGCTCGTGGCGCCCTCTGGCGACCGAAACTGGGTGAGGAACGCGCGCGCCGCCGGGTGGGTCGAGCTCAGGCGTGGGCGCCGGCGGGAGCGTCTCGCGGTCGCGGAGCTTGCGCCGGAAGAGTCGGTGCCGGTGCTTCGACGATACGTCGAGCTCGGCCGGGTGACGCGGCCTTTCTTCGACGCCGGGCTCGAATCGTCCGACGAAGAGTGGCGGGACGAGGCGCACCGCCATCCGGTTTTTCGCTTACAGCGGAAAAGTCACGTACTCTGAGTGTCTTGCCGCAAAACGTCCCTGAGGGGGGAACCGATGACGCTCTTGCTGGAGAACGACATCTTGCTGGTCGCCGCAACCGAGCTCGAGCTCTGTGGGCACCCGGGACTCATCTGCGGTGTCGGGCCGGTCGAGGCCGCCGCGGCGACGTCGCGCGAGCTCGCCCTGAGCCATCCGCGCGCCGTGATCAACGTCGGCATCGGCGGAAGCAGGGGCCTGACGCCCGGATCGATCGTCATCGGCTCCGAAGCCTTCTATTGCGATCTCGGCGCGGAGATCCCGGTCGTCGATCGTGTCCCCTCCGATCCCGAGCTCATCGCCGAAATTCAATCCGCGGTGCCGGAGGCAGTCGTCCTCCCGATCGCGACGAGCGCGTTCGTGACGGGCTCCAAGAGGACGACGGAGACGTTCCGCGTCGAGGGAATGGAAGGGTTCGGGGTGCTGCGCGCGTGCCAGCTTGCCGGGATCCCGGGCGTCGAGGTGCGCGTGATCTCGAATGACATCGGCGAGGGAAACCGCGCCCTGTGGATGATGCGACGAGCGCTCGAGGTGCTCGACGGGGTTCTGCCGCGTCTGCCCGGCGCGCTCGTGCATCGCTAGCTCGCTGTGCCGCGCAGGGCGACGTCGACACGGCGGGAGCTGCCGCCTCCGCTCCCGCCCGAGAAGCGCACCGTCGGCCAGCTCGTCGGTGAGGCGATCCGCCTCTATGGGAAGAATCCCTGGCTGGCGCTCGCCATCGGCATTCCGGTCGCGGTGGTCAACGCGGTCGTGTGGGGAGTGCCGGGGTCAGCGCAGATCGTCACCGCCGCGGCCGGCGCGTTCCTGATCACGCTCAGCTACGTAGTCGCGTGCTCGATCGTGACCGAGACGCCACTTCGGAGCCGAAACGCGCTCGTGGCGTACGCGATCGGCGTGCTGGTCTTCGCCCCCTTCCCGTTCCTCGCAGCGATCTACATCCTTCCGGGGCTGCTCTGGCTCTCGCTCTTCGGCCTCGCCGTGCCGGTCGCGCTGGTCGAGGGCCTCGGCCTGCGAGCAGCTCTCGTCCGTGGGCTCCAGCTGGCGCGGGCGGACTTCGTCCACGTGCTCGGAGGCTTGTCGACGCTCGCGATCGTCGTCTTCCTCACGCAGGCCGCGCTCTTCTTCGTCTTGCGTGAGTTCGCCGAGAACACGAGGATCGCAGCGGCGACCCTGGCCTCGATAGTCGTGTCGCCCGTCGTGTTCTTCGGCGCCGCGCTCCTGTACGTCGACCAGGACGCTCGGTTACGCTCGCGCGCGATGAAGCGATCTGCGGACGCAGGCGTTCGGGTGGCGCCGCAGCTCCTGCGATACGGACTGACGCTCGCGCGGCGAGCGATAAAGCGATGAAAGGAGCGGCATGCCGACGTACCTGATGCTCACCACGTTGACCGAAAAGGGAGTCCAGACGCTGCACGCGAACCCCGGCCGTCTGCGTGAGGTCAACCGCGACGTCGAGGAGATGGGGGCGAAGGTGCTCCATCAATGGGCCGCGCTCGGCACGTACGACTTCGTCAACATCGTCGAGGCGCCCGACGACGTGACCATCGCCAAGGTGTCGGTTGCGCTTGGAGCGCGGGGGAGCGCGAAGCTCGAGTCGCTTCCGCTCATCTCCGTGGACGACTTCCTGGGGACGCTGGCGTAACGCTCGCCCTGTGTCACACGAGGGCGAGGCAAGCCTCGCCCCTACGCATCAGAGGGCGAGGAAACCCGTCTCGCGCGGCTCGACCTCGAGCGGGCTCGCCGGGAGACCCGTCTTCGGCTCCATGTTGAAGTCCCGCGGGGCCACGTCGTTCGGGGTCTCGGGATGGAAGAGCGAGGCCAGGAGCTGGATCTGGCCCCGACCGGGCCCGAGCTCCCACTGGCCGCCGCCGTATGCGCCTATCCCCTGCGCCTCGCAGTAGTCGTACGCCGCGAAGAGCCGCTCCACCGAGCCGAAGCGGGAGGGCTTCACGTTCACGGTCTTCGGCGGCCAACGCAGGCCTTCGATGTCCTCGACCGAGTGGATGATCGCGTCCCAGGTGACCCGATCACGATGCTGATCGAGCACGGCCTCCGTCTCCGGGTTCACCCCCGGATCCTCAAGCCAGGCAGCTGGTAGCGCCTCGGCGACGCGTCGGTAGAGCGCCGCATCGGGAGGTGAGTCGACGGTCGTGCCGCGGTACTGCCCCTTGAAGTCGACCGAGTCGACGGCGCCGGTGGCGGCCAGCTCCTCGATCAGCTCGTCCGACCACTCCGGGTTTGCGTCGAGCTTGAAGCGCAATCCTGGGTAGAGACCGAGCCAGGATTGGAAGCCCTCCGTCGAGGGAGGAGATCCCAGCCCCATCGAGACCACGAACTCGACCGGCTGGGGTTCCCGCCGCACGGCTTTCCCCAGAGAGACCCCGGCTTGGCGTAGTGCAAGGTCGAGCGCGGCGCTCTCGTACGCCCAGCGGCGGTAGTCCCAGTACGCGTGCTGCTCCGGCTCTTGGGGGAAGAGCGGAAGCGTGCCCAAAAGCTGGGAGAACGTGTGCAGCGTCCAGGAGCCGGCCAGCGGGAACACCGGCCCGAGCTTCTGCGAGAAATCGTGCTCCTCGGCGTGGTAGGTGACGTCCTCGCCGATCCCCTCCTCGCCTTCGCCGCGCAGGTGAACGACGGTCGTCTTGCGGAGGAAATCGCTCCGCGCCTGCAGCTCCAGCCCTTCGAGGGAGTACTCCTCGATCTCGAGCGGCAGGTCCTTGACGTCGTCGTAGAGGCTCACAGGGCGGCGAAGGCTACCGCGGTCTCGCCCGCCAGTCGCGCGTTCTCGACGATCAGCGCGCGGTTCACCTCACGCGTGCGGCCGTCACTTCGCTCGTGCAGGAACGACAGCACGAATGGCGTCACGGCTTGTCCAGAAACGCCCGTCGCTGCTGCCTCGGACACGGCCGATTCGACCAGGTCCTCGACGTCCAGGCTCTGGGGCGGGGGGTTGGCGAGCAGGAGACCTGCGCCCCCGAGCGCCCAATGCGCCGCGGCGATCTGCGCGGCCTCGGCCGCTTCCTCGACGCGCTGCGGTACGGGCGGTCCTCCTTCTGAGGAGTAGAAGCGCGGCAGCGTGTCCGTGCGGAAGCCGAGCACCGGCACGCCGAGCGTCTCCAGGAGCTCGACCGTCGCTGACACGTCCAGGAGCGACTTCACACCGGAGGAGACGACGAGCGCCGCCGTCCGCGAGAGCGCGGGGAGGTCGGCAGAAACGTCAGGCGGGGAGGGGAACCCACGGTGCACTCCTCCGATCCCACCGGTGCCGAGGAACGGGATGCCGACCCACCCTGCCACCGCCAGCGCGCCGCCGACGGTCGTGGCGCCGACAGCGCCTTGTACTGCGCAGGCCGCAAGATCGCGCGGGCCAACCTTGCGCGCTTCGGGCGTGAAACGCTCTAGCTCGCTCGGCTCGAGACCCACTCGGATGCGGCTGTCGAGCACGCCGATCGTCGCCGGGATCGCGCCGGCCAAGCGCACCGCAGCCTCGCTCGCGAGGCCAACCTCGACGCCGTCCGGCGCCGGGAAGCCGTGCGCGACCAGGGTCGTCTCGAGCGCGACGACCGCCGCGACCGCGTCGAGCGCCGCGCGCACTTCGTCGGAGATGACGACGAGCTGGCTCACGAGCGGCACGCTACGGCATCGTCCCGAGCCGCTGCACGCACCTCGCGGCGACCTCGAGCCCGAGGTCGGGGCCTCCGACAATCCACCCGGCGGCGAGCGCGTCTCCGGCTCCCGTCGTGTCGACGACACGGTCGACTGGAGTCGCCGGGCGCTCGTCAGCTCCGAAGGCACAACCGCGCGATCCGCGCTTGAGGATCCAGTGACTGTCAGCGAGACGAGGGCCGAAGATCTCTTCCTCCGCCTCGGTCGCGAAGACGACGTCCGGCGCGACCTTGGCCACCGCTTCCCGAAACTCCACGACCCCGGCGGCGCGGATCGCGCTCCACGTCGCGAGGTCGACACTGATGCTGGCGTCTTGCGCGCGAACGAGCTCGACCGCAAGCAGCGCCGCGCTCCGCGTCGGCTCGCGAAGGAGCGCGTAGCCGGACACGAAGAGGTGGTCGCAGCCCTGGAGCCACGCGAGATCGATCTCCTCTGGACGAAGCGCGGTGGCCGCTCCGCGATCGGCAGCCATGGAGCGCTCGCCGTTCGGAGAGACGATCGAGCAGATGACTCCGTTTCGGCCCTCGGCTGGGCCTAGAACGGCGACTCCGGCGGCTTCGAGTCCGACCTGCGCGAGGCGTCCGGGCTCGTCGTCGCCGCGCTTGCCGAGAAAACGCGCATCCGCGCCGAGCGCGGCCGCCCAGGCGGCGACATTAGCTGCTTGCCCGCCCGGTGAGAACCGGATCTCCGCATTCCTATCGCCTCCGCTCGAGAGCGGGCCGGCGAGCCGGACGAGGACGTCCAGCGTCAGATCGCCGATCGTGCAGACAACCATCGCGCGGATCGTAAGATCTGTCCATGGACGGCGTCGAGCGACGAGGTTGGTTCCGCACCTTCGTTCTGGGCAGCGTCGTGGGCGCTTCTGCTGCGCTGGCGGCGGGCTCGCGCCGGCGGCGCATCCAACGGCGGCGTGGCCGCCCGCGCGGGCTCGCCGCGTTCGAGAGCGCGCCCTGTTACCTCGAGCTCGTCGAAGGCGAGCGCGAGCCGTCTGCGGTCCAGGACGAGCGCCGAGATGCTTGATCGGAGATTCACGACGAGGCGCGCCAATCTCCGACCGAACATCTAGCCTTTTCTCCCAATGCCGATCTACGAGTACCGTTGCCCGAACGGGCACACATTCGAGGTCTTCCAGAAGATGGCCGACGCGCCCGTCGAGCTCTGCGTGACTTGCGGCGAAGGTCCCGTGGAGAAGATCCTCTTCCCCGTCGCCGTGCACTTCAAGGGATCGGGCTTCTACTCGACCGACTACGGCCGCGGCTCGAAGAGAGACAAGGACGGCGACGCAGGAGCAACCGACAAGCCCAAGGACAAGGACAAGCCTGCGGAGAAGGCGCCTGCCGGGGAGAAGAAAACAACTCCACCTCCAAGCGACTAATCGCAGTCCGCAGCGACTTTGCGCGCGAGTCCGACTCGCGGTCAAGTCTGCTGCTGGAGGGACCACACCTCGCCACTCATACGCCAGTGGTGGCCGACCGGCTCGCTGCATAGCACTTCACCAACTGCGCACAGGTGGTCGCTCGGATTCCATTGCACGCCGGCTCCGCGGAGGTGGATGAGTCGATCTACCACACCGAGAACTGCCCGCCTCTCGTCGAGCAGCATCTCGGCGATGCGCCGAGGCCCCTCGAGCAGCCCCCCGGCGAGGCGGGCGGCGGCCTCATCTACCGTGGCGGTCTCGCGTTGAGCCTGAAACGCAGCGACGACACCGTCGACAAGCGCTTTGGTCAACTCCGGACGCGCCGCCGTGTGCCGTCCCAGTGGAGGCTCCAGGCTCAGGAAGACACCAAACGGTGCGTCGGGTGCGATGCGGCGGGCCCCGACGTCCACGTCACTTCGGTGGACCGCAAGCCAGGTCTGTTCGAGGCGCTTCGCCGTGGCAAACCGGCCCAACGCGACGTTCGCGAACGCCGCAAGTCGGACTTCGCGTTGCCAGTGAGTCGGCTCGTCTTCGGGTCGAATCAAGCGGTACTGATACGAACAGGTGAACCTGCGCTGAGCGGTCTCTCGCCGAGGACGGCCGGCAAGCTCGAACCGGACTCCGTAGGCGGCGCTTGGGACGAAGGATGCCCCGCCAGCGTCGATGTTGTAGAGGAGTATGTTCTCGACGTCGCTGTTCCAGGGCTTGGAACCCGCGTAACTCGCATGGAGAATCTCGCCGGCACGCGCGGAGAGATGACGCAGTCTCTCTCGCAGCTCAGAGCGCGCCGCGACCTGGGTCGGACTCAGGCGCTCAAACGGGATGTAGCGATCCGTCCAAAGCCAGACCTCGCGATCGTCTCCGGGTCCCCGTGCCTCGTAATCGGCGACGTAAATCGGCACGGGCTCGCGATTAGCCGGTTAGCGCCGAGTGCAGCCAGCGCCGTAAGGCGTACCTCGGGGCGGCGGCAGAGGAGCCGTGCGGCGCAGGAACATCGAGATCACGGCCACGTTGTCCTCGGATCCGAGCAGGACCGACTCGCCGCCCGAGAACGACGGATCTCCGCCCAGCCGGCAGTGGAGCGACCGGCCGGAGTCAGCACGGAAGCGTGCCCAGCCGAGCTGGGCGATCTCCCAGGCCGACAGATCGGTGACGAGCGGCGCTGCCAGGGAGTCGCCGATGAATGGAAGTCGGAAGAACGTCCCGGGGCCGGCGATCTTGCCGCCGACCGCATCTGCGACCGCCTGCTGGCGGCTTCCGCGGGTGAGATCGTTGTCTGCCGCGTCGCGCTGGTTCGTCCGAATCCGCGCGTAGACGAGAGCCCGCCTGCCGTCCAGGTGCTGCGTCCCCTTCGCGAAGCGCCAACCCTCCCATTCGCGGCAGCGCGCCGGCTTGTACGGGCAGTCGAACTTGTTCGAGAGGATCGGCTTCGGCACGTTGACCTCGATCCCGCCGAGCGCGTCGATCAGCTCGCGGAAGCCGTCGAAGTCGAAGACGACGACGTGATGAATCGAGAGCCCGGTTAGCCCGCGGACAGTCGCGAGCGTGAGCGCCGGCCCGCCGATCTGATTCGCGGCGTTGATCTTCCCCGAGCCGTAGCCTGGGATGTCGACGCGCAGATCTCTCGGGATCGACAGGTACGACAGCAGGTGCTTGCCGGGGTCCGTGCGCAGGAGCAGGAGCGAGTCCGAGCGCCGCGCGTCGCCGCGGCCGGGAGCTTTGCCACCGTCCGTTCCGATGACCAGGATGGTCGCCGGGTCGGAGAGGAGCGACCCGTCGTGCGCGGCCAGGCGAGCTTCGGCGCGGCGTGGGAGACGCTGGTTCGCCTCGTCGATCCCGCTTGCGAAGGACAGGTAGCCGAGCACTCCCCAAACGACGCTGAGCACGAGCAGCCCCACGATTCCCAGAGCGATCCAGAGACCCCAGCGCCGGCGACGGCGAGGCTCCTCCTGCTCTTGCGTAGGCTGGGCGGCCGTCCGTCGGCCCGTGTCGAGCGGGACTCGGCCCTTGACGCGGCCACCGCGGTACCGCCGGTAGGGCTTGTCTCCCTCGGCCATTCGGGGCGCTATCGTAGCCCGCGGCCCCGTTCGAGAAGGCCGCGAGCTACGGGCGGGCCTACGGCTTCGACCGCGCGGTGGACAAACCTTAGGCGCAATCGCCTGGCCCTCCTTGCCCTTGCTCTGGAGGCCGCGTTCAGCGTTCGGACGGCGATCCTGCTCTCGATCATCCCCGGCCTGCTTGCCGTTGTGGGAGCCGAACACCATGACGCTTGCCCACCGGACGTAGCCTTGAGACGTGAGTGCAACTCCGGCGGCGCTACTCGTTGATCGCCTGACGAAGGTCTATGCGGACGGCACGCATGCGCTCGATGCGCTGGAGCTGCGCGTCCCGTCGGGTTGCTTCTTCGGCCTGCTCGGGCCTAACGGTGCTGGGAAGACGACGGTCATCAACGCCGCCGCTGGGCTCGTCCGGGCTCCGGCGGAGAAGGTCTACGTGTTCGGCCACGACGCTGTCCGCGACCCCCGAGCCCGGCTGCTGCTCGGACTCGCCCCGCAGGAGGTGCATCTCGATCGCTTCCTGAGCGCGCGCGACCTGCTCGTCTTTCACGGACGCTTCTTTGGGATGCGGAGAGCCGACGCGACTGTCCGCGCCGACGAACTGCTCACCGTCTTCGACCTCATGGGCAAGGCGGACACGAAGCCGAACCGTCTGTCGGGCGGGAT
>Ga0136621_1000321_pt1 | contig 18366 bp, 16 predicted proteins | sample AntDryUQ445A2306_FD_104673 | JGI IMG/M metagenome (GOLD analysis project Ga0136621, IMG submission 104673) | Polar desert sand microbial communities from Dry Valleys, Antarctica - metaG UQ445A (23.06) | ecosystem: Environmental > Terrestrial > Soil > Desert | place: Antarctica: Dry Valley...
AGCGAGTGCGAGTTCACGATCCGCACTTACGTTGTTTTCCGGTTGTTTTACGAGGCCGACCGGAGACCTCGGCTTGCAGCTCAGCCGGAGAACCGACCACGTCGAAACCTGGTCGCCCCCGTATGTCTGTACCTCGTAATGGTAGCGCATTTCCTCGATGCCTGGCTCGAGCCGCCCCCTCGACCGCTCTTGCGCACCTGTCTAGCGGCGGCTCTTGAGCGCGCGCTCGATCTGACGGTCCGCGTCGCGCTTGGAGAGGTCGCGTCGTTTGTCGCGGACGTCCTTGCCCTTCGCGAGGGCGAGCTCGACCTTCGCGCGTCCGTCTTTGAAATAGAGCCTCGTCGGCACGAGCGTCAGGCCGCGCTCGTTCACCTTGCCGGCGAGCGAGTCGATCTCCTTGCTCCGCAGGAGCAGCTTGCGGTCGCGGTCGGGATCGTGGTTTGCGATGTTGCCCTGGTCGTAGGTCGAGATGTGCGCTCCGACCAGCCAGAGCTCGCCGCCGCGGACATCGCCGTAGGCGCGCCGCAGGTTCGCCCTTCCCTCGCGCAGCGACTTCACCTCGGTGCCCGTCAGGACGATCCCGGCCTCCATCCGCTCGAGCAGGTTGTACTCGTAGCGGGCCTGCCGGTTCTCGACGATCAGCTTCTCGCCCTTCGGTCTCGCCATGTGCCGGATTCTAGGCCCGGCGCCTACCAGACGGGCTCCCCGGGCCGGCGAGAGTGAGATCGACCTTTCCCTCGCCGCGCTTGATCGTCTCCACGCGCACGGCGATCGGATCGCCCAGGCGGAACGTCCTGCCTCCCCGGCGGCCGACCAGCGTCGTCCCGAGTGGGTTCAGCTCGAAGTAATCGCCGGGAAGGCGACGCGCGGGCAAGAAGCCCTCGTAGACGTCGCCGAAGCGGGCGAAGAGCCCCGAGCCGATCAGACCGATGATCTCGCCCTCGAAAGGAGCGTCCCACCCCCGCTCGAAGAGCTGGGACTCGAGCAGCCAGACGAGACAGAGATCGTCGGCCTGGTATTCGATGTCCGCCGCGGCCCGCTCGCGCAGCGACGTGTGCTCTGCCAGCTCCGTGAGCTCTTCCTCGCCTCCCGCATCGACACCGAGCTCGCGCAGAAGCGCCCGGTGACAGACGAGGTCGGGGTAGCGCCGGATCGGCGAGGTGAAGTGGCAGTAGGCACGGCTCGCGAGGCCTGAATGGCCGAGGTTCCTGACGTCGTAGCGCGCCTGCTTGAGAGCCCGCAGAACGAGCGCGGGAAAGGCCTCTTGCCCCCTTTTTGCCTGCCCGACATACCGGGTGACGTGCTCGCTGGCGCGAGCTACCAGCTGCTCCGCCTGGGCCGGGCTGAGCCCGTTCGCCTCCGCGGCGGGCGGCGTCGGCACCTCGAGCTCGACGAGCTTCGCGAGCAGGTGCCCTACGGCCTGCGGGTCGGGGCGCTCGTGCACACGGTAGAGCGCCTCGCGGCGGCGGGAAGCGAGCAGCCCCGCAACCGCTTCGTTCGCGAGGATCATCAGCTCCTCGATCAGCGCGTGCGCTCTCGGCTCGCTCTCGCGCCAGGCCCGCTCGACGCCCCCTTTGCCGTCGAACGCAAAGGTGATCTCGCCCGTCTCGATCCGAAGCGCGCCGCGCGCGAAGCGGCGCCGGCGGAGCTCGGCACTGAGGCGATCGGCGAGCTGCAGCGCCTCTTCGAGCTCCGATCCCGTACCGTCCCGGCCTCCGAGGATCGCCTCGGCGCGCCCGTAGCTGAAGCGCTCCCAGCTCCGGATCACCGACCGGTAGAAGCGAGGCTCTCCCGCCTCGAGCGCCGCATCGAAGGGCATCTCGACGGTGAGGCAGAGGCGGTCCTGGTGCGGCCGCAGGCTGCAGAGGTCGTCGGCGAGCTCGGGCGGCAGCATCGGCGCGACCCGGCCCGGAACGTAGGTGGAGAAAGCCCGCCCGGCGGCGCCGCGGTCGAGCGGCGAGCCGGCCGGGACGAAGAAGGAGACGTCGGCGATGTGCACCCATACCCGTAGGCCGTCCCCTTCAGCACGGACCGAGATGGCGTCGTCGAAGTCCTCGGCGGTCTCCGGGTCGATCGTGAAGCTGACGAGCTCGCGCAGGTCGACGCGCCCCTCGAGGCTCGGCTCCGGCGCGGTATAGGGCTCGAACTCCTCCCGCAACCCGGCTTCGACGAGCACGCCTTCGAGCGCCGCCTCGATCGAGCGCGCCGGCCCGAGTACTCGCTCCACCTTTGCTCTCCCCCGCCCCGTGCGAGCCACGACGAGGTCTCCTGTCTCCGCCTCGCCGCCCGTTCCTTTCCGATCGAGCACGAGCGGAACGCCCGGCGCGAAGAACGGCTCGCCGACGAGCAGCTTGCCGCGGCGCGAGATCTCGACGACGACGAGATCGCCCGGGGCGCTCAGCAGATCGTCCGAGTCAGACGCGGAGGAAGCGGCGCATCGTCAGACCGGAGCCCACCGCACCGACGAGTAAGCCGATCCCGACGAGGATGAGGGCGTTCAGCTCGAAGGGGATCGCCTGCACGTCGGAGCCCGCGTCGAGACGGCCGAGGATCGCCGGCAAGGCGAGCTCCTTCCCGATCAGGAGCAGTGCGACGGCGATCAGCGAGCCGAATAGGCCGCAGATCAGACCCTCCAGCATGAACGGGCCGCGGACGAACCAGTTCGAGGCTCCAACGAGCTTCATCACCTCGATCTCGCGGCGGCGAGCGAAGATCGAGAGACGGATGGTGTTCGCGATCAGGAGCGTCGAGGCGCCGAGGAGCACGATGATCGCAACGAGGAACACCGACTCGATCACCCGGGCAACGCTCAGGACGCGGCTCGCCGTCTTCTTGCCGAACGTGGTCTTCTCGACGCCGGCGGGCAGCGGATGCAGCGCGCGGTCGATCTCCTCGACGTACTCGCCCTTGACCGGCTCGATCTCCTCGGAGGCAGGCAGCGGGTTGGAGGGCAGGTTCTTCATCAGCGCAGGCTCTCTCTTCTCCATGCGCTCGAAGGCCTCTTCCTTCGAGACGAAGGTCACCGACTTGACGAGATCGTCCATCGACTCCAGCTTGAAGCGAACGGCGTTGATCTGCTTGGGCGTCGCCTCCCCGTTCGCGCACGTCGTCTCGGTGCAGAAGAAGACCTTCACGAGGAGCTGATCCTTCGTATGGTCGCTCCACGAGCGCGCCCACGTGCCGAAAGCGATCAGGAGACCGACGAGAAAGAGGCCGATCAGCACGGTCATCGTCGAGGCGACCGTCGTGGAGACGTTGGCACCGACCGACCGGAGCGCCTCGGAGACGAGCAGGCGGAATCTCATTCGGAGGCGTAGCCCCCGCGTCGCTCGTCTCGGGCAAGCCGTCCGTCCTCGAGCGCGATCACGCGCTTGCGCATCTTGTCGACCATCTCCCGGTCGTGGGTCACCATCAGGATCGTCGTCCCCGAGCGGTTGATCCGGTAGAGCAGCTGCATGATGCCGACGGACGTGTCCGGATCGAGGTTCCCGGTCGGCTCGTCACAGATCAGGAGCGGCGGGTGATTGACGAACGCCCGCGCGATCGAGACGCGCTGCTGCTCGCCGCCGGAGAGCTCGTCGGGAAGCGAGTTCATCTTGGCCGAGAGACCGACGAGGCTCAACACCTCGGGAACCTTGCGCCGGACGGCGCTTCGACTCTCACCCTGGACCTTCAGCGCGTAGGCGACGTTCTCCGCGGCTGTGCGGTTGGGAAGCAGCTTGAAGTCCTGGAAGACGCAGCCGACGTTCCGGCGCAGGAGCGGGACCTTCGACCGCCGTAGCCTGCCCAGGTCGCGGCCGCCGACGAGGATGCGGCCCGATGTCGGCTCGAGCTCCTTCAAGAGCAGCCTGATGATCGTGGACTTGCCCGAGCCCGAAGCGCCGACGACGAAGACGAACTCACCCTTCTCGATCACGAAGGAGACGTTCTCGAGCGCGGCCACGTTCGGCTCGTAGATCTTCGTCACGCTCTCGAACACGATCATCGCCCCCGCGGCGGAGGGCGGGCGTTCGGTGCGTGGAGTTCTCTCGGCGACGGCCACGGGTGTCTCTATCTGAAGATCGGAGTCCTGCACCGGTTCGAAAGGGTACGGCTTGAGAAGCCGCTCCGGTCGGGATGGAAGAGCAAGAAGTGTAGCGAAAGCCCTTCGTTAGGGCACTTTTCCAGCGGCTTTGGCGAGCAGGTAGGCGTGGATGAAGTCGTCCAGAGCGCCGTCGAGGACCGCCTGCACGTTTCCGGTCTCGAAGTCGGTTCGGTGATCCTTGACGAGCTGGTAGGGCTGAAGGACATAGCTCCGGATTTGACTTCCAAACCCGATGTCCTGCGCCGAGCCTCGCTCCCGGGCCAACTCGGCCTCGCGCTCGGCCTCCGCGAGCTCGACGAGGCGGGCCCGCAGGATCCGCAGCGCCGTCTGCTTGTTCGACGTCTGCGAGCGCTCGTTCTGGCACTGGACGACGATCCCGGTCGGCAGGTGCGTGATTCGCACCGCGGAGTCGGTCTTGTTCACGTGCTGGCCGCCGGCACCGCTCGCCCGGTAGGTGTCGATGCGAAGGTCGCCCTCGTCGATCTCGATCGGTGCGTCGTCGGGCAGGAGCGGGGCGACGATCACCTGCGCGAAGGAGGTGTGGCGCCGGTGAGCCTGGTCGAACGGGGACAGCCGGACGAGCCGGTGGACACCGCGCTCGGCCTTGACGATGCCGTAGGCGTTCTCGCCCGAGAGCGTCACCGCGGCCGACTTGAGACCCGCTTCCTCGCCTGCGCTCGCCTCGACGAGCTCGGTCCCGAAGCTCCGCTGGGCGGCCCAGCGGAGGTACATCCGCAGCATCATCTCCGCCCAGTCCTGCGCATCCGTTCCACCCGTGCCGGCGTGGATCGTGAGGACGGCGTCACCCCCGTCGTACTCGCCGGTGAAGAGGGCGTCCTCCTGCAGCCGGTCGAGCTCGCTTCGGAGCGGCTCGATCGAATCGCGGATCTCGGCGGCCATCCCGCCGTCCATCGAGAGGAGCTCACGCGCGTCCTCGAACTCGCCTGCGAGGCTGAGGTAGCGCTCGAGCCGCCGCGAGATCCGAGCGTGCTCCGCCGACGTTCTCGTCGCCCTGGCCTGATCGTCCCAAAAGCCAGGCTCGCCCATGGCGCGCTCGAGCTCGGCGATCCGCCTCGTTACCGAGTCGGGGTCAAAGGTACTCACGGACCCAGGCGAGCTGGGCCCCGATCTCCTCGAGTTGCTGCTCCAGCGGGGTTTCCTGATCGGACATTGCCTCGATGCTAGCTGCCTGCGGCCTCTACTCTGTATCGACGATGGCTGCGAGGACCCCCCTAGCGCGACGAGCCGGTGCTCTGATCCTGCTCGCCGGTCTCGGCCTCGCCGCCGCGGGCGGCGGCTCTGCGGTGCCCCCGCCACCGCCCCCGAAGCTCCCGCCGATCAAGCTGCCCACGGGCGTGCCCAAGTTTCCCGGCCTACCCTGCACGGTGAAGGGAAGCGCGGGGCCGAACATCATCCGCGGCGTCAACCGCCGGCCCGAGATCCTCTGCGGCCGGCGGGGCAACGACACGATCTACGCGGGCCCGGGAGACATCGTGCTGGGCGGACAGGGCAACGACACGATCTACGCGCGGAACGGCAAGACGAACCTCGTCGACGGCGGCGCCGGCGCCGATCGTGCCCGCGTCGACCGCAAGATCGACCTGCGTAGCTCGGTCGAGCGTCTCTTCTAGGGACAGCCCCTAGAGCCGCTCCAAGCGGCTAGGACCGCTAGGCGCCGTGGCACTTCTTGAACTTCTTGCCCGACCCGCACCAGCACGGATCGTTCCGGCCGGTCTTCTCCTGCTCCGAGGCCACTCGCTGCGCAGGGGGGGCGGTCGCAGTAGCGACCGAGCCGCTCGCGGCGACCGAGCCCGCGCTCACCGCGGTCGAGGCTGCGCCGGTGCCAGCGGCCGCGATCGCGTCGGCGCCAGCGAGCGACTGATGCTCGTAGGCGAGATTCCCGTTCGGGCCTCCGCCGGGGCTCTCCGCGGGCTGCGCGAGCTCGTCGGCGTCCCCGGGAGCGAGCTCGGCATGGAAGAGCGTCGTCACGACCTCCTCGCGGATCGCCACGCTGAGGGCCTCGAACATCAGGTGGCCCTCGCCCCGGTACTCCACGAGGGGGTCTTTCTGCGCCATCGCCCGGTGATGGATGCCCTCCCGCAGGTAGTCCATGTTGTCGAGGTGCTCCCGCCAGCGCTGGTCGACGACCTGCAGGATGACGTAGCGCTCGAGATCCCGCATGAGGCCGGCCTGCATCTCCTCGATCTCCTTCTCCTTGGCCCCGTACTCGTCGCGAGCATCCTCCTGGAACTCCTCCACGAGCGCCTCGCGGGAAAGCGTGGCCAGGTCCTCGCGGAGCTCGTCCACCGTGATCTCGGTCTGGTAGAGGGCCTGCATGGCCGTCACGAGCCCTTCGAGATCCCACTCCTCGGCGAACTCGCTCTCGGTGTACTCGGCGACGACACGCTCGACGGTCTCGTCCATCCAGGCGCGCACGTCCTCGGAGAGGTCCTCGCCCTCGAGCACGCGGCGGCGCTGGTCGTAGATCACCTTGCGCTGCGTGTTCATGATGTCGTCGTACTTGAGGACGTTCTTGCGGGCGACGAAGTTCTGCTCCTCGACCTTCTTCTGCGCGCCCTCGATCTGGCGGGAAAGGATGCCTGCCTCCATCGGCTCGTTCTCGGGCAGCTTGAAGCGGTCGATGATCTTGTAGATCCGATCCCCGGCGAAGAGTCGAACCAAATCGTCCTGCGCCGAGAGGTAGAAGCGCGACTCACCGGGGTCGCCCTGGCGGCCTGAGCGGCCTCGGAGCTGGTTGTCGATGCGGCGCGCCTCGTGGCGCTCGGTTGCGAGCACGTACAGGCCGCCGGCCTCGACCACCCCTTCGCCGAGCTTGATGTCGACTCCGCGCCCGGCCATGTTCGTGGCGATCGTGACCGCACCCGGCGCGCCGGCGTCCTTGATGATCTGGGACTCGCGCTCGTGCTCCTTCGCGTTCAGCACGTTGTGGGTGACACCGGAGCGCGTGAGCAGCTCGGAGAGGTACTCGGACGTCTCGACCGCGATCGTGCCGACGAGAACGGGCTGTCCCCGCTCGTGGCGTTCCTTGATGTCCTCGAGAACGGCCTCGAACTTCGCCTCTTTGGTCTTGTAGATGTAGTCGTTCTCGTCCCGTCGAACGACCGGCACGTTGGTCGGGATCTCGGCCACGCTCAGGTCGTAGATCTCGACGAACTCCTTCTCCTCGGTCTTGGCCGTTCCGGTCATGCCCGCAAGCTTCTCGTACAGGCGGAAGTAGTTCTGCAGCGTGATCGTGGCGAGCGTCATGTGCTCTTCCTGGATGCGAACGCCCTCCTTCGCCTCGACCGCCTGGTGAAGACCCTCGGACCAGCGGCGCCCCTCCATGATCCGGCCGGTGAACTCGTCCACGATCTTGACCTCGCCGTCCTGGACGACGTAGTCCACGTCGCGCTGGTAGAGCGACTGCGCCTTGAGCGCCTGATTCAGGTGATTGACGAGCTGGACGTTTCTGGGGTCGTACAGATTGTCGACCTTGAGCGCGCGCTCGACCGTCTCGATCGCGGACGGGTGGGGCGCGACGGTCTTGTGCTTCTCGTCGAAGGTGTAGTCGCCCTTTTCCTCCTCCCGCGGCTGCCCGCGCGGGACGAGCTTGTAGGGAACGCCCTCGAGCTGGCGGGCGATCCGCGCGAAGTCGTAATAGGTCTTGGCCGCGACCTCGGGCTCGCCGGAGATGATGAGCGGCGTTCGCGCCTCGTCGATCAGGATCGAGTCGACCTCGTCGACGATCGCGTAGGAGTGGCCTCGCTGGACGACGCCGTCGAGCGACACAGACATGTTGTCGCGCAGGTAGTCGAAGCCGAACTCCGAGTTCGTGCCGTAGGTGATCTCGGCCGCGTAGGCCTCGTGCCGCTCGGCGAAGGGCATCATGTTGCGGACGTATCCGGCGCGCATCCCGAGCCGCTCGTAGACGGGCCCCATCCACTCGGCGTCGCGCTTTGCCAGGTAGTCGTTCACCGTCACGAGGTGCACGTTCTGGCCGGTGAGCGCGTTCAGGTAGAGCGGCTGGGTGGCGACGAGCGTCTTGCCCTCACCCGTCTTCATCTCGGCGATATCGCCCTCGTGCAGGACGATGCCGCCGACCAGTTGCACGTCGAACATGCGCTGTCCAAGCGCCCGCTTGCCGGCCTCGCGAACAGCGGCGTAGGCCTCGAAGAGGATGTCCTCCAGCGACTCGCCGTTCTCGAGCCTCTGCTTGAACTCCGCCGTCTTACCGGCGAGCTCGGCGTCGGACAGCCGCTCGAAATCGGGCTCCAGCGACGTGATGTACGCGGCCTGCGAAAGGAGCCGCTTCATTCTGCGGCCCTCGCCGAAACGAAGGACGCGGTCGAAAGTTCCTACCTCTGGCATGCTCCTAGGGTACCGGCTCCGCCGGCCCCGGCGACCCCTCCGCTCGGCTACAGAGGATGCAGCTCGACCTCCCAGAGGTCACCGTCGAGCCGACCCGCTCTTGCGACGTAGGAGGAGTGGCGGCCTTCGGCCAGCCGCTCGAGATCGGGGACGCCACCGAAGGCGCGCGCGCCGTCGACGACGAGCTCGCGCACGCCCTCGCGCATCGTGAGCGTGAGCTCCTCGCCCATGGCGTCGAGAAGCTCGATGACCTCGATCGAGCGAGCGCCAACGGTCCAACGCGCTTCGCCTTGCCGCACCGCCTCGGCCCGGTAAGGCGGCTGTAGCGAGGCCTCGACGGCCTCGGCGAGGCCAGCGAGGTCCTGATCTTCGTCGCCTTCCTCGACGACGAGCGTGCCGTCCGGGAGCGCGACGAAGCGAGCTCTCTCGCCGGCGATTCCCGGAGCCTCGGCGCCGACGAGGGCATCCCACTCTCGCGGGCGGTGGAGCCCGTGGATACCGGCCTCGCCCCACTGGGGGTAGGTGTCGTGGGCAGGAGTCTCCGGCCCGAAGACGACGCCCCCCTCCTCGGCCAGCCGCTCGTGCAGGCTCTTCCGCCGCCAGAGCGGCATCTAGGGGCCTGGCCGGAACAACTAGAGCTGCGGCTCGATCAGGCCGTAGTTCCCGTCGCGGCGCCGGTAGACGACGTTCACGTCGCTCGAGTCCGAGTTCTGGAAGACGAAGAAGTCGTGGCCGACGAGCTCCAGCTGGAGGACTGCTTCCTCCGGCGGCATCGGCTTGACGGAGAACTGCTTCGTCTTCACGATCATCGTCTCCACGTCGAGCGAGGCTGCGGGAACGCCGCCGGGCACCGCCCCCTCGCTCCGCGGGGCGCGCCTTCGCCGCTTGTCGCGGTAGCGCTTGACCTGACGGGTCAGCTTGTCGGCGAGCTGGTCGATCGAGGCTTTCATGTCACCGGACGACTCCCGCGCCCGCAACACCGGCCCCTTCGTCCAGATCGTCGCCTCGGCGACGTGGTTGTCCGCGATCGACGGGTTCCGTTCCACCGCCAGCTCAAGCTCGACTCGCGTGGGATCGTTGAGATGGCGGCCGAGCTTGCCGAGCTTCTCCTCGGCGTAGCTTCGGATCGAGTCGCTGACCTCTACGTTCCTGCCCTTCACGTGAAGTCGCATCTGGTTCCTCTCTGACGTCGCGATGTGCTTCGCCCGCCAATCTAACGAACGGCCCGAGCGAAGGTCACCACTTCGATCGAGCGGGCGCCCGAGCGCCGCAGCACGGTCGAGGCGGCGGAGGCGGTAGCTCCGCTCGTGTAGACGTCGTCGACGAGAATCACGCTCGTGGGCGCTCGCTCGCGGGCCCGGAAGGCACCGGCGACGTTCTTGCGCCGCTCCGCCAGGTGCAGGCCGCGCTGGGGCGGCAGGCCGCTCGCGCGCGCGAGAAGAGCCTCCACGGGAAGGCCCCAGCTCTCCCCCAGGCCGCGTGCCAGCCGCTCGGCGGGGTGATGGCCCCTTCGCAGGTGGCGGTCGGCGTCTGGAGGCACGAAGGTGATGGCCGTTGCGTCCGGGCGGACGAGCGTCCCGGCGACGAGCTCGACGGCGAGCAGTGCGAGCCGCCGGCGCCCGTGCTCCTTCCAGGCCGAGACGATCGCACGGACAGCGGCGTCGTACGCGACGGCAGCGCGCGCGGACCGGAAGGCGAGGCGCCTGCCGGCGCACTCGCGGCAGCGCTCGACGGGCCAGGCCGTCGGCGCCCCGCAGCGTCCGCAGAGCGGCGCGCGAATCAGCGGGAGCGCGAGCCGGCAGCGCTCGCAGAGCGCCCGGCCTGGCCAGCGGCAGGCGGCGCAGCGCTCGGGCAGCAGGAGATCGACGAGCCCCACTCTCGGGGCCACGGTAGGCCCCGCGGGCGGGACCTCTCGCGCACCTTTGTCTCAGTTGTGCGCCAGCACCGTCTCTTCCGGCCCGAGCGCGGTCGGACCATCGATCCGGAACTCGCCGGGAAGGCGCGAGCGGAGCTCCTCGGCGTCCAGCGCGAGCCGTGGATCGACCTCGAGACCGTAGGCCGGCTCGCCGTCTCCTCCGCGCGGGACATCGACGCCGGCCCGCCGTAGCCAGCCGGCATAGAGGCGAGTGAGATCCCGCCGAGCCGTCTCGGGAGAATCGCGCCCCCGGGCGTTCTTGATCGGCGAGTACTCCTCGGCCCGGTCGGCCTCGAGCGTCAGGGCCCGCTCGGCGAAGGGCAGCGCGTCGAAGACGAACGTCTCGAACTTGACCGCTTTCGGCTCTCGGGTCTCTGCTCGCGACCCCTCGAGACCGAGGTGCGGCACAGACTTCTCGGCACGGTGGTAGGACAGCTCGAGCGCCCCTCCCGTGAGCCGCTCCACGAAGCCGAGCTCGAGGCAGTGAAGTGCGATGTTGCCCGCCCAGAAGACGAGTGAGCCGTCCGGACGGCTGAGCCGTGCCATCTCCTCGGGCAGGTCGCTGTACTCGACGACCGCGGTCCGGCCGCCGACCGTCGCGACCACGCCTACCCGCTCCCCGGCGTCGAGCTTGCGGACGACGACGCTCGTCATCTCGGCCTTCGCGAGCCTGTGGTGGCCGATCAGCTCAGGCCGTGCGGGCCGGACGAGCGGGTTGTCGACCTGGAACGTCACGATCGTGCGCGTGCCGCTGGTACGAAGCTCGCCGAGCAGGCCCGAGCGCCGCAGCGCCTTCAGCAGCCCTCCGTGGCCGTCGGGCGAGAGCGCGAGGCGGCTCGGGGTCTCGAGCAGGATCTCGCCCGTCTTGCTGTCGACCGCCGGGAGCGTGCCCTGCACGAAGAAGTGGACGTCGCCGCGAAGCCCGAAATACTCGTTGCGGGCGAAGATCGCCCTCGTCTCGGCGTCGTTCCCGGGCGAGGTCATCACGCAGAGCGGCAGGCGGCAGCCGTAGCGGGCCCGCGTCGCCTCGATGCGCGCCGCGTGCAGGGAGAAGAGCGTGCGACCGCTGACGGGGCCGACCGGAAAGTTCCCTTTTGGGCCCTCGAAGCCGAGGCGCGTCCCCTGCCCTCCCGCAAGCAGAACCGCGGCGAGGTGACCTGCGCGAAGCGCAGCTTCTCCTGCCGCCCGGGCCTCGACTTCGCGGCGCTCCGCATCCTTTCCGAGCGCCAACTCGACGACCTCGGGCGGCCCTGGTCGCTCGTGCGCCGGGGCGGAGGGATGAAGCACGAGCTCCTCCACGAGCCGCCGCACGAGCGGGAGGTCGAGCTCGGCGATCTGCGCCGAGAGCCCTCTGTGCGCGGAGCCCGTGACCTGCTCGAGCGCGTGCACGAGGTGGCTCTGGCCGGCGTCTCGCAGGCGCTCTTCGAGCGTCATGGCCGGACCTCGCCGGCGTCGGCCGTCACCAGACCGTGCCCCGCCAGGGACTCGCCGAAAGGCGGTCTCAGAACGCCGGCTTCCGTCACGATCGCGCTGATCAGGCTCGCGGGGGTGACATCGAAGGCCGGATTTCGCGCGGCGAACCGCTCGGTCACCTCCTCCCCGGCACGCTCCTCGATCGGGATCTCGGCACCCGTCGGCGTCTCGAGGTCGACGGTGGAGGTCGGCGCGACGACGTAGAAGGGAATCGAGTGGTGCAACGCGAGCACGGCGAGCGTGTACGTGCCGATCTTGTTCGCCGTGTCGCCGTTCGCGGCGATCCTGTCTGCCCCCGTGAGAACACAGTCCACCTCGCCGGTGGCGAACATGTGGCCGGCTGCCGAATCCGCGATCACCTCGTGCGGGATCCCGGCCGCCTCGAGCTCCCAGGCAGTCAGGCGGCTCCCCTGGAGGAGCGGACGGGTCTCGCCGACGAGCACGTGGCTCAGCAGACCTTGCTCCCAGGCCGCCCGTAGCGCACCGACGGCGGTGCCGTAACCGCCCGTCGCCAGGCCGCCTGCGTTGCAGTGGGTAAGCGCCCGCGTACCGGCCGCGAAGAGCGCCGCCGCATGCTGCGCCATCGTCCGGCAGCGGTCGACCTCGTCGCGGTGGAGGCGTCGCGCCTGCCGGGCGGCGTCGCCGTGGCCTCCGGACATTTGCTCGAGAGCCCAGCTGAGGTTGACGGCGGTCGGACGAGCCGCCGCAAGCGTCGCGACGGCCTCGTCCAGATCTTCGCCGCGAGCGACGGCGAGCGCGTAGCCGTACGCGGCGGCGATCCCGATGGCAGGGGCACCGCGAACGGCAAGGCTACGGATCGCCTCCGCCACGTCGGCTGCGCTCGTGCAGTGGAGTTCCACCTCCTCGTCCGGAAGCCGGCGCTGGTCGAGCATGACGACGCGGTCGTCCTCGAGCCGGATGATTCGTTCGGGCTGCAACAACCGCTAGAGCCTCCAGTTCTACGGCTGAATCTCACCGACATTTCCGAGCAGAGCAGTCTGCCCTAAACCTGACCCTGCCGAGGACGCGTGAGCCAGGCATCCGCCGCCGGAGCCGGGCCCGCCCGGCGGGAGGCTAACGAAGGCCGATGGTTCACGAGCGCAAGAGGAGGGGGCCAACGGGGGAACCAGGGGTTCCCCCGTTCTAGAACCAGGGGTTCCCCCGTTACATTTATGTTCCTTCGTTCCAGGAAGCGAGATATTTGGCCTGTTTCTCGGTGAGGCGGTCGATGTCGACGGCCATCGTCTCGAGCTTCAGGCGGGCGATCTCCTTGTCGATCTCCTCGGGGACGTCATAGACCTTGCGCTCGAGTCGCCCCGCATTCTCGACCGCGTACTCAGCCGAGAGCGCCTGGTTGGCGAACGACATGTCCATCACCTGAGCCGGATGGCCTTCGGCGGCTGAGAGGTTGACGAGCCGACCGTCGGCAATGAGGTACAGGCGGCGCCCGCCCGCCAGCTTGAACTCCTCCAGGAGCGGCCGAGCGATGCGCGTGTCCTCGGCCAGCGAGCGCAGTGCGGGAATGTCGATCTCGACGTTGAAGTGGCCGGTGTTCGCGAGGATCGCGCCGTCCTTCATCTGCTCCATGTGCTCGCGGGCGATCACCGTCTTGTCGCCCGTGGCGGTGACGAAGATATCGCCGATCTCAGCTGCTCGGGCCATCGGGAGGACCTCGTACCCATCCATGACGGCCTCGAGCGCGCGCAGGGGATCAACCTCCGTCACGACCACGTGCGCACCCATGCCCCGGGCGCGCATGGCGACGCCGCGTCCGCACCAGCCGTAGCCGGCGACGACGAACTTGCTCCCGGCAAGCAGCACGTTCGTCGCCCGCAGGATGCCGTCGATCGTCGACTGGCCGGTGCCGTAACGGTTGTCGAACAGATGCTTCGTCTTCGCCTCGTTCACGGCGATCACCGGGAAGCCGAGCGCGCCGTCGCGCTCGAGCGCCTTTAGCCGGATGACACCGGTCGTGGTCTCCTCGGTCCCGGCGATCACGTCACCAAGCTGCTCCCGCCGAGCGGAGTGCAGCACGCCGATCACGTCGGCGCCGTCGTCCATCGTCAGCTGCGGCTTGTGGTCGACGGCCGCCTCGATGTGCTGGTAGTAGGTGTCGTTGTCCTCGCCTTTGATGGCGAAGACCGAAACGTTGTACTCGTCGACGAGCGCAGCAGCAACCTCGTCCTGGGTGGAGAGGGGATTGGAGGCGCACAGGACGATGTCTGCGCCGCCCGCCTGCAGGGTTCGCATGAGGTTCGCGGTCTCGCTCGTGACGTGGAGGCATGCGGAGATCCGATACCCCGAGAGAGGCTGGTCGCTCGCGAACCGGTCTCGGATCGCGGCGAGGACCGGCATCTGCCGGTCGGCCCACTCGATCTTCCTGCGACCGTCATCGGCCAGGCTCAGGTCCTTCACGTCGAAACGCTTGGTGGTTGCCATGAATCCTCTTTTCTTCCTCGGTGGTCAGCCAGTGTAGGGGTCAGGCCGCGATCAACCGCTCCTGCTTGCGCTGCTCCCACTCCACCCAAGCGGGCGGAGCGGCGCCGCCCGAAGACGCGTCGGTGCCGGCGAGCCAGGTCTCAACGGCGGCTCGCAGCGCAGGTTCCCGGCGCAGCCGGGCGACAAACGCGAGCTCGGAGAGCTCCACGCCGAATCGCCGCCGGAGCTCACGAAGCGAGCGGAGTTGATTGAGCTCCCGGAGACCGTAGAGGCGGTAACCGGCAGGCGTGCGGCACGGGACGACGAGTCCTCCGAGCTCCAGGTAGCGAAGCATCCGGGCCGTCCAGCCCGTGCGTGCGGCCGCTGCACCAACGGTGAGTCCGTCCATCGGTCGTACATTAACACATCTGTGTGAATGTTACCGAACCGGGACGCTCTCCGGACAGGACACTCCCTGGGGCCCGGAGTCGCGCGCAGGAAGTCGCGTCTCGAGACACCTCAGCGCGAGCGTGAAGAGCGTTTACGTGCTCTGGCGGCCGTACTCGTCTTCGAGACGCACGACGTCATCGAGCTGCGGAGTCGACGCCTCCAGCACGATCGAGTCCTCGAGCGCTCGCCACCTGTGCACCATGCCCGGCTTGATCCGGTACGAGGCACCAGCGACGACGACCTCGCTGTCACGAACGGCAACGCCCGGAGCCCCGATCTCGAGCTCGATACGCCCCCGTTGCACGTAGATCGTCTCGTCCTTTGCCTTGTGAAACTGCAGGCTCAGCTGCTCCCCGGCCCTCACGAACAGGATCTTCCCGCAGTAGTCCTCGGAGAGAGCCCAGACGAGCTCGTATCCCCAGGGCTTCTCCACGCGCTCGGGCGCGAATGCAAACGCGTCGAGCCCGCTCAGATTCGGAGAGGAAAGAGTGTCTGCGGCCTGCCCGTCGTTGCTCATGAGAGCCTCTCTGCCTCCGGAACCTCGATCTCGGGGAGCGAGGCGAAGGGCGACGAAGGCCTGCCGATTCCCTCGTAGACGAGACCCGCCGCTCTGACCGTCTCCGGGTCGAGCATATTGCGCCCGTCGACCACCAGGCGGCCGCGCATCGCTGCTCGTAGGTCGTCGAGCGAGAGCTCGGCAAGCTGCGGCCACTCGGTCACGATCACGACCGCGTCCGCGCCACGGGCAGCCTCCAGCGGGCTGTCGAAGAACTCCACGCCCTGAAGGACCTCGCGGGCGTCCGCCACGGGATCCCACGCACGCGTCTCCGCGCCTTCGGCAAGCAGGCGGGATGCGATCACGATGCTCGGCGCCTCTCGCAGATCATCGGTGTTCGGCTTGAACGCGAGCCCCAGCAGCGCGACGTGCTTGCCCGTCAGCCTGCCGAGGTGCTTCTGCAGCTTGCTGATGACGCGGCGCTTCTGCAGCTCGTTCACCTCCCAGACCGCGCTCAGCAGCTGAAAGTGGTAGCCGGAGTTTCCCGCAAGCTGCCGGAGCGCGGAGACGTCCTTCGGGAAGCAGGAGCCGCCGAAGCCGACGCCGGCGCGCAGGAAGTGCGAGCCGAGCCGGTGGTCGAGCCCGATGCCCCTCGCCACGTGCTCCACGTCGGCGCCGACGAGCTCGCAGACGTTGGCGATCTCGTTGATGAAGCTGATCCGCGTCGAGAGAAACGCGTTCGATGCGAGCTTGATCATCTCCGCCGAGGCGACGTCGGTTCGTACGACCGGCGCGCCGAGCTCGGCGTGTACCGCCTCAACGGCATCCCCGTCCTCGTCGTCGAACACGCCGACAACGATCCGGTCCGGCTTCATGAAGTCCCGGACGGCCGTACCCTCGGACAGGAATTCCGGGTTCGAGACGTAGCCGACGCGCTCGAGCCCGCGGGCATCGAGAGCGGCTCGGACTTTCTCGCCGGTTCCCACGGGTACGGTGCTCTTCATGACGAGATGGCTGCGCCCGGAGATGTCGGGCAGCTCGTCGATCACCGTCCAGATCGCCGAGAGGTCGGCGTCGCCGGAGTACGTGGGCGGCGTGCCGACGCAGACGAAGAGGAACTCGGCCCGGACGACGTCGCGCACCTCGAGCGTGTAGGCGAGGCGCTCGGAGTTGCGCTCGAGGAGCTCCGGCAGGCCGGGCTCGTAGATCGGCGACTCGCCGCGCTTCAGCTTCGCGATCTTGTCCGGGAGGATGTCACGGATGACGACCGAGTGGCCGAGCTCAGCGAAGCAGGCGCCCGTTACGAGCCCTGCATAGCCCGCGCCGAAGATTCCGATCGAAGCCATCGGAACCGAATCTTACTTGGCCGGGAGCGGCTTCAGCCCCTTGGCAATCGCGATCATCGTCTCGTTCGAGAGCGTGTCGACCAGCGTGTTGACGACCCAGTAGGTCACTCCGCGGTAGCGAAGCACGACCATGTGGAGCTGCGGGCCGGAGTAGTAGAAGTCGTAGGTGCGACCGTCCTTCAGCCTGTGGGTGAAGCTCTTGTCGCTGAGGACGGGCGCGCCGTCCCAGTCGGTCTGCTGGATACCCCAGTACTCCGTCGCGTTCAGCCGGAAGACGAGCCGGAGCGCCTTGTGCTCCTTGTTGATCTTGTAGATCCGAAGCGGCTGGTCGGTGTCGAGGTTCGAGCCGCGCTCGACGATCGTCGGCACCATCAGTCGGAAGTCGACGCGCCTGCGCACCGAGCGCAGGAGCGCGGCGCTCTCCTTCGGATCCTTGCGCACGTTGGCCGGCCGGCGTGGAGGCGTCTTGTCGATCGGAGCGGGAGCGAGCGTGTTGTGGAAGGTCTGCCCCACCCCGACCAGGGTCATCGCGCCGCCGGCGAGCCTGCGCAGCGGCCCGGGTGGAATGCCCCGGGTGACGTGGGCCGACCCGAACAGGTTCGCCAGCCCCTGCGCGGCGAGCTTGCCCTTCGCGCGAGCGGGATCGTAGTAGATCTCGGTGCGGAAGTACCTCGTTCGCGGCGGCGGCGCGTTCGCGGGAGCGTTCCCGGGCGGCGAGAGCGTCTGGTAGCCGCGCTCCGAGAGCAGGTAGCTCGCACTGGCGGCCGCGCCCTCGACGCCGTTGCCGTTCAGCACGACCACGCTCACCTCGCGTGGCCGGGGTGCGCGCCGGGCCGGAAGTTTTCGACCCAGGGCGACCGCAGCCGCCTTCTCCGGCGCATCCACGTCGGGTGAGACGAAATCGCGAACCGCGTCCTGGATGTTCGCGGGGTCGGTCGAGAGCTTGTACTCGGCCTGGAAGCTCTCGGTCAGGCCCCCGATCCTCGACTGGAAGAAGTGCCCCGGGGGGAGCTTGTAGGCAAGCACGGCATATTCCAGCACCTCGGTTCCGGAGAGCACCTTGTTGCCGCCCTTCACGATCTGCACGTTCTGCGTGACCGCGCCGACGATCCGCGGCAGGTCGAACGCGCCGACGGAGTCGGAGAGCTGCTCCTTGACGGCCTTCACGAAGAGCTGCTGGCGAGCGCTGCGGTAGAGGTCGTTGTCGCCGTGGCGATACCGGACGAAATCGAGGGCATTTGACCCGTTCAACCGCTGGTAGCCCGGCCGGATGTCGATCGTCGCGTAGCGGAAGCCTGCGCCGAGCCCTGAGTTGTCGTTGAAGTAGCGGCGATCGACATCGATCCAGACGCCGCCGAGCGTGTTCACGACCTGCTTGAAGGCACGGAAGTTGACGGTGATCAGATAGTTGATCGGCACATTCGTCAGCGCCCGCACGGTGTTGAGCGTGCCCGAGACCCCGCACTCCGAGAAGGCCGCGTTGATCTTCCCCTGGAACCGAACGACACCGGGCTGGCAGAGGATCGGCACGTCGAGGTCGCGCGGGAAGGAGAGCATCGAGACTGCCTCGGTCTCCGGGTCGACACGGAGCATCATGACCGTGTCGGAGCGAGAGGGCCCTCGCTCCCCGAAGCGCTTGTCGTGGCCGATCACGAGCGCGACCGCCGGCTGGTTGGGTAACGCGATGTTCAACTGGCGCGCGGCGATCTGGGCCTCGGGCGAGCGCGCCACGACCGCTTTCACGCTCTCGTGGAAGAACAGATACACCCCGCCGCCGAGCGATGCCGCCACCATCGTGAGCACCCCCACGACCCAG
>Ga0136621_1000322_pt1 | contig 18341 bp, 16 predicted proteins | sample AntDryUQ445A2306_FD_104673 | JGI IMG/M metagenome (GOLD analysis project Ga0136621, IMG submission 104673) | Polar desert sand microbial communities from Dry Valleys, Antarctica - metaG UQ445A (23.06) | ecosystem: Environmental > Terrestrial > Soil > Desert | place: Antarctica: Dry Valley...
CTCAGAGAGTGAGCGGCGTGAAAGTCGTGGGGGACTTCGTCACGAACTACCTGCGGGGACTTCCCTCAGAGCTCGGTCTGGTGACGCTCTACGACCCCGACACCGGAGCGCCGCTCGCGATCATCGATGCGACGGACTTGACGTCTGCGCGAACGGGGGCCGTGACCGCGCTCGGGGCTCGTCACCTGGCGCGCCCCGGCAGCAAGGTGCTGGGCCACATCGGGGCGCGCGGCACCGCGTGGTGGAACATCGCGATGCTGGACGACCTCTGCGACCTCGAGCAGATCAGGGTCACCAGCGCCCGGCCCGAGTCACGTGAAGCCCTTGCGGCCGAGCTGAGCACCGCTCTCGGCAAGGAGGTACAAGCTGTCGCCACACCGGAGGAAGCGATGGCCGGCGCCGACATCATGGTCGAGGCCTCGCGCCTGGTCGAGCCGGAGGTGCTGCTCCGCACCGAATGGGTGACGCCCGGCTCGCTGGTCGTCCCCTACGGAACGGTCAGCGCAGTAGAGCTCTCGCTCACCGACGTGATGGACAAGGTCGTCGTCGACGATTGGGGACAGGCACAGGCGGGGCGCTTCGGCGCGTTGAGGGAGCACATCGACAAGCGACTCGTCACTCGAGAGAATCTCCACGCCGAGCTCGGAGACATCGTCGCCGGAACGGCCCCCGGCCGGGAGTCGAACGAGGAGAGGATCCTCTTCTGGCATCGAGGCCTGGCGACGACCGATGTGGCGGTGGCACATCTCATCCTGCAACGGGCAGAGCAGCGGGAGATCGGGACTCTGCTTCCCTATCGCCGCTGAGGTCCCTCCTTTCCCAGCTCCTCCAAGACCTCGATCAGGCGCTCGATCTCTGCGCCGAGGGGCCTGTCCACGGTGATCGGCTCGACCGCAGCCGTGACCAGGGCTGCGGTCCGTTGGAGGCCGCCCGGAGGTGGAGTGCCCCTCAGTGCCCAAGCCTGACGGGCCACCAGCAGGGTGCAGGCGAAAACCTCACGCACCAGCTCCTCCACCCGGCGCAGTTTCTCCGCCGCCTCGAAGGCAAAGGTCATGGCGTCCTCTTGCCCGAGGGAGGAATCAGCGAGCCCCACCGACGCCGGTACGCAGAGGCGCCGGAGCTCGTTGACGGCTCCGAGGACCCGCTTATATACGACCATCGGGCCGCAATTGGGGCCGGCGGTGACGGTGAGCTGGTCCGGGAGGCCTGAGAAGCGGTGATCGAGCAGCCGATGGCACCACTGCGCGGCCAGCTCGGCCCCCTGCGCAAGTGCGAGCGCGAGGCCGTCCATGCCTGCCGCCAGCCCGATCTGATGAAAGCCGCCGTTCGTGACGAAGCGCCCGTCGACGAACGCCGGCGAGTCCGAGACCGCCCCCAGCGCCCGGTCCGTGTCCTCGGCGAGCCGGGCCACGGTGCGGTCCAGGTGTGCCAGGACCTGTGGAATGACGCGCAGGGACACCGGCGCCTGAATCTGCCGCCCGCTTCGCTCGGACCCTGCGAGAAGCGGCCCCAGGGACTCCAATCCTCGAACCAGCACAGGGTCGTTGCCCAGCCGGCCCACCGCCGCGTCGTAGGGATCGAGAGGAGCCTGCAACGCGTCGATGACGCAGGCGGCGGTGATCAGCAGCTCCCGCCACAACTGCGCGCCCCTGCGGCGGCGCCCGAAGGAGAGCGCGACCGCAGCGGGAGCCCCCGCCAGCAGCGCGATCCCTTCCTTCGATGAGAGCACGTAGGGCTCGGCCCCCCTCGCCGCCAGTGCCTCGGCGGCAGGGCAGGTCCTGTCTCCTTCGAGGACCAGACCCACGCCGATGATGGTCTGGAAGGCGTGCGCCAGCGCGATTACCTCTCCCGAGGTTCCCATCGTCCGCCGGGGGATCGCCGGCGTGAAGTCGTCGTTGAGCCGGGCAGCCAGATACTCACACAGCTTGGAGGTCGCCCCCGCGTAGCCGCTGAGGAGGTTGACCAGCCGCGCGGCCAGCACAGCCCTTGTCTCCGGCGGGGAGAGATAGGGGGCCGAGCCGACCGCCCGTCCCAGCAGGAGGTTGCGCTGCTGGGAGGCCTGCTCGGTCGCGGTGAGGTCCTTGCGGGCCATGAAACCGGTGCCGGTGGTCACGGCATAGACCCGCTCGCCTGTGGCCAGAACGGCCAGCATGGCGGTGCGCGCCTCGTCGACTCGCCGCAGCAGGACCCCATCGAGGATGAGTTCTTCGGACTGCCAGGCGATGCGCTCGAGAGCCTCGGCATTCAGATCCCCGGCCTCGCGAATGGTCACCATCGAGCTGATCAGGCGGGCAGCAGAGTGACCGGCACACCCAAGCCGGGGGCCGCAGCAAGTCGGCGGTCGGCGGTCAACAATGGGGCGTCGAGTCGCTGAGCCAAGGACACGTAGGCGGCGTCGTAGAGAGAAAGATTGGCCCGATGCCCCCACGCAACCTCTATTAGAGGAGAATGCGGGGTCCGGGTAATGGGCGCACGCAGCAGAACCCTCAAGGCAGCGTGGGCGCGGCCGCCATTCATGATTCCCCTGCGCTCGAGAGATGCCAGCGCAGAGGCGCACTCGATATCAAGGAGCTCGGGGGCAAAGGCCTCGTCGGATAAGACGGCTTCCTCTACCGCGTCGCCCGCCGGTGACCTGATCAACAGCTCCACCAGCGCCGAAGCGTCAACGACCAGCGCCATGTGTCCTTCCGGCTCGCTCTCGAGCGATGACCTCGGCTGAGCTCTCCTCCATCTCCACAGGCTTCAGGGCGCGAACCTCAGCGGCCCAGTCGGAGCGCGACGGCAATGCCTGATCTCGACGGATGAGGTCGAGGACGTAGTCACGGACGGTCATGCCGGCTTGCGCAGCCCGTTTGCGCAACTCGCTGTGAACAGGCTCGGGAAGATTCTTAACCTGTAGGTTCCCCATAGCATGATGGTATCATGCTTTAAGCATCCTCAAGAGCGCGAGCCCTCTGCAGGGGCGAAGAACACCAGCGCGGTCAAGTCTTCGGTGATCTCGACGAAGCGGTGCTCCTCGCCGGTCGGGACGAACACGACCGACCCCGGGGAGAGGCTCGCACTGTCGTCGCCGGCCACGATCTTCGCCCGGCCCCCCACCACGACGTAGATCTCGTCCTCCGTGTGCGGGGTCTGGTCGTCGACGCCGTCGGCGAGAATGCTGTAAGTCCCCACGCTCATGTCTTCGTTGCGGAGATGTTCGACGTAGTGATTGGGCTCCCCTAATGTGAATTGACTTGTCCCTGCCAGCACTTCCAACGATGACCTCCCACTTGTGACGGCGGTGTGAAGGACGATCGTAGAGCCGTGGGGTCAGGCGACCGCGTCGCGCGCCCGCCGAGCCGCCCTTACCTGGCTCGCCACCTGGGCGGCATCCACGGTGACGTCTGCGTGGGTATAGCGAAGGACCAGCTCGCCTCCTACCCCGAGCGCGTTGCTGCGCGTGCGATCCGTCTGAAAGGCGGGTCGGTCCCGGTGGTACTCGTAGCCGTCGAGCTCGATCACGATGCGCGCGTCGTCGTAGTAGAAGTCGACCCGGCCCAGCCCTGGAACCTCCACCTGCCGCCGCGGCTCGGGAAGACCATGGCGCCGGCACAAGCCGAGGAATGCATCCTCGAGAACGCTGTCGGTTGCCCGGTAGCCCTCGGCCCTCGTCGCCACTGCCGCCCGGAGCCCGGCGGTGCCCGCTCGACCGGGGCCTCCCGATTGTTCGAGGCGCCATCGCAACCGGGGCGGGGAGCTGAGGCCGCGGCGCAGGACGTCGTCGACACAGCGCTCGAGTGCGGCCTCGGTCATACTCTCGGCGAGATCGAGCACCGTGAGGTCGACCGAAGTGATCTGGAGTTGGCCACGGGCGACGATGTCCCGCGGTTCAACCAAGGGTCTGCGATGCAACCTGACGCGGCCGTCTCGAGACCGAAGCTGCCCCGACGTGGTCATCTCGATTTGCTTGGCTCTCGGGTGATCCAGGCCGTGCAGCTCAGCGGCGGTGGAGTGAGAGAAGTAGGCACTTCCTTGAACCCACAAGTGAGCCGCAACGAGTTCCTGGGCCCGGCTTGTTGGAGCGCCCCGGATCCTGAACACCCTCGAGTACAAGCGCTCCCAGCGGCCTGTCGCCACCCGATCCCGAACCAGCGTGGCCGCGCAACCGTTCTCCAATGCCTGGGTGAGATGGAACACTCCGAATTGGCTGCCGGCGACGAGGGCAATCGCTCGATCGCATTCTCCAGACATGCGTCCAGTAGACCTCGCCGGCCGAACGGCCGCTGTGGCGCGCGCCACACTTTCGAGGTTTGGTACGAAACGCGGGCTACAGGCGCGTTCTGTACCAAAGTTGGCTCGGGTCGGGCGGAGGGGCCGGAGGAGCCGGAGGGGGAGGTGTTGCGTGGATTAGTTGAGCCCGCCGGGTCATAGCTCCGCGTTTCCTCCAAAGTTGGTACGGCGGGCTGAAGTCGGGCCCCAAGGAACGCCGGCTCGACTCCGACGAAGCCCAAGTCCGCAACGTCGAGACCGCCGAGCACTACCAGCAGTAACCCGCCGTAGCCGGGAATGCCTTCGAACTCAAGTCTTGGTGGCCTCAGAAGCAGTCACTAGGCCGTGGCGGAAGGCGACGCTGATTCGCGGTCCGGCCTTCGCCATCTTCGGTACGGAGTGTTCCCAGGTTCGTTGGGTCTGGCCTCCCGTGACCAGCAGATCGCCACCTCCCAATGAGAACATGCGGGATTTCCCTCCACCCTTCGGGCGAAGGAGGAAGCGCCGGGGTTGGCCAAGCGACACGAGCACCACGATAGGGTGCTGGATTTCCTTGTCAATGTGATCGCCGTGCCAGGCGACGCTGTCCTTGCCGTCTCGGTAGAGATTGAATCCGACGGAGTCGAAGACGATTCCATAGCGGTCAGACAGGACCCCGCGCATGGTTTCGATCAGAGCCGGGACGAGTGGCTGATTCGATTCCTTGGACCACTGGGAGGTGAGCCTGGGTTCCAAGACCTTGCGGTCGTACATGTGGCGAGAACGCTGACCCCACTCCCTCCGCTCCACGACTTGTTGGAAGAGACCGTCGGGCGACAGCACCCAGCCCGGCGCATGATCGACCCACGCCTCGTCGTCAAGCTCGATGCGTTCGAGCCGGGAGAAGTGGCGGTCGATGTCCGGCTCCAGGGCGTCGAAAAGGGACGGCTGCCAAGAGAGACCTAGATTCCTAGCCATCCCCTGTTCCTACAACGAAAGTGAGGCGCCCCCATTCTGGCTTTGTGTCAGGAAACGTGCGGAATCCGCCCCCTAGCTGGCAAAGAGCCGGAGCAGGGGCGGGTCGCGTAGCCAAGTTAAGCGCAGAAACCGCCCCGGCGAGATCGGTGTCGGCCCTCAAAGGTAGGCTCTAAGAAATGAAGATTCTGGATCACGACAGCGACACCAAGGCGCTCGCAGATTTTCATCCGGCGGTTCGGGCCTGGTTCGAAACGCGCTTCCCGCTTGGGCCCACCGAGCCTCAGGAACGGGCCTGGCCTGAGATCGCAGCCGGGCGCGACACGCTGATCGCGGCCCCCACCGGCTCCGGCAAGACCCTGGCGGCCTTCCTCGTGTGCATAGACCGCCTCTACCGCACCTTCGAGCGAGGCGAGGACGTGGGGGGCCGGTCGCAGGTCGTATACGTGTCTCCGTTGAAGGCTCTGGCGGTGGACATCCAGCAGAACCTGGAGGCGCCGCTGGCGGAGATAGCCGCTCTGGCGGCGGAGTTGGGCCTTGCGGCCCCCGACATCAGGGTCGGCGTACGAAACGGTGACACGCCTCCCTCGGTTCGGGTGGCGATGACCAAACGTCCCCCGAACTTCGTAATCACGACGCCTGAGTCCCTCTATCTCCTTCTGACTGCGGAGAAGAGCAGGGCGGTGTTGCACTCGGTCGACACGGTGATCGTGGACGAGATCCATGCCGCGGCCAGGGACAAACGCGGCTCCCATCTCGCCGTCAGCCTCGAGCGGCTCGAGCACGTCTGCGAGCACCGACCGCAGCGCATCGGCCTCTCGGCGACGCAGCGACCGATCGACCGCCTCGCCCGCCTGCTGATCGGCACGGGTGGCGAGCAAAGCGAGCCCAAAGAGGCTCGCTGCACCATCGTGGACACCGGTCATCAGCGCCACCTCGATCTGGCGCTCGAGCTGCCCGACGGCGAGCTCGAGGCGGTGGCTTCTGCCGAGCAGCTCGGCGAGGTCCTGGACCGCATCGCGGCCCACGTCCTGAGTCACCGCACCACGCTGGTGTTCGTCAACACTCGGCGGATGTCAGAGCGCATCGCCCACCTGCTCACCGAGCGCCTGGGCGAGGACGCAGTCGCCTCTCATCACGGGAGCCTCTCCAAAGAGCGTCGTTTGCGCGTCGAGCAACGCCTGCGGGCGGGCGACCTGCGGGCGCTCGTGGCGACGGCCTCCCTCGAGTTGGGGATCGACATCGGCCCGGTCGAGCTCGTGTGTCAGATCGGCTCGCCCCGAAGCCTGGCTACTTTTCTGCAACGCGTGGGACGCTCCGGGCACAGCCGAGCCGGTACGCCCAAGGGCCGCCTCTACCCGTTGACCCGCGACGAGCTGGTCGAGTGTGCCGCGCTGTTGAGCGGCATTCGCAGCGGACGACTCGACGCCATCCACCCTCCGATCGCCCCTCTCGACATTCTGGCGCAGCAGATCGTTGCGGAGTGCGCCGCTGAGGAGTGGACCGAGGACGAGCTGTTTGCTCTGATGACGCGGGCCGAACCGTTTGCAGGGTTGAGCAGGGACTGCTTCGACGAGATCGTCGAACTCGTGTCGGACGGGATCCAGACCGGCAGGGGACGCCGTGGTGCCTACCTCCACCGCGACCGTGTCGGCGGCGTCCTGCGCGGCCGGCGAGGGGCGCGGCTTGCGGCTCTGACCTCGGGAGGCGCCATCCCCGAGCTGGCCGACTATCGCGTGATCGCCGAGCCCGACGACACCTTCGTCGGTACCGTCAACGAAGAGTGGGCGATCGAGAGCATGGCCGGCGACGTGTTTCTGCTGGGCAGCACGTCATGGCGAATACGCCGAATCGAGCCGGGGGCGGTGAGGGTGGTGGACGCTCAGGGCGCCCCGCCGTCGGTGCCGTTCTGGCTCGGTGAGGCACCCGCCCGCACCGACGAGCTGAGCGATGAGATCGCCTCCCTGCGCGCCGGAGTCGAGCGCCACCTGAAAGCCGAGGACCCTCCCGGCGCGCGAGCATGGCTGCAATCGACGGCGGGAATCGACTCCGTCGCCGCCGACATCATCGTCTGCTACCTAGCCGCGTCGCGCACCGCTCTCGGCCTTCTGCCGACGCTCGATGATGTCATCTTCGAACGCTTCTTCGACGACACCGGCGGGATGCAGCTCGTCCTGCATGCCCCCTTCGGCGGCAGGATCAACCGGGGGCTGGGGCTTGCCCTCCGCAAGCGCTTCTGCAAGAGCTTCGACTTCGAGCTTCAAGCGGCGGCCTCTGACGATGCCATCGTCCTGTCCCTCGGCCCCCAGCACAGTTTTCCCCTCCCCGATGTGGGGAGGTTCCTGTCGTCGAAGACCGTCGAGGACGTGCTCCAACAGGCGGTGCTCGACTCGCCTATGTTCGCTACCCGCTGGCGCTGGAACCTCAACCGGTCTCTGGCGGTGCTGCGTTACAGGGGTGGGAGGAAGAATCCACCGCCGATCCAACGCATGGAGTCCGACGATCTGATGGCCGCGGTGTTTCCGACCCTTGCGGCATGCCAGGAGAACATCAGCGGTCCCATTCCGATCCCAGACCATCCTCTCGTCCGCCAGACCATGTACGACAGCCTGCATGAGGCAATGGACATCGACGGGCTTCGGGCTCTCATCGAGAGCTTCGAGTCCGGGTCCGTTCGGATGCACTTTCGCGACACCACCGAGCCGTCCCCGCTGGCCCACGAGATACTGAGTGCGAGGCCCTACACGTTCTTGGACGATGCACCGCTCGAAGAGCGCCGCACTCGAGCCGTGCGGGTGCGCCGCGGTCTCCCGCTGGAGGCGACGGACATCGGCCGTCTCGATCCGGAGGCCATCGAGCGGGTGCGTGATGAGGTGCGCCCGGCGCCTCGCAATCCCGATGAGCTCCACGATGTGCTCAGCTCGCTCGTGGTTGCGCGTCCGGCGGCCGAGTGGCAGCCACACTTCGATGTCCTCGTTAAAGCGCGCCGGGCGACAACGGTTCGCATCGGTGGCGGGCTGTTGTGGTCCGCAATCGAGAGCCGAGCCGCGACCGAGTCGTTGTTCGAGGGTGCGCGCTTCGACCCCGACATAGCTCCACCCGCAGCCATAGCTTCCGATCCACCGCCAGAGGCTCACACCACCGCTGCGGCCGTCATCCGCGGCCATCTCGATGTCGCCGGGCCCGCAACCGTTGCGCAGCTCACCTTGGCGACGGGCTTGTCAGAGGATGTCGTATCGAGCGCGCTGCTCCGCCTCGAGGCCGAGGGGTTTGCCTTGCGAGGCAACTTCTCCTGTCTGGACGAAGAGGAGTTCTGCGCGCGCCGGCTACTGGCCCGCATCCATTCCTACACTCGCAAGCGGCTCCGCAAAGAGATCGAGCCGGTTTCGTCCCAGGACTTCATGCGCTTCCTGTTGCGCTGGCAGCATGTGGCTCCCGGAACGCAGGTGGCCGGGCGCTCGGGAATGTTGGAGATAATCGAGCAGCTGCAGGGCTTCGAGATCCCGGCGGGCGCCTGGGAGGAAACCATTCTGCCCAGTCGTGTGGAGGGTTATCGAGCCGACGGGCTGGACTCCGTCTGCCTCTCGGGCGAGGTGGTCTGGGGCCGGTTGAGCGTCCGGCCGGCTCAGCCGGGCGTTCCACCCAAGCGCAGCGCGGCGACGCCCTCGCGCGCGACGCCGGTGAGCCTCACCTTGCGGGCGGACCTGGAATGGCTTCTACAGGCGGTTCGAGGCGATCAATCCCCGGCCGAGCCGCGCCCCGGGGCCGGCTACGACGTCCTCGAATGCCTGCGTTCGAGCGGGGCGCTGTTTCACGCCGACCTGGTGGCCGCCAGCGGACGCCTTCCGACCGAGGTCGAAGAGGGACTGTGGGATGGAGTCGCCCGCGGGCTCATTACAGCAGACGGCTTCGCCGCAGTCCGAGGCCTCCTTTCGGCGCGCACTCGCTGGGCACAGCGCCAGCGTCACCCTCGGCGGGGCCTGCGCCGTGGTGCCGGGACTGCGGCGCGCGCCGAAGGCCGATGGTCTCTGTTCCCGGGGGCCGCGCCTATCGATGATCGGGATGCCGTGGCGGAGGCTGTGGCCGAACAGCTCCTCGCCAGGTGGGGAGTGGTGTGGCGAGATCTGCTCGCGCGCGAGAGCTTGACGCTGCCCTGGCGCGAGGTTCTGTGGGCGATGCGGCGCCTCGAGGCTCGAGGCACAATCCGCGGCGGGCGTTTCGTCTCGAGCTTCTCGGGCGAACAGTACGCGCACATCAGAGCCGTCGAGCTATTGCGGTCAGTTCGGCGAGAGCCCCGCAATGAGGAAGTGGTCAAGCTCTCGGCCGCCGATCCTTTGAACCTGGTCGGGATTGTTACGCCCGGTGCGCGGCTCCCGGCGGTGCGGACCAACTCCGTGACCTACGTTGACGGTCTTCCGCAAATCGAGGCAACGGGCGAAGCGGCGGGCTGAGCCGGGCATCGGTTGCATCTCGGTCACCTTTGTTAGGCAGGCACCTGAAACCACGTGTCACTCTGCCGGAGATTGCGGGCCGAGCTTGCAGCGAAGGATGCCGGGGAGCCATGAGTTGGGGAAAGCGGCTGCAAACATGTTCTCATTACCGCGGCCTTCGAAGCGGGCCGGAAGGCTCGGTTTCTCCCAGTTGGAGCGGATGCGATAGCCGTTAAGGTACTCGGAGATCGCTACCTGTGTTTTACCCAGGCTTCGCATCAGCTCGCGGTTGACGAAGATGCCGACGGCGGTCATCTCATCGACCAGCGATTCACCCGCAGGGACGTTGAACTCAGCATTGATGTCTTCCTCCAGGGGCCCCTGTTGAACCGGCCAGCCGGTAGAGCGAGAGGGCCGAGGTACGTGCCCATGGTCTGCGGTGAGGATGAAGACGTAATCCTTCACCTCGCGCTCCAAGAAGCGAAGCAGCGCTGCGAGGGCCTGATCCTGGGCCGCCACTACCGATCCCATCTCGGGGGAGTCCATGAAGTACTCGTGCCCGGCGTAGTCGGTCATCTTGTAGTTGAGGAAGAAGAGGTCGGGAACGGTATCGCGCCCGTAGCGTTCTCGGCGCAGCAGCGCCTCCGCCATGTCGGTTTCGTAATGTACCCACGCCGGTGCGTAGGTCTGCGGGAGGATCTCGTGGCCCATCCACAGGCCGTCCGCCCTCCCATCTTCGCGGTCCGATGAGGCAGCGTGCTCGGAGAAACCCGGATAGCCGTAGAGGTAAGACGGAGTCGAGTAGTAGAGGGCATTACCTCCCACGTTGCCGTTGAGAAGGACCATCGCGACATGATCACGGTCGCCGCCGCGCATCCCCGCGCCATGCCCCATCATGCCGAGGTGCCAGTTGCTCCACCCAAGCATTCCCACCTTCGGCCGGTTGCCGAGAGCCGCGTCGACGTCGTCGCCGTAGGTACTCAATTGGAGATCGGCGGGGCTGGTTTCTTCGAATGCCTCGACGACCCTGTTGTGCTTGCGCAGAAAGATGCCGGCCACCTTGTGCTTGCGGGGAAAGGCTCCGGTGCCCAGGGTTGCATGCGTCGACGGTGTTATCGATGGGGACGAGCCCACCGTTGCGTTCAGATAGGAGGTGCCCTCGCGCTCCAGACGTCTCAATGTCGGCCACTGCTCGGGCCATCGTTCGAGTACGTTTCGCCCCACCCCATCCCAGACCACCGTTACGACCAACCTTGGCGTGTTGCCGGCGCCCTCAACCAGAGCCTCCTCGAGAATGCTCCCGTCGCGCGAAGGCAGTCGCACGTTCAAGGATCGACCCACGGTTGGATACACGTCCGCGATAGTGACGGGCCGGTGCACGCGCCCAGACGCCCTGATCCGCCCCGGCCCGTAGAGCACCAAGGGCACCTGCTGGAGATATTCGAAGGGCCCGGAGTGATTTACGGAATAGAAACCACCGGCGAAGTTGGGGAGGTTGGGAACGATCGAGATGTCCTCGGAGCGGCCGGGAACGTAGCCTCGCCAGATGCGCTCGAGCCATCCCGATTTCAGTCCGCAGCCCCGGCGCAGCGGGTCGTTGGATGAGAAGGCTCTAGGGCTTTGCTCGGAGTTGCTTGCTTGCGGACGAGGCGGGGGCTTGCGATTCGGTGCGCTCGTCTGCGAGGTTCGCTGGCAGGCAAATGCCGGCAGGAGGAGTGCGATTACGACGGCGAAAAGCCACCTGGAGCGGCTTGCGATGGGAAGGATCATCGGGGCGACGATACCCTTCGTCAGAACGAGGATCGTGCCTCAAGCGTTACAATTGGGTCGTGAGCCCGGAATCCTCGGTGCCCCGTTCCGGGCTGCCACCTGTTCTTAACGAGCAACCGGGGAAAGCCCGCGCATTGGTGCCCTTCCGCGAGGCCTTCAAGTATTGGCTTCGTCTGGGGTTCATCAACTTCGGCGGCCCCGCCGGACAGATCGCGATCATGCACGAGGAGCTCGTCAACAAGAAGCGCTGGATCAGCAACGGTCGCTTTCTTCATGCGCTGAACTTCTGCACGCTGCTCCCCGGTCCTGAGGCGCAGCAACTCGCGATTTACATCGGGTGGCTCTTGAACGGCGCGCTCGGGGGCATTGTGGCCGGCATCTTCTTCGTGCTTCCCGCGTTTTTCTTGATCCTTGGGCTTTCCTGGGCCTTTGTCGCACACGGTGATGTCGCCTGGGTAGCTGCCGTCTTCTATGGGCTCAAAGCGGCCGTGATCGCCATTGTTGCAGCGGCGGTGATAAGGGTCGGCTCCAAGGCGCTCAGGAATCCTTTGATGGTCGTAATCGCCGCCACTGCGTTCGTCGCGATTTTTTTCGTAAAGGTTTCATTTCCGCTGGTGGTCTTGGCCGCCGCACTCGCAGGGTTGGTTGGATCTCGATTGTGGCCTCAACTGTTCAGCGGCCCTCAAGAGCATGCAGGCGCCGATGAAGAGGCGGTGATCGGAGACGAGGAGATGGCGCGCAGGGAACGGCCGAGTTTGGAGAGAAGTTTGTACGTACTTCTGCTCGGAGGGGCAGTCTGGTGGGGTCCGCTGCTTGTCGTTCTGGCTTGGCGGGGGAGCGACGACACGCTTAGCAGAGAAGCCGTCTTCTTCAGTCAGGCGGCTCTCGTCACTTTCGGCGGTGCCTACGCCGTGCTGGCGTACATCAATCAAGCGGCCGTGCAGCAGTTCGGATGGTTGCAGCCGGGAGAGATGGCCACAGGACTGGGTCTGGCTGAGTCGACACCGGGACCGCTCATCATGGTGACGCAGTTCGTCGGCTTCGTGGCCGCCTACAGGTTTCCCGGCGGCCTTAGCCCCCTGACTGCCGCTACGCTCGGCGCGCTCGTGACCGTGTGGGCCACGTTCGCCCCTTGTTTCTTGTGGATTTTCCTAGGTGCCCCTTATATCGAGAGGCTCCGCGGCAACGCGTCGCTCGCAGCCGCTCTGTCGGCGATCACAGCCGTAGTGGTAGGGGTGATCCTCAACCTGGCAGTGACCTTCGCCGTGTTCGCACTGTTTAGGTCGGTTGAGAGTGGGGCGCTCTTCTCAATGACCTATCCGAGACCGGATCTGTCCTCGATCGATCTGTTCGCGGCCGCCTTGGCAGCGATCGCGTTCGTGGGAATGTTTCGCTACAAGTGGAATGTCCTATGGATCGTTTCGGGAAGCGCCCTGGCCGGGCTGGTGTGGCAAAGCTTTTCCTAGCCTCGGCGGGCCGGCCCCGCGCTCTGCGGCCTCACCTCTGGGCCGCTCTCCGGGGACCCCCTGCGGTGGGAAATGTCAACGGTCCGCTTCTGCCCACGGTTTTCGGTGGGTAGATGTCCACGGTCCGCTTTAACCACCACAACGTTCGTTTCCTCATAACCAGGCTCTTGGTCTGCAGACTGCTCCAACTCCTGCTGCGTCATATCCCAGCGGACCCTCGACGAGGAAGTACCGTCCGACCTGGGTGTAAGGAGAGAATGATATGAGGAGGGCCGCGGTTGCGTTTTGGATCGCGTTGCTGGTCCATCTGGTGATCGGCTTTTTTTACCTCGTGTCCGGTCTCGTCGTCCCCATGCCCCCGCTGCTCCTCATGTGGGCGTGGTGGTTGGTCCTCCTGGCCGTGCTGATACTCAAGAGAGGGATCCCTCGTGTCTTGGTCGGCATCCCAGTTGTGGCTCTGGGGAGCTGGTTTCTGATTCTGTGGTTCGGAGGACGCTACCTGGGATGGACCGCCTAGCCGCGTTGGTTGTGCCGGTTGGTATTGTTGGGAGTCGGTAGTAAGGGCTGAGATCGGGTGGCCGCGTTGAGCGAGGAGAGCGAATGAAGCTTGAAGGCATTCACCATGTGACCTGCATCACCGGCGACGCCCCCCAAAACGTGCGCTTCTACGCCGGCACGCTGGGGCTCAGGATGGTCAAGAAGTCTGTCAATCAGGACGATCCCACCGTCTACCACCTCTTCTATGCGGACGAGCAAGGCGCCCCCGGCTCGGACATCACGTTCTTTGAGTACCCGGGCGCGACCCAGGGCAGGGCGGGGGCCGGGATGATCCATCGCATCACCTGGCGGGTCTCTTCCGAGCAAGCGATCGATTTCTGGGAAGGGCGCTTGTCGTCGAATGAGGTCGCAACCGAGCGCTCCGAGGGAAGGCTGCGCTTCGATGATCCCGATGGCCTGGGCCTCGAGCTCGCTGTTGCCGCGAACGCCGACCAGCCTCTGCGAGCGAGGCATCCGGAGATTCCCGAGGAACACGCTCTGCTTGGATTCGATAGCGTGCGCGCCTACACACAAGACCCTTCCGCGAGCCAGCCTCTGCTCGAGTCGGCCCTCGGCTTTGCTCCCGAAACGCCATCATCGTCGTGGACGATCAGGGGGGAGCAGCGTGGGTCGCTTTACTTCTACGACGAGGCGCCCGCGCAGGGGGGCCTCAGCGGTGCCGGTACCGTCCACCATGTCGCATGGGCGTCGCAGATGGACGAGATTGGAGAATGGCGCGAGCGTGCCATCGCGGGTGGTGCGCAGCCCACACCGATCATCGACCGTTTCTGGTTCCGATCGGTCTACTTTCGGGAGCCGTCGGGTGTGCTGTTCGAGATCGCTACGCTCGGCCCCGGTTTCGCGGTCGACGAGTCACCCGAGGCGCTGGGCGAGAAGCTGGTGCTGCCTCCCGACTACGAGCATCTGCGCGCCAAGCTCGAGAAGGTCCTCACTCCTCTACCGGACCCTCGAAGCCTCTAACAAGCGCCGCGGTCATTAGATGAGGATATGGTCCGTCTGGTGACCACTCGACGGCGATGACCCAAACCATTCCCGGACTGTTTGACGCCGCGGTCGAGCGAGCACCCACCAAGGTCTGGCTGCAGTTCGAGGATTCCCGCTACACCTATGAAGAGGCTCACGCTCACATTGCAGCGGCCGCGTTGCGTCTGAGCGATCTTGGGATACAGCGTGAGAGCCTGGTAGTGGCGACGATGAGAAACTCGCCCGCGTATCTCTTCACGTGGCTGGCGCTCATGCGCTTGGGCGCGGTGCTCGTTCCCGCCAACCCTCGGAGCAGCGCGGCCGAGCTCGCGGGCCTGGCCACTCAAGTGCGACCGGCGGTGGTCGTCACGGACTCGGAATTATCTGCGGCCTTTGAAGAGAATGGCGCGCGCATCGTTGCGGTGGAGGATCTCCAGGGTCTTGAGACAACCGGGGTGCCGCCGAGTGCAGCGCGGCCCGAGGACATCGCCGTGATGATCCCGACATCGGGGACCACCGGACGCTCCAAGCTCGTGATGCAGACGCAGCGCGCCTACAGCATGGCCGGCGAAGGCTTCCCCTTCTGGATGGGACTGACCGCGCAAGATCGATTGATGACGTCACTCCCGCTGTTCCACATCAACGCGCCCGCCTATTCCGTCCTGGGCTCGGTGGCGGCGGGCGCCGGTCTCGTGTTGCTGCCGCGCTTTTCGGGGGCCGGCTTCATCGACTCTGCGCGCCGCTACGGCGCCACAGAGTTCAACGCGATCGGGGCGATGCTCGAGATCCTCATGCGCCAGCCGGAGCGCGACGACGATGCCGACAATCCGCTGAGGCTGTGTTACACGGGACCTTCCCCTGCCAAAGAAAGGCAGCTTGAGATCGAACGCCGCTTCGGACTGGAGATCGTGTGCGGATACGCTCTCTCAGAGACCCCCTACGCGCTCATCTGGAGGAAAGGCACGCGCCCGTTCGGCACGCTGGGAAGCCCGCGTCAGCATCCAACCTTGGGTGAGATCAATCGTGCGCGCGTGTTGGATGGGGATCGTGAGGTGTCGCCCGGCGAGGAGGGCGAGCTGGAGCTCAACAACCCCGCTGTGATGCTCGGCTACTACGACATGCCTGAGGAAACGAGCGCGGTTCTCTCGAAGGGATGGCTCAAGACTGGCGACCTGGTAAGAGTCAACTCCGATGGGACCTATACGTTCGTCGCTCGCAAGAAGGAAGTCATAAGACGGCGCGGCGAGAACCTCTCTCCGCTCGAGGTCGAGGCCGTCCTCGAAGCTCATCCCGCAGTACTCGAGGTGGCGGTCGTTGGGGTTCCCTCCGAGCTCACCGAGGAAGACGTAAAGGCCTTCGTGGTACTCGACGAGGACGCCTCCGTGCCGCTTTCGGAGCTGCGCGATCATGCCGCCGATGCGCTGGCCGCCTACAAGGTGCCCCGCTACTTCGAATCGGTGCCGAACCTCCCCCACACGCCGACCGGACGCGTCGCCAAGCACGAGCTGCCGCGCGACCGCACCGAGTCCGAACAGGACTTCGGCGCTCGGGCCGAAGCGGGGGCCGAACAACGATGAGCGAAGCGCCGGGGGAGTGGCTCAAGACCGGAATAGGACGCTCGACACAGGACTCCATTTTCGTCGGGGGCCTCGACCTTGCATCCGAGGTCATGGGGGAGATGACTTTCGCCGAACTCGCCTTCTTGCTTGCCTCCGGCCGGGTGCCATCGGCGACGGAGGCCAAGCTGTTCAACGCGGTGTTGGTGTCGCTGGCCGACCACGGCCTCACGCCGACCGCGCTGGCCGCCCGGCTCACCTACACGGGGGCGCCCGAGTCACTGCAGGGGGCCATCGCGGCAGGACTGCTGGGGGCCGGAAGCGTGTTTCTGGGGCCGGTCGAGGACACCGCCCGCTTCCTCGGCGCCATCCTGGCCGACACCCCTTCAGATGGCGACGACGCCCTGCGAGACGCCGCCGATGTCGCGGTGAAAAGGGCGATTGGGGAGCGACAAAGGGTGCCCGGTCTCGGCCATCCCATACACAAGAAGATCGACCCCCGGACCCCCCGGCTCTATCAATTGGCGGGCGAAACCGGTCTGGCGGGACCGCACCTGCGGTTGCTGGAATACGTGGCCGCGGCCTCTAGAGGGGCGACCGGCAAGTCGCTGCCGATCAATGGGGCGGGGGCCGCAGGAGCGGTGCTTTCAGACCTTGGCTTTCCTCCCTCGTCCGCCCGCGGTTTCGCGCTCCTGGCCCGCACGGCCGGGCTCATCGGCCATCTCGCCGAGGAGGCCCGGAACCCTCTCGGCATGAGGTTGTGGAGAGAGGTCGACGAACGGGCTTCTCGCGCCTCTGAAAGCGATTGAGCTCCACCCCCGGTGGCTCCACATCCACCGGCGACCTCGAGAGGGTCTTCGCCCTTATTGGCCGAGGCCACCTGCCCCCGCCGGACGGCCGGGTAGAGGTGGTGCCGTCGCCTGCCGGGCCCAGCGATGTGGTATGCGCCTTTACCGCTCACACGATCATCGCGGCCGCGGTGGAAGAAGGGGAGGTCTGGAGCAAGCTCTCCCCCGGAGATCTCGGCGCCCCCATGGAAGCGGGTTTTCTGGTGTGGCTCGGCGAGCGGCTGGAGATAGCTCCCGGGATGCTCGATGTCGTCCTCGTCGCAACCGGCGACGCTCCTGCAACTGGTACCCAGATCGTGCCCCAGCAGGCAGACTCCGTGGCTCGCGTGGAACGCGCCCGTCGCTACCGTCGCGACGTGAAGGTCTTCGGCGACTCCGCGGGGCGGGGAATCGGTGTGGTCGGACGGGGCCTCGCTCGAAGGTGGGAGGTCGCGGTGGAGGTCGAGCCCGCCCACCGCAATAGCCGGCTCGGCCGCGACTTGTTCGCCGCGGCGCGGCGGCTTGTTCCGGTGGATGAGCCGCTCTTCGCACAGGTGTCGCCGGGCAACGCCGCCTCTCTGCGGGCCGTGCTCGCGGCCGGTTTCAGACCGCTCGGGGCCGAGGTGCTGTTCCTCACCCGGCCGGGCAATTCCGTTTTGAGCGCGTCAGAGTGAACAAAGCTCGCTCCTTACGCCCCCAAAGATGTATGGCCGGTTGGGCGTCAGGCGTGGAAGGCGCTCAGCCGTTCGCCCTCTGCCTCCAGCTCCTTGCGGGTTGCTCGATCCAGAGGATGGGATGGCTCCAGCCTCACGCCGCCCCCCTCGTGCTTCCAGGTCCCTGCCACTGCGCCGTCTACCAAAAACGTCCGTACCGAGTGTGGCGTCTTGATGTTGAAGACCAGCGAGCGATACTCCTCGGACAGGATCCTCGCGCGACGGGCATGAGCAAGAAGTGTCGCATCCCACACCGGCAGGAACCTGACCGGGGCCGGCGTCTCGGGGTCGGGCAGCGGAGCCCTCATCAGATCGACCAGCTCTTCGCCTCCTACGGTAAGAAAGCGGCGCAGCCTCAGGCGTTCGAGAACCGGCCGGACGGTCGTGATGGGTAGGCCGGCCCAGTCGGCAATGTCTCTCGGCGCAGCGGGTCCGAAGCCTACGAGATAGCGGCGGACGAGCAGCTCGAGGCCCTCCTCGACGCGCGCGTGCGAGGGGCCCCAACCAGTCGTCGGCCGCGGCATACAGATCGGCGCTGCCGCTCCCAGGTGCCCGAGGGCGGTACCCGAACGAGATCCAGCCACATGACGACTCCCGCGCGCAGCTCAGTGCCGACGAGCTCGTCGATCTGTTTGCGCTTGAGCGGTCCCCTCGCCAGCTCTGTTCGCAATCGTGTCCCGGCCGCCTCGAGCGCGGCGCGGTCGGGGCGTGGGCGCTGAGCTCTGCAAGCCGATCGGAGTCGTGGCCGCTCTGATTCCCAGCACCGGCCCAGATGCGACGCCGCCCGTCAAGACGCTGTTTGCTCTCAAGGGCCGCAATGCGATCGTGCTGGCAGGGCACCCGCGTACTCAGC
>Ga0136621_1000323_pt1 | contig 18278 bp, 15 predicted proteins | sample AntDryUQ445A2306_FD_104673 | JGI IMG/M metagenome (GOLD analysis project Ga0136621, IMG submission 104673) | Polar desert sand microbial communities from Dry Valleys, Antarctica - metaG UQ445A (23.06) | ecosystem: Environmental > Terrestrial > Soil > Desert | place: Antarctica: Dry Valley...
AGACTCCAACGTACTCGCAGGTGGTCGAGCTCGATCTCTCCACGGTAGAGCCCTCGCTCGCCGGGCCGCGGCGGCCGCAAGACCGTATTGCGCTCAGTGGGGCGAAGGAGGCATTTCTCCATGCCCTGCCCACCTTCGGCATCGATTACGGCAACGCGCAAGATGCGGCCGTTGCCGCGTCCTTTCCTGCGAGCGACCCGCCGGCCACCGTGGACCCTGGCTCCAGCGAACCCGAAGGGAAAGGCGCGGTTCCGGTCCTGACAGCACCCGTCACCAACCCGCCTGGAGGCGTCTTCTGCGAGCTCGACGGCGAGACCTTCGAGCTCGAGAACGGCTCGGTGGTCATCGCCGCGATCACGTCGTGCACGAATACGTCGAACCCGGCCGTCATGGTGGGCGCCGGTCTCCTCGCGAAGAAGGCGGTCGAGCGCGGACTCACGCGTAAGCCGTGGGTGAAGTCGAGCCTCGCTCCAGGGTCGAAGGTGGTCACCGAGTACTACGACAAGTCCGGGCTGACTCCGTACCTCGAGAAGCTCGGCTTCCACACGGTCGGCTACGGCTGCACGACCTGCATCGGAAACTCGGGGCCGCTGCGAGAACCGATATCGCAAGGCATCGTCGAGGGCGACCTCGTGGTGTGCGCCGTGCTCTCCGGGAACCGTAACTTCGAGGCGCGGATCCATTCGGAGGTCAAGGCGAACTACCTCGCCTCTCCGCCGCTGGTGGTTGCCTACGCGCTCGCCGGAAGGATGGACATCGACCTCGTGACCGAGCCGATCGGAGTGGGCAGAGACGGCGAGGACGTGTTCCTGTCCGACCTCTGGCCCTCGCCCGAGGAGGTGCGGGAGACGGTCGCCGGGGCAATCGGCGAGGAGATGTTTCGCGCGATCTATGCCGACGTGTTCACCGGCGACGACACCTGGCGCGAGCTGCCCGTACCGGAGGGGGAGCTCTTCGCGTGGGATACCGACTCGACCTACGTGCGCCTGCCCACGTATTTCGACGGGATGCCGGCGGAGCCGGAGATGGTCGAAGATGTCGTCGGCGCGCGCTGTCTCGTGTCGGTCGGCGACTCGGTCACGACCGACCACATCTCGCCGGCCGGATCGATCAAGCTCGACTCACCCGCTGGCATCTACTTGATCGAGCACGGTGTCGAGCGGCGCGCGTTCAACTCCTACGGCTCACGGCGTGGGAACCACGAGGTGATGGTGCGCGGCACCTTCGCGAACGTCCGGCTGCGCAACCTCCTCGTTCGTGGGTCGGAAGGCACCTGGACCGTCCATGTGCCCTCGGGCGAGGAAGGGACGATCTACGACACCGCCGAGCGGTATCGCGCCGAAGGAGTGCCGCTGATCGTGCTGGCGGGCAAGGAGTACGGGTCGGGCTCGTCGCGCGACTGGGCGGCGAAGGGGCCGAAGCTGCTCGGGGTGCGCGCTGTCATCGCCGAGAGCTACGAGCGGATTCACCGCTCCAACCTGCTGATGATGGGGATCCTCCCGCTCCAGTTCCCGCCCGGGGAGAACCTCTCCTCGCTCGGGTTGACCGGTCGCGAGGAATTCTCGATCGCCGGCGTCGCGAACGGCGAGGCCCGTGAGGTGACGGTGCGTGCCGACGACACCGAGTTCCGTGCGACGGTGCGGCTAGACACGCCGCGCGAGCGCGAGTACCTGCGGCACGGCGGGATCCTCCCCTACGTGCTGCGGCGTCTGCTCGCTTCCTGACTACGCGGTCGCCGCTTCCGGATCGTCGCCGCGCTCGCGGGCGACAATCCTGGCCTCGTGGTACGCGATCCGCTCGGCCAGCATCCTTTGCGAACGCTCATACCCTTCCCTGTGCTCAGGCGGGAGGGCCCTCTCCACAGTCTTTTTCCTCTTCTTCATCTCCGTCCTCGAGTAGTAATCAGATCCTCCTGATGTCGTCTGCGATCTCCTCGAGCTGCACATTCGCGTAGAAGACGCCGGTCACGATACTGGTCACATCTCGCTCGTCAAACACAGGTTCCACGCCCCGGTCGTCGCTGCGGCAGACCGAACACGCAAGATGACCAATGCAGCCACGGCCTTTGCGATCAGCGAGCTCCCAGCTCCGCGGGCAGCTCGCGAGCATGAACGACGACGAGGGTCGTCGTCGGTCGCGTGAGCGCAACGTAGAGCTCACGCAGGCCCTGCCCCGAAGCCGCCTCGTCCACGATCAGAGCGGGCTCGACGACGATCACGTGGTCGAACTCCATGCCCTTCGTCTCTCGTGGCGTGAGCACCGAGATGCGGGTGTCGTCGAACAACGCCGGGGACTCGTCGGGATCACCACGTAGCGAGGTGGGCACGATCAACGCAAGGAGGCCGTCGGCACCCGCCAGCCGGGCCGCCTCCTCGTAGGCAGCAGCAAGAGGTGGATCTCCGCGAACGATTCGTGGCGGTTCCGCTCCCGCTCGGTACGCGAGCGGCGGCTCCCTGTCCGGAGCGATGTGCTCGAGCAATGGCAGCGCGACGGCCATGATCTCGCGCGGCACGCGATAGGCGTGGCGGAGCTCTTCGATCCCGGCACGTTCGCCGCCTGGGAGGTACGCGAGCAGGTCCTCCCAACGGGGGTAGGCAACAGGCCCGGTCGCCTGCGCGACATCACCGAGGAGGGTGAACGCTCCCGCCGCGCGACGGCCGATCATCCGCAGCTGCATAGGCGTTAGGTCCTGTGCCTCGTCGACGATCACATGGCCGTATCGCCGTGCTCCCAGAAGCAGCGCTCTGGCTTCATCCAGAAGCGGGAGGTCGGCTTCACTCCAGCCGCTCTTCGCCCGCCGAAGGAGCCGCTGCTCGTCGCCATCGAGAACGCCGTCGGCCGCCTCCGCGAGCCGCTCGCGCGACGTCAGCAGCTGGCGAATGACCTGCTCCGGCCGCGGAGCGGGCCAAACGGCATCCAGAAACCTCGTTAGCAATCCGTTCCTGCGGAGGCTCCGCTCGACCTCCTCGAACGACCTCACCGCGAGGCCACCGAGCCGTTCGCCGTAATCCACGTAGAAGCGGCGGAGAACGCTCATTCGGAGCCGCTCGCGCGCTGCTGCGGAGAAGCCGAGCTCGGAGCGTGTCTCCGCGACGAGCTCCACCACTTCGTCCGCCTCGACGCCGACGAAGTACCCCTCGAGACGGACGACGAGCTCCTGCGGTCGGCCTTGCGAGCGGAGCTCGACGGCTCGGCGCACGACCTCGGCGAGACGCACATCGGCCTTCAGCCGCTGCGCGTCCAGCGGGTCGGATCTCGTCACCTCGACACCGTCGACGAGCTCGGCGACGGCCCGCTGGTCGACGCTGTCCTCGCCTAGTGCAGGGAGCACGTGTGAGACGTAATCCATGAAGACGGGGCTCGGCCCCACGAGGAGCACTCGGCGGAGCGCCGAGCGGTGGGCGTAGAGGAGGTACGAGGCGCGATGGAGGCCGACAGCGGTCTTTCCGGTGCCCGGTCCGCCCTGGATGACGAGCGGCGGCTCGGGCTCCCGAGCGATCAGCCCGTACTGGTCGGCTTGGATCGTCGCGACGATGTCGCGCATGCGGTCGTCGCGCGTGCGCTCGAGCTCCTCGAGCAGGAAGTCGTCGACTACTGACGCGGCATCGGCGAGCGAGCCGGCGAGAGCCTCGTCGCTGATGCCGGTGAGCGTTCGGCCTTCGGTCCGGAAGCGGCGTCGAAGCGTGACCCCGTGTGGCTGCACAGGAGTGGCGGTGTAGAACGGCCGCGCGGCGGGCGCCTGCCAGTTGACGACGACAACCCCGTCATCGTCGTCGACCCAACGGCGGCCGATGTAGAGCGGAGCCTCTCCACCATCCGTGTCGAGACGGCCGAAGCACAAGGCCTGATCTGCGTCCTCGTACGTGCGAAGCCGCCGAGTCGCCCAGGCTTCGATCGCCTCGGCGGCGATATCGGTTGCTCCGGCGGACGCCGACCGGACGAGCACCTCGCGCATCCGGTCGAGGCACTCGTAGGCGTGATCGAGGTAGGCCTGCTCGGCGGGGAGGTCAGGGTGCGCCATCGGGCTTTGGCTTCCAGCCGACGAAGATCGCCCAGCCCAGGTACTCGCGGCCATGTCGGAGATAGATGCGCTTCCAGCGCTCGTGCTGAGCGCGGATATCCGCGGCATCCGAATCACTCGGATTCGCAGCGAGCCACTCCTCGCAGGCGCGCCAGTGAAGTGTCTCGTAGCGGTCCCAATCGTCCTCGGACGACGCGATCACAGAGACGACCCGAAGCCCCGAGGTCTCGAAGATCCTCACCGTATCCTCGAGAGTCGTCCACGGATCGCCGCGACGCTCGTAGTCGTCGGGGAGCGGCAGGCGGCGCCAGAAGGGCTCGCCGACCACAATGTGGCCGCCGGGCCTCACTGCCGGCGCGAGCGCCTCGACCGCGTCCGCCAGGCCCCCGTAGACGAAGCTCGCGCCCAGGCAGAGCGCTGCGTCGTACTTCTCTTGTGGGAGCTTCTCGCCGGAAGCGTCACCGAGCCGGAACGAGACGAGGTGCTCGACGCAACGCGATGCCGCTCGTTCGACGGCGGTCGCGTGGAACTCGGGCGCAATCTCGATTCCGTCGACCTGGCACTCGAAGGTGCCCGCAAGCGCGAGCGCAGGTCCACCGCGCCCCGAGGCGATGTCGAGCACACGAGAGCCTGGCCCGAGCCGAATTCGCTCGCCGAGGAGCAGGATCTTCTCCTTCGAAGTGGGGTTCTGGAGCTCGTGGTCACGCTCCGCGACGATGTAGTAGCGCGGAATCACCGCGCTGATTCTCCCAGGTCTCGACGCAGTCTGGATCGCCGGCTCCGCGCTCTACGAGCGGCTGCACCCCACGGGACCCCGCGGGTAGGTCGATGCGTCTCCGACCGGCGAAACCCGATCCGGTCTCGCTTGCGAACGCGGCGCATGAGAGGATCGCGCCCGTGCAACCTCGAGGATGTCTCAAGAGACGTCGCGAGCGGACCGCGAGCGTCGGACTGCCGTTGGTGGGAGCCGTGCGGGCGGGGCCCATTCGGCTTCCCCGATGCGGAGCACGGCGCCGTAAGAGGAGGTGAGCCAGACCACTAGCCGTCGCGGTGGCGCGGAACCATTCCTGGACACGTCAGACAGGTCGAACGGAAGGAGAGGTGAAGCATGAGTGAGCACGACACGTTCGAGGAGCTGGAGCGGAGCGCTCTGAGCCGCCGCGACCTCATGGTCAGGGGCGGGCTCCTCGCGGCCGGGGCGACACTGCTCGGCGGGCCCACAGCTGCCGCCTTCGGAGCGGCGAAGCAGACGGGAAAGGTCAGGATCGCCGTCGTTACCCACGGCGACACAGGGTCCTTTTGGTCGGTATTCAAGAAGGGTGTGGATCAGGCGGCGAAGGACCTCGGGACTCGCGGCGTATCGGTGACGCAGGTCTATGCCAACAACGACGTCCCGAAGCAGGTGGCAGGCATCAACGCCGCCGTCGCTTCGAAGGCCACCATCATCGCCACATCGGTCCCGGATGCGAGCGCGCTCAAAGGCGCACTCGCCAAGGCATCCCAGAAAGGGATCGTGGTCATCACCGTCAACTCTGGCCTCGGCGCCTTCGACAGCCTGCCCACGTACATGGTGCACGTCGGGCAGACTGAGGACATCGCGGGCCAGGGAGCCGGAAAGCAGTTCAAGGCCGCCGGTGCGAAGAAGGTGCTGATCGTCATCCACGAGGCGAGCAACTCCGGACTGGTTCAGCGTGCGGGCGGGGCCAGGAGGATCCTCGGTGCGAGCGGCGTTCAGGTCCTGACTATCCCCAACGCCAAGTCCGACATCCCTGGAACCAAGGCGAAGGTCGCTGCAGCGTTCAAGGCGAACAAGTCGCTCGACGGCTTCCTCGGGCTCGACCCCGACGTGACCATTCCGTGCCTCGACGTGATCCCGAAGGGCACGAAGGCCGGAACGTTCGACGTCGGCGGCTCGATCAAGGAGATCCAGAGGGGGAGGATGCTGTTCGCGATCGACCAGCAGCAGTACCTCCAGGGCTACCTGCCGGTCGTCTTCGGGGTGCTGTACGCGACGAACCTGAACACGATCGGAAACGGTGCGCCCGTGCTGACAGGTCCCGGAATCATCAACAAGGCGAACGCGGCGCGTGTGGCCGCGCTCGCGAAAAAGGGGACCCGCTAGGACGCGCTTATGGGCGGGCGACTTTCGAGCCGTCCGCCCATGCGTCCCTCGCTCGCCCACTTCTCGGAGACGACGCAAACGAGCCGCGACCCGACCCGATGAGCACAGCAGCAGTACCGCCCGCAGCCTCCGACGAGCGCCTCGTCGAGATCGGCCTCGGCAAGCGGCTCCTCACTCGGCCGGACATCGGAGCCTTCGTGGGTGCGATCGCGGTCTTCCTTGGGTTCTCGTACTTCGCGCGCGAGGTCAACTGGTTCGGCGACCCGGCCATCTGGGCAAGCTGGACCGACCAGGCGGCGCAGTACGGGATCATCGCGGTGCCCGTCGCCCTGCTCATGATCGGCGGCGAGTTCGATCTTTCCGCCGGAGTAATGATCGGGAGCTCCGGGCTTCTCCTCGGCTACCTAGGCACGCACGCCGATATGAACATCTGGCCGGCGATGGTGATCGTGCTCCTCTTCGGCCTGACCATCGGCTTTCTCAATGGCATCACCGTCGTGAAGACGCGCCTCCCGAGCTTCATCGTCACGCTCGCGACGTTCTTCATCCTGCAGGGCGTCAATGCCGCGTTAACCCTGAAACTGACGGGGCAGACGGCGATCCAGGACATCGATGCGGCGGATGGGTTCGAGTCAGCGCGCCGCTGGATCGCGTCGGAGATCACCCAATACGACTTCAAGCTCAAGGTGATCTGGTGGATCGGGCTCACGATCGTCGGGGCCTGGCTGCTCTCGAAGTCACGCTTGGGGAACTGGATCTATGGCGCCGGCGGTGATCCGGTCGCGGCGCGGAACATTGGGGTTCCGGTCGCGCGGACCAAGGTGATGCTCTTCATGATGACCTCGGGCGTGGCATCGCTCATGGGGATCATCGAGGCGCTCGAGCTGCGATCGATGCAGTCGCAGGAAGGAATCGGGCTCGAGTTCATCTTCATCATCTGCGCGGTCGTCGGCGGCTGCCTCCTCACCGGCGGCTACGGGTCGGTGATTGGAACCTTCTTCGGCGCCGCAATGCTCGGAATGGTTCAGCTCGGGATCGTCTTCGCGCAGTGGGACAGCAACTGGACGTTCACGTTCCAGGGCGTGATCCTCTTTCTCGCGGTCGTGCTGAACACGCTTATCCGCAATCGCGCTCAGACGGCGAGATGACCGTCGCCGCTGCGATCGACAATGGCGCCTCGCACCTCCTCGAGGTCGAGCACGTCTCGAAGTTCTTCGGCAACGTCGTCGCGCTGAAGGACGTCTCCGCTCGCGTTGACGCGGGCGAGGTGACGTGCATCCTCGGGGACAACGGCGCCGGAAAGTCGAGCTTCATCAAGATCGTCTCGGGTGTCCACCGGCACGACGAGGGGCGAATGCTCGTCGACGGCGAGGACGTTCACTTCAACTCCCCGCGCGACGCGCGCGCCCGTGGGATCGCGACTGTGTACCAGGACTTGGCGATGTGCCCGCTCATGTCCATCTGGCGCAACTTCTTCCTGGGCGAGGAACCGACGAAGTGGCGTGGGCCATTCAGCCGGCTCGACGTCTCGTTCGCGAAAAGGACGGCGAGGGAGCAGATGGCTCAAATGGGCATCGACGTCCGGGATCCCGAGCAACCGGTGGGCACGCTTTCGGGCGGTGAACGGCAGGCGGTCGCCATCGCGCGCGCGATCTATTTCGGTGCCCGCGTGCTCATCCTCGACGAGCCCACGTCGGCGCTCGGTGTCAAACAAGCGGGGATCGTCCTTCGGTACATCCTCCAGGCGCGCGATCGGGGCGTCGGCGTGATCTTCATCACGCACAACCCGCACCACGCCTTCCCCGTCGGCGACCACTTCATCCTCCTCAATCGGGGACGCGTTATCGGTGACTACGAAAAGGGGAAGGTGTCACGGGACGAGCTTGTGCGCCAGATGGCCGGCGGCGCGGAGCTGGACGAGCTCACGGACGAGTTGGAGGGGTTGACCGCGAGCGAATGAGCGGCGCCACGTTCGACCCCAGGCGGCACGAAGCGGAACGCGCACCGAAGTAGGCTCCGCGAGTGCCGACGATCGCCGTCGCGGGCAACGTCGCCGTCGACCGCATCGACGGCGAGCCGCCAAGCGTAGGGGGCTGCCCGTCCTTCGCGGCTCGGGCGCTGCGAATGCTGGGACGCGAGGGCCAGATCTTGACGCGATACGCAGCTGCGGACCAAGAGTTCTTCGAGCGGGTACTCTCGACCCTCGGCGTGCCTCTGACGACGCTGGCGGCGAAGTCCACCAACGGTTTCGGATTCAGGTACGAGGGCGAGCTTCGAACGATGACAGTGGACTCGATCGGCCAGCCATGGTCGCACGCCGATGCAGCCGCGATCGACTCCGGCGTCTCCTGGGTGCACGTCGCGCCGCTTCTGCGGAGCGACTTCCCGCCAGAGGCGCTGGCAGCGCTCGCCGGAGACGGGCGAACCGTCTCCTACGACGGCCAGGGACTGGTCCGCGTTCCCGAGATCGGCCCGATGAAGGTCGACGCTGCGTTCGATCCGGCGCTGCTCGAGTCGATCTCCGTGCTCAAGCTCGCAGAAGACGAGGCAGTCGTCATCGCGGACGGCCCGTTCGAGGAGCGACAGGCCCGCACACTCGGCATTCGGGAGATCCTCGTCACGTACGGCTCGGAGGGATGCATGTTGTACGTCAACGGAGAGGGTCAGCACGTGCCGGCTGGGAGACCAGTCCTGGGCGTGCAAACGACCGGCGCCGGCGACGTGTTCATGGTTGGTTATGTCACGGCCCGTAGTGACGACGACGACCCGCGCATCGCCGCGGAAAAGGCGAGCTCTCTCGTCGCGGAGATCCTGGAGGAGCGCAAGCGTAGTGGGATCTCAGAACCGATCTAGAACAGGACGAGATGGCGACGCTCAGACCGGGTCGGGCTGCAACCGGCGCCGCGCCATCTGCTCCGGCGAGGGGCGCCGCACGTTCCAGACGAGGCGAAGCCGCTCGAGGCCGCGGATGACCCACCAGGACACGTCGAGCTGCCAGCGCGCCAGCCCGTGCCGCGCCGAGCTCGGGAACGCGTGGTGGTTGTTATGCCAACCCTCGCCGAAGACGAGCACTGCGATCAGCCAGTTGTTGCGAGACTCGTCGCGCGAGCGGTACTCGCGTTGTCCGAACATGTGGCAAATCGAGTTCACCGCGAACGTCGCGTGCTGGTAGAGGAAGATCCGGAGCAGGCCGCCCCACACAGCCGCCTCCACACCGCGCGCGACGCTGCCGCCGAAGAGGTAGCCGAACGCGAAAGGGATCGCGAACGTCAGAACGACCCACACCAGGTACATCCGGTCGATCGTCCGCACGAGCCGGTCCTCGTACAGATCCTTGCCGTAGTCACGGCCGCGCTCCATGCCCTTGAGCGTGAAGAGCCAGCCCACGTGCGCGTGCGCAAACCCCTTGATCGCTCCCCACGCGCCGTCGCCGTGGCCGACGTGGGGCGAGTGCGGATCGCCTTCTTCGTCGGACAGCGCATGGTGCTTGCGGTGATCCGTGACCCACTGCGTCAACGGCCCCTGCATCGTCATGCACCCGAGCACTGCCAGCGTCGCCTTGACGACGTTGCTCGTCTCGAAGCCCTTGTGCGTGAAGTAGCGGTGGAATCCGATCGTCGTGCCGAAGGCGCAGACGACGTACATCCCGACCAGCACGGCGAGATCCAGCCAGTGGAAAGCGACACCCCAGAGCAGGCCCATTGCGGAGAGAAGGCCGAGCGGCGGCACGACGACGGCGACGATGGTCACGAGCTGACTCGCGAAGCTCGTCCGTTGTCGTACGGTGCCGGTGGGTACAGCTGCAGATTCGATGAAGTCCACGGTAGCGGCTGCCAGGTCGGTGCCGTGCAACCGAACTTCGCTGGTAGGCGAATATCAGTTCGATGCGTATTGCAATCGTCGGTGCAGGCGTGGCCGGGCTCGGAGCGGCCCACGTTCTGTCGAAGGCCCACGAGATCGAGATTTTCGAGCAGGCCGATCGGGTTGGCGGCCACGTAAACACGGTCCGGCACGAGGGGCTCGGCCTGGACACGGGGTTCATCGTCCACAACGAGCCGAACTACCCCGTTTTCGGTCGCCTCCTGCGAGAGCTCGGCGTCGCCACTCGCCGCTCGGAGATGTCCTTCTCGGTGAGCTGCGGCGAGTGCGGACTCGAGTGGTCGGGCAGGAGGCCGTTCGCGCAGGGGCGCCGGCTGACCGACAGGCGCTTTCTCACGCTCCTGGCCGAGGTCGCCCGCTGGCTGCGCACAGCCGAGGGCGCGCTCACCGATGGGAGCCTCGAGGGACGGACTCTTGGCGCGTATGTCCAGGAGCGCGGCTACTCCCAACGGTTTCGCAGCCACTTCCTGATGCCACTCGCGTCCGCGCTCTGGTCGAGCGCGCCGGAGCGCGCGCTCGACTTTCCCGCCGCCTACGGAATCCGCTTCTTCGAACGACACGGCATGCTCGGACTGCGACGGCACCGGTGGCAGACCATCGAGGGCGGGGCGCAGACGTACGTCTCGGCGCTGCTCGAGCAACTTCGCGGTCAAGTGCATCTCGGCCTGGGGGTGCGAAAGGTGCGACGCGATGCCTCCGGTGTCGGGATCGTGGCCGACGACGGCGAGATACGCCGGTTCGACAAGGCCGTCCTCGCCACTCACGCGGATCAGTCGCTCGCGCTGCTCGCCGATCCGAGCGCTGACGAGCGGAGGCTACTCGGCGCGTGGCAGTACACGACGAACGAGGCGCGTGGAGCGTCGAGGGCCGACCGATCTCGACACCCTGTGAGATCTCGACCCATTCACCCCACTCGACGAGACCGTGCCGGCAGAGATGAACGACGAGCGGCCCGGCCGCAGAGCCGGTCGCAGGGTCTTCGGGAATCCCGTCCCAAGGAGCGAACACGCGTGTCTTCCAGGCGGCTCCGGAGCCTGCGAAGCAGCTGACCATGACCTCGAGCTCGGCCAACGCGGAAAAATCGGGGCGAAGCGCAGCAACCTCGCCCTGAGAGCCGAGCGCGACGAACGTGTGACGCACGCCGTTGTCGTATCGCTCGACGGGAAGCTGGGAGCCATCGACGTGCAGCGCCTGTAGGAGTGCTTCCGGGGTCGGGTACGGCTCCAGGCTCGGCAAGGGCTGGCTCATCTGGCCGAAGACGATCTTCCCGTTCCCTTCGCGTTCGAGCTCGACGGGGACGATGCCGCTCATCGTCTCCAGCTCGACGACTCCGCGTTCGAGCGAAGATGCAAGAACCCACGCCGTCCCCAGGCACGGATGCCCCGCGAACGGAAGCTCGGACTTCGGCGTGAAGATCCGGATCCGGACTGTGCCCCCTTGCTCCGGAGGCAGCACGAAGGTCGTCTCGGAGAACCCGATCTCTAGCGCGAGCGCCTGCATCATCTCCTCGTCGATCCCGCGTGCGTCGGTGAAGACGGCGAGCTGGTTTCCCTCGAGTGGCCGGTCGGTGACGACGTCGGCGACGACGTAGCGCAGGCTCGGCACGGGCCCACCCTACTCCGCACGAGCCGTCGGCCAGACGTGACTATGCTCGGCGCGATGCTGCTCTTCCTCGTTCGCCACGCGCATTCCGACCCGGGTGATCCCGACGACCTCAGGCCTCTTTCCACGCGCGGTCGGGACGAGGCAAAGGCGGTCGCAGAGCGGCTCGCAGCACATGCCACGCCGCCTCGCCTCGTTCTCTCGAGTCCCTTGCTTCGCGCGCGGGAGACTGCCGAGGCGATCGCCACGGCGGTCTCCGCCGACCTGAGGATCGACGAACGGCTTGCTCCGGCGACAACCCTGGAGCTCCTGAGCGACGCCGTCGCCCGGACGGATGGCCCGGTTGCGGCCGTCTGCCACCAGCCGGACTGCTCCGAGATCGCGCTCGAGCTGACAGGGAACGATCCCGGCTTCCCTCCCGGCGGCATCGCCGAGCTCACGCTGAACGGCTGAGCGCTCCCGCATGAGCAGCGCCATCGTCGCCACCGACCTGCACAAGTCCTACGGCGGGGTCGAAGCGCTTCGCGGCGTAAGCTTCGAGGTCGAGGAGGGTGAAGTCTTCGGGCTGCTCGGCCCGAACGGCGCGGGAAAGACGACAGCGGTCGAGATCCTCGAGGGTTACCGCACGCGCGACTCGGGCGAGGTCACTGTGCTCGGACACGATCCGGCCGTAGCTCCGCGAGCGCTGCGGGAGCGAATCGGTGTCGTGCTCCAACAGTCGGAGTTCACACCGCTCCTGACGGTTCGAGAGGTGCACCGCCTCTTCGCCGGCTATTACGAGCACCCCCGAGACGCCGACGACGTCATCCGGATCGTCGGGCTAGACGAGAAACGCGACGCGCGCGTGAAGACGCTCTCGGGTGGGCAGAAGCGCCGTCTGGACCTCGGCATCGCGCTCGTCGGCGATCCCGATCTCGTCTTCCTCGACGAGCCGACGACCGGCTTCGATCCTGCCGCGCGCCGAACGGCGTGGGATCTGATCCGGACGCTCCGATCGCTCGGCAAGACGATTCTCCTGACGACCCACTACCTGGACGAGGCGCAGCAACTGGCAGACCGAGTCGCGGTGATCCAGGCCGGCAGGATCGTAAGCCTGGGAACCCCGGCCGAGCTGATCGGAGGCGCGCACAAGGCCGAGATTCGGTTCGAGCTGAACGGTGAAACCGTCGTCGTTCAGACGGAAGACCCGACCGTCACGCTGCACGAGCTGACCTCGGAGGCCCTCGCCGACGGGCGTCGCCTCGAGCACCTCGAGGTGCGCCGTCCCACTCTCGAAGACGTCTACCTGGATCTCGTCGGTGGCGACGAGAGCGCCGAATGACGCTCCTCCTCCACCAGTTCGCGTACGAGCAACGCATCTTCTGGCGAAGCCGCGAGGCTGCAGTCTTCGTCTTTATCTTTCCGCTCCTGCTCTACACGCTCCTCGGATCGGTGTACTCGGACGAGATCGACGGCGTGCCCTCCGCCGATCTCCTGCTCGCAGGGCTGTTCGGCTACGGCGCGGCGAACACCGCCTTCGGCGGGCTGGCGATCATCCTCGTCGGCAGGCGCGAAACCGGAGTCTTAAAGCGGCTTCGCTCGACTCCACTCCCGCCTGCGACCTACCTCGCGGCCGTCCTCTCTTCGACGCTCCTGGTCTTCGCTCTGCAGGCGGTTTGTCTGGTGCTCCTCGGGAGGTTCGTCTTCGACGCGAGCGCTCCCGCGAACTGGCTCGGGTTTGCCGGTGCTGTAGTCCTGGGCGTCGCGTGCTTCGCCGGTCTCGGCGTGGGTGCGGCCTCGCTCATCCGCTCGGCCGAAGGCGTCTCGGCCGTCGTCAACGTGTTGTTGCTGCCGATGGCGTTCCTGTCGGGATCGTTCGGACCGACGGATGACTACCCGGGCTTCCTCGACGCGATCGCCAGCGTGCTCCCGCTCACGTACTTCCTCGACATCGTGAGCGGCATCTATCTCGAAGGAGAGTCGCTCTTCGCGGATCCAAAGGCTCTCGCAATCGTTGCGGCGTGGGGTGCGGCGGGTCTCGTGATCGCGTTGAGCCGCTTCAGCTGGATGCCGCGAGAACGGTGACTGTCACCCGAAGGTGACAGTCACCCGCTTCCAGACGCGCTATCGATTCGAGAGCAGCGACAGGTAGTAGAGGAGCATCGCGACCGCCGCAAGGGCTCCTGCGACGTACGTCCAGGCCGCCGCCGAGAGAACGCTCTTCACGCCGTCGCTCTCATTCGCCGGAACCAGCCCGAGCTCGTTCAGCTGCGTCTTCGCACGCTGCGAGGCGTTGAACTCGACCGGCAGCGTCACGATCGTGAACAGCACCGCGACCGAGTAGAGCGCGACCGCAATTAGAATGAAGCCAGAAATCTGGAGGAAGATGCCACCGATCAGGAAGAGCAGCCAGATGTTCGACGTGAACTGCACGGCGGGAGCAAGCGCGCTGCGGAACTTGAAGAACGCGTACGACTTCGCGTGCTGTAGCGCGTGGCCGACCTCGTGCGAGCCGACAGCGGTCGAGGCGATCGACCGCCCCGAGAACACCTCGGGCGAGAGATGTACCGAGCGGCTGCGCGGGTCGTAGTGGTCGGAGAGGCTGCCGGGCGTCTCTTCGATCGGCACCTCGTGCAAGCCGTTCGAGTCGAGAATGCGGCGTGCGACCTCCGCTCCCGTCATCCCATGGGATGCGGGAACCTGGAGATTGCGCGCAAACGTGCTCTTGACTCGATGCTGGGCCCAGAGGCCGATAACCATGGGGACGATGAACGCGATGAGAAAGGTGGGCATGTGGGAATCGTAGCGCCAGCGATCACGGTCATCGCGCCAGTTTTCGACGACTCAGCAGGTTCTTAACCAGTCCTCTCGACGCGTGGGGCGTGATATTCCAGCTGATGGCGACCTCGGACACGATCAGTCGAGTGGCCGAGCTCCTGCGCGAAGCAGCCGAGACGCATCACGTCGTGTACCGGATCGTGGATGGGGACGATCCCGACTGGGCGTCGTGGTACGCGAGCTGACTGCTCGACCTCTCCGCGCTCCCCGAGCTGCTGGGCGCCCGCCCAGTGCGGAGCCACCTCGTCCACGCCCTCGTCGAGCTCGACCGGCAATACACGGCTGAGAGCCCAGGTGCTCGCTGGGAGGACGGTACGCCGAGCGGCTCCCCGGCGGACTCGCCGTCGGCCAACCGACGTCAGCTAACGGGGGCGAGCCCGCGCGCCCTGCGACTCGCCGCGGTTTGGCGGCGCTGCGCGGAGAGCTCCGCTTTGCGCAAACGCACGTGACCTGGCGTCACCTCGACCGCTTCATCCTCGCGGATGTACTCGAGCGCCTGATCGAGCGAGAGCGGCCTGGCCGGAATGAGGCGAACAGTCTCGTCCGCATTCGGCGCGCGCATGTTCGAGAGCTTCTTCTCCTTGGTCGGGTTCACGTCGAGATCCCCGGCGCGGGCGTTCTCCCCGACGATCATCCCCTCGTAGACGTCGACTCCAGGACCGACGAAGAGCGAGCCGCGCTCCTGCAGGTTGAGCACCGCAAAAGCGGTCGTCTTCCCACGTCGATCGGCGACGAGCGCGCCGGTCGGTCGAGTGCGAAGCTCGCCGACCCAAGGCTCGAACCGGTCGAACACGTGATGAAGGATCCCTGTGCCGCGCGTCTCTGTGAGAAACTCCGTGCGGAAGCCGATGAGCCCGCGCGCGGGTACGACGACGTCCATCCGCACCCAGCCTGAGCCATGGTTGACCAGCGCTTCGGTGCGTCCCTTGCGGAGCGCGAAGAGCTGGGTCACCACGCCGAGGTATTCCTCGGGAACGTCGATCGAGACGCGCTCGAACGGCTCGTGCAGGACGCCGTCCACGTAACGGGTCACGACCTGGGGCTTGCCGACCGTGAGCTCGAAGCCTTCACGTCGCATCTGCTCGACGAGAATCGCGAGCTGGAGCTCGCCGCGACCTTGCACTTCCCACGTGTCGGGCGACTCGGTCGGGAGGACGCGCAACGAGACGTTGCCGATGAGCTCCGTCCGCAGCCGCGCCTCGACGAGGGTCGCGGTCACCTTGTCTCCATCGAGGCCGGCGAGCGGCGAGGTGTTGATCCCGATCGTCACCGAGAGCGACGGCTCGTCGACCGAGATAACCGGCAGCGGCCGCGGGTCGTCCGGATCCGCAAGCGTCTCGCCGATCGTCACCTCGGGAATGCCGGCGACGGCGATGATCTCCCCTGGCCCGGCGTCGTCCGCATCGACGCGGTCCAGCGCCTCGGTCACGTAGAGCTCGGTCACCTTCGCCCGCTCGATCGTCCCGTCGGAGCGGCACCACGCGATCTGCTGCGCACGGCGGATCGTCCCCTGGAGGACGCGGCAGAGCGCGAGCCGGCCGACGTACGGCGAGGCGTCGAGGTTCGTCACGAGCGCCTGAAGCGGATGACCCTCGTCGTAGGCCGGCGCGGGAATGCGCTCGAGGATCAGGTCGAGCAGAGGTTGGAGGTCCTGCTCGAGCCCGTCCGGGTCGGAATCGAGCGACGCACGCCCCGCCTTCGCATTGCAGTAGACGATCGGGAACTCGATCTGGGTCTCGTCCGCGTCGAGGTCGAGGAAGAGCTCGTAGACCTCGTTGACGACCGCCTTGATCCGCGCGTCCGGCCGGTCGACCTTGTTGACGACGAGGATCACGGGCAGCTGCGCCTCGAGCGCCTTTCGGAGCACGAAGCGAGTCTGTGGGAGCGGCCCCTCGCTGGCGTCGACCAGCAGGAGCACGCCGTCCACCATCGTCAGACCGCGCTCGACCTCGCCTCCGAAGTCGGCGTGGCCGGGGGTGTCGATGATGTTGATCTTCGTACCGCCGTAGCGGACGGCGGTGTTCTTCGCGAGGATCGTGATGCCCTTCTCCCGCTCGAGGTCCATCGTGTCGAGCACGCGCTCGGCGACGTCCTGGTTGGCGCGAAACGCGCCTGACTCCCAGAGGAGAGCATCGACGAGCGTCGTCTTGCCGTGATCGACGTGCGCGACGATCGCGACGTTGCGGATCTCAGAGCGGACGGGCACGGTCAGTGCTACTCATGCGCAAGACCAGGATCCGCTAGCGCGGATCCCAGTCGCCCGAAAATCCCTGAAGGCGTCCGCTTCGCGGCCGCAGCGTCTGTGGCTTCATATCAACCCGCGGTCCCCTTACCACTTCGAGCGCCGGCCGCGGCGGCTTGTGTAGAGAAGCTTCGGCCGAGCGGTTTGTAGCCCCGCCTGCTCGAACTGCTCCCGGTGCCCGAGCCGGTTGGCCGTGCGGCTTGCCTCGGCCTCCTGGTCGGGAAGGATGAAGGTGATCGCGGATCCGCTGCGTCCTGCGCGGCCTGTGCGGCCGGTGCGGTGGACGTAGCCCTTGTCCTCCTCCGGCGGGTCGTAGTTGATGACGTGTGCGATGTCGTCGATGTCGAGCCCGCGCGCGGCGACGTCCGTCGCGACGAGAACCTGCACCTTCCCCGACTCGAAGCGCCGAAGCGCCCGCTGGCGCTGACCCTGGGAGAGATCGCCGTGCATCGCCACGGCCTCGACCTGGTGAAACGCCAGCTTCTTGGCGAGCCGGTCGGCGCCACGCCTCGTGCGGACGAAGACGAGCGAGAGTCCGTCGGAGGCTCGGATGTGCTCGACCAGGGTCTCCACCTTCGTGTCCTGGCTCACCGCGACGAAGCGGTGGGATATCTCGCCGACTGCGCGGTCTGCGGGGAGATCCGCCTCGAACCGCGAGGGGCTGCTCGTATACATGCGGGCGAGCTCTCCGACCTCGCCGTCGAGCGTGGCCGAGAAGAACATCGTCTGCCGGTTCTTCGGCAGCAGTCGCACGATCTTGTCGACCTGCGGCTTGAAGCCCATGTCGAGCATGCGGTCGGCCTCGTCGAGGACGAGGATGCGAACCTCGGCGAGGTCGAGCATGCGACGATCGGCCAGATCCTGCAGGCGGCCCGGTGTCGCGACGAGGATGTTCGCCCCTCGCGCGCGATCCGCCTGCGCCTTCAGCGGCATACCGCCGTAGACGGCGGCGACGCGAAGGCCGTTCGCGGACGCGATCGCCGAGAAATCCTCGGTGACCTGCACGGCGAGCTCCCTGGTCGGGACGAGGACGAGCGCGTTCGGGCGCCGGTCCTGCTTGGTCGTGCGCTCGACGATCGGAATTGCGAACGCGAGTGTCTTGCCCGACCCGGTCGGCGACTTCGCGAGCACGTCGAGGCCCGCGAGCGCGTCCGGAAGGACAAGAGATTGGATGGTGAAGGGCTCGTGGATCGAGCAGGCCGCGAGCGCGTCTGAAACGCGCGCGGACACGCCGAGCTCACGGAAAGACAGGTGGGACATATGGTGTTCGACTCCTTTACGGGTTCGAGACTTGCCTACCTCGAAACACCCGAAGGAGGAACGAGAAGCTCATCTCACCGGCCGGCTTCATTGCCGACCGTGCTGCCACGGTAGCAGTCAGGGCCCTCTGCAGGCGGAAACGGATAGCTAGGCCCCACTCGATCGGGGTCTAGGCAGGCACGGCCCCTGCCGATAATCCTCTGCGAACACCGCGCCTACTTCTTCGTCACGCGCACGCGGTAGGCGCTGCCGTCCGTCGCCAGCACCTCGACCTTGACGACCGAGTCGTCGTAGGTGTGTCCGACGTCGAACGGCGTCGCATCCGGTGAACAGCC
>Ga0136621_1000324_pt1 | contig 18262 bp, 20 predicted proteins | sample AntDryUQ445A2306_FD_104673 | JGI IMG/M metagenome (GOLD analysis project Ga0136621, IMG submission 104673) | Polar desert sand microbial communities from Dry Valleys, Antarctica - metaG UQ445A (23.06) | ecosystem: Environmental > Terrestrial > Soil > Desert | place: Antarctica: Dry Valley...
GACTGGTTGCGCATGAGTGCATCCTCGACCTGCGGCCGCTGACGAAGGCCAGCGGCGTCACCGTCGACGACGTGGCCAAGCGGCTCATCGACTACGGCTTCCACGCACCGACCATGAGCTTCCCGGTGGCCGGCACCCTGATGGTCGAGCCGACCGAGTCGGAGGACCTCCTCGAGCTGGACCGCTTCTGCGACGCGATGATCTCGATCAGGGACGAGATCGACAAGGTGACGGCGGGGGAGTGGAGCGCCAGCGACTCGCCGTTGCGGGGAGCGCCGCACACGGCGAGAACGCTCACCGGTGCGTGGGAGCGCGAGTACTCCCGCGAGGTTGCCGTCTTCCCGACCGGCTTCGACCCCGACAAGTACTGGCCGCCGGTCGCGCGCGTCGACCAGGCGTACGGCGACCGCCACCTGGTCTGCTCCTGCCCCTCCCCGGAGGCGTTCGCGGACGAGAGCGGCACGTGAGCCGGCCGGTCACCGACGTCACCGCGCACCGCTTCGCAGCTCTCCTCAGTCGCGACCAGTCGGCCGGTCGGCTTCCGTCAGTGGTCGCCGGCGTGGTCCGACACGGGTCGCTCGCCTGGTCCGGCTGTCACGGGGGTCACACCGGAGGTGAGGAACCGTCAACCGACTTGCAGTACCGCATCGGGTCGATCTCCAAGACGATGACCGCGATCCTGGTTGTCCAGCTGCGGGACGAGGGTGTGCTCGACCTGGCCGACCGACTCGACCAGCACCTGCCCGGCGTCGGGTACGGCGACCGGACGATCCGCAGTCTGCTCTCGCATTCCTCCGGGATGCAGTCAGAGCCCGCCGGTTCGTGGTGGGAGCGGAGTCCTGGAAACTCCTTCGAGGAGCTGGCTACGGGCATCGACGACTCACAGACAGTGCATCCCGTCGGTGCGACGTACCACTACACGAACCTGGCCTACGGCCTGCTCGGCGAGGTGGTCGCCCGGCACACCGGACGCACCTGGTGGGAGCAGGTCAAGGAGCGGATTCTTCGGCCGCTGGAGATGACGCGGACCAGCTACCACCCGGAGGCGCCGGCTGCGACGGGTTACAGCGTCCACCACTTCGCGGGCACGCTGACCGAGGAGCCGGCTCAGGACACGGGGGCCATGGCAGCTGCGGGGCAGGTGTGGAGCACGGTCGGGGATCTCGCGAAGTACGCGGCCTTTCTCGCCGAAGGAGACGAGGCTGTGCTCTCGCGGGCTCGCCTTGACGAGCTGGCAATGCCGCAGTCGGGCACCCTGGCCGGTGCGGCGACTGGTGGTTACGGCCTGGGGCTGCGGCTGCTCATCGGTGGCTCGGGTGTGCTGGTCGGCCACACCGGCTCGATGCCAGGATTCCTGGCCGGGCTCTTCGTGGACCGGGTACGACGCACCGCCGCGGTCTGCCTCGCCAACGGGACAACCGGCCTGCGCACCGAGGGCCTGCCTTCCGACCTGCTCAGCGCGCTGGAGGAGCTGGAACCGACCATCGCCCCGGCGTGGGAGCCCGTCGGGAACGTTCCGGAAGAGGTCGCGGAGATCCTCGGGCTCTGGCACTGGGGTAACACCGGCTACTCCTTCGCCTACGACGGCAGGGAGGTCGTGATCAGCCAGCTCGGCAGCCAGGTGACCAGTCACCGGTTCCGGCCCCAGGGCGACGGCACGTTCCTCGGATCCGTCGGCTACCACCACGGCGAGACGCTGCATGTGGTGCGCAACAATGACGGGAGCATCAACCACCTGGCGTGCGCCACCTTCATCTACACTCGCACGCCGTACGACCCACGTGCGCCGATCCCGGGTGCCGGTTAGTTCGCCTTGCTGACGCTGGACATGTTGAAGTCCGGAACCCGCAGCGCGGGCGTCGCAGTCCGCGAGAAGTAGTCGCCCCACTCGCGCGAGAAGCTCGGGACGGTTTCAGAAGCGGCAGAGAACCTGCCCAGCAGGGCGACCGGGCTTTCGTTGAACCGGAAGTTGTTCACCGCCCCGGTCACCTCTCCGTTCTCCACCTGGTACACCCCGTCGCGGGTGATCCCGGTCAGTAGCAGAGTCTGAGGGTCGACGACGCGGATGTACCACAAGCAGGTCAGCAGCAGCCCACGTTCCACGTTCCCGACCAGCTCCGCCATCGAGCTCTGCGCGCCGTCGACAGACAGCGCCAGGTTGTCGATGCCCGGCGTCACGGGCTGTCCTGTCATTCGTGAGGTGTGGCGGGTCTGCACCAGCGAGGAGAGCGCGCCGTCCTTGATCCAGTGGGTGCGTGCCAGTGGGAGCCCGTTGTCGAAGACGCTGGTCTCGTTGTCGCTGGTGGCTGTCACCACGAAGGGGGCGGCCTGAAGTCCGTCATACGACGGATCGGAGAACAGCTGGACTGGCTTCGAGGAGAGCCTCTCGCCGACCCGGAGACCCCCGCCGGGTTTGGAGAAGACCGACTGACCCTCGTGCGCCTCGCGCGCCGAGGCGCTCCAGTAGGCGTAGATCAGCAGGTCCGCGACCGCGGTCGGCGGCAGGACCGTGTCGTAACGGCCGGCTGGCAGCTCGACCTTGCGTTCGGCCCAGTCAAGTCGCTGGGCAAGCTCGGCGTCCAACGCGGTCGCGTCCACGTCGGCGAAGTCGCGGGTTGCCCCACCGACCCAGGCGCTGCTGCCCAGGTCCACGGTCTTGCCGGTGCACCCGTAGTGGCCGGTGGGTTGCACGTGCCGCAGACGCAGGCCGGTTGTCGAGCCGAGGTAGGTGGTGGTGACGTCGTGGTCCACGAAACCGTAGAGGATCCTTCTCTCGGCGGTGGCGCTCCCGAAGGCCTCACCGAGTGCTGGCGCGAAACCGTCGAACACGTCGATGGAGGTGTGACCGGGCGGCTCGTGCCAGTCCTTGGCGGCCTCACCGGGCACGAGCTCTGCCGCGTCCTCGGCAGGGGCGCTCTGACGGGCTGACGTGTCGGCCGCCTCGACGAGCGACGTGACCTGCTCGAAAGTCGCTGCGCTTCCCGTCGCCGACCCGGAGGCAGCGCCTTGCCCCGCGCCGACGAAGCAGATCACGGTGACCGTGATGCGGTGCATGACGCCGTTGGTGGTCAGGGTGTTGTTCGCCCAGCGCAGGTTGGCACTCGTGGAGTCCCGCACGATCGCGACGCTCGCGTCGGCCCGTGACGTCTTCAGGGCGTGCTCGACCAGCTCCTGGGCAGTCGGCGCGGTCATGGTCCTCCTTTAGTGGCCGGCTTCGGCGGTCGTGTTCAGCACGCGGACGTCGCGGAACAGTGCGGCAGGGCAACCGTGCGAGACCGACGCCACCTGGCCGGGTTGTGCCTTTCCACAGTTGAACGCGCCACCGAGCACCCATGTCTGCGGGCCGCCGACGGCCTCCATCGACCCCCAGAAGTCCGTGGTGGTTGCCTGGTACGCCACGTCACGCAGCTGGCCCGCGAGGCGGCCGTTCTCGATCCGGTAGAACCGCTGACCGGTGAACTGGAAGTTGTAGCGCTGCATGTCGATGCTCCAGGACTTGTCACCGACGATGTAGATGCCACGCTCGACACCGCTGACCAGGTCCCCCGTGCTCGGTCCGCCGGAGGCAGGCTGCAGCGAGACGTTGGCCATCCTCTGGATAGGAATGTGGCCGGGAGAGTCGGCGTAGGCGCAGCCGTTGGAGCGACCTCCGTTCAGCTCGCCGGCCATGTTGTGCGCCATGGGACGGTCGAGCTGGTAGCCGACAAGCACCCCGTTCTTGACGATGTCCCAGGTCTGGGTGCGGACACCCTCGTCGTCGTACCCGACCGTGGCCAGCCCGTTCTCGACCGTTCGGTCCCCGGTCACATGCATGACCGGCGAGCCGTACTGCAGCTTCCCGAGCTGGTCGTAGGTGGCGAACGACGTGCCGGCGTAGTTGGCTTCGTAGCCCAGGGCGCGGTCCAGCTCGGTGGCGTGGCCGATCGACTCGTGGATGGTCAGCCACAGGTTCGAGGGGTGGATCACCAGATCGTACTTCCCAGCATCGACCGAGGGCGCAGCGAGCTTCTCGGTCAGCAGGCCTGGCAGCTCGCCAAGTGCTGAGTCCCAGTCGTACCCGTCTCCGACGAGGTACTCCCATCCTCGACCAACCGGGGGAGCGATCGTGCGCATGGAGTCGAAGCGGCCTGACCCTTCGTCGACACCAAACACCTCGACCTGCGGGTCGACGCGCACTCGCTGCTGGGTGGTCGACGTTCCCGCCAGGTCCACATAGAACTTGTTCTCCACGACCTGCTGCAGGACTGCCGACGAGTGGCTGACGCCCGAGGCGTCCAGGAGCTGACCGGTCCAGCCGCACAGCAGCTCCACCTTGTCCGACAGGGGCACCTCGAGCGGGTCGATGTCGTACTGCGAGACCCATTCCACATCGTCGTAGATCGGCTCTGGTGCGAGCGCGACGGGTTCTCGGGTCATGGCGCCCGCCACCTGGGCCACGCGGACAGCGATCTCGGCGACCTGGATCGCGGACTCGGAAGTGAGCACCACACCGGAAGCGAACCCCCAAGCCCCGTTGTGGATGACCCGAACGGCGAAGCCCAGGTCCTCGGCGTCACCGGCGCCCTGTAGGTGTCCGTCGCGAACCCGGATCTGCTGGTAGCGGACTCGCTCGAACCGGAAGTCAGCGTGCGAGACGTTGAAGTCCTGAGCCCTGGACAGGGCGGCCTCAGCGAGACGACGGTAGGGGAGAGCGGTGAACGACGGATCGATGGACTTCTGCGTCGAGTTCCCGGGACTCATGCCCGTGAGATTACAACCCCTACCATTTGGCACATGACCGAACCCGAGTTCCCGCTTGCCACTGACCGTCAGGATCCGCCCTTCGTCGCAGGGGAGCGACAGATGCTCGATGCCTGGCTGGACTTCCACCGCGCGACCCTGCTGTCCAAGTGCGAGGGGCTCGACGACGCACAGCTCAAGACCCGTTCGGTGCTGCCTTCGTCCTTGAGCCTCCTGGGCCTGGTGCGCCACATGAGCGAGGTGGAACGCGGCTGGTTCCGGGGTTGCCTGGCGGGGGAGGAGGTCGCGCCGTTGTACTACAGCGACGACAATGAGGACGGCGACTTCGACGACGTCGATTCTGCAAACGTGGCCGCTGACTTCACAGCTTTCCGTGAAGAGGTGACTGCCTGCCAGGCAGTCGCAGCCGAGCACCGCGACCTCGACACCATCGCTCGACGCAAACGCCGTGGCCACGAGGTTTCGCTGCGCTGGATCTACGTGCACATGATCGAGGAGTACGCCCGCCACAACGGCCATGCCGACCTTCTGCGGGAACGCATCGACGGGGCGACCGGCGACTGAACTAGGTCGCAGTCAGGGTCGCTAGGCAAGCAAAGGAGCATCTCAGGCTGGATACGACTGAGATGCTCCTTTCCTCGTGGCTACCGGGCAGATCTCGGCACACGGTCGCAGGCGCCCCGTCCAGCCCTTGGCAAGGAGAAGTCGCCCGACAGCTATCGCCGTTCGGCACGGCGACTCAACCTGCCGCCAACCTATTCTCAGCGTGGCGTCGCCAAGCAGGACGCTGTCAATGTCACGATCCATGTCGTCCCATCGATCAACGGACAACTCGTGTCCCAGGCGACCGTCGAGCTCGACCACCGTTGCGAGTCCGATGTACTCGACGTCCCGGTATGCCGCGGACCTTCCGGGGATCACGCGACGCTGCCGCTTCCCCGTGGGCAACCCGTGCGGCCGTTCCACTCCAGTGAGGTATCTGTGCTCGAGCACTGAGTAAGTCCCCTCCGCGACATCATCAAGCACGGTGAGCAAGAACTTTCGTCGACGGATGTTTCGCCGGCCTCGCAGCACAGATGCCAAGCGTGCTGGAGTTGTTCTTCGGCGCTGGCATGCATCCGACAGCAGGGCGATGGCGTCCGAGGAACGTCGGACTGCGGAAGCCGTGTCGAGCAGCGAGTGTTCCAGCCTGACCCGTGCTGGTTCACGGCTGGCCTGCACGACTCCGCTCAGGTCGGTGACGCGATGGAGCTCTATGCCAGGGACGTGTCGCACTCGGCGCTTCTGGTCCACTGCGACGTGGATGTTCTCGGCTGGCCGGTTGGTGAATCTCAGCTCATGAGCGATCAGCGCGGACTCATGACTTAGAGCCGCCGGCCAGTAGAAGAGCACGGCTGCCCAGGCCCGGCTCCACCACCCAAGCGGACCTGTGTGGTTGACATAGATGCCGGTGTGGACTGAGGTCCACTCCCGGCGGCGCAGCTGCCGTCGGATGAAAGTGTCGCTGAAGCCGGATTCAAGAACTTGTCGACGAGAAACCACTCCGGCTTGTGCCGCCAGGATCTGGTCGAGCCGTCTTCTGTCCACGGCGCAAGGCTTGCCGAACCAGGTCCGGATCGGTAGCCATACCTGCCCGCCTGTGGATCGCACAGCTGGCCGCATCAGGTCACCCCGTCGACCTCCTGCGCCTCGTGCAGCACATCCTGATCGCGGCGTTCCCCCATCCAGTCGGCAGGGAGTACGTCGTACCCGGCAGCACGCGCCGCGGCGCACACCTGCGGGTCGTCTCGACGAGCACAGTCACGTGGCCCCGCTCCGAGAGCCGGTCGAGTGCCTCGACCTTGATCAGCCGGGCAGGCCGCCGGTCGTTGCGAGGACGAAGGTGCAGATCGCCTGGCGGAAGTGCATGACGGGCGAGCCAGTCACGTGTGTCCCTGCGACACCATTCCGGCCGTCCGGAGAGGTAGACGATCTCGCAGACCTCGGCGAGCCTGCGGACCGTGTCCACCCCGACCGCGAGCACCTCGTCATCGGGAGCCCCGGCGAAGAACGCGTCCCAGTCCTTGGGTGCCCGGGCGACGTGCTGTAACCGGTGCCGGACGTCAGCGACCACACCGTCGATGTCGATGACAGCCATCGGGCGAGGCCGTTGCCTGCCCTCGGTCGAATCACTCACATCGGCTACCGACAGGTGCGCGCTTCACACGCCGATCCGCTCGGGGACGGTGTAGACGACGAACCGCTCGTCACGCAGGAACCCCACGGCGCACAGCCCGGCCTGTGCGGCGAGTGTCACCGCGAGGCTGGAGGGTGCTCCGACCGCAGCGATCACGCCCACCCCGGCGGCCACCGCCTTCTGCACGAGCTCGAACCCGATGCGTCCGCTGACGCACAGGACCGGCAGGTCGCTCGGGGAGCCGGAGAGAAGGCGAGAACCGACCACCTTGTCCACGGCGTTGTGCCGCCCGACGTCCTCGCGTACTGCCACCGCGGCGCCGTCGGCTTCGAACAACCCCGCGGCATGGATCCCGCCGGTCGTCCGGAACACCTTCTGGGCTGCACGCAGCGTGGCCGGGAGGGATACCAGCACTTCTGCAGGGAGGGTCAGGTCTCGCCACCGGTCAGCGAGGTCGGTGCGGGTTCCCACCGTCATCACGTCTTCGATGCTCTGTTTGCCGCATACTCCGCACGCGGAGACTGCCGCGCCCGGTCCGTCGTACCGCACAGAAGGGGTACGACGGGGTGGTCGGGACAGCTCGACGGTCACCACGTTGAACTCTTCCTCGGGAGCAAGGGCATGATCGGTGCAGTACGCCACGGTGTGCAGATCGGAGCTGCCGGTGACGATGCCCTCCGCGGCAAGGAAGCCGGCGGCAAGCTCGAAGTCGTTGCCCGGAGTGCGCATCGTGACGCTCAGCCTCTCGGCGGGTCGCCCGGGCCAGGCCAGGCGGATCTCCAGGGGCTCCTCGGCGGCGAGCCGGTCCTCGCGGTCCCGAACCGCTCCAGCGGTCACCTCGCGGACTCTCACGCGAAGGGTCGGACCGGGACGCCGAAGCAGGGGCACGTCGCTCAGCCTATATTTGACCCCCGGAGCAGGGGAGGGGGTGACCAGGTGCGCAGACCACGTCGAGACAGTACCGGCGATGACGGCTGGGACTCCGAAATCTCCTCGGGACTCGCTCTGGCCGGGTTCCTCGCCCTGGTCCTCGCTGCCGTGACGCTTCTCGCCATGGGCCCGCTGGCCAAGTTCGACGCATATTTCACCCTCGCCCCGCCGCCTAGTTCGTGGATACCAGTCCTGCACCTGCTGGACCGGATCGGTCAGCGTGCGGTGTGCCTTCCCATCCTGGCTGTGGTCGTCTTCGTGGTGTGTTGGCGACAGCGGTCGTGGCGGCCGGCGATCGTGGCCGCGGTCTCGGTCTTCGGACTGAACCTGCTCGTCCTGGTGTTGAAGGTGACCTTGGGCCGCGAAGGTCCGTACACCGTGGATCCGTCGTTCTTCAACGGGGGCATGGCCTATCCCTCTGGACACAGTGCGAATATCGTCCTGGTCTACGGCCTCGTCGCCTACCTGCTCTCCGCTTATGCCTCGCCGAGCCGGAAGACGCAGGCGGTTCTCTGGGGAGCCGTTGCCGTGCTCTCCGTGACGATGCTCGTGACGTCGCTGACGCTTGACTGGCACTGGTTCGCAGACCTCGTCGCCGGACTGCTCGTGGGTGGAATCGTGCTCGAGGTCGCCATCTCCTTCGACCGTGCCGTCCCGGTTGCCGCACCCGACCAGAGCGGGCCACAGCAGGTCGTCGAACGGATCCGAGCCCTGAGGCTCGGTCATTCACGTGGGCCCGAAGGCTCCGCCTGAGCCCGTGGTGAGCGCATCGATCCGGAACGCAGCTCCGGCCCTGCTCGCCTTGTCGGACTATGCCTTCTTCCCACTGTTCCCGTGGCTCGAGCGGCTCATCGGCGGAGTCACCGGTCTATCCGTCGTCGACGCCGGACTGCTCGTCAGCTGGGTGGCTCTCTTGTCGCCGCCTGGGGGATCTTCGCGGTCGGCGCCCACCTGCTACGACCGGCGGGTCGGTGTGTTGCTGGTGGTTCTCTGGGCCGCGATTCCGGTCGGGATCGTCTTGTCGATGGCCTACAGCGAGTCGCTGTTCACGGCGCTGGCGGCGTGGTCGCTCTACAGCGTGGTGACCCGGCACTGGATCTGGGCGGGTGTACTCGCCTCGTGCGCCGGCATGACCCGGCCGGTGGGGCTGGCTGTCGTCGCAGCGGTGCTGATCCCCGCGGCCGTCGTCCTGTTCCGCCACAGGTGGCAGACCTCTGCGACGACTGACCGCACTCCTCTTGGCTGGCGCGTTCTGGCTGCACGGCTCCGGCCAGCCCTGACTCTCGCCTGCCGGGCGTCAGGTCTGGAAGGTCTCGCGAGCCAGTAGGCCTAGGGTGAGATCGTCGGTCTCATCCTCGATCGCCCGTCGAAGGCTGTGGTCCAACGAGGCGTCGGCCAGAGCGCTCTGCGCTGCCTCGAGCGTCGAGCGTGCCAAGGATCGCCGGGGAAAGAAAACCTGTGCGGCCTCGGCCAGGACGTAGCCCGAGCGCACCTTCGCAGTGGCGCCTACCTCGGCGAAGTAGCGGCCCACGTAGGGAGCGGTCACGTGCTCCTGACCGCGATGCCAGAAGCCGACCCCGGCTGCATCCAGCTCGTGGTTCGTGGCATCGACCGCCCCGCTGAACATGTCCCAGGCGTGGGCCTTGGCTTCCTCGTCAGGCAACGACGCCAGGCACTGGGTCAGGTCGACCTGTGCCTGCGCGGTTCTGTCGCGTTCCAGCCACTCGTGCAGCTCACTGCGCTCGACGGCACCGAGCGCGGCCAGGCGGAGCAGGGTCTTCCAACGCAGATCCAGATCCACCCTGACTCCGGCGGGAAGCTCCACGCCGGACAGCCACCCCCTAAGCTGGCTGGGATCCGCGCAGGAGGCGATGGCCGCTCGCATCGCGGCCAGCTGCACACCGGGCTCCAGCTCGGCAGTGAGCATGCGGGCGGTAGCCGCCACGAACACCTTTTGAAGTCCGGACACCGCGTCCTTGAGCAGACTTCCACAGAGCGTCTCGATGGCGAAGCGGCCGAGAGCGGTGACTCCAGAGTCCTGGTCCTCGTGCGGCAGGCCGGCCTCCACCAGGGCCAGCGCCTGCGCGGGGTCGATGAGCGCGTTGCGAACACCGTCACGAACTGCGTTCCAGACCGACGCCCGCATCAACGGGTCCGACATCGTCGGCAGGAGGCCCGGAAGTGCGTTCAGGGTGAGGTCGTCGATGGCGAACCGAGCCCACGTCTGGTCCGCCGGATCGAGTACGACGGACCGACCGACCGTGGCACCAGAAGCCGCAACAGGCTCGGCTCCGAGCGTGACCGGCTCACTGGACCAGGCCTGGCCATTCTCGTGAGCGGCGAGCGACATCGCGTGCTGTCGGTCGGCGGGGTGCTCGCTCGGGGTGGTCCTGACCAGCACCGGCATCTCACCCGACCGGTCCAGCTGGATCAGGTCGATCCCGGGAGTCCTGAGCCAGGACTGCGACCACTCGCCGAGGTCACCGGCACCGGCTGACTGCCACGCAGTGAACAGGTCCTGCATCGTCGCGTTCGCGAACCGGTGTCGGTTGAAGTGCTGACGAAGGCCGCCGAAGAACACCTCGTCGCCGAGGATCGCATTGAGCTGCTTCACGACAGCGGCACCCTTGGCGTAGGTGATTCCGTCGAGGTTCTGCAGCGCCTCTTCGGAGGATGTCGCGCCGGTGGCGGCGACCGGATGCGTGCTTGTCCGTTGGTCGGCGGTCAGGCCCCAGTACTTCCGGCCGAACGCGTTGTCGATCCAGGCGTCGGTGAAGGGCGTCGCATCGTCGGTGACGCGGTGTCCCATGTACTCGGCGAACGACTCGTTGAGCCACAGGTCATCCCACCACCTCATGGTGACAAGGTCACCGAACCACATGTGCGCCATCTCGTGCGCGATCGTGGTGGCACGGTTGGTCCGCTCCGCGCTGGTCACCTTCGAGGTGAACACGAGGGAGTCCCGGAGGTGACGCAGCCGGGGTTCTCCATGGCCCCCATGTTGAACTCCGGGACGAACGCCTGGTGGTAGTCGCCGAAGGCATAACGGACGCCGAAGAGCCGGTGGAACTCGTCGAAGCACCCGGAGGTGATGGCGAAGATCTCCTCGGCGTCCTTGTCGAGGTGTTCGGCCAGCGACGCGCGGCATTCCAGCCCCAACGCAATGTCGTCGTGCTCGCTGCGCACTACATGGTAGGGGCCGGCAACCAGGGTGACGAAGTACGTCGACAAAGGCGAGGTCGCCGAGAGCTCCCAGCGCCCCGGTTCCACCTGCTCAGCGCGACCGTTGCCGATCACCACCCAGTCGAGGGGCGTCGTCACATGGAAGGTGTACGGCGCCTTGAGGTCGGGCTGGTCGAAGCAGGCGAAAATGCTCGGTGCGGCGGCTGTGGCTGACATGGCGTAGGTGTAGTGCTTGCCGTCGGCAGGGTCGACCGCGAGGTGCATCCCCTCACCGTCGCTGCGGTAGCCCATGACCGCCTTGACCAGGAGCTCGTTGTCCCCGTCGACCGCGGTCAACGGCAGTCTGCCGTCCTCGAGCAGGTCGACGTCGAGTCGAGCACCGTTCAGCCATGCATCGAGGAGCTGCACGGGTTGGACTTCGACGAACGTGTCGGCGGTCCCGCGCGCAGTGAAATTGATCCTGGACGTCGAGGTGAAGGTCTTGTCGTCACCGGCGAGATCGAGGGAGACGTCGTACGACTCGACGGTCAGGTGGTCAGCGCGTCGTCGGGACTCGTCCAGGGAGAGGCTGGGCATCTGCTCACCCTATGGCCGGTCGTGCCGCGACCTCATCGTCACTGCGCAGGATGCAGAACTCGTTTCCTTCCGGGTCGGTGAGAACGACCCAGCCGCCGCCGTCGTCCTTGCGCAGGTCGGCTATCTGGGTGGCGCCGAGCTCGACGAGGCGCTCGAGCTCCTCGTCGCGGCTGCGGTCGTTGGGACGAAGATCGAAATGGATGCGGTTCTTGGCCTGCTTGGCGTCCGGCACCTCGATGAACAGCAGCCGATGTGTGCGGCCCGGCGGGTAGATCATGCACTCCTCATCGCCTGGCTCGTTCGGGTCCCCAGGATCCCCCGCGTAACCGAGCACCTCCCCCCACCAGCACGAGAGAGTGAACGCATCGGAGCAGTCGACTGTGGTGTGTGAGAGATATGCCGCCATCTGGTCATTATGCAAGGATCGCGACGTGAACCTCTCCGACCTGAGCGGTGAGACCGAGCGGATGTCGCTGCGTCCCTACCGGCGCAGCGACTATGTCGAGTTCGCCGACCTGCACGGTCGGGAAGAGGTCGCCCGCTACCTGCCCTGGGAGGTCCGGGACGCCGACGCGGCCAAGGCAGCGCTCGAGCGGCGCGTGGACATGAGTCTAGAGTCCGATGGCGACGGGATCACCCTGGCAGGCATCGACAAGGACACCGGTCGACTCGTCGGCGAGTTCGTCCTGTTCCTGCGCAGCGTCGAGCATCGTGGCGGCGAGCTCGGCTACATCCTGCACCCTGGTTTCCAGGGCCGCGGACTGGCGACGGAGGGCGCGCGAGCCGTGCTCAAGTTCGGGTTCGAGGTGACCGGGCTGCACCGGATCATTGCCCGCATCGATGCCCGCAACGTCGCATCGGCCGCCGTACTCAACCGGCTCGGACTGCGGAAGGAGGCGCACCTGGTCAAGAACGAGCTGCTGAATGGCGAGTGGTCCGACGAAGCTGACTACGCGATGCTGGACGAGGAGTGGTCGAGCAACGCGACCAGCTCTGCCATCTCGTGGAAGACCACAGCGCCGGCGCCGGCCAGCGTGTCGGCCGGACAGAGGCCGCCGGCGAAGCCGTAGGCGGTCATCCCGGCGGCGACGGCCGCCTGCACGCCGTACACACTGTCCTCGACGACGGCGGTGGAGGCCGCTCGGCTGCCCATCTCGGTGGCCGCGTGCAGGAAGAGGTCCGGCGCCGGCTTTCCGTGGGCTACCTCGCTGGCGCTGAAGATCCGTCCGCGGAACCGGTCGTAGAGGCCGGTCATTCCCAGCGTACGGCGCATCTTCTGGTGTGAACCGCTCGAGGCGACACAGGTGGAGATGTCGCGCTGAGACAGCGCGTCGAGGACAGCCTCGACGCCGGCGACGGCCACCAGCTCGCGTTCGAAGATCTCGTCGATCTCCAGCGTGGTCAGCTCGTCGAACCGCTGCGTCGCGTCCGCGCCCAGCTCGGCTTCGATCTCGGCGAGCATGGCCTCGCTGGTCCTGCCCATGAACCGGTCGACCACATCTGCGGGCGTGTGCAGCCAGCCCATCTCGGTCAGTACCCGCGCTTCGACAGCGACGGTCAGGCGCTCGGTGTCCACGAGCACGCCGTCACAGTCGAAGATGACCAGGCCGTAGCTCATCGATGTGCCTCCGTCGCTCAAGGACCGACCAGGCTACCCAGGTCTGCTTAGGTGGTCGCATGCAGATGCAGCAGGAGCCCAGATGGTGGCAGAGCGCAGTCGTTTACCAGATCTACCCGCGCAGCTTCGCAGACTCTGACGGTGACGGTGTTGGCGACCTACGTGGCATTCTCGGTCGGCTCGACTATCTGCAACGACTCGGTGTCGACGTCGTCTGGCTGTCCCCGGTCTACGCGTCCCCGATGGATGACAACGGCTACGACATCAGCGACTACTGCGACATCGACCCGGTCTTCGGCAGCCTGGCCGACTTCGACGAGCTCGTCGCAAGGACCCACGAGCGTGGGATGAAGCTCGTGATGGACCTCGTCGTGAACCACACCTCCGACGAGCACCCCTGGTTCAAGGAGTCCCGTGCGAGCAAGGACAGCCCGAAACGGGACTGGTACTGGTGGCGCATGGAACCGAACAACTGGGGCTCGTTCTTCTCCGGGTCTGCCTGGCAGTGCGACGAGGCGACGGGGGAGTACTACCTGCACCTGTTCTCCAGGAAACAGCCGGACCTGAACTGGGAGAACTCCGACGTGCGAGTGGCCATCTACGACATGATGCGCTGGTGGCTCGCGCGTGGCGTAGACGGGTTCCGGATGGACGTCATCAACTTCATCTCCAAGGTGCCCGGTCTTCCCGATGGCGAGGTGAGGCCGGGGGAGGAGCATGGTGACGGTACGCCGCACTTCTACTCCGGCCCCCGGATCCACGAGTTCCTGCACGAGATGCACGAGCAGGTTTTCGCCCAGCACGACGGCGAGCTCCTGGTGGTGGGGGAGATGCCGGGGGTCACCGTCGAGGATGCGATCCTGTTCACCGACCCCGCACGTGGAGAGGTGGACATGGTGTTCCAGTTCGAGCACGTGGAGGTCGACCGCGGCCAGACGAAGTACGACGTGATCCCGTTCTCCCTGCCGGCACTCAAGTCGTCTCTGGGCAGGTGGCAGCACGGCCTCGCGGATCGCGGCTGGAACAGCTTGTACTGGAACAACCACGACCAGCCACGAGTGGTCTCCCGGTTCGGTGACGACCAGGGGTTCCGGTCCAGGTCCGCGAAGATGCTCGGCACCGTGCTGCACATGCACCGAGGCACGCCGTACGTCTACCAGGGTGAAGAGCTCGCCATGACCAACACCGTCCTCGAGAGCATCGAGGACTTCCGTGACATCGAGGCGAAGAACCACTACGCCAACGCCACTGCCCTCGGCCGTTCACCGGCTGATGTGCTGGCCGCACTGAGGTTCAAAAGTCGCGACAACGCACGCACGCCGATGCAGTGGGACAGCTCACCGCAGGCCGGTTTCACCTCGGGTTCGCCGTGGATCGAGGTGAACCCGAACTACAAGGAGGTGAACGCTGACTCGCAGCTCAACGACCCCGACTCGGTTTTCGCCTACTACCGGCGGCTGATCGAGCTGCGACATTCGGAGCCGGTGGTTGCCCGTGGTGACTTCACGATGCTGTTACCTGAGGACTCGCGGATCTACGCGTTCGTCCGCCGGCTCGACGACGTCGCGCTGCTGGTGCTCGGCAACTTCTCCGGCGACGACGTCCTGGCACAGGTCCCGGATGCAGCGGCCTGGTTGTCCGCTGAGCTGATCCTCACCAACCTGGCCCCGGGCATATCGAGCAAAGGACGCGATGCGGCCGCGATCATGTTGGCGGCGTGGGAGACCCGCGTCTATCGACGTCACCTTTAGATGGTGCCTCCGGCTTGAATGCCCCCATGGGTGGCTGGCTCATTGCGAGCGGAAGACGGTCGTGGCGCCGGCGTACTCCCGGCCGCCCTCGAACCAGGGGAGTCCACCGGCAAGGTCCGCGTCGAAGGTGGCGAGGTAGTCGACAGCGGTGCCGTGACCGGAGAACACAGCGCGCGTCGCAAGGTCGGTCCGTTCGAATGGCCGAAGTGGCGTCGCAGGGCGTCAGCTCCGTTCTCGCTGCTGAACGAGGTGAGGAGGGGGGCGCCGCCGGCGTCGGCGAGCAGGGCGGCCAGATGCCGGTCGCCGTTGGTGACCGAGACGAATAGGCCGCCAGGTCGCAACACCCTGCGGACTTCGGTGAGTGCGCGGTGGAGATCGGCGACGTGGTACGTCACGGCCATGTCAATGCTGCATCCGACGTCGATGACGCTGCTCGGGGCCGCTCCACGGACGGCTGCAGCGGCTTCGTCCTGCGGAGATTGCCCTGTGGCAGTGGGCTGCCAGACGCTCATACGAGTGACCAGTCGCGACTTTCCAGCATACTGGCGCCGGACCGCGTCCGGATCAGTGGTCATCGACGACCTCGACATCTGCGGAGACGAGCGTGCCGCGGCCGTCCCTGCTGAACTGAGGCATTCGAGACGACAACCTGTCCGCCCATGAGGAGCCCTTCCGTCGGAGTACCGCTGAGTTAACGCTACTTGGCGTTGCCGGCCGATCCCGGCGCACGAGTTGTCCGTTGATCGATGGAACGGCATGGATCGCGACATCGACAGCGTCCAGCTTGTCGCCACGCTGAGGATAGGTTGGAGGCAGGTTGAGTCGCCTGCCGAACGGTGAAAGCCGTCGGGCGACTTCTCCTTGCCAGCGGTTGCACGACCCTGTGCGGAGACCTGTAGCAACGAGGAAAGGAGCATCTCAGCCGTATCCAGCCTGAGATGCTCCTTTGCTTGCGTAACCCGGTTCTGACCGGGCTGCCGGGCGCACTTCTTTGGCGCTCGCACCGGAGCCGGTCTCGGACAATGGGGCGGGTGCCCAGCTGGCGTTGCCCGAGACGCTGCATATCAAGTTCGGGCGTATTGGTCCGCAACCAGATGCCTACCCGGGCGGTAGATGGAAGTCCCCGTCGCGAACCCGAGCTTGGGGTTTGCAGCAATGATGGCGTCGTTGTTGGGGTGATGCACGGTGCGCAGGCGCGTGGCGCCCCACGCTTGCGCGGCGTCGATCGCTCTCAGTTTGAGGGCGGTGGCGAGACCGCGATTTCGCCAGCTTCGCCGTACCCCAGTCATCTCAACGAAGGCCCACGTCGCCGCGGGGCGCTGCGACACCTGGCAGAGGGCCACCAGCATCGCCCGCCACCGCTAACAATTGTCCGTCCGGGCGGAATTGGGGAACGTCGAATCGGATCCGCTTGTACTCGGCCCAGGTGAAGAACTCGCCGCGGTCGGGGATATCAGCGGCGCACTCCTTGTTCAGTTGGTAGATCTGCCGGCGGCGTCGGTCGACATCGCCGAGGTCGGGCAGCGTCATCACGCGGATTTCTGCAGGGAGCGAAGTCGTGAAGCGATTGGAGTCGAAGCACCGGAGATCAAGCTCAAGCTTTACCCACGACCTTGGTCATGAAGACAGCCAAGCGGGTTCGTCGCCCGTGATCCACCCCAGAGGCCACAACCGGCAGCGATCGCGCGGTGCACCACGGACGCGGGCGCCGCACCGGCTGAGCTCGACCGTCGCTCCGGCTTGGGTCAGCCAGGGGTGCGCCAGACCGAGACGTGGCTGTCGCTGTCGTTGGTGAACGGGCTGCCGTCCCAGTCGGCGACGCGTCGCTCGAGCTCCATTCCGGCCAGCTGCGCCATGAGGTCGCACTCGGCCGGCCAGATGTAGCGGAAGTTGCTCGCTCCGTAGGTGATGCTGCCGTCGGCGTGACGTCGGTAGTGGTGCGAGGTGCCCTGCTGCGTCGTCATGTCGTAGGTGTCGAAGCCGACGTGACGACTCCCGACGTGAAACGGCACCGCGTCCTGGCCTGGTGGGAAGCGACGGATGCCTGGGACCCAGAGCTCGACGACGAAGCGACCGCCGGGACGCAGGTGGCGCGCCGCGTTGTGGAAGACGGCGACCTGCTCGGCCTGGGTGCGCACGTTGCCGATGCTGTTCCACACGACGTAGACCAGGGAGAACTCACCCGGCGCGGTCGTGGTCGCCATGTCGCCGACCACCGCGGGGAAGGCGGGCCGCTTGCGGTGCAGCGCGTCGACCATCGGCTGCGACAGCTCGATGCCGGTCACCGGCACGCCGCGGTCGGCGAGGGGGAGCGCCACCCGCCCGGTCCCGACCGCCAGCTCGAGTGCCGCCCCGTTGCCGGCCAGGTCGGCCAGAAACGCCACGGCCGGGTCGAGCACCTCCGGGGCGAACATGAAGGCCGAGGACTCGTCGTAGGTCGCCGCGGCCTCGGCGTCCCAGTAGTCGCTGCTCGTCACCCCCACATCCTGACCCCGCCGCGCACGTGGTGGCCACCGGATATCGGGATGCGGTGTCGCCGTCGGCTCGGGCCGGGCCGGGTCGGACGAAGGCGACGATCCGCACTGCTGGAACCTCGTATCAAGCCTGGACGTATTCGAGGTCGGACTCATCCGGCATCGACTGATCTAAAGGCTGCCGAGCCAAGGGTGGCCAGGGTGCGCAGTTTGGAGGGCATGCGCCAGCCAGGCGCCACCGGCCTCGTCGAGCAGGGGCAGGCACGCTTCGAAGTCCTCCTGGTCCTGCGGTCGCAGGCCAGGAGCCTTGTGCAGCAGCTGCACCTCGGGGCGCAGGTAGTCGATGCCGTCCTGAGTCCACAGGATTTCCTCGAGCGGGCGGGCAAGCGTGCATCGCGCTTGTAGGTCCACACCGAGGAGAAGACGTCCAAGAGGATCACGTCGTACTCCCAGGGATCTGCGCCGCTCGCGCGCAGCCAGAGGTTGCCGCACGTTGTCGAGAGGGGCTGGACCACCGGTTCGAACGAACTGGCGGAGGGTGTCCTGATCTGCCGCCCACACGTCCAGCCGGGCAGCGACGTGTTCCTGCAGTAGAGCGACGTCGGCGCGCGGGATGCTGGGGTCCAGGTCGCCGTGGTGACGCTGGCGGCCAGTGAACGCTTCGATGGCCCACCCGCCGGCGATCCACCACCGTCCGCGGTAACCGCTGAACAACTCGAAGGCGTCAGTTGGCGGCCAGATGATGCAATACGCAGTACAGGTTGACATAATGTTGCTTATCGGCGTTAGAGACGGTGGAGGGGGAAAGGAGGGC
>Ga0136621_1000326_pt1 | contig 18240 bp, 18 predicted proteins | sample AntDryUQ445A2306_FD_104673 | JGI IMG/M metagenome (GOLD analysis project Ga0136621, IMG submission 104673) | Polar desert sand microbial communities from Dry Valleys, Antarctica - metaG UQ445A (23.06) | ecosystem: Environmental > Terrestrial > Soil > Desert | place: Antarctica: Dry Valley...
GCCTTACGGTGCGGGGCGAGGTCTCGGCGGGCGACGATGTAGCGGGCGCGCTCGACCGCCCGGGCGGCGTCCGACTCCGGGAGCCGCAGCGTCAGCCAGCGCTCGCCGAGCGCGCTCTCGAACGAGGTGTGGGAGTCGATCGCGGGCGTCGCTGCCGCGATCAGGTTCAGGTGCCCACTCCATTCCAGCGCGTCGCCGTCCGCTGCGGGCTCGCCGCCGATGCCGCGATAGACGTGGCCGTCGTAGACGACGCGGAGCATCCCGTACATGCGCGCACGGCCCTCGTGGTCACTCGCCGTGACGACGGTGCTGAAGTCGCTGACGGTGACGAGCGCGTGCGGCGGGATCCGGGTGAGGATGCCGGTCTTCTTCGCCTTCTTCCCTCCCGTGCCCCAGGAGAGCAGCCCCGCGCGGGTCAGCTCATCGACCCGGAGGTCAGCCAGCTCGTCGAGGATCCTGATCGCCTCGCTCTTGCCGCTGGAGGGTGCGCCGACGAGCATGGCCCAGAGCGGCTCCTCGTCCGTGAGCGCCTTCGAGACGGCAACCGCGAGCACCGCGTGCACGAACGCCTCCTCGCCCGGGCGGATGTCAAGGTACTGCCGCACCGCCGCCAGCAGTCGCGCCAGCGTCGCCTGAGGGTGGTAGCCGTTCGCGAGCGCGATCTCCTCGGCGTTCACGATTCCAGGCCCTCCCTTACGAGCCGCTCGAACCGGTGGACGTCGCCGTCCGACGCACGGAGGGCAGCGGCGAGCAAGGCGTCGTAGTCGGCCTCGCGCAGGAACGGCAGCAGCGCCTCGCGTCCGCCCGCCTGCAAGATCGCACGCACGTCCCGGCCCTCCGGCAGCCACACCGGCCGCGCCCACGGCAGGTCCTTCCAGACGGCCTCGTTCATCCGGCGGCCCGCGTCGTCGCCGTCGCCGAGCAAGTAGACGACCGTGAACGCCTTCACGTACTCCGCCCACGAGCGTCGCCAGGTGCCCGAGCCGGGCAAGGCGACCACGTACCAGGCGAGGATCTTCGAGTCGCCCTCGACGAAGGCCTCGCGGGCAGCGAACGCGTCCGACTCGCCTTCGGTGACGAGCAAGGCGCTTCTCTCGGCGATCCAGGCGGAGACCGGGAGCCGCTCGACGCCGAACGGGATCAAGTCGATACCGCTGGGCTCGTACCACGAGCGCGCGTAGTGGAACGCCTTGCAGTAGAGCGTGCGGCCGGTCTCGTCACGGGAAGGAATCCAGACGACGCCGTCGACTTCCTCGACTCCGGCGTCCTCCAGCACCCACGGCGCGATCCCCTTCCATGCCAGCTGCTGCTGGCCGAGGGCGGCGCTAGCCTGGAGCCGAGTCGCCGGACGCATCGGCGGTCTCCTTGACGGGCGACCCGGCAGCCACCGGGTCGTCGTCCTTCTCGGGGTGCTCGGGCCGCGGCTGCCTGTGGGCGGCGATGTACGCGACGAGGTCGGTCTCTGCGACGACCGTGCGCCGTCCGAATCGAATGACCGGCAAGTGGCCATCCCGGATCTCGCGCAGAAGTTTCGACTCGCTAAACCGGGTAAGCTCTCGTACCTCTCGGAGTTCGAGCAGTCTCGGGATGGAGCAGGGCGTAATAGGCATGACAGTGGTGTCGTCAGCCGTCCTCAACCCCTGCTCAGCTCGCCCAGAAAAAGTCGCTCGTAGCGGGAAAAACCGTTCAGAGCATGTCGCCGTGGGCGACTGGCTCCCAGCCCGGCAGGTCGTGCACGAGGCCGGGATAGCCGCCCATGCTCGCCTGTGCGCCGCTGCCTCCGCCGCGCCGGAGCCGTTCCAACGCGTACACGCACGCGTCCGTCATGTCGTCGTACCGGCCCGCCGGGAAGCTCGCGAGTTCCTCGATCAGCTCGTCGCGCCAGCGTGTTGCCACAGCCGGAAACACGACGCGGCCGCTCTCGAACATGCCCGTGATCGCCTCCGCGCGTGCGAGCTTCGAGCCCTGCGGCTTCACCGCGACAACGGGGAGCGAACTCGTCCGCCGCAGCTCCTGCACGGCGCTGATTCCGGCGCTCGCGTCTTCGACGAGCACCACGCTCGGCAAGTGCAGGGCCGCCTCCTGCTCGATCATGCGGCAGAGCGTGCTGAAGTCCCAGCGCCCGCGGACGGCGCCGACGACGTACATCGTGGGGCCGTCGCTGGCGAGCGTCACGATCGCGCTGTAGTCCGACTGGACGCTCTTGCCGAATGACGCGTCGACTGCGGTCACGACCTTCAGCGGCCCGCGCGGCAGCTCCGCGTACCTCCCCTCCAGCCACGCTCTCCGGAACATGGAGCCCTCAGCTGGAGCCGGACGCTGCTGGTACAAGGCTGCCCATGCGCGGGCACCCTTCTCGACCCTGAAGCTCTCGTACTCGCCTGCGTAGCGATCCCACAGCGGCTCGCCTTCGCGGCGGCCGAGCGGGTCGTCGTCGGACTCCGCGATCGCGGGCAGGCTGAGCACCTCCCAGGCGCCCGATCCAGGCGAGGCGAGCACCCTCCCGATCAGGTCGTCGGGATGCCAGCGCGTGCCCACGAGGATCACGGCTCCGCGCGGCGACAGCCTCGTCAGCAGTACCTCGCCGAACCAGCGCCACACGGCCTCGCGGATCGCCTCCGAGTCGGCCTCAGCTCTGTCCTTGAAGGCGTCGTCCACGATGGCAACATCCGCGCCGAAGCCCGTCAGCGCGCCGTGGACACCGACCGCGAGCATGCCTCCTCCAGCGCTCGTGTTCCAGCGGGCCACAGCCGTCGAGTCGGAGGCGAGGCGCGTCTCGGGGAACGGGAAACGCTCGCTCGCAACAAACGCCCTAGCCGCTCGGGAGTGGCCCTCCGCCAACTCCGCCCCGTATGAGGCCAGCACGATGTTGCGCCGGGGATCGCGACCGAGAGCCCACGCCGGAAAGAGTCGCGCCGCACTCACGCTTTTCCCGTGTCTCGGCGGAAGGCACAGGATCAGCCTCCGCAGCTCGCCCCGCTCCACGGCCTCCAGCCGGTCGCAGATCGCGTCCGTGTGCCGAGCCCGCTCGTAGTCGGGCAGCATCAGCTCGCCGAAGTCTGCGATTCGCCGACGGGCCAACTCGCTGCGCAGGAACGGCTCCAGCGCCTCCGCCGAGAGCGTCATCGCGTCACGGGCTCCAGCACCTGCACGGGCGCGGCCAGCTCCATCCGCGTCGCCAAGCCCGACAACGCAGTCCTGAGTTCCTCCTCCGTCAAGTTCGCCAACACCGCCACTTGCCGCCGGGCGTCAACGGAGATCGTCGGCCCGCCCGAGTCGAGCAGGCCCGCCAGCTTCGCCTGCAGCTCTACAGCCCTCCTCGCCTCGCTGAGGAAGCCCCTCTGCGCCCCGTAGTCGCCCCGGCGCTCAGCGGAGAGGCTGCCGAGCAGGTTCTGCTCTAGCAGGCCGTTCACCCAGCTCCTCAGGCGCTCGATGTCGATCGTCTCGTACTTCGCCATCATGTTCGCGACCACGGGGGCGAGGTGGAGCCGCTTGTGCCGGGAGACGCTCGATTGGGCGATGCGCCATCTAGCCGCGATACCGAGTTGGCCTTCGCCGCCGATCAAGGCCCGGTCGATCTCCTGCCGGTCGGGGTGGGTGCAGATGCGGCAGGGACGGGCCACGTGGTTGGTATCGGATAGGCGTCGGCCGAGCCCCGTGCCGTGGACGAGGGCGCCCGGGCCGTCGTCGAGACCGAGCACCCCTCCGTCGACCTCGCCGCAAAGCGCATCACGACCCACGCCAGGCGAGGGCGAGGATCTCGATTCGCGTGGGGTGAGTGGTGCGAGACGACGTTCGGGTCGCGGGCCGTCAGGGAGTGGTCGCCAAACGCGGCGAACGAAGTTCAGGGAGAGCCCCGATTCACATCGGGAAGCGACGAGAGGGGGCCAAGTTGGAAGAGCGGCCGTGGCACGCTGGACAGATCTATGAAGCGTGGGCCGAGTCCATAAGGACGCGGTCTGGTTTCTAGCCCATAGCCGAACGTCCGCAGGGGCAACGTAAGCTCTCGCAAGTATCGCCGAGGGAGGAACCGCTGGCCGCTCCGCAGTACGAGGGTCGACTCGAACTAACCTGGACGAACAAGGACAAGCGGCTCCTCGCCTATGAGGATGGCCGCTACGTCTGGGTGCCCCCGTCTGACTACCGGGTGGCCGAAGTGCGGCTGCTTGACGATGCTGGAACCGTGGGCGCGGTGGGCCCCTTCACCAAGCGGGCCGCCGACAACCCCGAGTTTCGTTGGTAGTACGAGGCAAGCATGTCAACGGCAGCTGCCGCCGAAGCCGTAGCCGAGGAGCGGCTCGCAGCAGGCTCGCGCGACTAGCCCGTCATCCGCATACGCGCCGCTAGTTGCCTGTAAGCCGGTCGTAATAGGCGCTTGCGATTTTCTGAGCTTGCTCCTCAGAGACAGGTCCTGGGCGTCCCTGCAGCTCCACGGTGTAGACGAATGAACCTTCGGTGAACCCCACCCAGTAGTTGTCGAAGGGCTGTTGGTCTTTGGTCCCGACCCTCTCGATGTCCTCGGCCAGTTGGGCAAGGGCCGTCGATCTCGCACAAATCTCGCATGGCACCCGAGGCGACGGGGGATCGCCAGCAACCGGAGAAGCAAAAGCCCCGCAGAGCAGGGCTTTCGTTAGTCGGGACGGCCGGATTCGAACCGGCGACTTCTCGCTCCCAAAGCGAGCGCGCTACCAGGCTGCGCCACGTCCCGTTCCGCACAAGTGTAGACCCCGAGGGCACCGGTAGCAGATTTCGGGCAGACCCCCCGTTTGGGGGGTGGGCATCGAGGCCAGAGATCGGCAGGGTGGGCCCCTATGCCAACTAAAAAACAGCTTTGTGTGCTGATTTTTGCAGCTTCGACCGCTCTTTTCGCCGCAAACGCCACCAGTGCTCCGGTCGCCGCACACACCACCAGTGCTGCGACACTTTCCGCCCGCGAGACCGCGCTGCTCGAACGAATCAACAGCGTTCGTGCGGAGCATCAATTGTCGCCGCTCCGTATCGATCCCGTGCTGGTGAGAACCGCTCGCGCCCACTCCGGGAGGATGCTGCGCCAGGGCGTCTTCGGCCATGGGGACTTCGCCGGGCGCATGCGGGCGCTTCGAGGCCGGTTTCCGTTGCTCGGGGAAAACATTGCCTGGGGCTCGGGCTCCTATGCGTCTGCGCGCTCGCTGGTCAAGGCCTGGATGGCGAGCCCGGGCCATCGCGCGAACCTGTTGCACCCCCGGTTCCGGAGGATCGGCATCGGTGCGCCGGTGGGAACCTTCAGCGGCTACCGCCGGGCCGCCGTCGTGACGACCGATTTCGCCAGCTGACCCTCTTAGGCCTCCGCCATCAGCGCGCGCAGCTCGCTCAGCTTCTCGCTGCGCAAGTCGTCGCGCTCGCCCCGCTCGAGCCGGTCGAGCAGATCCCGCACGAGCGGCGCGAGCTCGACGGGGTTGAACGGCTTCGTGATGTAGTCCACGCCGCCGATGTCCAGGCCGCGGGCGCGGTCGCGGAATTCGGCCCTCGCGGTCAGGAAGATGATCGGGATGGCAGCCGTCTCCGGATCCTCGAGCAGCTGCTCGGCCACGCCCCAGCCGTCGAGCCCGGGCATCATCACGTCGAGGAGCACGATGTCGGGTCGCTGCTCACGCGCCCGCTCCAATCCGTTCGGGCCGTCCCCCGCCTCGTAGACGGTCATCCCCTCGGCTTCGAGGTTGACGCGGCAGAGAAGACGGATCGGTGCCTCGTCATCGATGACCAGTACCTTCGTCATACGCTCATCCGTGACCAACCCCTACCCGGATCGGTCACGTCTCAGACAACGCAGCAGGCAAGGCGCTCGGAAGCTCGAACGTGAAGACCGAACCGCTGCCTTCATCCGACTCGACCCAGATGCGGCCCCCCATCGCGCCGACGAGCCCTTCGGCGAGGAACAGGCCCAGACCCGTCTCCCCTGCTCCCACGGTCTTGGCCGCGGCTTCGCCGCGGTAGAACTTCCGGAAGATCCGCTGCTGCTCGGCCCGCGAGATCCCAACGCCCTCGTCCTCCACGCGCACCTCGACCATCGCGTCGGCGCGGCGAGCGCCCACGGTCACCGTCCCCCCGGCAGGGGAGTACCGGATCGCGTTGTCGAGCAGGTGCGAGAGCACCTGGCCGAGCTTGTCGCGGTCGGCGGCGGCCTCGAGCGGCTCGTCCTCGAGCACGACCCGAAAGCAATGCCCGTTCGCAGGCGGCGCGCTCTCAGCGGAGCGCACGACCTCCGTCACGATCTTGCCGACATCCGTCTCCGCGATCTCCACGTTCATGCCACCGGCGTCGAGCTGGGCGACGGAGAGCAGGCTGTCGACGATCGCCGTGAGCCGTTCCGACTCGGAGGCGATGTAGCGCAAAAACGTCTCGCGTTCCGCCTCGCCGAAGAGCACGTCCTGGCGCAAGAGCGTTTCCGCGAATCCATAGATCGACGTGAGCGGTGTCCGGAGCTCGTGCGACACGGTCGACACGAAGTTCGACTTCATCTGCTCCACCGCACGCTCGTCCGAGATGTCTCGGAAGGCGAAGATGCGCCCGGCCACGGCACCGGCAGGGTCGTTCATGACCGCCTCGCTGAGCGAGAGCCAGACCTCCTCGGACCCGCGCCGGATCGGGACGAGCCGGCTGCCAGTCCCCGCCGGTGCCGCCGCGGCCAGGGGGCGCCCGAGGACCTGGGCCGGAGTCCGCCCTAGCGCCTCGGTCGCCGGCACGCCGGTGATCTGCTCCGCGGCCTGATTCCAGAGCACGACTTCCCCGTCGCGGTCGACGGCGACGATGCCGTCGGCGACGTTACCCAAGATTGCTTCGCTCCGCTGCTGCTCGTGCTTCACGCCTTGGTAGAGCTCGGCAGTCGTGCGCGCCGCAGCCGCGCTGCCGGCGAGCGCCAGGAGTGCCTCTGACTCCTCTTCGCGCCATTCGCGCGGCCTGAGACCGTAGGCGGCAAGCACGCCGTGGATGGAGTCGTCGGGCGCGATCATCGGCACTCCGAGGTAGGCGGCGTGCGCCGTCCCGAGCATCGGATCGGCTTCGGCCGCGTGCGCATCGGCGCGCGCATCGGTGAGCGGCTTCGCGGAGCGCGACTGGACGATGTCGCCGACGAGCCAGCTCGTCGAGGGCGCTCGAGTCTCAGCGGCACGGCGAGCACCGGAGCCGCAGGCGGCGCGAACGACCAGCTCGTCATCCTCGAGCAGCCGTACCGACGCGCCGTCGGCGCCGAGCAAGTCGACCGCGTGCTGCACGACCTGATCGAGCACGTTGTCCGGATCGAGCTCGCTGGCGAGCTCCCGGCTCGCCTTTGCGAGCCGTTGGGCAAGCGAGCGCGAACGACGCTCGAGCTCGTAGAGCTCGCTCCGCTCCAGCGCGCCACGAGCCACTCCCGCCACGTGTCCCGCGAGCTCGAGCTGCTCGTCCGTGAAGACGCGCTCGCTCCCAAAAAACACGAGCGCGAGGCCGTTCGTCGCGGTCCGCGGCTGCGGAAGCGGCACCGCCAGCAGCGAGTGGTATCCCGCCGCCCCAGCGGTGCGTGCGAGCCCACCTGTGAATCGTGTGTCCGTCGAGAGCGAGCGTGAGGCGAGCACCTTCCCAGTCCGCGCACATGCAGCCAGTGCCTCGTCACCTCCGGCCCCGAGGCAGGCTGCAAGCTCGTCCGGAAGCGCGTATGAAGCGGCGAACTCCAGGGCGCCTGCCGAGGGCCTGAGCACGGCGGCGGCGGCTCCGTCGAGCGCCTCGCAGGCGGCCTGCGCGACGGTGTCGAGCGTCGCCTCGGCCGAGAGGGGCTCGCTGAGCATCGCTGCGATGCGGTACACCCCCCGCTCGGACCGCGCCTGCTGCTGTCCCGCCTTCAGAAGCCTGCTCTGCTCGGCGAGGCGCTGCTCGCTCTCGCGCAAGCGGCTCGCCGTCTCGATCGCACTTGCGGCTTCACGGGCGACCGCCTCGGCGAGAGCGATCTCCGCAGCGCTCCAGGTACCCTCCTCTGCCCGGTGGAGGGCCAGCGCCCCAGTCACTCGTTCGGACACCACAAGCGGGATCGCAAGCACGGCCCGAACACCCCGGTCGAGTAGCTCCTGGATATCGCCCAGGCTGGAATCCCGCAGCTCGGGCGTCTGCAGCACGTCCCCGGCGGCGACCGTTCGGCGGTCGCGGACGGCGAGATTGACGACGGGCAGTCGCGATGCGTCACCGATCGGTGGGACGTCGGCGTCATGCCATTCCGCAACGACCGGCATCTCGCCGCCGGGCTCACCGAGACAGATGAAGCACCTGATTCCTCCGATGGCCTTCGCGGTCTCCTCGACCGTCACTCGAAGCAACTCGTCGAGGTCGTGCCGCGACCGCACGTCGAGCGATATCCGTGCCACCAGCCGCTCGTGCTCGAGCGCGTCCCCGAGCGCGACTGCCGACGCCGCCCGCGCAAGGGCAAGGCCGGCCTGAGACGCGAACGCTTGCATCACGGAGAGCTCGTCCGCGTCGAAGACCCGAGCCGTCCGCGTCGCGAGCACGAGAACGCCGACGGCACGCGAGGCGGCAAAGACCGGAACGAAAGCGCAGCTCTCCACCCCCGCTCGTTCGAGCTTCTTCGAGATATTCGAGCCGGAGGCATCGTAGACGGCGAAGGACGCCTGATCCCGCAGCGCGCTCGCGACGCCGCTCGGCTCGTGTTCGAGGTCGAGCGTCAGTCGGCGCAGCCAGCCGAGATCGCGATCGAGCTCGCGCGCTGCGACGAACTGCGCGGATCGTCCATCCGGATCGACAAGCGCAAGCGCCGCCACGTCGACGCCAAAAAGGACGATCGACTCGTCAGCGACAAGGCTTCCGATCGCCTCCGCATCCGCGGCCCGGGCGAGATCACGTGAGAGGCGGTCGGCAGCCTCGGCCTCCGGGCTTCGGCCGGCTTCCACTGCGGGCCAGCCCGTCCCGAAGACCCTGAGACTGTTCCAGCTCGCCAGCAGGACAACCGCGGGGATCGCCGCGACGATGATGGCGGCGAGCGACACCCAGACGTGGCCGGCCAGCGCGCTCCGGTCGACGAGCAGCCGAATTCCAAGGATGGCCGCCGCCACTCCCACGCACGGGTACAGGAGCGCCGCCGCAGCCCGCGGATCCCTCAGACGCATCCGCCTCCACTCCCACTGCACAGCAGGCAGAAGCACAGCGGCGGCAACGAGATACAGCGCCGCCAGGAGGAGCAACGGCACCGCATTGATCAGCACCGCCTGCAGTTCAGCGTCCACTAGGCCCCTCGGATGATAGAGAGCCCCTTCCCTTTTTGAAAGCTGGGCCGAGCAACCGCGGCGAGCACTGTGACGGCCCCGTCGCGGTGACCTCGACGCGACGTGGCCGTTCTCACCACGACGCCAGAATCACGTGGGGCTACGATTGGGCTGTGGTCTCCCGCGTCCTCCTTGCTTCCCCTCGCGGCTACTGCGCCGGCGTCGAGCGGGCCGTGGAGACCGTCGAGCTCGCGCTCGACCACTACGGCCCGCCAGTCTACGTGCGCAAGCAGATCGTCCACAACATCCACGTCGTGCGCGATCTCGAGGCGCGCGGCGCGATCTTCGTCGACTCGGAGGAGCAGGCGCCGCCCGGGGCCACGATCGTGTTCTCGGCTCACGGGGTCGCGCCCTCGGTGCACGCGGCCTCGGCCGGGCGCTCCCACAATGTGATCGACGCGACGTGCCCACTGGTGACGAAGGTGCACGTGCAGGCGAAGCGCTACGCCGCAGCCGGATACACCGTCCTCCTGATCGGCCACGCCGGGCACGAGGAGGTCGTCGGGACGATGGGCGAGGCAGCAGAGTCGACGGTGCTGGTGCAGAACGTGGCCGAGGCCGAGAGGCTCGAGCTGCCGCCTGAGGCGAGGGTCGCCTACATCACCCAGACAACGCTGTCGGTCGACGAGACCTCCGAGATCATCGGGGTCCTGCGCCGGCGCTTCCCGCACATCCACGCACCCAAGAAAGAAGACATCTGCTACGCCACCTCCAATCGGCAGTGGGCGGTGAAGGAGATGCTCACACAGGTCGAGCTGCTACTCGTGATCGGCTCTCGTAATTCGTCCAACTCGAATCGCCTGGTGGACGTCGCCCGCGCAGGCGGCGTCGCCTCCTATCTCATCGACGACGCGTCCGAGATCGAAGAGGCGTGGCTCGCCGGGATCGAAACGGTCGGTGTGACCTCCGGCGCCTCGGCACCCGAGAGGCTGGTCACCGGTGTGTGCGACTGGTTCCGGGCCCGCGGCGTCGAGAAGATCGAGCCGTACCGGATGATGGACGAGGACGTCACTTTCCGTCTGCCGGTCGAGCTGCGCCGCGAGCTGGCGCTCGCCGAGGCTCAGCGCTAAGTGTCAGGTTCCCTATAGACCCAGCCGCTCGAGCAGCGAGGGGTGCCGGCTCGGCCCGGCGACGAAACCCGCGAGCCGCCGCGCTTCCTCCTCGTCGATCGACACGGCCGCCTCCGCCCTGCCGCTCTCGTCCCAGACGCTGAAGCGGACGTGGCCTTCGCGGGTGTACCGCGAGACGCGAAGCGCCTTGCCGCTCTCATCGCCCGTCCCGCCGAAGAACTCGACGAGCTTCGCGCGCTGGGGCGCGGCACACCAGGGGCAGTAGCGAAACCCTCTACCGATCGACCCGCCACACTGCCCGCACGTTTGCATCGCTCCTCCTCCCTGAGAGGCTAATACCGGATCGACCTGCGCGCAAACCCTGCGCCGTCCGCCGGCGGTCGACCTGCCGGCTCAAGCCCGAGCGTGGCCGATCTTCAGACCTTGACGATCTGGGGCTCGCTGCCGCCGTCGGTGTCGATCGAGAGGGCGAGCACCTCAGACTTGATCCAGTCCTCGTGGCGCAGGAGTTCGGCAGCTTCCTTGGGCAGCGTCACGTTGATGCGGTCAGTCAGCTCCAGCCCTTGCTCCTTGCGCATCGAGTTGAGCGTGTGGATGAGGTCGTAAACCCGCCCCTCGAGCTCGAGCTCCGGATCGAGCCTCGTGTCGAGCGCCACCGTGACGCCGTCCTCGGAGACCACCGCCCACCCCTTCTTGCCGGCCCGCTCGACCAGCACCTCTGAAGGAGCCAGGTCGTGCCCGGCGGCGCGGAAGCCGCCCTGAGGAAGCGCGTCGAACTCCCCCGCCGCGAGGGCGGCGCGCACCGCGCCGAGCTCCTTGCCAAGCTTGGGGCCAAGCACCGGGAGATGCGGCTTCACGTTGAGCTGGGTTGCCTCGACGTGGCCGAACTCGACCTCCTTGACGCGCAGCTCGTCGCGAATCTGGTCGGCATGGGCCTTCGCGAGCGGAGCGCCCTCGACGACAAGCCGGCGGAGCGGCTGGCGCAGCTTGAGTCGCGAGGCCTCGCGCGCGCGGCGACCGAGCTCCACAACGCGCCGAGTCTCCGACACCTCCGCGAGCAAGCCGGCATCGATCGCGCCGCCCAGCTCGGGCCACTCGGCGAGGAAGACCGACTCGTCCTCCGAGACGAGGTTGCGCCAGAGGTGCTCCGCAAGGAACGGCATGACCGGAGCGATCACACGCGTGGCACGCGTCAACGAATCCCAGAGCGATTGGAGCGCGGCCGTGTCACCGTCCCAGAACCGTCGGCGGGACACGCGGATGTACCAGTTCGAGAGATCCTCGACGTACCGCTCGAACGCCTCGACGACGCCGGGCGTCCAGAAGCTCTCGTACGCGGAGGTGGCGTCGCGCACGAGCACCCCGGTGCGCGCGCCGAGCCAACGGTCCGGCGCCCGCATGTCGTCGGTCACCGTCCCGGCTCCCGGCTCGAAGTCCGCGATGCGGGCGTACGTGACGAAAAACGAGGCGGAGAACCAGAACGTCAGCAGCCTGCGCTTGACGTCGTCGGCGATCCCGTAGCCGAAGCGGAGCGGCTGGCTCGGCGGCTGCTCGCAATACATCCAGCGCATCACATCCGCCCCCATCCGCTCGAGCGCCTCGTTCAGCTCGATTGCGTTCCCCCATGACTTGTGCATCTCGCGGCCGCTCTCGTCGAGCACCTTCTCGTACGTCAGCACCTGTCGGTATGGCGAGCGCCCCTCCAGCGCGACGGCCATGAAGCTCTGCGAGTAGAACCAAAGGCGGATCTGCTCGCGCATCTCCGAGATCCAGTCCGCGGGAAACCACGTCTCCCAGTACGCGTGATCCGGAAGATCGGCACGGGTTACCGGAGAGGCGGCTCCCGTCGCGCTGCCGCCCGCCGTCCATTCCGGGTTGCGCCAGCCGAGAGTCGAGAAGTGAACGATGCCGGCGTCGAGCCACGCGTCGCCGACCTCCAAGATCCGCTCGATTTCTCGACCGCAACGCTCGCAGCGGATGCGCACGGCGTCGATCCACGGCCGGTGCAGCTCTTGCAACTGCTCGAGACCCCGAGTCGCGCGATCCTCGAGCTCCGCACGTGAGCCGATCACGTTCAGCTCGCCGCACCCGCAGGGATAGAGCGGCAGCGGCAGACCGAAGTAGCGTTTGCGGGAGATGTTCCAGTCGCCCATGTTCCGAAGCCAGTCGTCCATCCGCTTTTTGTACTGGGGCGGCGTCCATTGGACGGTCGCGTTCGCGTCGAGCATCGGCTGCCGGATCTCGTCGGCCGAGATGAACCAGTCGTCGACCACACGGAAGACCAGCGGCGTCTTGCAACGCCAGCAGATGGGGTAGCGGTGGACGATCGTGCCCGCCTCGACGAGCAGGCCGCGCGCGCGCAGCCCTTCGGTCACCGGCCGCTCAACCTCCGTTGTCGAGAGCCCGGCGAACTCGCCGTAGCCGGCGACCATCCGGCCGGACTCGTCGATCGGCATCAGCACCGGCAGGTCGTGCAGACGCGAGAGCTCGAAGTCCTCGGCGCCGGCCCCCGGCGCGATGTGCACGATGCCTGTTCCCTCGTCGAGCGCGACCTCGTCCCAGGCGATCACGCGGTGGACGACTTCAGCCTGCGCCTGGAAGTCGTCGAAAGGCCCGCGGTAGTTGAGGCCGACGAGATCCTCCCCGCGCACTCGGTCGACGAACACCTCGTCTGGATAGCGATCGACCGCAACCCAGTCGCCGTTCTCACGCCGCCCGTACGCCGCGCCCGGCCTGACCGCGGCCGCGACGTTCGCGGGCAGCGTCCACGGGGTGGTCGTCCAGACAACGAGCGCTTCGCCCTCCCGCTCGAGCAAGGGGAAGCGGACAAAGAGGGAAGGGTGCTCGAGCTCGGCGTAGTTCTCCTCGCCCGCCTGCTCGTGCTTGGACAAAGAGGTGCCGCAGCGTGGGCACCACTGGGTCGAACGGTGCCCTTTGTACAGCCAGCCGCGCTCGTGAACGTGCTTGAGGAAGCCCCAGATGTACTCGATGTTCGTGTCGCTGAACGTGTAGTACGAATTCTTCCAGTCCATCCACATGCCGAGCCGCTGTGATTGCTGGGTCTGCATCGCGGCGAAGTGTGCGACCCGCTCCTTGCACCGATCCGCGAACTCCGCGAGCCCGTACGCCTCGATCTCGCGCTTCGAGTCGAGCCCGAGTGACTTCTCGACCTCGACCTCGACGTGGAGGCCCTGACAGTCGAACCCGTTCTGGTAGCGCTGGTCGAATCCACGCATCGCCTTGTAGCGCTGGAAGACGTCCTTCAGCGTGCGCCCATGGCCGTGGTGCACGGCCGCGGGGTTGTTCGCCGTGATCGGCCCATCCATGAAGCTGAACGTCGGCCCGCCGCGATTCTGCTCGCGAAGCTGCTCGAACGTCCCCTCACGCTCCCAGAGCTCGAGGATCTCGAGCTCTAGCCTCGGGTGGTCCGGCTTGTCCGCAAACGGCTTGAACACAACGCCGACGATTCTAGGGAACAGTCCGTCCGGGCCTATCGTTTTCAATGGGTGTCGGCGGGTATCTCCCGTCCGACCTCAGCGAAAGGAATCAACCTCCATGGCAACTGCAGTAACCGAGTCGACCTTCGAGCAGGAGGTCACGAAGAGCGAGACGCCGGTGATCGTCGACTTCTGGGCGGAATGGTGCGGCCCCTGTCACGCCGTCGCCCCGGTGCTCGACAAGATCATCGAGGAGCGAAACGGCGATCTGAAGCTCGTCAAGGTGAACATCGACGAGGAGCGCGGACTGGCCGAGAAGTTCGGCATCGCGTCGATCCCGACGATGATCCTCTTCCGCGACGGCGAGCCGGCCGCAGCCGCGATGGGCGCCCAGCCGAAGAGCGCGTTGGAGCGGCAGCTCGGCCTGGCCGAGTAGCTCGCTTCCTACGTTCCCTCGGCTTCTCGTTCCTCGGCGCGAGGAACCGGAGACGCTGCTCGCCGCGCCGGTTCCTCCACGAGGTTGAGTACCCGCATGCCGTGCACGAACACGATCGTGCCGCCGAGCCAGCCGCCGACCGTGAGGAGTCCGAACGCGATCAGCGTCAGGATCAGCGAGCCTGAGCCGACGACGCCGTCCATTCCCTCCGAATAGCCGGCGATAGCGGCGATCAGGAAGAAGGCGGTGGCCGAGACCATGGCGATGAGGTGCGCTGTGGCGGTTCGCTTCAGCGGCGTCCCGGACTCGATCCTCAACCAGTCGACGAGCCCGGTGAGGGCCGTGGGGGCTGACACGGCCAGACCGATCACGAGGCCGAGGGCCCAGCCCTTTGCGGCTGCGTCCTCCGCGATGCCCAGGGCGGAGAGAACGCCCGCGATGGTGGCAAACGTGTAGATCCCGATGGTCGCATCGGTCAGGGGCGGATGCGTCGGGTGCCCGGGCATGCCCCTGATCAGATCGTCGGACTTCATTCGGACAACATGATTCCGCCGCGTGGAGAGCCTAAACGCGGCGGAGGGGTTGGTCAGTCTTCGACGGTGTCGAGGTAGCCGAGGAAGGCGGCGTGCTTGCCAAGCAGGGCCTCGAGCTCTTCGACTCCGACGGCGGCCCAGTCCTCGACCCACGTCTCGGCAAGATCGCTCTCGATGAAGTGGAAGCCGCGATCGTTCATTCCATGTCGAATGATCGACATTCGGTCGGATGGGTACATGGGCCGAACGGCCCATCTTCGACACGTCCGGGCCTATTGGCCAATGGACCGATTCCTGATCGTGAACCCCCGCTCCGGGAGCGACTCTCCGAGCGCCGACGAGCTGCGCGAGGCAGCCGAGAGCCGTGGCATCCGAGTGCATCTGCTCGTCGAGGGCGACGACCTGGAGGCGATCGCGCGGGACGCCGAAACGGACGCACTCGGCATGGCCGGCGGAGACGGGTCGCTCACGGCCGTCGCGGATGTCGCCATCGACCGTAACCTCCCGTTCGTCTGCATCCCCTACGGTACGCGCAACCACTTCGCCCGTGACATCGGGCTCGATCGCGACGATCCGATCGGCGCGCTCGACGCGTTCGACGGGGTGGAGCGGCGCGTCGACGTCGGCCGGGTGGGGGAGCACCTGTTCCTGAACAACGTGTCGCTCGGCCTGTATGCACGTCTCGTGCACCGCCGGGAGCATCACCGCCGCCGCCGTGAGCTGCTCGCGCGACTCCGGGCGCTCCTGCTCGTCGCTCGCGAGCACCACCGGAAAGAGCGCTTCATCATCGACGGTGAGGTGGTTGGCGCGCGCCTCGTCCTCGTCGCTTGCAACGCCTACGACCTCAACCTGTTGTCGATCGGTGAACGTCAGCGAATGGACGGCGGACGGCTGCATCTCTACGTCCCACACGGCTTCCGCCGCATCACCTGGGAGGAACGGAGCTGTGCGAAGCTCACGATCGAACACGGCCGATCCTCGTTGCGCGCCGCGATCGACGGGGAGCCGGAGAGGCTCGACACGCCGCTCGAGTTCCGGGTGGAACCGCTCGGGTTACGACTGCTCGTGCCGCGCCCGCCAGAGGGCGAGAATCTCGACGAAGGTCTCGAAGGCCAGCTCAGCGGGCGCCGGTAGCTCCGAGGGCTTGAACCAGCACAGCTCCTCGAGATCGTCGCCCGGACGCTCCCGTCCGCGCGTCGCCCGGGCAAGCCAGGTAAGACAGAGCACGCTCCGGCCGTCGTAGGGCTGCATCCAGATGCCGAGGAACTCGGTCGGCTCGATCGAGAGGCCGGTCTCTTCGCGAAGCTCGCGCTCGAGCGCCTGCAAGGGGTGCTCGTCCTCGTCGACGAAGCCGCCAGGGATATCCCAGAGACCGGCGGAGGGATCGAGCCGGCGCCGTCCTAGCAGGACGCGCCCGTCCCGTTCCACGAGCGCCTGGGCGCCTGGAACGGGGTTTGCCCAGCCGACCCAGCCACACGCGCCGCAGCGAACCGAGGCTGCCGCTGGCGTTAGGGAGGCTGCGCACCGGGGACAGAACCGCCAACCGTCGAGAATGCCCACGGCGACGACCATACTGAGAGGAGCGACATGCCCGACGAACCGCGCGCGACGGAGGAGGAGCATGAGGAAGGACCCGAGCGCATCGAGCAGGAAGAGGACATGCGCGGGCCGGCGCCCGCCGATTCGGATCCGCAGAGCTCTGATCCAATGGGTGACGACGACGAGTGAGACACGTTCCCGCAACGGTGCACGAGCTGTCCCGGATTGGGCTCCTGGCAGGACTCCCGGGGGAGCAGCTGAACCGACTTGCGGGAAGAATGGCCCGGGAGGAGGTAGCCGCTGGGTCTCCGGTCGTGCAGCAGGGCACACCCGGCGACCGGTTCTACGTCGTCCTTTCGGGGATGCTCAACGTGTCGCAGGACGCCCTCGGCGACCGCCGCGTCCTGCGCCCCGGCGAGTACTTTGGCGAGGTCGCGCTCGCGATGAACATCCCGCGCACGGCCACGGTGCGTGCGATCACGCCGGCCACCGTCGCGAGCTGCGACCGGGCGACCTTTGACGAGTACCTGCGTCCGCTGTTCGCCGCCGACGATGAATGACGTCGTCGTGGCCCATCCAGGGGGCTAGCTGCGCACCCGCGCGGGGGCCAGTTCCGGCCCCCGCGCGCTGCACTGCCTGCGTTACTTCCTGAGGTCGACCGGGAAAGACACCAGTCGGCGGGTCGAGATGCCAGCGAGCACGTTCTCGCCAGCCTTCCGGGCGCGGATGAAGATCACAAGCAGCTGCTGCTTGTCCGCGGCCGGGAAGCCGCTCAGCTGGTTCATCGTGATGGTGGCGAAGCCGTCGGATCCCGTCGTCTGCTCACCAGGCGACGAGAACTGGTTGAACGGCACCGCCGCCGCCTCCACGAGGGCCCCCTGTACCGCCTTGCCCTTGCACGAGACGTGGACGCGGAGGGTGACAGACGGCGTCGAGCGACCGACCACCGACGGACTGAGCAACGCCTGGTCGACCAACAGCCGCTCCGGCGAAGCTATTCCCGCCACCTGGATGGGCGCGTTGCCTGCGCACCCCGACCCGGCCGGTGGAGCCGGTGGAGCCGGTGCTGCGTCGGCAGCCTTTACGACGGCGGTCGGAACCGAGGTGGCATTTGTGGTCCCGTCCTTGTTCGTGGCCGTGACGCGGACACGGATCGTCTTGCCCACGTCCTCGGCACCCACGACGAACGTTCTCTGCGTCGTCGAGCCACCGGTGAAGCATGCCCCGCCCTCCTTGTTGCACCGCTGGAAGCGATAGACGTACGTGATCGGCTCGGTCCCGCTCCAACTACCCCTGTTCGCCGTCAATGTCTTCCCCACCTCGGCCGTGCCCGCGAGCGTCGGCGGCGAGTCGTTCTTCGGAGCGACTTGACTTGCGGCCGCGCCCTGACCCGCGAATCCAACGACAGCTGCAAGCAGCAGCAGCAAAATGCTTCCTCCCGCGAGCGCCAGCATCGATCGGTACCTGTTGCGGCTCATCGTGACCTCTTTCCTCGTCGTGAACATTCCGTGCCACTCGCTACGACGACCGAACCGCAACTGAGTTACCAAGATTCACAGGATGCTTACAGGAGACGCTAGAGCCCCGAGAGCACGGCGTCGGAAAGGCGCGGCCAGGCTGCGCGCGCCCAGTCACCGAAGTCGACGTCGGCAAGCGTGGCACACACGAGACCTGCATGGGGGTCGACCCAGAGGAAGGTCGCCGAGCCGGGCTTCGAGCCGAAGTGACCGAACGTGGCGGGAGAGTTCCGGCCACCCGTCCAGTGCGGTGTCTTCCCGGTCTTGAGCTCGAAGCCGAGACCCCAGTCGTTGGGATCGTGGCGTCCGTAGCCCGGCAGGACGCCCTTCAGCCCGGGGAATTGCACGCTCGTCGCCTCCGCGAGCGTCTCTCGCGTGATCAGCGTGGGATCGAGCAACTCGCTGCCGAGGGCGAGCAGATCGCGGA
>Ga0136621_1000327_pt1 | contig 18238 bp, 14 predicted proteins | sample AntDryUQ445A2306_FD_104673 | JGI IMG/M metagenome (GOLD analysis project Ga0136621, IMG submission 104673) | Polar desert sand microbial communities from Dry Valleys, Antarctica - metaG UQ445A (23.06) | ecosystem: Environmental > Terrestrial > Soil > Desert | place: Antarctica: Dry Valley...
GGGCCAGGTAGCCGAGCGCCCCTTTTATTACCATTCGCCCTCTTACGGGCGCCGTCTCCGGAGAGACGGCGCCCGTAAGAGGGCGAATGGTAATAAAAGGGGCGCTCGGCTACCTGGCCCAGGACCCCCGCCTCCGCGCCTCGGTCGCCCACGTCACCGGGGTCACCCACATCGTCTCGGGCCGCGGACTGGACGAGGCGGCACTCAGGCTCGAGAAGCTGCAACTGGCGCTCGAGGAGCGAACCAGCGACACCAATGTCGCCCGCTTCGCGCGCGCCGAGGAGAACTACCGCTTCGCCGGGGGCTATTCGGCCGAGGCTGAGGCCCGCAGCATCGCCGCAGGGTTGGGAGTGCCAGCCGACCGCCTCGACCTGCCGCTCGACGCCCTTTCGGGTGGAGAGCGGCGCCGGGTGGAACTCGCCCGCATCCTGTTCGCGGGCAGCGACGTGCTGCTCTTGGATGAGCCCACCAACCACCTGGACAACGACGCCCGGGCGTGGATGATGAAATTCCTCAAGAGCTACCGGGGCGCACTGATGGTAGTCAGCCACGACCTGGTCCTGCTCGACGAGGCCATCACCCGCATCCTTCACCTCGACCGCGCGGAGCTCGCCGAGTATCGCGGCACCTACTCCCACTACCGTGCCGCAAGAAAGGCCGATGAGGCTCGGCTCGCCAAGCTTTCCGGCCGCCAGCAGGCCGAGATCAAGCGGTTGAAGGATCTCGCCGATTCGATGCGCCACCAGACCGAGAAGCGCGCCCGCATAGCCAAGACGCTCGACAGCCGCGTCCAGAAGCTCAAGGACCGAGCGGTCACGGCCCCCCAGGGGGCCGAGCGGGCGATGCGAGCTCGCTTCCCGGAACCACCGCGGGCCGGCAAGGTGGTGCTGAGGGCTCTCGGCCTGGCCCAGCGCTACGGGGGGCCGCCGGTGTTCGAAGACATCGCCTTCGACGTCGGGCGCAGCGAGCGGCTGCTGATCATGGGCCTGAACGGCGCCGGCAAGACGAGCTTGCTGCGCATTCTTGCCGGCCGCACCGAGCCCACGTCCGGCACGCTGTCCTGGGGAGCGGGTGTCAGTGTCGGCTACTACGCCCAGGAGCACGAGGGCATCGAGCCGAGCCGCGACGTGCTGGCCCACGTCAAGGCACAATCCGGAGCGACAGACCAGCAGCTGCGAAGCCTGCTCGGGAGCTTCGGGTTGCCCGGGGAGTTCGCCTTCCAGGACGCCGGCACGCTCTCGGGCGGGGAGAAGACGAAGCTCGCCCTCGCCCAGCTCGTCGCCGGGCGCCACAACGTGCTGCTGCTCGACGAACCCACCAACAACCTCGACCCCCCCTCGCTCGAAGCGATCGCCGCGGCCCTCGGCGAGTGGCCGGGAACCATGATCGTGGTCAGCCACGACACCGCTTTCGTCTCGGCTCTCGAGCCTGACCGGGTGCTGATGATGCCCGAGGGGGACCTCGATTACTGGGACGAGGGGCTGCTGGGCCTGGTCGCGCTCGCCTGAGGGGGCGGGGCCTGTCTGGCGGTAGCTCGCAAGCTTTGCCGGCGCTCCTCTCACGTTCTGGACTCGGTGGTCATACGCGGACCGAGGACTTTTGACGGCCGGGCCGGGGCCGGGGGCCGGGACCGGCCAGGCTTACTCGAGCTCGCTGAGTACCGAGATCACCTCCGCCCCGTAGCGCTCAAGCTTGGTCGGCCCGATCCCCGAGATCGCGGCGAGCTGGCGCGGCGAGCGGGGGTTGGAACGGGCGATCTCCTCGAGCGTGCTGTCGTGGAAGACGACGTAGGCGGGCACGTTGTCGGCTCGGGCCCGCTGCGCACGCCACGACCGCAGCGCCTTGAACGCGTCGGTCGCCTCCCCCGAGCTGGGAGCAGCCGTCGCCTTGAGCCGCGGGGTGGCATCGAGCTCGCCCAGGAACCGGCTCGGAGTCCCGTTCGGCGGGTAGCTCAGGGTGAGATGGGTCTTCGCCCGGGTGATGCCCACGTAGAAGAGGCGCCGCTCTTCGGCAATCGCCTCGGCCGTCTTCGACCGCTTGAAGGGGAGCTCCCCCTCGAGCAGGCGGGGCAGGAACACGGCCTCGAACTCGAGGCCCTTGGCGCGGTGATAGGTGAGCAGGTTCACTCCCCTGCCCTCTCCCTCGGACCCGAAGCGGGCCCTGAGATCGGCCACGAAGTCGGCTACGGTCCCGCCGTCGTCGTCGAACTGCCGGGCAAGGCGGATGAGGCGGGCGAGATCCTTCTGGCGGGTCAGCTCTTGTCCACCCACGTCGTCGGGCACATCCTCGACGAAGCCGTCGCGCCGAGCGAGCTGCGACACGAGGTCTAAGACATCGCTCGAGCCCCGCCTGCCCAGCGAACCCACCATGCGGCGGGCGGCGGGCCGCGCCAGGAAGGAACCATCTTTGACCTGAAAGGGAATGTTGCGCTCGGCAAACGCCTCCTCGAAGTCCTCCGAGCGATAATTGACCCGGTAGAGGACCGCCATGTTCTCGTAGGCGACGCCTTGTCCGTGAAGCCGCTCGGCGTGCTGGGCGATCCAGGAAGCCTCGTCCTCAGTGCTCCCCAGCAGCTCAATCTCCGGCGCCGGCCCCGAGTCCCTGACGGCCTCGAGCACCTTCTCTGCACCGCCCAGCTTAGGCACGAGCCGGTTCGCGGTCACCAGCACCTCGGGTGTGGAGCGGTAGTTCTTCTCGAGCCGCACCACTTTGGTGCGCGCAAAGCGAGCCGGCATCTCTAGGAGGTAGCGAGCGCTCGCCCCTGTGAAGCCGTAGATCGACTGGTAATCGTCGCCCACCACGCAGAGGTCGTCGCGTTCCCCCAGCCACAGGCCCAACAGAGTCTGCTGCAACAGGTTGACGTCCTGGTACTCGTCGACTGTGAAGGCGAGGTAGCGGCCCTGAAAGCGCTCGTTGGCATAGGAGTCGTTCTCGAACATGCCCACCGCCAGCTCCAAAAGGTCCTCGAAGTCGATCAGGCCGCGAGCATTCTTGCCTTCCTCGTACTTGTCGAACAGGGAGCCCATGAGCTCGGCGGGAATCGGGGGCTCGTGATCGCCGAGGCGATCGAGATAGTCGTGAGCCCGGATGCGGCGGTTCTTGGCCCACTCGATCTCCGTAGCGAGGTCGATCGCCGGCCGGAAGCGATAGGGCTTTGGCAGGCGGTTGGCGAGCTGGCGGAGGGCGAGGCCTTTGGAGGGCAGGATGTTCCCGGGCGGCTCGGCCGCGAGGTGGCGCAGCTGAGCCAGGGCGGCGGCGTGGAAGGTCCGGGCCCGCACTCCGGTGACGCCGAGTGCGGCGAGCCGGGCGCGCATCTCGCCGGCGGCCTTGTCGGTAAAGGTTACCGCCAGTATCGACCCCGGCTCCAGTGCGCCGGAGCTCACCTGGTGGGCGATCCGGCGGGTGATCGTGGTGGTCTTGCCCGAGCCGGCTCCGGCGAGGATGCACACGGGGCCTCGGACGGCCTTCACCGCTTCGATCTGCTCGGGATTCAGCCCCTCGAAAACGTCCACTCGGCCAAGATAAAGGCCACCCCGCCCGACCCACGGCGCCGAGCGGTGGATAAGCGTTGCTATGCAACCACTCACCAGCACTCGGCACGGAAACGGCCCCGCCTGACCGGCCGTGCCGCCGAGCCGGCCCGGCCGCAATCCGGGCGCGGCGAAGGCCTCAGACGACGGTGGGGGCCCTGCGGCGTCTGAGGCCTTCAGCCTCTCGGGGTGAGCTAGTTGTGTGCGGACCGGCCGGTGCCGTGGGGACCCCCTCTTTCGGAGGGGATCCCTGTGGCCGACCCAACAGGGACAGTTGTACCTCGCTCGCCCGGCGCCCGCCATCCCCCATTTGGGGGAAAAGAGACCCCCATTCAGGGTAGGCACAACCCGCCGGTGGGGGACATCTAAACGCCGAGTCGGGGTAGTCATGACTACCGTGAAGACCCTGCTCTACGCCCTGCTCGTGGCGCTGGCTCTGGGCGCCTGCTCATCGTCGAGCTCGCCCGCATCCGTGCCCGAGCCCGGCGGGGTTCCTCCTCCAAACGAAGACCCGGCCTCGGGCAAGGCTCGCCCAGGCCCCGCCCTCGATAAGATCGGCATCGAGCTGGAGGAGGTGGCCGCGGGCTTCGAACAACCCCTCTACGCCACGCACTCAGGAGACGGCTCCGGACGTCTTTTCGTCGTCGAGCAGACCGGGGCCGTGAGGATCGTCGCGGGAGGCCGGGTGCAGGCCGAGGCGTTCCTGAACCTCTCCGACCGAGTGGTGGTCGGATCGGAGCAGGGCCTCTTGGGGCTCGCCTTCCATCGCTCCTACGAGGACAACGGGCGCCTGTTCGTGAATTACACCGACCTCGACGGTGACACCGTGGTGGCCGAGTACGCGGCCCAAGGGGGCCGCGCCGACTCCTCCTCCGAGAGAGTCCTGCTCACGATCGAGCAGCCGTTCTCGAACCACAACGGCGGCGCGCTGGCCTTCGGTCCCGACGGGTATCTCTACATCGCCACCGGCGACGGGGGCAGCGCAGGCGACCCGCTGGACAACGGACAGAGCCTCGGCACGCTGCTCGGCAAGCTGCTGCGCATAGACGTCGACGCAGCAACCGGCGACCTCCCCTACGGGATTCCGAACGACAACCCCTTTGCGGGCCGGGACGGAGCTCGCCCGGAGATCTGGGCCTATGGGCTCAGGAATCCGTGGCGTTTCAGCTTCGACGCCGCCACGGATGAGCTGTGGATCGGGGACGTGGGACAGTCGGAGCTCGAAGAGATAGACCACGCGGGCGGGGGGCGCGGGGTCAACTTCGGATGGAACGTCATGGAGGGCAACGCCTGCTTCGAGCCGGCATCAGGCTGCGACCGCTCCGAGCTCGAGCTCCCCGTCGCCCAGTACTCCCACGACCTCGGGTGCTCCGTCACCGGTGGCTACGTCTACCGGGGCCGCGCCCAGCGGGCACTGAGGGGCGTCTACCTGTTCTCCGACTACTGCTCGGGGACGATATGGGGGCTCGACGCAGCGCAACCGGGGGCCGGTGTCGTGCGCCTGATCGAGAGCGGGCGCGCGGTGAGCTCGTTCGGAGTCGACGAGGCCGGCGAGCTCTACCTCACCGACCTCGGCTCTGGAACCCTGTTTCGGATCGTCTCGAAGTAACCACTGGTCATGCTCGCCCCCGCGCCCCGCCCCTGCGCTGACTCTGTGCCAGATCAGGGGCGGAATCCGCACCCTTCCTGACACAAAGCCGGATCAGGGGCGGAATCCGCACCCTTCCTGACACAAAGCCGGATTAGGGGCGGAATCCGCACCCTTCCTGACACAAAGCCGGATCAGGGGCGCGCGCAACGGGCGTGGCCCCTACGCAACCTGCGTAAGAGGCTCAAGCTCCGGACACGGGGCGACGAAGGCAAATGCAGGGACGAACCAGAAAACCCGGAAACAAGAACCGAAATTCATCGAACCAGATTCGAATGGGAGAAGTGGTCGAGATGCTCTTTGCCTTGTGCTTCTTAGCGCTAGTCGCAACCGTACCCCTGAGTGGAGGGGAGATCGGCAGACTTGCCGATCATCGCTTCAAGGCCCCCTGGCTCCTCGCCGCCGCGCTCGGCATCCAGACCGCGCTGCTGACCGGCATCCTCGGCATGCAGGGCGACGACGCCGCCGCCGCGCACATCTCCTCCTACGCACTCTGCTTCGGCTTCCTGCTGGCGAACCGCACGCTGCCGGGGCTGTGGGTTGTCGCCCTGGGTGGCGCCGTCAACCTGGTGGCCATTGCCGCCAACCACGGCGTGATGCCTGCGACCCATTCCGCCATGTCCGCAGCCGGCAAGCTGGCCAAGACTTCAGAGTTCGTCAACTCGGCAGTCGTGGCACACCCCAAGCTGCTGTTTCTCGGCGATGTCTTCGCCGTCCCTCAGCCCTTGTTGTTTGCCAATGTTTTTTCAGCCGGAGACGTGTTGATCGTCATTGGTGCCGGAATGCTGTTGCACCAGATCTGCGGACGAGCGCTGCGCTCCTTCGAGGGAGTTGCGAACGCTCAGCCGGTGAGCTCGGCGACGGCCGACTCGAACACCTCGGAGTGGGCGTCGACGTCTGCTGCTGTGGTCTGAGGCGACATCAGCGCCATCATGTGGAACGGCGTCAGCAGAATCCCGCGATTCAGCGAGTAGAGATGCATGAGCTCGTCGAGCGGCTCGTCACGTGAGGCCGCGGCATCGGAGCCCGTGCGGGGACGATCTTTGGTGAACAGGTACTCGGTCCTGCACCCGAGCCGGGTGATGTGCCAGTCGAGTCCGTGTGAGTCGATGATCTTGGTGACGCCGCCGGCGAAGCGCTCGGCAAGTGAGATCATGTGCTCGAACGCCTCCTCGGTCAGAACACTCTCGAGAGTGGCTCTCATCGCCGCCAGAGACAGTGCGTTGCCCGCAAGCGTGCCCCCGATCCCCCCGGCATCCGCATCGATCAGCTCGGCGCGCTCCAGGATGCGCTGCGCGACCTCTTCCGAGAAGCCGTAGGCGGCGGCGGGAAGCCCCGCCGCCAGTGGCTTTCCGATCGTCACGACGTCCGGCTCGAGATCGTTCGCCTTCGTGAAGCCGCCCGGCCCTGAGCAGATCGTGTGCGTTTCGTCTATTACCAGTAGCGTCCCGTGGCGCCGGGTCAGGTCCCGCAGGTGGTCGTGAAAGCCTGGGTCGGGATGGATGATCCCGATGTTCGTCAAGGCGGGCTCCGCCAGGACGCAGGCCACGTCCTCATGGGCAAGCTCAGCCTCGAGCGCCTCCACGTCGTTGAACTCACACACCCTGGTCGTGTGGGAGACGTCGACCGGCGGCCCGACGTTGCCGGCGCGCGCTACGACCTGGCCCCCGGAAAGCGTGGCAAAAGACTCATCCACGGTCCCGTGGTAGCACCAGTTGAAGACCAGTACCTTGGGTCTCTGAGTGATGTCGCGCGCCAGCCTCAAGACGAAGCGGTTGGCGTCGGTGGCGGTCAGCGCGAACTGCCAGTAGGGAAGGCCGAAGCGGCGCGCCATCTCCTCCCCCACCCAAATCGCGTCTTCGGAGGGAAGCATGAGGGTGATCCCGCGGCTCATCCGGTCGGCGATGCCCGCGACGGAGGGGGCCGGCGAATGACCCGCCATGGCCCCGGTATCACCCAAGCAGAAGTCGATGTAGGTGTGCCCGTCGACATCTCTGAAACGACTGCCCTGGGCTTCGTCGACGAAGACCGGGAAGCCGCCGACCCAGCGCGTCATCCAGTTCATCGGAACGCCGGCCAACAACGACGAGCGGGCGCGCTCGAAGAGCTCTTTGGACCTCCGGTGGTCGCGTTGGAACCGAGCCCGCTCCTGCGACAGCAGGCCGTCTACTCTGTCTCGATCGATCTTGGTCATGGCGCTCCTCTGCTCAGAGCTCGCTTAGAGCTCCAGGGTGGCGGTGTGCTCGATCGTCTCCTCGCCTTCTCGGCCCAGAAGCCGGTGCTCGATCTCTGTGCCCGAAATCGACACAAGGCCGATGTTGTTCTCGCCGATCAGGACCGAGGAGCTGCGACCGGAAGGCCTGATGTAGTTGCGCTTCTCGGTGAAGTCGGGGTCCTGGTCGATGCCCATCGCCTCGGCACGACGCGGCGACAGGAACACGGGAGCATCGGTCGACCACTCGTCGGTGTTGGCCGCGCGGGTCAGCGAGCGCCGCTTAACCTCGCCCCCGGTCATCTTGGGCGGGTGACGCCAGCCGACCCTCTCGTGCTGCTCCCTGACAAGGTGCCCCAGCGCGTAGAGAGCGGTCCGACTCGCAATCCCCGAATGCTTGAGCCCACTCGAAACGAGCTGTGTGATTCGCATCTCGCGGCCATCGATGGAGAACTCGAGACGCAGGTTCAACCCGTAGTGGACGTCTCCCGAGAGGAACACACAGCGGGAGAGACCCATCTCTGAAACCAAGCAATCCATCATCTCGATGAAGCCCTTGAGGTTCGACTGCCACGCCTCGAAGTCGATCTGATAGGGGCCGACCTTCTTGACGAGGAACTTCTGCCTGCGCTCCTGCAGCTCGAGCCCGCACACCGGGACCGGCGACACGAGGATCACCGGCTCTCCGTCGCTGAGGTTCAAGGATGTGAGCAGCCGCTTGATCCGTTCGAGCCCATGGGTGCCGACCAAGTGCGCGGCCCCCTCGGGGCCGTCGAAGGAACGCTGAGTTCGCGTGTCCATGACCAAGGCGGGAGGTGTGGTCGGCGCGAGGAAGCTCCACGAGTCGAACGCCAGCACCTCACCCTCGAAGGCGTCAGCCGACACCTCCTCCTCGCCCGAAAGAAACCCCGCCACCGTCGTCTTGAAGGACTCTGGGAACAGCGAGGGATCGTTGCCCCACCCTTGGAAGGCCCAGAACGCCGCCAGCGCATTGCTCACGACGCGGCGGCCGGTGGGCGACGCATGCACCGCCGAGCGCCATACCGAGGTGATGTTCCAGTCGTCGGTGGTGTCGTGGTCATCGAAACACATGTACGTGGCGAGGTTTGCGAGCACCCGGCGCACCGCCGGCAGGGCGCCGCGCGCACGCTCCAAATCCTTGACCTCGCCCTGGTACTTGCGCCTCGTCTTCGCCACTGCGAGGCGCGAGCCGGCCGACGAGGGCACTGTCTCGGACGCCTCCGGAAACGGCCGGGGCCAGTTGAGACCGTTCCACGCCATCACATACATGGCGGCGAACTCGCCGAAGCTCATGAGGTGATTCGTGGGCTTCTCCGACGTGAACTGAGCCTTCTCGCAGGCCAGAGACTTCCGGCCGTAGAGGGCGATGTCGTCGAGTGAGGAGACGCCTGGGACCGAGGACTCCTCGCCTGCTCCGATCAGCTCACGGGCGAGGCCCCGGAGGTGCGCAGCCAGGGGGCCGGCGACGTCGTCGGCATAGATCTGGTCTCCGGTCAGAAACAGCGAGCCGGGTCGCTCTGTGACGTCCAGCGCCCGCCGGCTGAGGATCTCGTCGGCGCCCTGCAGGGCATCCTCGCCCGAGCCGTGCAGCAGCCTGCAAGAGCCGTGGAATAACCGCAGCGTCGGCAGAGAGCTCCGTATGAAGAAGGTCGGAAGCGACAGCGTGCCATAGGCGATTCGGCCCGGACCCTCGAGGAGGCCGAGCTCTCGGAGGCCGGCCCCGTCGAGCTCGAGGTCGTAGCCCAGTAGCTGATCGAGCGGAAGCTCGCCCTCGGGCGCAGAGGCCTCGACCAAATGGACGAACAGTTTGGCTCCCAGCCGGCGGCGCTCGGCGGTCGCCGACGCGACCTCCTCGGTAGCAGACCCTGAGTCGGGATCGATCCGGTAGATGCGCCCGACCACCTCAACCGGGCGCGAAGTCGCCGCCCAGATGCACACCCTGTCCGCCTGGACCCTGCGCAGGACCGGACCCGCCAACAGCGTTTGCAGATCTATGGTTTTGCCCCCCTCATTTCGCAACGTACCCGTCTGTGGATGCCCAGGATACGAGTGGATGCCCAGGATACGAAATGAGCGCAATCCCCGGTTCGCATCTGGACAAGCGTCCCTCACTAATCCAAAATCTGGGTATAGGGCGGGGCTGCCGCCGGCACGATCAGTGGATCGACCAAGGGGGTAGTTGAAATGGACGGGGCCGTTAAATCCGACAAGGACAACCGTAAAGCGGCTCAAGCCGACCACATCGCAGTCCAGATCGGCGACCTCAGGGTCGAGCACGACCTGCTCGCCGAGGAAGCGCTCGCCACACCGATCGGCCGGCTGGCGTTCGACCTCGAAATAGATAGCGACACCGGAGCACAGTCCCGAGCCGAGGCGATCGTCGAGCTCATCGTCAAGTCCGACCGGGTCTTTCTCGACGGCGCTTGCTGGCGCTGCACCGAGCGTGCGCCCGTGGTCGCCTCCGACCTCGGCCTCTGCCAGGTCTGCCTCTCCGACCTCAAGACTGTCGGCTAGATCCCTGTAGGCTTCCCCCGGGAGCGCAGAGGCGCTCGGGAGGGAGGCGCCATGCGCACCAAGCAGCTCGCCATTAGGCAGGCCTTCGACGTGCCCTTGCTCGAGATCTCGGGGCTCGGTCAGAGACCGGGCTCGCCCGGGCAAGGGATGCAGGTGCTTGCGGTCGGGGACGAAGACTTCACTGTCGTCTCGGCGAGCGTCGAGTCGTCCACCTCTCTCTCCGACTTTCGCATCCACCGGCTCCACGACTTGCTCGACGGGGGTGACGAGTACGGCAGCCAATGGGAGGCCGCCGATGGCGACTCCACCGGAAGGGTGTTCATCCTCCAAGAGAGCCCCGGCAAGGTGTTCATCCTGAGCCCCGAGCTCGACCGCCTCCTCCACACGATCGACCTCTCCGTCGAGGGCAGCGACCGGCTCGACTGGGAGAAGTCGCCCAACGCACGGGGCGAGGGCTTGGTGCTGCTGGCAAACGGCCACGTCGTGGTCGCCAAAGAGAAGGAGCCGCCCCTGCTAATGGAGTTCGGCCCCGAGGGCGACGAGGCCTCGGGCATCGTCTCCGACCTTCTGCTGCTCGAGCGCCGCCGCTTCCCCGAGCCGGCCGAGGCTTCCTCGAAGCAGGCCGTGCTCACCGTGTGGGATCTCGACGGCGAAGCCGACGCACGCATCGATGACATCTCCGACATTGCCGTGGGGCCGGACGAGCGTCTCTATCTGCTGAGCGACGAGTCTCGGTGCATCGCCCGAGTCGAGCACCAGCTCCCTGCGGCTCAAAGGAAGCTGAGCATCACCGCGGTGTGGAGGTTGCCCGAGGAGATCGTGCAGCCGGAGGGCCTGGTGCTCATGGACGACATGACGCCGCTGGTCGCCATCGACCGAAAGGAGCCGAACCAGAACCTGTTCTTGCTGGACCCGCTCGAGGGTTGAGGGGGCCCCCCGGGGCCCTCGTAGTCGCTCGCTAGCGCTCTGCGCGCTCTCAGGTACGGACTCGGGACTCAGGAGCGCTCTGAGCGGCCGACCCCGTGGCGGGAGAACGCGTCGAGCACAACGCAGCAGTTAGGCCTGCCTTCCCGGGTCGGATGCTTGAGCAACTGGGAGTCCGTGGCGACAGCTACGACTCGCCGAGTCTGTGATCGGCTTCTACAAGATCGAGCTGGTACGTAACAAGGCTCCGTGGCCGATCTCGCAAACCTCGAGATCGCCACCTGGGAATGGGCGAGCCCAACCACTGACGCTTCAGAAACATCGCAAGAAAAACCATTGAACATTCTTTGGCAAGCCCGTTTGGACCCGAGAGTGTCACAGCCCCCTGTCATAGTGACATGCATGGAGTTCACGGCGATGGACGAGGCGATCAAACAGATCGAAAAGTCCAACATCGATCTCGAGCCCGAGGTGATGGACGCCCACTCGGTGCGGGAACTTCTGTCTCGCTATGCAAAGGCCAAGAAGCTGGTGTCCTACGGCGAGACCATGCTGGCGGCAAAGCTCGGCGACACCGCGGCAGTGGCGCGCACAACCGGAGTGTCTGTGGGCAAGGCCAAGGCCGCGGTGGACACCGGAAACTCCTTGAAGTCGGCCGACGAGGTCCGAGACGCGTTCAGATCGGGCGAGCTTTCCTTGGACCAAGCCTCAGAGATCGCCACGGCGGAGAACGCCTCGCCCGGCTCCTCGACAGAACTCTTGAAGCTGGCCCAGGATGAGTCCTTCCAGACTCTCAGAGAGAAGTCGAGAAAGGTCGTGCTGGAAGCCGAGCAGCACCGGGGGCTGGCTGAGCGCCAGCACGAGGCCCGAAGGGCTCGCAGCTACCGGGACGATCTCGGCATGATCGCCATCAACCTGCTCCTGGAGCCTCATGTCGGGGTGCCTCTCGTCAATAGGGCCGAGACCGAGGCCGGGCGCCTGTTCCGTGCGGCCAAGAGGGACGGCAACCAAGAGCCCTTCGAGCGCCACCTCGCAGACGCCTACGCCTGCTTGCTCTCCTCTACAGGGAGCACGGCCAAGGCTTGCAAGCCCGAGCTGGTGGTGCTGGTCTCGCACGAGATCGCAAAGCGGGGTTGGAAGGAGGTTCAAGAGGGCGAGATGTGCAAGATCCCAGGGGTCGGTCCCATCTCTGTCGAGAGCGCCAGAGAGATCGCCTCAGACGCCTTTCTGACCGGGCTGTTCTATGACGGCACCGACCTGCGTCACTTTCGCCGCTGGACCCGCAACACTCCGGTGGAGGTTCTGACGGCGCTGCAGCTGGGAGAGCCGCCGGGCTTCGACGGGGTCAAGTGCACCGATTGCGGCCGCCGCTTTCGCAACGAGAAGGAGCACAGCGAGCCTCATGTCGCCGGAGGCTTTGCTTCGACCGGCAATCTGAGATGGCGGTGCTACGGGTGCCATCAGAACAAGACCGCGGAGGATCGGAAAGAAGGAAAGCTCACACCTCCGGATCCGAATGCCGGGCGGGGACCGCCGGGGCCGTGACGGCCAAGCTCGACGGGATCGACTATGTGATCCATCGGCCCTCTGGTGGACCTGACCCCCATTGGGGGGTAGCCGCTGCCGAGCCCTCTCTCGCCCGCTCACCGCGACCTCAGCGATTGGGGACCAAAGAACTCGGAAAACACTTGTGGTGGCCATAGGTTGAGAGCGCGAAGATGCGGGGGTCGGGGCCAGGGAGCTGAATGTTGTGGCCGTGATCACCTGTGAGGTGGTGGGTAGACGGAGTTCTGGGCCGAGGGGGACCGCGATGGGAGAATCGGCTCATACATGACACGGGGGCAGCTTCTAATCGCAGCGGTGGTGCTCGTCGCGCTCGTCGCCGGTGGCGCCTTGGCTTTGAACGCGCCGCCTCGCGGTCCCGCCTTTACTAATCCTGTTCTGCGCCATGATGCTCCCGATCCGTCGGTCATCGAGGCGGACGACGGCTTTTACTACACCTACACCACGCAGAGCGCGTGGCCCACGCTCGAGAACGTGCCGGTGCTGCGCTCGAAGGACCTCGTTCACTGGAAGCACGTCGGCGACGCCCTGCCCGAGCTGCCCAGGTGGGTCACGACCGATGTGTGGGCGCCCCACATCATTCGCATCGGCGACACCTACAACCTCTACATCTCCGCCCGCCAATTCGGCTCCGCGGGCTTCGCCATCGGCGTGGCGACCTCTTCCTCCCCCACCGGCCCCTTCGAAGGACGTCCCAAGCCCATCCTGAGGGGGCCGCGCTTCACGACCATCGATCCCTTCGTGATGTCAACAAGGGGCGACAAGATCGCGGAGGACGTGGGCGAAGAGGCACTGGGGCTGCTCGAAGCTCAGGTCGGCGAGAACAAGACGATCTTTGTGGCGAGGCTGGGGGCTCGCACCGAAGCCGCCGTGGGAAAGCGGATCGAGGTCGCGATCGACACTCGCAATCTCCACTTCTTCGATCCGGAAACCGGGCAAGGAATCTACTAACCGCTGCCCGGATATTGGTCAGCGTTTGTGGTCCTTCCGCTTCTCCTTGGCCTGGGGCGCGGGCTTGCGTTCGGCCTTGGGTGGGGCGAAGCACGCGTCCCACATTCCCCGGCGGCTTGCTTTGGCGGTTCTCTGCGCTGTGGCGAAGAGCTCGGAATAACGAAGGTTGGGCCGGAGGGTCGAGACGGTTGCGTAGCCTCGGCTTACCAGCGCCCTGTTGAACAGTCTCCCTCGATGCCAGATGTAGGCGAGAAGCCTTCCGTCATCGTCCTCCTTGTCGATATCGAGCTCTAGGCGCACCCGCCCCCCCTCCAGCCGGAGACTCGTATCCTCGGCGGCTTCACGCCCGTAGCACTCGGCCGGCCGGCCCTCATCAACCACCTCCGGGGCGTCGATTCCAATCAAACGGACGGTGCGAAACTCCCCCCCAACCCGCACCTCGATGGTGTCGCCATCGATTACCCGGGCGACATACCCGCCTCGGATGTGCGTCTTATCGCTCGGCGCTCGAGACCACCTCTGGGCGACCCCACCGTCTGCAGGTGGCGCTGCGAGAACTCGCCCTGCCCCGTCGGCGGGAGAGCAAGAGACGCTGAGCAGGGCCGCAAGCACGACCGCTCGCGCCACAGGCAGCGCCGAACGAACTCTCAAGCCTCGATTTGGACTCAGCAACGGTCACCCCCATGACAAACAAACCTATAGAGATGATGCTGGAAGAAAGTCCCTCTACTCAATACGCAATAAGGGCTGAGAGACCCGCCCCAGGCGCGGCTCTGTGCCACGGAACGGGCGGGTTCCGCCCCCTATGCAGCACAGAATCACACTGGGGCGGGTCGGCGGGTGTCAGGAGGTCAAGGGGGCGGGCCAATCATCCAGTGGCCGGGGTGATGTACCTCAGCGGGGAGCCGACGCGTACTCGATCGCCTCGAACGTCAGCTCGAGGGCGCGCAGGCCGTCGGCGCCGGTGACCAGAGGAGGTCTGCCCTGCACCACGGCATCCACGAACGCATGAGCGTGAGCGTCGATCGTGCGCCAGAAATCGTGGGAGCCGGCATCGAAGATGCCTGGGCGCCACTCCTGGTAGGTGTCGCTGTCGTGGCGACAGAGCCTGACAGAATCCACCACGTTGTCGACGACCACACGACCCTCTGTGCCCGAGATCTCGAGCAGCTGAGAGCCGGGGTGCGCATAGGAGCTATCCCAGCTCCCCAACAATGTTCCCACTGCACCGCTCGTGTACTTCACGGTAACGGCCGCCGATGTGTAGATTCCAATCTTGCGCGGGTCGGCCACCTCGGCCGAGACGTGTTCGATCTCCCCTCCGAACAGACGCATGAGATCGAAGCTGTGCCCTTGAGTCTCTATCAGCATGCAATAGGGATCATTGAGATCCTTGTAGAGGTTCCCGGCGAACTTGACGAGCACGTATGCGACGCGGCCCAGCGAGCCTGCGTTCAGGAAGGCGAGAGCCCTTTGATAGGGGGCCGAGAAACGATGGTTGAAGTTCACGCCGAGGGCCACGCCGGCCTGATCCGCGACAGCGAGCATCGCGCGCGCCTCCTCCAGAGTGAATGCCATGGGCTTCTCGACGAACACATGCGCGCCGGCTCGAAGCGAGGCGACCGTCGGGTCGTGATGGTCACGGTTGCCGGTTGCGACGCACACGATGCCGGGGGCCGCGCTCTCGAGCATTTCCTCGACCGATAGATAGTAAGGAGTGCCCAGCTCCGTGGCCAGTGCCTCGGTCTTGGGTCGCGTACGGCCACACACCCCGACGAGCTCGATGTCGGAATGAGACCTCAGTGCGCGCGCGTGAATCTTGCCGACGACGCCGGCGCCGACGACGGCAGCCCTCACGGCTGAACCAGGACCTTCCCGCTCTTGGCGCTCATGAAGGTACCGAAGGCGTCTGAGATATCGTCGAGCGAGAAGCGGTGCGTGATGACCGCGGCCGGATCGAGTGCCCCCGACAGAAGCAGTGCCTGGTTGTCTGCGAACTCCCCCTTAGGGAAATACTCCGATCCGATCACCGTCTTCTCTCTTTGGATGAGCTCGGTCGAAACGTGGATCTCAACGGGGTCGGGGTTGTGGGCCACGAACACGACTTTCCCGCCGGGCGCGGCCAAGGAGATCGCTTGACTCTGGGTGCTCGAGAGACCGGCCGCCTCGATCACGATGTCGAAGCCATCGGGAGCGTTCTCGAGCACTCGCTGTTCGACGTCGGTTGACCCGGCCTCCACCGCCACTGCTTCCAACGCCTCCGCGAGACGCAACCGATACGGTGCCACGTCCAAGGCGACCACTCTTCCGGCGCCCGCTGCGCGCGCTGTCGCTATGGCACCGATCCCGATGGGGCCGCAGCCCACCACCAGCACACTCTTCGAGGACGCTCCGCCCGCACGGCGAAAAGCATGATTGGTGGTCCCGTAGAGATCCAGCAGGGCCGTGGCGTGATCCAGGGGAATCTCATGCGCAACTTCGAGGAAGCAGTCCGCCCTCACCACGACGTAGTCGGCGAAGCCACCGTCGTCAGAGAATCCGTACATCTGTTGTTTGTCGATGCACATGTTGGTCAGATTCGCTTTGCAGCAATAGCAGCGACCGCAGTAGCCGACTAGATAGACCACTCCGGGCGTACCATGGGCGAGCGTCACTCCCTCCCCCACTTCGTCGATTACGCCGGACACCTCGTGGCCGGGGGTCACCGCGCTTCCGTTGAGATAGCCGTCCCTGTCGCTGCCGCAGAGCGCGCACGAGTGGACTCGCAGCAGGACCTCGCCCGCGCCGGGCTCGGGAGTATCGACCTCGACCACCTCGATGTCGCCGTTCCCCCGAAAGCGCCCTGCGCGCATGGCCTCGCTCACCCTCCGATGAGGGACTGCAGCTCGCGCGCCACCGCGAGCGGTTCCCTTTTCAAGACGCCATCGTCCATGGTCAGAGAGTAGAGACCCATCGGCTCGAGGTAGTCCTCGACCGCTCCCCTGCCCTCGCGGTAGTCCCAGTTGACGAGGTCGTACAACGGCCACCACGTGAGCCCGATCAAGGGAACGCCCGCCGCGCGCATGCGCTCGACGCTCTGAACCACCTCTTCGAGCCACAGCGAACGCAGTCCGTCGGGCCGCCTGTCGTCGTATGACGCATTTGTCTGAGCCGCAGAGAACATGGGGGCCGCCCGCTCGTTGGCGCTGGTCTCGGTGATGAAGACCGGAACCTGGTAGCGAGCAAGGTTCTCGTTGACGATTCTCTCGAGGTAGTGCGCGCCGCCCCATACCGGCTCGACCACGCCGTCCGCATGTCGGCGCTCGACGCTAAGCATCGGGTAGTAGTTGAGGCCGAGCACGTCGATCGACACGTTACTTCCCTCGTACCACCCCAGGTCGTCGTCGGTAACGCCGTTGGCGGTCAAGTACGGATAGAGGAAGTGGGTGGGATTCACCCGGCCCTGGATAAGCTCCAGCGTCGTGAGGTGACGGTCCATGTCGAGCTGAGCCCGTTCCTTCAGCTCCGGTTCGTCGGTGAGCACAACACCGGTCGCCTCCACGTGCACCATCACGCTGTCCGCCCGCTGTGAACGCAGAGCCTCCACCGTACGGACGACTCCTCTAGAGACTCCGTTCGCCACTGCGCAGAAACCCTCGTCACCCGATAGGGCGGGGGGCCAGCGTCCTTCTCGGCCGCACAGCTCGGCCGCAATGAAGGGTTCATTGAAAGGCGTGTAGTAACGCACCGAGGGGTAACGGGCGCAGAAGGCGGCCGCGTATGCTGCAACGCGCTGCGGGTAGTCCGGCGATATGAATCCGCCGTCGAGCCACAACGGTGTCCCGTAGTGCATGAGGTCGACGATGGGCTCGAGGCCGCGTTCCAGCATGTAGGGGATGACTTGGTCGGTGAAGGTCCAGTCGAATCTCCCCGGATGAGGCTCGGCTCGATACCACGGAATGCCGTAGCGGATCATGTCGAAGCCGACATCGGCCGCCAGATCGAGGTCCTCGCGCCACAGCTCGTAATGCTGCTGCAACTCGTACTCGTCGAGCCTTCGCTTGCCCGGTGCCGTCTCGGCGATGAACGTGTCTTCTATGCCGGTCGCCCACAGAAGAGGATCTGCGAACGCAGTCACGTCGCTCACAGGCGCCCCGCATCGACGATCCGCTGCAGGAACTGGCGGGTGCGAGGATGGCTCGGCTCGGTGAAGATGACTTCGGCAGCACCGCTCTCGGCAATGACACCCTCGTCCAAGAAGCACACCAGGTCCGCGATATCGCGCGCAAAACCCATCTCGTGCGTTGCGATGAGCATCGTCATGCCTCCCTTGGCCAGCTCACGGATTACGTCCAGTACCTCGGCGACCAACTCAGGGTCCAGCGCGCTGGTAACCTCGTCGAAGAGCATGATCTCGGGATGCATGGCGAGCGCGCGCACTATCGCCACGCGCTGCTGCTGGCCTCCGGACAACCGGTCGGGGTACTCACGCGCCTTATCAGAAAGCCCAAAGCGCTCCAGCAGCTCGAGGGCGCGCGCTTCGGCCGTGGCGCGGGGGGTGCCGAGGGCCTTCTCCGGTCCCAATGTGATGTTGCGAACAACGGTCATGTGCGGAAAGAGATTGAACGCCTGGAACACAATCCCTATTCGCCGCCTCACCGTGTTGACGTCGACTACGTCAGAGGTGATGTCCTGTCCCGAGATAAGGATGCGCCCGGAATCCACCGGCTCGAGGAGGTTGACGCACTTGAGCAACGTCGACTTGCCCGAACCCGAAGCGCCGATGAGACAGACGACCTCGTGGGGCGCCACTTTCAGGGACACACCCTGTAGAACGTGCGTGTCTCCGAACGACTTGTAGACGTCCTCGAGCCGGATCGCCTCTGCCGTGCTCAC
>Ga0136621_1000328_pt1 | contig 18226 bp, 17 predicted proteins | sample AntDryUQ445A2306_FD_104673 | JGI IMG/M metagenome (GOLD analysis project Ga0136621, IMG submission 104673) | Polar desert sand microbial communities from Dry Valleys, Antarctica - metaG UQ445A (23.06) | ecosystem: Environmental > Terrestrial > Soil > Desert | place: Antarctica: Dry Valley...
CCCCTGCTCGGCGAACACAACGAGTCCGTGCGGGCCTGGCTCGACGAGCCCGACGAGCACTGACCTCCGCGGCGGATGGCGCGTCGATGGCAGCGCTACCGCCCCCTTGGCACCCGACGCTCGCGCCGGCGCCGGGTCATCTGCTCGAAGGTGCTCGGCTGGTGCTCGGCCAGGTGGGCGCGCGCACGGTTGCGGTATCGCCAGATCTGCACGCCACCTAGCACCCAGAAGACGTACTGCGCCGACATCGCGATGGCATAGGAGCGCGGGCTGTAGCTGGTCGACGACCCAGGTGTGGTCAGGTCCAGCAGGAGACCGACGGCCAGGACCATCAGCAGCGATGCCACGAAGCCTCCGACGTTGACGATGCCGGTGGCCGAGCCCAGCCGGGACGACGGCGCGAACGTCCGTGCGACGTCGAACCCGATCATCGATCCCGGTCCGCCGAGACCCGTGGCGACGACCATCACCGCAAGCAGCCACACCGGCGCATCCCCGGGCCAGAGCAGCACCACGGTCCAGGTCACCGCGATCCCAAGCACGATCGAGAGCACCAGGGTCGAGCGCTGCCACGGGTTACGCGCGATGAAGCTGCCCATCACCGGGCCGGCCACCATCATTGTGACCACGAGCAGTGACAGCAGGAGGCCTGCAACCGTGCGACCGGTGTGCTCGGAGCTCACGAAGAACGGGTATCCCCACAGCAGACCCATCACGTTCGCGGCGAACTGTGTCGTGAAGTGGGACCACAGCCCGAGTCGCGTCCCCGGGTCCATCCAGGCCAGCCGCAGGTCACGGCCGACCGTCCGCGCGTCCTTCACGTGCCGTGACGACGGCGCACCCGGCGGCACGTCACGCACGATCAGCAGCACCAGCAATCCCAGCACGAATCCCAGAGCCGCGCTGGCTGCGAAGGTCGGCGTCCAGCCGTACGACGAGAGAGCGGCGGCCAGGGGCACCGCCGCCACCAGCGAGCCGCCCTGTCCGAGCACTGCGGAGACCTGGCTGAGCACCGGGTTGCGCAGGGGCGGAAACCAGGAGGCGATGATCCGCAGGACGCTGATGAACACCATCGCGTCGCCCATACCGACGAAGACCCGGGCGGCCAGCCCGCCCGCGAAGCTGCCGGTGAACGCGAACCCGAGCTGGGCAAGAGTCATCAGCACCACGCCGCAGAACAACAACCGCTGCGGACCATACCGGTCGAGCAGGATACCCACCGGGACCTGCATGCCGGCGTAGACAAGGAGCTGCACCATCGTGAACGTCGACAGCTGGGACGCCGAGATGTCGAACCGGTCCGCGGCTACGATGCCCGCCACGCCCAACGAAGAGCGATGGAAGACGGCGAGGAAGTAGACCGCGACCGCCGTCAACCAGACGACCCTGGCCCGGCCACCATCTATGGCTGCTTCCGCAGCGGTCACCGAGATTCCCGGGCCAGTCCGATCGACCACTGGAGATGGTCGTTCACCGCTCGGGTGAACACCGACTCGTCGTCACCGCGTAGCGCCTCGAGGATTCCCTGGTGCTCGCCGATGGCGGCATCCATCCGATCCACCCGTCCGCGCATCAGCACCGAGGTGAACAGCGTCTGCCGTTCGCGCAGCGTCCGGTATATCGAGGAGAGTACGGCGTTCCCGGCAGCGTCGACGATCAGCTCGTGAAAGACCCGGTCGGCCTGGGTGAACCCGGCGGTGTCCCGGTGCCTACGGCACCGCTTCGTCTCCTTGTGTGCCTCGTCGAGCTGCGGAAGCAGCGCGGCCCGGTTCCCGAAGGATCGGCTCGCCGTGTAGTTCTCCAGCAGAACCCGGGCCTCCAGGACGTCCTCGGCCTCGTCGACACTGAACGAGCTGACGATCGCACCCTTCTTGGGGCAGAGCCGGACCAGCCCTTCCGCCTCCAGGCGCAGCAAGGCTTCGCGCACCGGCGTACGGCTCATCCCGATCTCGTTGGCCAACCTGCCCTCGGTGATGACGTCGCCGCCTTGGTAGACCGCACTGAGGATCGCCCACTTGGTGAAGTCGTATGCCCGTTGCCCGGCAGACCCGGCTGGGCGGGCGGAGGAGGTTCGCATGTTGTCCCCAGGATAGATGCAACAGGAGGCCCCTCCGGCACGGGGCAGGTGAAGTGGCTCAGTAGAGCAACGCGCTGCTGGGGTCCTCGAGGATCCCGGCCACGTCCGCGAGAAAGGCCGAGCCCTTCGCGCCGTCGATGAGACGGTGGTCGAACGACAACGCGAGTGTGGTGAGGTCGCGGGCCTTGACCCGGCCTTTGTGGACCCAGGGTTGCCGGCGCACGGCACCGAAGCACAAGATCGCCGACTCGCCCGGGTTGATGATCGGCGTGCCCGCGTCGACGCCGAAGACACCGACGTTGGTGATGGTGAACGTGCCCCCGCTCATCTGTGCCGGCTGCGTCCTGCCCTCGCGCGCGGTGGCGGTGAGCTCGTTGATCGCAGACCCGAGCTCGCGCAGCGACAGCTGGTCCGCGTCCTTGACGTTCGGCACCACGAGGCCGCGCGGGGTGGCTGCGGCGATGCCCAGGTTCACGTAGCTCTTGAACACGATCTCCTGCGCCTTGTCGTCCCAGGTGGCATTGATCTCGGGGGTGCGACGGGCGGCCAGGCAGATCGCCTTGGCCACGACCAGCAGCGGCGAGACCTTGACGTCTCGGAAGTCGCGATGGGCCTTGAGCCGGTCGACGTACCTCATCGTCTTGGTGACGTCGACGGTCACCCATTCGGTGACGTGTGGTGCGGTGAACGCCGAGTCCACCATAGCCTGCGCCATGATCTTCCGCACGCCCCTGATCGGCTCACGGGTCTCCCGTTCACCGGTGCGGCGGCCTGTGATCGTGGTCTCGACAGGCTCGACCACCAGGCCAGGCTCGACCACCCGGCTGGGCTCGGCCGCCGAATCCGCCCTGCCCTGCGACGCGGACTCGACATCTGTGCGGGTGACGGTCCCGTTCGGGCCGCTCGGGGTGAGCGTGACCAGGTCGACCCCGAGGTCCTTGGCCAGCTTGCGCACGGGTGGCTTGGCAAGGACCTTCCCGTGGCCGGCCTGGTCGGCGTCCGCTTTCGGTCGGACGGAGGTGGCCGGAACCGCGGGCTCGTCCGCCTCCTCTACCTCCTCCGGTTCGGTGCCGGGGGCGAACGCACCCTTCAGCTGCTCCTGCGCGAACTCGCCGGCCTGGGACGGGGGCGTGGCACTACCCTTGCGCGCGCGTCGTTTCGTCCCTGCCGTCCGCGGGCCGTACCCGACCAGCGTCGGCATCTGCGCTTCCTCGGCCTCGCCGGACGTGACCGTCGTGGAGACAGGCTCGGCGGTTGCCGCTCCGGCATCGACGGAACCCGCGGCGGTGTCCGGGGCCTCCGACGACCCACCGTCGGGACCGCCGGAGGACACCGCGATGATCGGCGTCCCGACGGCGACGGTGGTCCCCTCCTCGACCAACAAGGCAGAGATCGTGCCAGCGAACGGTGAGGGCAGCTCCACCAGAGACTTGGCGGTCTCGATCTCGACCACGATGTCGTTGACCTTGATCGTGTCGCCCACCTTGACCTTCCAGGTCACGACCTCGGCCTCGGTCAGGCCCTCTCCCACGTCGGGAAGCTTGTACTCGTTGACAGGCATGCGGTCGGTCTCCAGTGAGCTCGGGTGCCGGAATGGCTGCTAGTAGGCGAAGGAGCGGTCGACAGCGTCGAGCACTCGGTCAAGGTCGGGAAGGTAGTCCTCTTCGATCCGGCTGGGAGGGTACGGCGTGTCGAAGCCTCCCACGCGCAGCACCGGAGCCTCCAGCGCGTAGAAGCACTCCTCGGTGATCCGAGCGGCCACCTCAGAACCCATCCCGAGGTTGACGTGCGCCTCGTGGGCCACGACGGCGCGACCGGTCTTGCGGACCGATGCGAATACCGGACCCATGTCGAGGGGAGAGAGCGTGCGGAGGTCGATCACCTCGATGCTTCGGCCCTCACCGGCCGCTGCTTCTGCGCTCGCCAGGCAGGTCTTCACCATCGGGCCGTAGGCGAGCAGAGTCAGGTCACCGCCCTCACGCACGATGCGGGAGCTGAACAACGGCTCGGGCTGGAGCGTCTCATCGAGCTCAGCCTTGTCAGCGTGGTACTGCCGCTTCGGCTCGAGGAAGACGATCGGGTCGTCAGACTGGATGGCCTGCTGGATCATCCAGTAGCCGTCGACCGGGTTGGAGCAGGACACGACCTTCAGTCCCGGAGTGTGTGCGAACTGCGCCTCGGGGCTCTCGCTGTGATGCTCCACGGCACCGATCCCGCCCCCGAACGGGATCCGGATCACCAGCGGCATCCTGATCCTTCCCTGGCTGCGGAAGTGTATCTTCGCGACCTGGCTGACGATCTGGTCGTAGGCGGGGTAGACGAACCCGTCGAACTGGATCTCGCAGACGGGTCGATACCCGCGCATGGCGAGCCCGACGGCGGTGCCGAGGATCCCGGACTCGGCAAGCGGGGTGTCGATCACCCGGTCCTCCCCGAAGTCCTTCTGGAGGCCGTCGGTGATCCGGAAGACGCCGCCGAGCTTGCCCACGTCCTCGCCCATGATCAGGACCTTCGGGTCCGCCTCCAGGGCGGCGCGGAGCCCGGCGTTGAGCCCCTTGGCAAGGGTGATCCTCGTCATCAGTGAGCTCCGATCCCGGTGGTCGAGCCTGTCGGGACCCCGCCCTCGAACGACTCCAGGTAGGCCGCGAAGCCGACCTTCTGCGCCGCGAGCTCAGGAGTCTGGTCGACGTACACCTGGTCGAAGATGCTCAACGGGCTCGGCTCCGGCAGCGCCTTGCAGCCCTCGCGGAGGTGTTCACCGAGCTTCTCGGCCTCGTCCTCGATGCCGGCGAAGAAGTCGTCCTCGACGACGCCGTTGCGGGTGAGGTAGGCCTTGAGCCGCGCGATCGGGTCCTTGAGCTTCCAGTGCTCGAGGTCCGAGGAGAGCCGGTAGCGGGTCGGGTCGTCGGTGGTGGTGTGCGCGCCCATCCGGTAGGTATAGGCCTCGACGAGCGTCGGTCCGCTGCCTTCGCGCGCGCGACGCAGGGCGGCCTGGGTGACGGCGTAGCAGGCGAGCACGTCGTTGCCATCCACTCTGACCCCGGGAAATCCGAAGCCCAACGCCCTTTGGTAGAGCGGGATTCGTGACTGCCGCTCGATCGGCTCGGAGATGGCCCACTGGTTGTTCTGGCAGAAGAACACCACCGGCGCGTTGTACGACGCGGCGAAGATGAACGACTCGTTCACGTCACCCTGGCTGCTCGCACCGTCACCGAAGTAGGCCACCACGGCAGCATCACGTTCCGGGTCTCCGGTGCCGACGACACCGTCGCGCTGCATGCCCATCGCGTAGCCGACCGCATGCAGCGTCTGCGCGCCGATCACGATCGTGTACAGCCCGAAGTTCCCCTCGTTCGGGTCCCATCCGCCCTGGTCGACCCCGCGGAACAGGCCGAGCAGTCGCAGTGGGTCGACGTCGCGGCAGTAGGCGACGCCGTGCTCACGGTAGGTCGGAAAGACGAAGTCCTGGGGACGCAACGCGCGCCCGGAACCGATCTGTGCCGCCTCCTGACCGAGGAGCTGCGCCCAGATTCCCAGCTCGCCGTGCCTCTGCAGCGCGGTGGCCTCGGTGTCGATGCGACGGGTAAGCACCATGTCGCGGTAGAAGCCCTTGATGGCTTCGTCCTCTTCGTCGCCGAGATCCAGGGTGAAGTCCTGGTGCTCCACACGCTCGCCCTCAGGCGTCAGCAGCTGCACCAGCTCGGGGCCACCATCCGCGTGCGAGGGGCCGAAGACCTCACCGAGGCGCGGACCGAACTCTCCGTTGGCCGTCGGAACTGCGTTCTCGCTCAACTGCACTCCTAGATGTTGTCGATGGGCGGGGTCTCCGCCACCGGCTGGGAGTTCCGGGACCGAACGACACGCGCGCGGGGTGGTGCGTCGCGGTCGTACGGCCGGGCCTGCGCTGTGACTGGTGACACACCGGTCGCAGTGCTCACAACGTACCGATCTTTGGGCGGGTCGCATAATCGGCGTCGGCTCCTGAGCGGCCGCGGGTCGCCCTGGGATCATGGCGGGATTTTGCTGTGACGTTGTCCGAAAACCGCGCGACTGCGACGCTCCTGGCCTCTAACCTGACTGCAGCCTGACAGCAGTCACCGAACAGGACGGTCATGACACAGAGAGAGAGCGACAGGCCCGGAACAGAGGTCGCGCCGAAGCTGGGCCTGGTCATCGGCGCGCTCGTCGTCGTCTACGTCGTCTGGGGCTCGACGTACCTCGGCATTCGCATCGTCGTTGCCGAGGCGCCGCCGCTGCAGTCGATGGGGCTGCGATACACCTGCGCGGGGCTGCTCCTGGGGGCAATCCTGGCGCTGCGAGGAGGAGTGCGACGACTCCGTGTCACGCGCAGGGAGCTCGCCGGAGCGGCCTTCCTCGGCCTGATGCTTCCCGTGCTTGGGAACGGGCTCGTCTCGGTTGGCGAGGACCGTCGCGCCCCTTCGGGGGTCACTGCGTTGCTGATCGCGATCGCGCCGCTGATGATCACGATCTTCCGAACCCTCACCGGTGACCGGCCGCGCACGATGAGCATGCTCGGGGTGCTGCTCGGGTTCGGCGGCCTCGGGTACCTGGTGCTCGCCGGTCGCGGGACCGACGCGGGCGAGGTGCCCGTGCTCGCGGCGGGGATCATCCTGGTCGCCTCGACCTGCTGGGCCTTCGGTTCCTGGGTCCAACCTCGGCTGCACCTGTCCAAGGACGTCTTCGTGACCACCGTCTACGAGATGCTCGCCGGAGGGCTGATCCTGGTCGGCACCGGGACGATCGCCGGTGAGAGGTTTCGCCCCTCGTCGTACGGCGCCAGCACGTGGCTCGCGCTCGGTTATCTCATCGTCTTCGGATCCGTGATTGCGTTCACGGCGTATGTGTGGCTGCTGGCGAAGGCACCCATCTCGCTGGTGGCGACCTATGCCTACGTGAACCCGGTGGTCGCTGTCTTCCTGGGTTGGCTCATCCTGTCTGAGCCGATCACAGTGGTTGTGCTCCTCGGGGGCGGCATCGTGGTCGCATCGGTGGCGATCGTGATCACCGCCGAGCGGCCGAGGAGGGAGAGCGCTCCGCCTGCGGCTAACGTGGCGACATGACCGAGAAGCTGGTGACCGAGAGTACGACGATCGACGCTTCGCCCGAGGTGGTCTTCGCGATCATCGCCGATCCACGGCAGCACTCCCGCATCGACGGGTCCGGCTCCGTGCGCAACACAATCGACGGCCCGGAGCGGCTCTCGCAGGGTGCGACGTTCGGGGTAGGCATGAAGCTGTTCGGCGTCCCGTACAAGATCTCCAACCGGGTCGTGGAGTTCGAGGAGAACCGCCTCATCGCCTGGCGGCACTTCGGTGGCCACCGTTGGCGGTACGAGCTCGAGCCGGTCGACGGGGGAACCCGTGTCACCGAAACGTTCGACTACTCGTGGCACGGAACGATCTCGACCGCGATCATCGAGGGCGCACAGTTCCCGGCGAGGAACCGCCATGGCATCCGGGAGACACTGGTGCGTCTGAAGGCCGCCGCCGAGATCGACGCGGCAAGGTTGGCCTGATCGCGGCCGAGGTGCCCTGTCAGGAATGGCGTGGCGTGACCCTGCGGCTCCGGTCTACCCTGGAGACATGCAGGCAGACAGTCGGCGATTTCACAGCCCCGACCGGCACAGCGGTGCCGTCGGGGTGACCTGCGCCTGTCGTTCCTAGCCGGTCCGTTCTCCCGTGGTCCCGCCGCCGGTCGGGGTGTTCTCACACCCAGACCGACTCGGAGGAGAACCACCATGCCCACACCCACCTTGCTCACCCCGGACGAGTTGAGGCTCGCCCTGTCCCTTCGTGACCTCACCGACCCCGGCCAAGGACCGCACGCCATCCAGCTCGTCGCCCGGCAGATCGTGCAGGCGCAGGCCGCAGCCGGGCTGGCCGTCGACGTACGCACCGGCGGGCCGGTCGTTCCCCTGGCTGACAACTACGACAACCTCGGGTACGAGCCGGACGCAGTGACCCGCGATGCCAGATACACCAGGTACGTCGACCGGGACCATGTCCTGCGAAGCCACACCTCAGCACGGGTACCACCAGCCCTCCGCGACCTCGCTCGACACCCAGGGCTCGAGGACCTGTTGATCGTGTCCGCCGGGATGTGCTACCGGCGCGACAGCATCGACTGGCAGCACACAGGGACACCGCACCAGCTCGACCTGTGGCGGATCACGCGCGACAGCCGGTCGGCGGACGACCGTGCCCTCACCGCGATGATCGGCGCGGTGGTGGAGGCCGTGCTGCCCAGCGCTGCGTGGCGCACCGTGCCGTCGCCGCACCCGTACACCACCCTCGGCCGGGAGATCCAGGCCGAGTGGCACGGCGAGTGGGTGGAGATCGGCGAGTGTGGCCTGGCGGCCGGCCATGTGCTGCACCGTGCCGGGCTCGACCGAGACCATGCGGGGCTTGCCATGGGGCTCGGCCTGGACCGGCTGCTGATGCTGCGCAAGGGGATCCCCGACATCCGACTGCTGCGCTCGAGCGATCCGCGGGTGGCGTCGCAGATGCTCGACCTGACGCCGTACCGCTCGGTGTCCCAGCAGCCACCGGTCAGGCGCGACCTCTCCGTCGTACTCGGAGCACATGCCGAAGCGAACGACGAGATTCTCGGTGACCGGGTCCGCATCGCGCTCGGGAACGACGCGGAGGTCGTGGAGACCGTTGAGGTGGTCAGCGAGATGTCGTACGACGAGCTCCCCGCGCTCGCACGTCACCGGCTCGGCATCGTGCTGGGTCAACGCAACGTGCTGGTCCGGCTGGTGTTGCGGCCGCTCGACCGCACGCTGACCGACCACGAGGCGAATCTCGTGCGAGACCGCGTCTACGCCGAGCTCCACGAAGGTTCGACTGCCCACTGGGCGACCCGATGAGGTGAGCGGATTCCAGCGACGAACCGTTGCCGTCCGTGCGGACGGCATCGGTAGTGGTAATCGCAAAAACAGGGACCGTTGGCGTCCGTGCGGACGGCAACGGTTCGGGAGTAGGTCGGGCTGCATGATGGCTCGAAGGTCACATGACGATCAGCGGATCTGACGAGTCCGATCTGAGGTGTCCCCCACCGTGTCGGCCGTCCAGACCGTCGCGTCCAGTCGCTGCCCCGTCGCCAGGCAGAGCCGGTCGGCGATGGACAGCCCGCTTCGACGCTTCCACATCCGCGCCGCGGCTTCCGCGTCAGCGGCCTGGACCGGGACCACCTCGAGCTCGTAGGTCAGCAGCAGACCGCGGCACAACTCCCAGTCCAGGTCGTGGGCCAGCAGCTTCTGTGCTGTCTCTGACCAGTTGACGGCGCGCTGCAGACACCACCGCGAAGCAGCTGCTCTTCGATGATGTCCGCACCATCCTCGTCCTGCAGGAAGGCGAGCATCGCCGAGGCATCGAACAGGTTCACGCGGCGTCTTCGGACGCTGCCAGCTTCCGCCGCTCGGAGAGGAGCTCCTCGACGAGGCTGACGCCCCGAAGCTTGGACCGCACCAGTGTCTTCACCTGTTCCCGCGTCGCCAGGATCACCCCCTGAGGGGTCTCCAGCAGCACGAGTGCCGAGCCGGCACGGACGCCCAGCCGCTCCCGTAGCTCGGCCGGGACAACCAGCCGACCCCGGTCACCCATCACGACTGGGTAAGTCCCACTCACCCGACCACTTGTCGTGTGTGAGTGGGAAACAAGGCGGGCTCAGACGAGGGAGTCGATCCAGGCGTCGTGCAGGTCGGAGAACCTGCCCTCGCCGCCCGCGACCAGTTCCTCGGGCGACCCGTCCTCGATGATCCGCCCGTGCTCGAGCACCATCACCCGGTCGGCGATCTCCACCGTCGAGAGCCGGTGCGCGATGATCAGCGCCGTCCGGTCGGACAGGATCGTGCGCAGCGCCCGTTGCACGAGGCGCTCCGACGGTACGTCGAGCGACGAGGTGGCCTCGTCGAGGATGAGCACGTCGGGATCGGCGAGGAACGCCCTGGCGAAGGCGACCAGCTGTCGTTGTCCGGCCGAGAGCCGCCCGCCCCGGTTGGCGAGGTCGGTGTCGTAACCATGAGGGAGCGCGGAGATGAAGCCGTGGGCACCGATCGCCAAGGCAGCGCCGACCACCTCCTCCATCGACGCCTCCGGCCGGCCGAACCGGATGTTGTCGGCAACAGTCCCGGAGAACATGTAGTTCTCCTGCGTCACCATCACGACCGAGCGGCGCAGTGTCGGCTCCTCGAGGTCGCGGAGGTCCACCCCGTCGAGGAGTACGCGCCCGGAGACCGGGTCGTAGAAGCGCGAGACCAGCTTTGCGATCGTCGTCTTGCCGGCACCTGTGGTGCCGACGAGCGCGACTGTCTGTCCCGCGGGCACGGTCACGTGGAGGTCAGGAAGGACAGGCACCCCGGCGACGTACTCGAAACCGACGTGTTCGAAGCGCACCTCACCGTGCACATCGGGAAGCGGGACGGGCGAGGAGGGCTCGGCAACGGTCGGCTCCTCCTCGAGAACGCCGGAGAGCTTCTCGAGCGCCGCCGAAGCGGACTGGAACGTGTTGTAGAACTGCGAGATCTCCATCATGGGGTCGAAGAAGCCACGCAGGTAGAGCAGGAACGCAGCGAGCACACCGACACTGACCTCGCCGTTGAACGCGAGGTAGGAGCCGTAGAGCAGGACGACCGCGATCGTGATGTTGCCGATCAGCTTGATGCCCGGCATGAACCACGCGACCAGGCGGAACGCGCGCAGGTTCGCCCGGAAGTACTGGCCGTTGACGTCGTCGAAGATCTCCTGGTTGCGGCCCTCCCGGCGGAACGCCTGCACGGCGCGGATGCCACCCATCGACTCGACGAAGTGGACGATGACCAGCGCGACCTTCTCGCGCGTGACGCGGTAGGTCCGCGCTGACTCCTTGCGGAACCAGTTGGTGAGCAGGAGCAGGAACGGGACGCATAAGAGTGCGACGAGCCCGAGCTTCACGTCGAGGACCAGCAGGAGTACGGCGGTGCCGGCCAGTGTGAGCACCGCGGTGACCAGCCCGTCGAACCCGGTCTCGAGCATCTCGTATATCGCGTCGACGTCGGAGGTCTGCCGGGAGATCACGCGGCCGGAGGTGTACTCGTCGTGGAACGCAGGGCTCAGCTTCTGGAAGTGGCCGAACACCCGGCGCCGGATCTCGAAGAGCATGTCCTGGCCGACGCGTCCGGACAGGACCAGGAAGGTCTGCCGGGTGGCCGCCTGCAGCAACGTCGCGCCGAAGAGCACCGCGACGATCGTGAACAGCACACTCGTGTCGCCGTCGGTGCGGATCGGTGGGATGCCTTTGTCGATGCCCTCCTTGACCAGGTAGGGGATCGACAGCCTGGCGGCGTTCTCGACGAGCACGATGGCGACCAAGATCCAGATCCATCGCCGGTGCGGCCGCAGCAGATCACCCAGCAGCCGCCGGGAGCGGTCGCGCAGGAGGCCTTCGACCTCGTCACTGAGATCCTCGGAGCCGTCGGCGGCGACCCCGCGCCAGCTCAGCTCGGTGCTCACGCCGTGGCGTCCTCGAGCTCGGTGACCTCGGCCGCCAACAGCTCGCGGTAGGCGGGGACGTTCGCGAGCAGCTCGCTGTGCGTGCCGGTGTGCGTGATCGTACCGTCCTGGAGCAGGGCCACCTTGTCGGCGAGCAGCACGGTGGAGGCGCGGTGGGCGACGACGATGCCGGTGGCCGAGGCGAGGACCTGCCGCAGCGCGGCCTCGACGAGCCTCTCGGTGTGTATGTCCAACGAGGAGAGCGTGTCGTCGAGAACGAGAATCTTCGGCTGCGACAGCACCGCGCGAGCGAGTGCGAGCCGTTGTCGCTGCCCGCCCGACAAGGACATCCCCTGCTCCCCGATCCGCGTGTCCAGGCCCCAGGGCAGGTCGTAGACGAACCCGGCTTGCGCCACCTCCACCGCGGCCCGGATCTCCTCTTCCGGGGCAGCTCCTCGGCCGAGCAGCAGGTTCTCCCTGGCGCTCATCGAGAACAACGTCGGGTCCTCGAACGCGGTGGCGACGATCGAACGGAGGTTCGGCAGGGTGAGCTCACGGACGTCGACTCCGTCGATGGTCACTCTGCCGCCGGTCACGTCGTACAACCGGGGGACCAACGCGGTCAGCGTGGTCTTCCCGGAGCCGGTGGCGCCGACGACGGCGACGGTCTCTCCCGGGGCCACCTCCAGGTTCACCGCACGCAGGACCGGTGCGTCGGAGTCGGGAAAGCCGAAGTCGACGTCCTCGAAGCGCAGCCGGCCCTGTGGGTTCTCCAGCACGCGGGTTCCCGAGACGATCGTCGGCTCGGTGTCGAAGATCTCCAGGACACGTGCGGCAGCGGTCATCGCCTCCTGCGCCATCGCGAGGATCACACCCAACGAGGCCACCGGCCACACCAGGGACAGCATCAGGATGAGGAACGCCACGAGGGTGCCTGGTGTCAGGTCGCCGCGACCGACGCCGAGTGCGCCGAGGAGCAGGACGAGTACGACGGCCAGGTTGGGAATGACCTCGAGGAATGTCCAGAACCGGGCGGAGAGACGGACCTTGTCCATCGACGTCTCGTAGAGCTGGCGCGCGGCGTCGTCGTACTGCGCTGACATGTGCCTGCTGCGGCCGAAGGACTTGATGACGCGGATGCCCACCGCGCCTTCCTCGGCCAGTGTCGCGAGGTCGCCCTGCTCGTCCTGCACGCGCCGGGAGACCACGACGTAACCCCGCTCGAACCGCATCGAGAGGTAGATGATCGGGACGGCGGTGGCCGCGACGACGAGCCCGAGCGGCCAGTACATGTTCAGTAGCACGGCCGTGACCACGACCAGCTGGACGATGTTGGTGACCAGGAACAGGATGCCGAATCCGCTGAACCGGCGGATGCTCGAGAGGTCCGTGGTGACCCGCGAGAGAAGCTGACCGGACTGCCAGTGGCCGTGGAAGGCCATGGGGAGCTGCTGAAGGCGTTCATACAGGTCGTGGCGGATGTCGGTCTCGACGCCGAGCACCGCGTTGGACTGGACCCACCGGCGCCAGAAGATGAAGACCGCCTCGAGGATGCCGAGCGCCAGGGCGAGCAGACCCAGAGGCAGAACGGGCCCGATGTCACGGTCGGTGATCGGCCCGTCGATCATCGCCTTGGTGACCAAAGGGATGGCGATGGACAAGCCCACCCCCGCCAACGCGGTGAACAGCATGATCCCCAGCGCAGGGAGGTGCCGCTTGAGGTAACCACGGAGTCGCCAGAGCGAGTTGACGCCGGCCGGTGGGTGCGCGGTAGGCGAAGCAAAAGTCATTGTAAGAGCCAGGCTAGTCGCTGCCCCTGACTGAACCCAACCGGATTATCGGCGAGAGCCGAGCCAGTCGTTCAGCGGAGGGAACGGGCGGCCGCGGCAGCTCGGGCGCCGTACCCGCCACCGAACAGGCACGCGTGTGCGAGCAGCGGGAACATCTGGTGCAGCGGCACCCGTTCCTCCCAGCCCTCTGCCAGGGGTGTCGATTCCTGGTAGGCGTCCAGGACGCGCTGAAGCTGCGGCAGGCCGAACAGAGCCAGCATCGCTAGGTCGGTCTCGCGGTGGCCGGCGTACGCCGCCGGGTCGACCAGCCAGACCCTGGCCTGCTCCCCCCACAGCACGTTGCCCGACCAGAGGTCACCGTGCAGCCGTGCCGGTGGTTCGGCCGGACCGGCGAGCTCGACGATCTCGCGGACGACGGACTCCACGACATCGGCATCGGCGGCGGAGATCACCGAGCGGTCCCTGCCGAGCTTGAGGTACGGCAGGATGCGCTGGGTCGCGAAGAACTCCGGCCACGTTGCGGCGCTTCGGTTCGGCAGCGGCAGCGTCCCGATGTAGCCGTCCTCGCCGGACTCCGTGCCGAACACCGGGGCACCGGTCTGGTGCGTGGTCGCCAGGGCTCTCCCGAAGCGCTCGGCAGCCTCGGTCGAGGGGCGACCCGGTTCCACCCACCGCATGATCAGGCAGTCCTCGTCGACGGCCTGCACCTCGGGCACGTCGACGCCGTCGGTCGCACCGAGCCACCGCAGGCCGCGTGCCTCCGCCGCAAAGAAGTCGCTCGGTGCGTGTGGACGGGTCTTGATCAACGCCGAGCTGCCATCGGCCAGGCGCAACCGGGTCGACGTGCAGATGTCGCCCCCGGCTACCGGGGCCGTCGCGACGACCGCCGTCTCGAGCAGCGCCTCCGCCCGTTTCGCGATCGTCGCCATCCGTGCCACGTCAGTCCTCGTTCACCCGGAGCAGGAAAACCTCGACGATCGCGGACGCGGTGCGCTCCGCCATCGCCAGCACCGAGGCGAACCCCTCGTCCCCGCCGAAGTACGGGTCCGGGATGTCGCGGTTCTCGTCGTCGGCGGAAGGGTCGAAGTCGCGGAACATCCGCAGTCGCACTGGCTCGTCGGTCGACTGGTCCGGAGTGTCCAGCGCCGAGATCTCTCGCAGGTTGGCCCGATCCATGGCGAGGATCAGGTCACACTCGTCGAACCAGGACGACTCGAACAGCTTGGCGCGGTGCCGGGTGGGGTCGTACCCGTGCGCTGCCAGCACCTCTGCCGCGCGGCGGTCCATGGGGTTCCCGACATGCCAGTCCCCAGTGCCGGCGCTGACGACCTCGACCTCGTCGGCGAGCCCGGCCCGGTCGACCAACTCGGTCAGGACGACCTCGCCGATCGGCGAGCGGCAGATGTTGCCGAGGCATACCACCGCGATGCGGTACGGCGTACCGGCCTCGCGCCGCCGTGGCAGTGCCACCGTCGACAACCGGCTGTCGTCTGCCCGCGCGGTCATCGGCTCAGTCCCGGTCCGGCAGCACGAGCTCGAGGACCCAGGTCGCGACCATCACGATCACCGCCCCGAGCACGGCCGTCCAGAAGCCGTCCACGTCGAACCCGAGCCCGACCTTGCCCGAGATCCAGCTGGTCAGCATCAGCATGAGGGCGTTGATCACGAAGATCAGCAGGCCGAGCGTCAGGACAATGAACGGCAGCGACAGGGTCTTCACGATCGGCCTGACCACAGCGTTGACCACGCCGAAGATGAGGGCAACGAGGCCGAGGGTGACCAGCCGGTCCTCGGCGGCGCGATCCGTGAGCCTGATCCCGTCCAGGAGCCATGTCGCCAAGGCGAGAGCAGAGGCGTTCACGACGATCCAGACGAGGAACTTCACGACCTCGATACTGCCAGATGCCCCGGCCGGCTCAGTCGGCGTGCGGGAGGTGCAGCGCGGTCAGCATGGACTCCTCGGCATGTTCGAGGTGCTGCTCGAGCTGGGTCGCGGCGGCTTCGATGTTCCCCCGCTCGAGCAGGTCGAGCAGAGCGCGGTGTGAGGCCACCTGCTCGGCTGAGTTACGGCGGATGCGGTCGACCTTGGCCAGGCCGAGGCGCACCTCCGCGGACAGCGAGTCGGCCAGCGCGGTCAGCCGGGTGGACTCGGTCAGGCCGACGAAGGCGCGGTGGATGGCCAGGTGCGCCGCTGTCAGCGCGGTTGCGCCCGCGTCGGACTGGGCCGCCATCGTGAAGTCGACCACAGCCTGTCGTACGGCCTCGCGTGCGTCCTCACCCGCTTCCGCCCACCGTCGTAGGCCGGCCACCTCGAGGACGGCGCGGGACCGGCACACGTCTCCCACCGACTCGGGGCCGAGCTCGGTGACATGGACACCCCGGTTCGGCTCACGGGTGGCGAGGCCTTCCGCGACCAGTACAGCGAGGGCCTCGCGGACCGTGGAACGGGAGACCCCCATCGCCTCGGTGAGGGCGACCTCGCGCAGCTGGGTGCCGACAATCTGACTGAAGTTCGACCGATATCACCACGAGGAGGAGGGGCGGCATGCTGGGCTGGGGACAGAGGTATCTGATGCTGGAGCCCAACCACTTCCGCGTGGACTACTCGATCAACCCGTACATGGACGTGCACGACCAGCCGGACCACGGCCACGCTCGCGAGCAGTGGCTGCATCTGGTCGACGAGATCCGCACGGCCGGGGCCCAGGTCGAGGTGCTCGAGCAGCGCCCTGAGGCTCCGGACATGGTCTACGCGATGAACCTGGGACTGGTTGTGAACCGTGCGGTGCCCTCGGTTCTCGGCCGGCATGTCGTGCTGTCCCACATGCGCTACGCCGAACGCCGCCTCGAGACACCGACGGCAGCCGCCTGGTTCTCCGCGGCCGGCTTCGCGGAGTCGTGGATCGGCCGCGACGGCGTGGGGGCGCACTTCGAGGCCGGTGACGCGTTCGCCTTCGGTGACGCGCTCGTCGTCGGCTACGGCCCGCGTACCGAGGCGCTCGCCCTCAAGCACCTGGCGGTCACCCTGGACACGCGGGTTCGTGGCCTCCGCATCACCCATCCGGGGATGTACCACCTCGACCTCGCCTTCTGCCCGCTCGACGAGACGCGGGCGATGCTCTACCCAGGCGCCTTCGACGAGGCGTCGGCTTCGGCCGCTGCCTCACCAACCCGCTCGACGTACTCCTCGGTCGCGACCTGCCGGAGCTTCCCGGCGGCGAGTTCCTGGTCCCCTGAGACGGTGGTGCGCCGGCTACGCTAGGTGGGGCGGCTCGACGAGGAGATGCGCGCGACGTGCCGTCTGAGCCAGCACGATCCCGGCCACGACGACGACGCAGCCAATGATGGCCACGGCGTCCAGCCGTTCGAAGAACCACACCCAGCCGAGTGCGCTGACACCGATGGGCTCGAGCATCGCGATCATCGTCACCGTGGTCGCACGCAGGTGCCGGAGCGCGAACAGCTCCACACCGAAGGGCAGCAGGGTCCCGAGCACGATGATCCAGACGAGCAGGCCCCAGACCGGTGCGTCGTAGCCGCCGAGGACGCCGAGCAGCGAGGTCCGCTTCCCGAGCAGGTCGACGGACAGACCCGGAACGGGTGAGACGAGGTTGAGAGCGATGGTGGCCACCAGGAACGACCAGAGGATGACCCGCAGGGGGTCGAGCGCGCCGACACCGTGCTCACCGATCAGGAAGTACGTCGCGAAGCACACCGCCGCACCGAACCCGGCAACGACCCCCACCGCGTCGAACTCGGCGCCCTCCCAGATTCCGGTGGCGGCGGCCAGTCCCACCACCGCCATGGCCAGGCCTGTCCACATCCGGTTCCGGACCGGCTCCTTCTGCACGAACCTCGCCCACACCGCCACGAGGATCGGCGCCTGGTACTCCAGCAGCAGAGCCATCCCGATGGGCAGCCGGTCGATCGCCACGAAGTAGGTCCACTGCAGCGCCGCCACGCCGACGAGGCCGTGGACCACGATCAGCGCACCGAGCCGGCCGGAGGGCGGCCGCAGCGCGTCACGGCGGAAGACAGCGGCCGCCACCAGGAGCACCACCAGCGTGCCGGTGACCCGGATGGTGGTCAGCGAGACCGGATCGACTCCCGCGCGCAGGGCCACCCGGGACACACCCGCGTTGACGATGAACAGCAGCGCACCGGTGATGACGAGGGCGAAGCCGATCGCGGGGTTACGGGTGACCACCGATGCAGTGTAAGGGGTGAACCCAGGTCATACCCCTGTCGGTCGGCTGGTGGGTTTTCGTTAGGGTGAACGCCATGACCATCCCAGAGGCGAGCGGCCCCCAGGCGCGCCGCGCCATTATGGACATCCCCGCCTACGTGCCCGGCAGGCCGCCCGTCGGGCGCGACGGTGTCGCGTCCTACAAGCTCTCCTCGAACGAGAACCCCTACCCCCCGCTGCCGGGAGCTCTCGACGCCGCCACCCAGGCCGCAGTCACGATGAACCGGTACCCCGACATGGGGTGCACCGGTCTGTACGCCGCGCTGAGCGACCACCTCGGCGTTCCCACGTCGAACCTGGCTGCGGGCGCCGGGTCGGTGGCCGTGCTCTACCACCTGCTGCAGGCGTTCTGCGAGGCAGGCGACGAGGTCGTGTACGCATGGAGGTCCTTCGAGGCGTACCCGATCGCCGTTGCGGTGACCGGTGCGGCGTCGGTGCAGGTGCCGCTCGACCCACAGTCGCGGCACGACCTCGACGCCATGGCCGACGCGGTCGGCGAGCGCACCAAGGTCATGATCGTCTGCACCCCCAACAACCCGACCGGACCGGCGGTCGGCAGAGCTGCGCTCGAGAGGTTCCTGGACCGAGTTCCTCCGCACGTGCTCGTCGTCGTCGACGAGGC
>Ga0136621_1000329_pt1 | contig 18168 bp, 21 predicted proteins | sample AntDryUQ445A2306_FD_104673 | JGI IMG/M metagenome (GOLD analysis project Ga0136621, IMG submission 104673) | Polar desert sand microbial communities from Dry Valleys, Antarctica - metaG UQ445A (23.06) | ecosystem: Environmental > Terrestrial > Soil > Desert | place: Antarctica: Dry Valley...
CACGCTCGGCCCGCCGCTGGAGACCGGGGCTCCACTGACGATCAGCGAGGCGCTCGCAGAGCAGCGCGCCGAGCGGCTGTAGGACACGCCCCCTAGTGCCGCAGACCGTCTATCTCGACGCGTCGGCGGTCGTCAAGCTCGTGCGGCAAGAGGCCGAGAGCGCAGCTCTGGAGACGGCGCTCGTGGGTGACCAGGAGCGGCTCAGCAGCCTCGTCGTCGAGGTCGAGGTTCGCCGCGCCGCGCGCCGGTTCGGCCTCGAGGAGCGCGCCACGGATGTCCTCGACCGGCTGACACTCCTCGAGCTCGAACCCGAGATCGCGTCTGCGGCCGCGCTCGGCGATCCACCCGGCCTGCGGTCTCTCGACGCAATCCATCTCGCCACGGCTCTGTCGCTCGGCGAGGAGCTGTCCACTTTCGTCTGCTACGACGGGCGGTTGGCGGCGGCGGCCGACCGCGCCGGCCTCGCCGTTCTGGCGCCTGCGTAACGGGACCATGTAGACATTCGGTTCTCAGTGAGCGACACTCCCTGTCTCTTCTAGACAGGGGTTGAATCCATGAAGCGTCGTCTCACCTGATGGGCGTGCGATTTCGAAAGCGGAAGCGGCTTGCCCCGGGCGTCGACCTGAACATCGGCAAGCGTGGGGGGAGCCTCAGCTTCGGCCCCCGAGGGGCCCGGCTGAACGTCGGCCGGCGCGGGTTGATGGGCACGTTGACCGTTCTCGGCACCGGGCTTTCGTACGTCTGGCGGTCGAAGCGCCGCCGGGGCTGATCGCGAAGAGAATGTGGGCGAGGCTCCTGCTGGCGGCCTCGCTGTACCCTCCCGGCGAGCTTGCCGGGGGATGATGGTGTGAACGATGCGTGAGATGCCGGGCCTGTCCATGAGCCGTCCGGTCACGTGGATCGCCGTGATCGCGGCCGCCGGTCTCCTCGTGGTCGCCGCTCTTGCCTTCGCCCTCGGACGAGCGGGCGAGAATCGCACGGCCCAGCGGCTCGACTCTGCCGGGCCCTACCGGGGCAGCGAGGCGCCGGGCCGAATCGCGCTCCCCGACTTCGCTCTTGCCGATTCCACGGGGAAGGTCGTCCGCTCACGCCGGCTCCGGGGTCGGGTGGTCCTTCTGACCTTTCTGGACAGCCAGTGCACCGAGTCGTGTCCGCTGATCGCCTCCCAGGTCGCCCGCACGCTCGACGCCCTGACGCCGCGAGAGCGCAGTCAGATCGTCCCGATCGCGATCTCGACCGACCCCGCGGAGGACAGCCGGAGGAGCGTCCGGGTCTTCCTCCGTCGCAACCGGGCCGTCGGCAGGCTCCACTACCTCGGTGGCGGCGAGCCCGTCGCGAGGATGCGTGCCCTCTGGAAGCGCTTCCACATCCTCTCGTCGCTCGAGAGCGGCCAGGACACCCTCCACTCGGCTCCAGTGCGGATCTACGACAGGAGCGGCGTCTGGGTGGCGACGCTCCACGCCGGCGCGGACCTGACACGCGCGAACCTGGCCCACGACCTGCGGCTCGCTCTCCTCTCGTAGCGCTAGTCTTGCTTATCCCTCGTATCAGTCGCCAGGAACGGTGCGAGGCGACCTGAGGTCTGCATGCCACCATCGGGAACCCCTCTCAACACGGAGCGACGGCCTGCGAGCGCAGAGGGGCTCGACGCGCCGCTTCTTCGTGTCGAGCACGTCCAGCTCGGGTACTGGGGAGCGAAGGGCTTCGAGTTGGCGGTCGACGACGTCGGCTTCGACGTGGCGCCGCGCGAGAAGATCATCGTGATCGGGCCCTCGGGTTGCGGCAAGTCGACGCTCCTGAAGGCGATTGCGGGCTTCCTGACCCCCGTTGGGGGCTCGATCACCGTCGCCGGCCGGACCTCCCTGACGCCGGGTCCTGACCGCGCCGTCGTCTTCCAGGAGTTCGACCAGCTCTTCGCCTGGCGCACGGTGCTGGACAACGTCGCCTACCCGCTGCGCGTGAACGGGCGCAGGAAGGCAGCGGCGCGGGCCGAGGCGCACAAATACCTGGAGCTGACCGGGCTCGAGCGCGCTTTCGACCGCTACCCGCATCAGCTCTCGGGCGGGATGAAACAGCGCGTCGCGATCGCGCGCGCGCTCGCCCTCGAGCCCGTCATCCTGCTGATGGACGAGCCGTTCGGGAGCCTCGACGCGCTCACGCGCGCCCGCCTCCAGGGCGAGCTGAACTCGATCCTCGACCGGACGCCGACGACGCTCCTCTTCGTCACGCACTCCATCGACGAGGCGCTCGTGCTCGGCGACCGGGTGGTCGTGCTCGGCAACGCGCCTTCCTCCGTGCAGGAGATCGTCGACGTGCGCGATGTCGGCCCGCCGGATTCCCCCGCCTACGCCGAGATGCGCCGTCGGCTCCGCAGGTTGCTCGCAGAGCAGGGAGAGGAGGTGGACGAGGATGCAGTCTTCGTCTAGCGCCGCCGTTCCGGCGGCCTCGCTGCCGAGGCCGCGCTCCGTCGGCTGGGCGCGGCTGCCGGTGTGGGTGCGGCGAGGTCTCATCTTCGCCGTGCTGATCGGGCTCTGGCAGGCCTACGTCAGCTACGCGGATCCGGACCCGCTGGTGTTCGTCGGCCCCTGGGACACCCTCCAGGCGCTCTGGGACGGCTGGCGCGACGGGTCGCTGGCGCGGGCCACGTGGGAGACGCTGCGGCTTCTCGGCATCGGCACGGGCATCGGAGCGCTCGTCGCCGCTGTGCTGACGATCTTCGCGACGCTGACCAAGATCGGCGAGGACCTGCTGATCCTGCTGACCTCGATCATGAACCCGCTGCCCGGCGTCGCCATGCTGCCGCTCGCCTTGCTCTTCTTCGGGCTCAACACGAACGCGGTGCTGTTCACGATCGCGAACGCGACGATCTGGCCGATCGCGATCAACATCAGCACCGGCTTTCGGACCGTCAACCCGACGATCGCGGCAGTGGGGCGCAACATCGGGCTCTCGCCGATCCGGCTCGCGACCGACGTGCTCGCGCCCTCGGCGCTGCCGCACGCGATCTCCGGTCTCAAGACGGCATGGGCCTTCGGCTGGCGGACCGTCGTTGCCGCCGAGCTCGTCTTCGGTGCCTTCGGTGGCGAAGGCGGCGTCGGCTTCTACATCAACAACGCACGGCTCTATCTCCTGACCGCGCAGATGCTTGCTGCGCTCGTGACGATCGCCGCTCTCGGTGTGCTGTTCGAGACGCTCTTCGGCATGCTCGAGCGCCGTACGATCGTCCGCTGGGGAATGAAGACGTCCTGATGAATAGACGAAAGAGAGGTACTCCCTTGAAGGTATTCACGAAAGGCCGGCTCTGGCCCCTCGCGCTTCTGATCGTCGCGGCATCCGCGCTCGCGGTCTCCGCGGCGATCGCAGGAGGGTCCCGCGCGGGTGCGCCGCCCGACAAGCTGACGATCGCCTACCAGCCGGGCATCGGCTACACGCCGCTCATCATCATGAAGGAGCAGCGCGCGATCGAGAGGCGCTACCCGGGCACGAAGGTCGAGTGGAAGGTCCTCCCGTCCGGGGCTGCGATCACGAACGGCATCATCGCCGGAGACATCCAGATCGGCGCCGGGGGCGTCGGTCCGATGCTCGTCGGCTGGGCCCGAGGCGTGAACTGGAAGTTCCTCGCACCCATGAACGAGGGCGACCTGTGGCTGATGGCCAAGGACCCGAACATCCGGACGATCGCCGATCTGCGGGGCAAGCGGATCGCGATGCCCTCGCCGACCTCGATCCAGGCGATGGTGCTCCGCAAGATGGCTCAGGTGAAGCTCGGAAACGCGAAGGCGCTCGACCGGGGGATCGTCTCGATGGATCATCCGGACGCCCTGCAGGCACTCCTGAGCGGACAGATCGACGCCCATCTCACCTCGCCGCCCTTCCAGTTCCAGGAGAAGGGTCGCGGGGCACACGTCGTCGCCCGCTCGTACAACTACTTCGGGGCGCACTCGTTCCTCGGCGTGATGGCGACCCAGAAGTTCTACGACGACCACATCGACTTCGCGCGCTGGTTCTACAAGGAGATCGCGAAGTCGATCGTCCTGATCAAGAAGAAGCCGGACACCGTCGCCAGGATCCTGTCGAAGGACGCCGGGGGGAACCCGAGCAGCAAGCAGTTCAAGGGGTGGATCACGAACAAGGCCCTCTCGTACACCACGCGGCCACGCGGCCTGATGCGGTTCGCGAGCTTCATGAACCAGATCGGCCAGATCAACAAGATGCCCCGCTCGTGGAAGGAGCTCGTCTTTCCGCCGGTCTACGCGACCAAGGGGAGCTGATCAAGTAGAGGGTAAGCGCTGCCGGGCCCCTGCGCGGGCCCGGCAGCGTGGATTAGCCCGCGGCCAAAAGCGGCAAGACCAGACGATGCGCTACCGGCAGCTCGGCAACAGCGACCTGCACGTCTCCGAGATCTCGCTCGGGTCCTGGCTCACCTACGGGGGCGGCGTCGAGGGCGAGCGGGCCGAAGCGTGCGTCGAGCGCGCATTCGAGCTCGGGATCAACTTCGTCGACACGGCGAACGTGTACGCACGCGGGGCCGCCGAAGAGTTCCTCGGCGAGGTTCTGCAGGGGCGAGAGCGCTCGTCCTACGTGCTCGCGACGAAGCTGTACTTCGCGATGTCGGAGACTGACCGTGGCCTCTCGGAGCCGCAGGTGCGAAAGCAGATCGATGCGTCGCTGCGGCGGCTGCGGACGGAGTACGTCGACCTCTACCAGTGCCATCGCTACGACATGCAGACGCCGCTCGAGGAGACCATGTCCGCTCTCACCGAGGTGGTCCGTGCCGGAAAGGCCCGCTACCTCGGCTTCAGCGCATGGAGCCCGGAGCAGATTCGGGCCGCGCTCGAGCTCCCCGGCGTCGAGAGGTTCGTCTCGAGCCAGCCCCAATATTCGCTGCTCTGGCGCGCGCCCGAGCGCGACGTCTTCGCCCTTTGTGCGGAGAACGGGATCTCGCAGATCGTCTGGTCGCCACTTGCCCAGGGAGTGCTGACGGGGAAGTACCGGCCGGGGGAGCCGCCACCCCGCGGCTCGAGAGCGGCTTCGGACTCGCAGGGAGGTATCGACAGCTTTCTGTCCGACTCCGTCCTCGCGGGCGTGCAGCGACTCGTCCCGATCGCGGAGGGGCTCGGCATCTCGCTCGCGCAGCTCGCGCTCGCCTGGGTTCTGCGCCAGCCGAACGTGGCCTCGGCGATCGTGGGCGCAAGCAGCCCGGAGCAGGTCGAGGCGAATGCCGCCGCCTCCGGGATCGAGCTCGACGGGGCGGCGCTGACTGCGATCGACGAGGCACTCGCGGGAGCCGTCGTCGGCTAGAAAACGTGAGCATGAAGGTGCGCGGCATCCCGCTCGAGCTCCAGGAGGAGACCGTCGTGCTTCCGGGCCGGGCGCTCTCGCTCCTGCGTCCCCGAGACGCCGAGGCGCTCCTCGACGAGGAGGCTTTCGAGCACGAGGAGTACCTGCCCTACTGGGCCGAGCTCTGGCCGAGTGGTGTGGCGCTCGCGCGCGCGATCGCGCCGCGGTCTCTTCGCGGCGCCTCGGTGCTCGAGCTCGGCTGCGGGCTCGCCGTGCCGAGCATCGTCGCCGCACTCGCCGGCGGACGCGCGCTCGCGACGGACTGGTCCGCCGAGGCCCTGCGCTTCGCGACCCTCAACGCTGAGCGAAACGGCGCGCAGATCGAGACGGCCCTCTGCTCCTGGGCCGACCCGGCGCTGATCGTGGAGCGGGCGCCGTGGCAGCTCGTCCTGGGCTCGGACGTCCTGTACGAGCGCCGGAACGCCGAGCTCCTGCTCGACCTGCTCCCGCGCCTCGTCGACGGACGGGGCGAGGTTCTACTCGCGGACCCGGGCCGGCCGCACACGAGCGCGTTTCTCGACGCCGCGGCGGCCGACTGGGAGGTGGTGACGGCGTCCGATCCGGTGTCAGGGCACGTCTCGATCCACGTGCTCCGGCGCCGCCTCGAGTAGCCGGAGCTCCTGCTCGGTGTTGGCGTTCGAGAGGAGGACCGGGTCGACCTGCACGACGCGCGCGTCGAGCTCGGCGAGCGCTCCCCTGAGCGCGAGCTCGCCGGCCGCCAGGCGGCGCTCGAGCTGGGGCAGGACGCTCCGCCGGTAGGCGCCCGGCAGCGGGCCGGTCTGTGGCACGGCCACCTCGCCGCCCGCCTGGGCCAGCTCCAGGAGGACAGCGCTCGTCAGGAGCGGGCAGTCGACCGGCACGAAGAGGCCCAGCTCGTTCCGTGCGGCCCGCAATCCCGCGACGACCCCGGCGAGGGGCGCCCGCACCTGCGTCCCGTCGTCGTGGAGGGCAAACGGCAGCAGCAGGCCGTCACTCGGCTTGCCGACGGCGATCCGTTCGTCGCAGACCGTCCCGAGCACCCGCCAGGCGCGCTCGGCGAGCGTCTCGCCTCGGAAGCGAGCCAGAGCTTTGGGTGAGCCGAACCGCCGGCTCGCGCCGCCGACGAGCAGAACCCCGGTCAGCCCGTGATCCGCCACGGCTCCGAGTAGACGTTCATGCTCGAGCCCCGCACGAACCCGACGAGCGTCAGCCCACGGTCCCGCGCCAGCTCGACGGCGAGGTTCGAAGGCGCTCCGACTGCGACGAGCAGGGGACACCCGGCGATCGCCGCCTTCTGGACGAGCTCGAACGACAGCCGGCCGCTGACACAAAGGACGGCGCCCGAGAGCGGCAGGCGTCCATCCATGTGCGCCCAGCCGATCACCTTGTCCATCGCGTTGTGCCGGCCGACGTCCTCCCGCACGCAGACGAGCGTCCCGTCGGGGTCGAAGAGGCCGGTTGCGTGCAGGCCGCCCGTCAGCGCGAACGCTGCCTGCGCCGCCCGGAGCCGCTCGGGCAGCCCCGAGACGAGTGCCGCCGGTAGGCGCAGGTCGCTCTGCACGCGCGCCGCCTCGACCGCCACCGCCTCGAGCGCGCCCTTGCCGCAGACCCCGCACGATGACGAGGTGTAGAAGTTTCGCTGCACGGTTGCCGGATCGAAGGCCTCGGCGCGGACGTCGATCGTGTTGGCCGGCAGATCCGGCGGTAGCGCGGCGGCTCGGGCCGAGATCCCCTCCGAGAGGCAGAAGCCGAGCGCCAGCTCGTCGTCGTGCCCGGGGGTTCGCATCGTGACCGCGACCGGCAGGCCGTTGATCCGGATCTCGAGTGGCTCCTCGACGGCCGCGTGATCAGCCTCGATTGCGCCGCCGGGCATCCGCACCACCTCGATCCCTGCCGTGGCATACGGCGGCGCCTGCTCCTGCATCGCCCGGCTAGCGTAGCCTCTCGCAGGTGGACGACTGGCTCTCGGCGGCCCGCGACGCCCTTGCTCGCGCGGCCGGCCTCGAGTGCGAGGAGCTGGAGCTCGACCGCGAGTCGGTGAAGCTGCTGCTCGATCTCGCCCGCATGGCTGCGCACGAGAGCGGGGAGCGTACGAACGCTCCGCTTCTCTGCTACCTCGTGGGGCTCGCGGCGCGGGGGGATGTTTCGCTGCAGGACCTCGCGGTCGCGGTCAGGCGAGGGCCACCCTAGGCCAATGGCGATCGACGTTCTTCGGCTGACCTCGCTGCTGGCGCAGCTACCGACGGAGCGGACGCGCTTGCTCGACAATCTGGGCCGGCTCCGCCGGGAGGTCGGGCCGATCACGGCAGAGCTCTCGGACGCGCTCGCCGACCACATGAACATCCGCCGGGGCGAGGTGCACGAGGTGAAGTCGTTCTACTCGTTCCTCGAGGTCCCTCTCGACGCGCTTCGCGTCTGCACCGGGCCCGTGTGCGACTGTCTCGGCGGGAAGGGACTCCTCGCCCTTGCCGAGGAGCTCGCGCCGGCAGGTCTTCCCGTCGTGGAGGTCCCGTGCCTCGGCCACTGCGATCTCGCACCGGTCGGCACGCGAGGTGATCGAGTGCTCCCCAACCTCGACCGGTGGCCCCTCGAGGAGACGATCGCCGGCCGGGCAGGCGCGGCGGTCACGCACCGGACCGGCGAGGGGCTCTCGCTCGGGCTTCATCAGGCGGACGCGACGCTCGGGGACTACGAGCGGCGCGGGGGTCTCGAGCTTCTGCGCTCGCTTCCCTCCAACGAGAAGATCCTGACCGAGCTCGAGGCATCCGGCCTCGCCGGCTACGGGGGAGCGCTGTTTCCGACCGGAACCAAGTGGAAGGCCCTCGCGAGCGAGTCGCCGCCCCGCTACGTGATCGTCAACGCCGACGAGGGCGAGCCGGGGACGATCAAGGACCGCTACGTCATGGAGCTGCGCCCGCACCTGCTGATCGAGGCGACGCTCGTGGCGATGCGATTCGCGGGGGCGAGCGAGGGGTTCGTCTACCTGCGGGAGGAGTATGCGGAGGCCCGAACGAGACTCGCCGAGGCGCGCGACGAGTTTCGGTCCGCGGGGCTGATGTCCGGACTCTCGATCGAGCTGGTCGTGGGCGCGGGCGCCTACGTCTGCGGCGACGAGACGGCGATGCTCGAGTCGATGGAGGGGCGTCGCGGGATGCCGCGACTGAAGCCGCCCTATCCAACGCAGTTCGGGTATCTCGGCCGCCCCACCCTGATCCAAAACGTCGAGACGCTCGCGCACATACCGGCGATCCTCGCGCGCGGCGGCGAGTGGTGGGCGTCTCTGGGGACCCGTGGCGCCAAGGGCGTCCGCCTCTTCTCCCTGTCCGGGGCGGTCCTCCGCCCCGGATGCTACGAGGCGCCGAACGGGATCACGCTGCGCGAGCTGATCGACGACTACGCGGGCGGCGCGACCGAGGAGATCGGCGCGGTCGTGCCCGGCGGCTCGGCGAGCGGGATCCTGCCGCCGGAGGCTCTGGACGTCCCGCTGATGCCGTCCGCGCTGCGCGAGTGGGGAGCGGGCGTCGGCTCTGCCGGCGTGCAGGTGTTTCCGGCGTCCTACCCGCCGCTGCGCCTGCTGTCGGAGACGATGCGTTTCTTCGCCGAGGAGTCGTGCCAGAAGTGCACGCCGTGCCGGATCGGCAACCGCGGCATGCACCACTTGCTCGAGGAGCTTGCCGCGGGGCGCGTCGTGATGCCGCGCGAGCAGGCGGAGGAGTGGCTCGAGGCGATGCTGAAGACGTCCATCTGCGGACTGGGCCAAGGGGCGCCCATACCGATGCGAAACGTCTTCCGCCACTGGCCCGAGTTGTTCGAGGCGCTCGGCGAGCCTAGCAGCAAGTCGCCATCATGACGCATAAAAGTGTTATCTTGATGGAAGATGGTGCGGACGCAGATCCAGCTGACCGACGAGCAGGCGCGGGCGATCAAGCGCGTTGCCGCCGAGCGCGGAGTGTCGATGGCCGCGCTCATCCGCCAGGCTGTTGAGGTGGTGCTCGAAGGGGAGAGCCCCGACGCTCGCTGGGAGCGCGCACTCGCGGTGATCGGCAAGTACGGGTCGGGCCGAGGGGACCTTGCCGTCGAGCACGACCGGCACCTGGCCGAGGCGCTCACCGGCTGAGCATTTTCGTCGACACGTCGGCCCTTCTCGCGCTGCTCGACAGGGACGACGACATGCACGAAGGCGCCGCCGCGGCGATGCGGGCCTTGCGCGGCGAGAGCCTCGTGACCCACAACTACATCCTCGTCGAGGCCGCCGCGATCACCCATCGGCGGCTGGGCGGCGGGGCAGCGCGCGACCTGCTGGAGGATCTGGCTCCGGCCCTGACGGTGCTCTGGGTCGACGAGCAGACGCACCAGGCGGCGGTGTCGGCCTTCCTGGCCGCCGTTCGACGCCGCCCCTCGCTCGTCGACTGGGTCAGCTTTGAGGTCATGCGGCGGAGCGAGATCGAGACGGCCTTCGCCTTCGACCGCGACTTCGTCGCGCAGGGTTTCCGGACGGTTCCCTAGATGCTCGCTGGAAGAGCGCCCGGATACGATGGGCGTGCCATGACGACGGTCGAGTTCACGCTTGACGGCCTCACGGTCGCCGCGCCCGAGGGCGAGCTGCTCGTTCACGCTGCCGCCCGCCACGGCACCTTCATTCCCACGCTCTGCCACGACGACAAGCTCGACCCCTACGGCGGCTGCCGTATGTGCGTCGTCTCGGTCGAGGGCTCCCCGCGGCCGCTGCCGGCCTGTGCGCTGCGCGTCACCGAAGGCCTTGCGGTCTCGACGAACGGCGCGGCGGCGGAGTTTCGCAAGACGCTCACCGAGATGCTCCTCGTCGAGCACGTGAACCCGGACCCGGGCGGCCGGCCGAACGAGCTCCTCGACATGGCGAGCGAGCTCGGCGCCGAGGCGCCCTTCATCCTGCCCGACGCGAGGCGCGAGCCCTACGAGGACCGAAACCGGTTCATGGGCTACGAGCCGGACACGTGCATCATGTGCAACCGCTGCGTGCGCTACACGCAGGAGGTGATGCAGTGCTCCGCGCTCTCGCTCGAGGGGCGAGGGCCGACCGCGCGCGTCGTCCCAACCCACGGCCACTCCTGGCTCGACACGGAGTGCGAGCTCTGCGGCGGCTGTCTCTCGGCGTGCCCGACCGGGGCCATCTACGAGAAGTTCGAAGAGGGTACGAGCCGGCCCGAGCGGGCGCTCCGCAAGGTGAAGTCGACCTGCACCTTCTGCGGCGTCGGCTGCCAGATCGACCTGAACGTCGACCCCGAGACCGACCGAATCGTCAAGGTCACGTCCGACCCGAGCTACGTCTCGAACGAGGGCAACCTCTGCGTCAAGGGGCGCTTCGCGTTCAACTTCGTCCACCACCCTGATCGCCTGACCGACCCGCTCGTCCGCGGTGACGACGGCGAGCTTCATCCGACGACCTGGGACGACGCGCTCCGCGTCGCCGCAGAGGGCCTGAAGGGGGTGACGGAGCGGCACGGCCCGCAGGCCACCGGTGTCCTCGCCTCTGCACGGCTGACGATGGAGGAGAACTTCCTCCTGCAGAAGCTCGCGCGGACGGCGCTTCAGACGAACTCGATCCACTCCTGCGAGGCAACCTGACACGCTCCGACTCTTTACGGCCTGGTCAGGTCGTTGGGCAGAGGAGCAACCACTAACTCGATCCCCGAGATCGAGAACTGCCGCTTCCTGCTCGTGATCGGCTCGAACACGACCGAAGCGCATCCTGTGCTGGCGCTCAGGATGAAGAAGGCGGTGCGCAAGGGCGCGACGCTCGTCGTCGCAGACCCGCGCAAGATCTGGCTGACGAAGCTCGCACGGCGCCACCTGCAGCTGCGTCCCGGATCGGACGTTTGGCTCCTGAACGCGATCATGCACGTGATCCTGAAAGAGGGACTCCAGGACGACGACTACATCCGCGAGTACACAGAAGACTTCGAAGCCGTGCGCGAGGTCGTGAAGCGGTATCCGCCCGAGGAGGCCGAGAAAGTGACCGGGGTGCCGGCCGCCGACATCGTCGCCACCGCCCGCGAGTACGCGGGCGAGCGGCACGCGGCGATCTTCTACACGCTCGGCATCACCGAGCACGCCTGCGCGATCGACAACATCTGGTCGCTCTCGAATCTGGTACTCGCGACCGGTCACCTCGGCTACGAGTCGACGGGGCTGAACGCGCTTCGCGGGCAGAACAACGTGCAAGGCCTGAACGACGCCGGGGCCAACCCGTCCTACCTCCCCGGATACCAGGCGGTCGACGACTCGGAGATCAAGCGCAAGTTCTCCGAGGCATGGGGGGTCGACCTGCCAGGGACGCCCGGGTACCGGCTAGACCAGATGATGTCCGGGCTGCACGATGGCCGGATCAAGGCGCTCTACCTGGTCGGCGAGAACCCCGCCCACACCGAGCCGAATGCGCACCACGTCGAGCAGGGGCTGGCGAACCTCGAGTTCCTCGTCTCCCAAGACATCTTCCTGAACGAGACCGCACGCGAGCACGCAAACGTCGTCCTGCCCGCCTCGAGCTTTGCCGAGAAGGACGGCACGTTCACGAACACCGAGCGCCGGGTGAACAGGGTGCGGAGGGCGGTCCCGTGCCCGGGTCAGGCGCGCGAGGACTGGCGCATCGTCTGCGACCTGGCGGATGCGCTCGGTGCCGACTGGCCCGACTATCCCAACGCGGAGGACGTCTGGAACGAGTTCGCCGACCTCGCTCCGAACTGGTCCGGTATCCGCTACGACCGGATCGAGGAGGTCGGCCTGCAGTGGCCGTGCACCGACCGCGACCACCCGGGCTCGCCGTATCTCTACGCCGAGCGACCCGCACGACCGAGCGGCAAGGGCAAGTTCTATCCCGTCGAGTATCAGCCGCCGATCGAGCAGCCCGACTCCGAGTACCCCTTCGTACTCTCGACCGGGCGCACGCTCTACCACTACAACTCGGGCGGCATGACGATGCGCGAAGAGGGCATAGTTCAGAAGCAGCACGATCCCTTCTTCGAGATCAGCGCCGAGGATGCGGCGAATCTGGGCATCGCCGACGGTGACATGGTTCGTCTCGTCTCGAGGCGCGGCGAGCTCGAGGCGCGCGCCGCGATCGGCGAGCGCGTCTACCCGGGTCTCGTCTGGATGGCGCTCCACTTCGCGCAGGCGAAGGTGAACTGGCTGACGCACGACGTCGGCGACCCCCTGATCGGGACGCCCGAGTACAAGGTGTGCGCCATTCGGCTGGAGCGAGTGGGAGCTAGTGGCTCTGAGCCACAAGCTCCGGCGGGCGGACCCGGACCCGCCTCCGCCGCAGGCACCGGATGACCGACTCGCTCGCGCCCGATGTCGTCGCGCCGCTCCTGACCGGGCGCTTCGGCCGGCCCTACCGCTACGAGGCCGCCTGCGAGTCGACCCAGCTCCTCCTCGGGCCCGGCTTGCCCGAGGGGGCGGTTGCCGTCTGCGAAGAGCAGACCGCCGGGCGCGGCCGGCTCGGCAGGGGCTGGCAGGCGCCCGCCGGAGCAGCGCTGCTCTGCTCGGTTCTCCTCGAGCCGCCGCCCGCCGCGCGTGCGGCCGAGCTCTCGCTCGTCGGCGGCATGGCCGCCGCTGACGCGGTCGAGGGGGCGCTCGGCCTCTCGGCGCAGATCAAGTGGCCGAACGACGTGATGGTGAACCGGCGCAAGCTGGCGGGAGTTCTCGCCGAGGCCCGAGACGGGCTCGTCGTGCTCGGGATCGGCGTCAACGTGAACCAAACGCGCATGGAGCTTCCCGGCAACGGGCGCACTCCCGCGGGGTCGATGCGCACGGTCGACGGCACCCGCCGCGAGCGAGCTCCGATTCTGGCCACGCTGCTCGAGCGGCTCGAGCTCCAGTACGACCGCTGGTGCGAGGGGGGAATCGACGCCCTCTACGACACTCTGGGGGCCCGCGACTTTCTCCGCGGGCGGAAGGTCGCTGTGAACGGGACGAGCGGGTACGCCACCGGCATCGACCGGCAGGGTCGCCTCGGGATCGACGTCGGTGGCGAACATCGACTCGTCGAGAGTGGGGAGGTGTCCTACGAGCGCTAGGAGCCTGTCCGTAAAGCGGCCACGGTGGATGACACGCGAGACGTGGTGCGAGGCAAGGACGCAGGGCGTTCATGGGGCGGACGCCTCGCATATCAGGGCGACCGAGGACGCCGCATCGCGCTGCGGGGCGCCTGTCAGGCGCCCTGGTTCACTTTGCGGACAGGCCCCCAAGCCCCCGGAGACCCCCGACGAGGAGATCGCCCAGGATCCCGGCATCCCGGGCTTCGACGTGATGAGCGATCCCGGCGACGAGCCGCTACCGGACGAGAAGGAGGCCGGGGCCGAGGAGCGCGAGCGACTCGACGACCCGGACTACGAGGGCCAGATGACGGGCGACGAATGACGGCGGTCGTCAGAGCTTCTTCGCGTACTCCTTGTACTCCCGCTTGATCTTCTCGTCGGTGCCGAGGAAAGCGTGCTTCGACATGTCGGCCGTGTAGCGGCTCGCGGGGGGCGTTCGGCCGAGCGCTTCGGCGACGCTACGAATGTGGTGCGGCCCTGCGCCGCAGCAGACGCCGAGGTAGGAGACGCCGAGCTCGTGGGCCTCGCGCGCGAAGTCGCCCAGCTCGTAGCGGTTGCACGTGAACGGATCGAGCGCCGTCGGAAAGGGCCTCCCGTCGGGCAGGTTGTCGTACTCCGGATCCTGCAGCGACTGGAAGCTCGGCTGCTCGTCATGTGTCCGGTACGGGACGGGCAGCGCGGCCATATGTCCTTCGACGGCGGCTCTGATCTTCTCGAGCAGCGGCAGCATCGTCCTCGGGCCGCGGATGCAGTTCAGGCCGACGACGTCGGCGCCGGCGCCCTCGAGCCGCTTGCACGCATCCTCGGGCGTCCAGCCCTCGCGCGTCTGCGGCTCCTGGTGGATGGCGAGCGTGATCACTGCCGGCATCCCCGCGTCCTTGATCGCCCGGAGCGCGATCAGCGCCTCTTCGCCCCACGAGAAGGTCTCGCCGATGACGAAGTCGACGCCGGCGTCGGCGGCCCAGCCGACCTGCTCCTCGAACATCGAGCGGACGGCCGCCCGCGACTCGTCGTCACCCACGAAGACGTTCGTATTGCAGAGGTCGCCTGCGAGAAGCGTGCCGGTCTCGCGCGCCACGTCCTTGGCGATCGCAAGCGCGTCCCGGTTCATCCGCTCGAGCAGGTCCTCCTTGCCGATCAGACGAAGCTTCTCCCGGTGCGCGTAGTAGGTGAAGGCCTCGACGACGTCGGAGCCCGCATGGACGAACTCCCGGTGCAGCTGGGCGACGAGCTCCGGCTGGTCGAGCACGATCTCCGGCACGAAGGCGCCTGCCTGCAGGTAACCGCGGCGCTCGAACTCGAAGAGGTAGCCCTCCGCGCAGATGACGGGACCTTGCTCGAGCCGCTCGAGAAGCCCAAGTCCGTTTCCGGGATGCTCAGTCATGTGCGCTCCTTTCGAGCTTTTGTTGCCGCCTCGGCAACACCAGTTGCACTATTGGGATCCGCATTGCGATTATGGAGGCCCCGGGTCCAAATGGCAACGTGTCCTCAGATCTAGCTTCCGTCCCAGACAGGCCGCCGAGGCAGCGCGCCTCCGCCGCCTACTCCCGCCTGGAGGAGCTGATCGCTGCCGGAGAGCCGGTCATCCTCGACGGCGGCAACGCGACCGAGTTCGAGCGCGAGCAGGCAGGAGAGCTCGGGGCATCCGACCGGGGCCTCTGGGGCACAGGGGCTCTGTACGGGGCCCCCTACGCGGTCCTCGACGTTCATCGGCGCTACGTCGGCGCCGGCTGCGACGTGATCTCCACGAACACCTGGGCGATCCTCGCAGCCGCCGAGCAGGAAGCGGGTCAGCCCAGGGCGGGGCTGCAGATGACTCACTGGATGGACGTCGCGAGACTCGGTCTCAGGCTTGCCCGGCAGGCGGTGAGCGAAGCGGGCCGAGAGGGTTCGTGTGCAGTCGCGTTCAGCGTGAACGGCGACGTCGACAGCGAGGAGCGCCTGCGGACGCTCGGGCTGCTGGCCCGCGTCTGGGAGCAGGATCCGCCCGACCTCGTCCTGATGGAGACGATGTCGCTCGTCAGGGACGGGCTCACGGTTCCGGCGATCGAGCTCGTGCTGGAGACGGGCCTGCCCGTCTGGCTCAGCTTCCGCCGCTGCCGGCACGGCGTCTGCGGGGTCTACGGTCAGCACTGGGGTGGACCGGAGGGCGACCGCTTCGGGCGCGCTGCGCGCCGGTTCGAGGAGCTCGGCGCCTCCGCCCTCCTCATCAACTGCCTGCCGCCCGATCACGTCGAGGGCATGCTGCCCTGGCTGCGCGACTTCACCGATCTACCGCTCGGCGTCTACCCGAACCTCGGCTACTACTCGGACTCCGGGTGGCGCTTCGACGAGCGGGTCGGGCCCGAGGAGTACGCGGAGCTCGCGCTCCGCTGGCGCGAGCAGGGCGCCCAGATCGTCGGCGGCTGCTGTGGCGTCTCGCCCGAGCACATCGCCGCCGTCCGAAGCCGCCTGGCCGGAACGACGGCGGGGCGCGCCCGCGCCGTGCCGCCACCCGCGCCCACCGATGCGAGCCCGCCGTACACGGGCAGGCCGTGGCTCGACGAGCAGGGCCGGCGGCTCTATCCGCTGCCGTTTCCCGAGCTCAGCTTCGATCGGGAAGTCTTCGTGCCGACGGTCGGCAGCCTGCTCGTCTGGCGTTACCTCCTCCAGCACGACATCGGGCGTGGCAAGCGGTGTCTCGATGTCGGCTGCGGGAGCGGCCTCCTGGCCGTGCAGCTCGCCCTGAACGGCGCGGAGCACGTGCACGCGGTCGACATCGAGCGCAAGGCCGTCGCGAACACGCTCGCGAACGCCTTCCGAAACGGCGTCGCCGACCGCGTGACCGGGGCCGAGATCGATCTCTACATGGTCGAGCCGCAGGAGCGCTACGACGTCGTCGTGGCGAGCCTGTACCAGATGCCCGTCGATCCGTTCGAGGAGGGCGCCGGGCACCGGCCGCTCGACTACTGGGGGCGCAACCTCGTCGATCACCTGATCGGCCTGCTGCCGCGCCTGCTCGCCGACGGGGGCGTCGCTCTCGTCATGCAGCTCTCGATCCTGGGCCAGCTCCAGACGGCCGAGCTCCTGCAGCGCGGCGGTCTGGAAGGACGGGTCGCGGATTTCGGCTTCTTCCCGTTCACTCCGCTCTTCGAGCACAGCCGCGAGCAGATCGGCCGCGTCGAGGAGCTCTCCGACGCCTACCACCTCGAGCTCGGTGACCAGGAGATCATGGTCGCCTACCTGCTCGAGATCCGCCGGCGCTTAGACACCACGCGCTTGCATTTTGCGCCGAAAGAGTCGTAATGTAGGCAACAGTGGTTGCTGAGACAGCAACGAGCCTCAGGCGCGGGCTCTCGATTCTGTTCGCGCTGGAGGGCGAGGCCTCCGCCAACGGCGGCCTCGGGGTCACGCGCATCGCCGAGCTCCTGGGCCGCGAGAAGAGCCAGATCTCGCGCTCGCTCAAGATCCTGGCGCAGTACGGCCTCGTCGAGCGCGACCTCGACACGCGCGGCTACCGGCTCGGCCCGCGCGTCTTCACGATGGCGGCCCGATCGGGCCATGCCAGCCTGGTGGCGGCCTGCGGGCCGCTCCTCGAGCAGCTCGTGCGCGATCTCGGCGAGACTGCGCACCTCTCGCTCCTCCAGGGGGCCGAGGTGATGACGGTCCTCTCGGAGACGCCGAACCACGCCGTCCAGGCCGCGGGCTGGGTGGGGCGAAGCGTTCCGGCCTACTGCACGTCCTCTGGCCGCGCGCTCCTCCTCGACTACGAGCTCGATCGCCTGGAGGCGCTCTTCGCCGGGGTCGCCTTCGACTGCCGCGGTCCCAACGGGCCCCGCGACGTGGCCGAGCTCCACCGGCGGATCCGAGCGGCGCGCGACCGGGACTTCGCGATCGTCGACGAGGAGTTCGAGCCGGGCCTCGTCGCCGTTGCGGCCCCGGTGCGCGACTACCGCGGCAGGATCGCCGCTGCGATCAACGTTTCGGCCCCGAAGTTCCGCCTGGGGAAGCACCTCGAAGCAGCCGGAGCGGCGGTCAAGGCGGCAGCAGAGACGCTTTCCCGCCGCCTCGGGACGGCGGCTGCGGGCGGAGGCGGGACGCCGTGAGCAAGTTCCTCGACTACCTCGACTTTCGCAAGCGCCACATCTTCGACCTTGCGGTCGACCACGCGAAGATCGTGCTGATCGCGATCGTGATCGCGACCGTGATCTCCGTTCTGCTCGGGCTCCTGGTCTACCGCAACGAGCGCATCGCCGCGATTGTCCTCGGGGTCCAGGGCTTCACGCTCACGATCCCTTCGCTCGCGCTCTTCGGTCTGCTCATTCCGATCGAGTTCCTCGGGCTCGGCTTCCGGGTGGTGCTCGTCGCGCTCGTTCTCTACGCACTGCTGCCGATCACGAGGAACACGGTCACGGGCCTGCGCGGCGTCGACCCGGCGATCATCGAATCGGCGCAAGGGATGGGTATGGGCAGATTGCGCCGGCTCTTCCGAATCGAGCTCCCGCTCGCCTGGCCGGTGATCCTCACCGGGGTCCGCGTGGCGACGGTGATGACGGTCGGGATTGCCGCGATCGGCGCCTACGTGAACGGGCCCGGGCTCGGTAAGGACATCTTCGCCGGCCTCGCCATCATCGGAACGCCGACGGGAGACGACCTCAATCTCGCGCTCGGCGGAACGCTGGGCGTGATCGCGCTCGCGCTCCTGTTCGATCTCTTCTACGTAGCAGTCGCAAAGATCACGACACCGAGAGGACTCAGGTGATGCAGACCGACGAGAGAGTCGCGCGCAACCGCA